>Ga0180432_10002711_pt1 | contig 26314 bp, 17 predicted proteins | sample SS_ome_10_FD_132414 | JGI IMG/M metagenome (GOLD analysis project Ga0180432, IMG submission 132414) | Hypersaline lake sediment archaeal communities from the Salton Sea, California, USA - SS_1_MS_2 metaG | ecosystem: Environmental > Aquatic > Non-marine Saline and Alkaline > Hypersaline >... | reverse complement strand
CGCGCTCAGACCTCCGAGGTCTTGCAAAACCCGTTCAGGCGTGAAATCCCGGCCTTTTTCGACGGTCGCAGTGGGCAGAATGCCTGTCGCAGACCTCGGAGGTCTTGACCTGAGTAGTAACCACGTTTGTTACACAGAGAGCCTCAGAGTGCTTTTCTTTGTGTATCTCTGCGTCTTCTCTGCCGGATGTTGTTTATCCGCTATCTCTGTGTAACGGTGCAACCTTTGCCTCAATGTTTTTTTGAAGAGCAGCGTAACCAAGAGAACGCGGCGGTGTTCTTACAGTGAGAAACCGTCGCTCTTCTTCTAACGGGATAAAATGGCAAATAACAAGAGCGAAGAAAGCGACGCGGCGCTCATCGCCCGGGCGAAAAAAGACCCAGAGGCATTCGGGCTTCTGTACGAGCGGTACGTTGACAGCATTTACAACTATATCTACTACCGCACCAGCAATCATCACGAGGCAGAAGACCTGACGGCGCGCACGTTCTACCGAGCGCTGAAACAGATCCCGCGCTACAAGGACCGGGGAGCGCCATATTCGGCATTTCTGTACCGCATTGCGCACAACCTGGTGGCAAATTGGTATCGAGACAATAGCCAGCGCCAGTTCATCTCCTTCGACGAACTGGTGGTCACAATGTTGAGACGGGAAGATCCTTCCATCATAGCCGAAGATAAAGCGCAGAAAAAAGATGACCGGGATATGCTGCTCCGAATGGTTCGCCGCCTACCACCAGACCGCCAGCAGCTACTGGTCCTCAAATTCGCAGAGCAAATGAGCAACGTCGAGATCGGACAAGTGATGGGGCGAACGGAGGGGGCGATCAAATCACTCTACCACCGCACATTGGTGGCGCTACGGGAGGAATTGGCCAAAGAAAGGGGCGAGGATCACGAGGAGAACAAACGATGAATGAAAAACGTGTGATCGAAGCGCTGTCAGCCCACGCCGATAACCTGATCGGTCACCAGAAGGGAAAAGAACAGATCAACTTGACCGTTGAGGAACACGGTCAACTGACCCCCTTGTTCCAACTCGCCGAGCAGCTACATCGGAATATGCCGCGCATACAACCCTCAGCGGACTTTGTGCGCAGCCTGGGGCAGGAACTGATGAAGCAAACCAGGCGACAGGTCGCGCTGAAGAGACGCTGGCGGCGGGTGATGGTGATCGGTGCGGCAACGCTGGGCTCCCTGGTATCTATTGCGTCGCTGGTGGGAGCAATCCTGTTCCTGGTAGCACGGCTACGCGCCAGAACCCAGACCCGAGCGCTCCAGACACAAACAGCTTGAGAAGAAACCAACCAGCGCGGCGAACAAAGCCCCCTGCCTCGACCGGGGGCTTTTTCATTTGCGCCGCCCCGGACGACGCGCGCGCTCCCGGTACCCCTCCAGACGGCGCTCCACAGCACCAAGTCGCTCTTCGAGTTCTTGCAACAACAACAAAAGTTGACCAATAGCCTGCTCGGCCGTCAACCGCTCCTGCTCCCAGGCCCGAATCACAGCATCTAAACCGTAGGTACCCATATCCCTGCTCCTTGCACACGCCGGCGTGTAAGACGACTGAAAAATTTGGGGAGCTAACGCTCCCCTTTGATATGGGTGTGTTTAAAATGAGTTAGGTGCGACGCACCTTGTTCAAGATTCGTCCGGTTTTATACGCGCGAAAATCGTCGTTTTTGATGCAAAAGTGCGTCGCACCTGGACGTTTCTAATGAAACACACCCCTTTGATATTCTATATTATACACTTAAACGTGTGATTTGTCAAGGGGCAAAATTCAGGAGTCGCCGTTCTCCTCCTCTTGGGACGTGGACGTCTCCATCACGGCCTGGTAGTCGAAACCCGCCTTCTCGGCAACGAGCGTGAGCAAACGGTTCATCCCACCACGAGGGCGGTACATGCCGGTCTCCCACTCGCTGATGGTCTGCTGGCGTGTGCCCAACTCCTCAGACATCTGCTGCTGGGTCATACCCATGCTATCCCGCAGGGCGCGAATGGATTTCGAGTCCCACTGATATTTGACCTTGCGTTTGCTCATTTCACTATCCTCCGGGCTAATTTTACCCGCCTCCGCAGTCTGTGTCAAGCCCCCCAGCGTCACCCTTGGCGCGTGACGAGCGGCAGATAAACCGGCCCCACGCGCAACAGACCCAAGTCATCGTAAGTCTCTGTGTACACCTGGTTGCCCTGCGGCCAGTTGAAGAATAGAGACGCACTTAAATAGGCCGCGCGCTCGACGCCGAGCTCGGTGCTGGTAGCCAGCAGGCGATAGGCTTGCCCGGCGTAGATGGTGGTAGTAAACTCGACCGTGCTGCCCACGGTGGGCGTTATCACGTCGGCGCCGGCCTCATCCAACAAGCGCACCGTCACCTGTGTCAGAGTGACTTCGCCGGTCTCTGTGATGGGTTTGTTCCACACCCCATCGCCGCTCTCGTCGGCGAAAAAGGCTCCTACACTGAGATGGAGCGTGCTGGCGAGGTCAAACTCCGTGTGAGCCTGAGAATCTGCGGGCCAATCACCACGATTGCCGACGCGGTCTGTGGCCCGCGAGCGAAAGTAGTAGGCATGCCCGTGCTGACCGGTGAACTGGGTGGAGGTCATGGTAGTTGATTGTTCCAAATCGCCCCACTCGCCGCCGGGCCCATCGCGCACCTGCACGTCGTAGAGCCAAACGCCCGACTCGTTATCTTGCCCTTCCCAGGTGAGGGTGAAGGTGGGAGAATAGGTGATCGCTGGCAGCGAGTGAACGGTAGAGGTAGGAGGCTGATTGGACGCCTCAGACTCGATCAGGATGAGGGGATCGCCGCCGATGATATAGTCATTCTCGTTGGGAGCAGGCCGATTGGCGGTGGCGCCGGGCAAAGTGAAGGTATAGACCCCACCGGTTGCAGTGACGGTCGAAGTGACCCCCAGGCGGTCCACGAGCGTGGCCGTGTCAATCGCTGCCGGAAGTGTATAGAGGCCGGGGGTGGGGCTGGTGTTCCACAACACACTGGCCTTGCCGCGCGGCGTGCCCCACAGAGTGACGCGCACGTGAGAACCCGTGGGGGCACGGGTGGTAAAGGTGGGAGAGATGAGATAGGTGGCGGCGACCTGGTAGGCGACATAAGCCGGGCGCAGATAGGTCTCGTCGTGGGTCAGTCCAAAGTGCTCTGGCATGTCGCCGTCGTGGGTACGGAACCAGTGGTAGCGCTGGACGTTCGCGGCAATGGCGTTAGCATAAGATTGAATCAGATAGGCCGCCGCCTCTGTTTCGGTCGCGCTGTACTCTGTGCGCACGCCGGCGTACGTACCATCGTAGACAGACACACCGGTCTCGGTCAGCCAGATAGGATGGTCGGGCACATATAGATTCATCCGGCTACGAACTTGGTTCACCATGTCATACGCTTGGGAAGAACGGGCGTAGAAATGAACCGACATAACGTCAAAGAAATAATTGTTAGCTGGCGCAGTCGGGTCGTCATTGAGAATATCCAGCACGCGCTCAAAGAAAGTCTCATCGGCCCAGTACATCAACCCGCCAAACAACACCGTCGCATCAGGATCGGCTGACTTGGCTGCTCGGTAGCCAACTTTGAGAAGTTGAGCATAGTCGGCGTCGCTGCCGTCCCACACGCCCCAATCACCGTCTGGCTCGTTCCAGATTTCCCACGCCTCTACCGTCCCGCTGTAGCGAGATACTGTCTCGAAAACAAAGTCACCCCAGTAGTTGCCAGGGTCGTTCCAGGGGAGGTAGAGGCCCTGGGGGACAGACGACCAAGCCGACGGCGCAAGTGGAGCGTTCAGCGTCCGCGCGTGCGGTGTGGGCGCATACCATCCCAGGGGCCGCTCCGGTAATCCGGCAGCGCCAATTCCCTGCCTGACTGTGGCAGCCCAATCGGGCGTCCACTGCAAGATGACAACCAGATCAATGCCTTCCGCCGCTACGTCGGAGACCAGTTCATCGTAGGGAGCAAAATTCCACGCATCGTTCCCGTCAGCCTCGATGGTCGCCCAACTGAAATCAACTCTATCGTGGCGAACACCGGTATCGTGGACCAGAGGCAGGAAGGGGCGGTTGCCATGCTCATAGTAATTGGAATAACAAGCTCCCGCCCGCCCGTCCGTCTCCCCGACCGGCGGCAACGGGGTGACTGCAACCACTTCTGCGATTACAGACCCGGTCGAGGCCAAGAGAGAAACCACCCCCAGAGAAATGAACAGCGCCAGAAAAAAGACCTTTGACTCGATCACATTCCGCCACATCACAAATCACCCCCACGACCGCTCAGTTGAAACTACCGCCTATGCAACACAAGTATAACCGCTACAAGAACCGACGTCAATGGGAGATTGGTCATCCTGTACACGCCGGTTCGTAACTCGCCGTCTCACTTGGCAGACTATCCAATCTGAAGTACACTAACGGGTGAGGAGGTCAGCGATGTCACCTAAACAGATCGCGTCATCCGCCCCCGGCAAGGTCATTCTCTTTGGCGAGCACGCCGTGGTCTACGGGCGGGCCGCCATCGCGGCGCCAGTGGCGCAGGTGCGAGCTACTGCCACGGTCGAGCCGGCCCCGGCCGGCAGCGGCCTGACGATCATTGCCTCCGATTTGAGCCGCAGCATCCGCCTGGCAGCCGCACCGGACGACGATCCGCTGGCCGTCGCCGCGCGACTCACGTTGACCTACCTCTCCGCCATCGAGCCGGACGGCACGCTCACCCTCAGCTCTACCATCCCCATCGCCAGTGGGATGGGCAGCGGGGCGGCCGTCTCCACGGCGCTCGTGCGCGGGCTGGCTGGCTTCCTGGGCCACGCGCTGGAAGCGGCCGAGGTCAGCGAGATCGTGTTCGAGGTTGAGAAAATTCACCACGGCACGCCCAGCGGGATTGATAACAGCGTCGTCGCCTACGAGCAGCCGGTCTACTTTGTGCGCGGGCGAGCGGTGGAGCGGCTAGCCGTCGGCAGATCTTTTACGCTGCTCATCGCCGATACCGGCGCGCCCAGTCCCACGGGCAAAATCGTCGCCCAGGTGCGCCGGGCCTGGCAGCGCGAGCCGGCCCGCTGCGACGTGCTGTTCGACCAGATCGGCGACGTCGCCAACGAGGCCCGCCGGGCAATCGAGAACGGGGACATTGACGCATTGGGGCCGCTGATGGACGACAATCACGAGTTATTGATCGAACTGGGGGTCTCTTCACCACGCCTGGACGATCTGGTGGAAGCGGCCCGCTTCGCCGGCGCACTGGGGGCCAAGCTCTCCGGGGCCGGCAAGGGAGGGAACGCGATCGCGCTGGTGGAGGATGACGCGGCGGGTGAGGCGACGGAGGAATTGAAGGAAGCGGGGGCAGTGAGAATAATCCGCGCCACAGTGAAACGCGACGTGTGAAACGTAGACGCAAGCAATGTCCCGAGCTACAGTCTTTCTGAAACTGGGCGGCTCCCTCATCACCGACAAGACCCGCGCCTACACCGCCCGGCGCGAGGTCGTGGCCCGCCTGGCCGGGGAAGTGCGCCGGGCGCTCGACGCCGCCCCCGGCCTGAACCTCCTCATCGGGCACGGATCCGGCTCCTTTGGCCACTGGGCCGCCAAGCCCTATGGCACGCGACAGGGCGTGCACACGCCTGAGCAATGGCGCGGTTACACCGAGGTCGCCGCCGCCGCCGCCCGCCTCAACCGCATCGTCAGCGACGGATTCCTGGAGACCGGCGTCCCGGTGTTGAGCCTGCAACCCTCCGCCTCCGCCCGCTGCCACGACCATGCCCTGGAATACCTGGATACGCGCCCGATCTGTGCGGCGCTGGCGCAAGACCTCGTGCCGCTGGTCTATGGCGACGTGGCGCTGGACGACGTACACGGCGGCGCCATCATCTCTACCGAGGACATCTTTTTCTATCTGGCCGACGAATTGCGTCCGGCCCGCATCCTGCTGCTGGGCGAGGTGGAGGGGGTGCTGGACGCGGAGGGAAACGTGATCCCGCGCATCACGCCGGCCAGCCTCGTCAACTTGCAAGAGACCCTGACCGGCTCGGCCGGTGTGGACGTAACCGGCGGTATGGCGGACAAGGTGACGCGCATGGTCGAGTTGGTGCGACGTCGCCCGGAGACGGAAGTGCACATCCTCACCGGGAGGGAGGCAGGGCTACTGGCCCGTGTGCTACTCGACGACCGTCTATCCACCGGGACGCGGATCACGGCCCAGAGCCAAGTCCTAGAGGCCCTATAGCAACAGTATTTGCCACTGCCCGACTGCTGACGTTCGGTCAAGTCCTTTCGCGTCCCGCACGAGGTGTCGGTTTTGGGGAGGGGTTGGGGTTTTTGGCCGTTGCCACCCTCGCTTACTCCGGCAGGCCGGTGGCCCAGTCCCAAGGGAACACGGATTCGCTGGATTCTACGGATTAGGCCACGCGCGGGCCAGCGGCGGTGTAGGTGTACACCAGTGTGACCGTAACGCTCTCGGCTAACCTGTTTGTACCAAACAGGCCACCATCCGCCCCGCTCCGTTGTACGTGTACATGAACACACCATCGTTGATAAGGTTCCCCCGTGCGTCCCAAGTATACCCCACACCTTTGGCCCAGGTCAAGCGGTTGGCGGCGTCATAAGTATAGGTGGTGACGAGCGTAGTCGTGATGGTGGCGCTGTGCACGGTGCGGTTGCCCACGGGGTCGTACCCGTACTCGAAGGACTCACCTGCCTGCCCCGAGCTTGTCGAAGGGGTAGAGTAGGAGGTCCCGTGAAGCAGTTGAGAGTCGGGGCTGTCAAGGGCACCGGTATGCCCACCAGCGCGACCGCCACTGCTGCCGCGCCGGGCACTGCCGGCCCTGGCTGCGCTCTGCCCGCCTCCTCGCCGGACACGGCCGGCTCCAGCCACGCACTGCCTGCCCCATTCTCCAGGACAAACGCCAGCCCCACCCGCTGCCCGGCGTAACCGCTCAGGTCTACCTCGATCTGGGTCCAGGCGGAGACAGGCTCCGTGAGAGTCAGCACGGGACGCCAGGCCAGTTCGTCGTCCGTAGCGACCCGCACCTGCCCCACGCTCCCCTCCGGCAGATCGAAGCGCTGCCAAAAGCTCAGCGTAGGGGAAACCGCGTCCGTGAGGTCCAGTTGGTCCACCAGGATCAGGGCCGAGTCGCCCTCGAACCCCCGCCAGGCGGCCTCGCCACTGTGCGCCGTCGTCGTGACCAGCTGCCAACCGTTGACCGCCCGCCAGTTGGCCTGGGGCTACTCCATGTCGTCGTCGAAGGGCAGGGAATGCACCACCGGCGATCTAGTCTCTGGCAGGGAGCCAGTGCGCGGCCCCGTCGTCGTCCGCGCAGAGGTCGCCATCGGCGCCAGGGCCAGCGCCAACAGAACACCTAGAAGAAGCGAAAAGCCAGCCCGGCGTATGCGCACAGCGCGTGGGGGGCTGGCCTGAGAGAGACGGACGGCGAAAATTCACGTCGTCACCCGCGAATTGCGGGGGGGAGGGGAGAACTAGCTGTTTTCATCGTGTCACCTCCAAGAAGAAACGGGGCAGAAACTATGCCTCGAATAATCGTACACCATCCTCGCCGCCGGCGCAAATCAAGCCCTGACCCGCTATTGCATCTCACCCCGCTCCTGCAAGCCGAAATCGAGGGGGTCAAAGACGAGCACGCGGTTGCTGCCAGAGTCGGTCACATAGATCGAGCCGTCCCCTCCCACGGCGACGCCGATAGGCAAAGTGAAAGAGCTGGCGTCGGAGCCGTACTGGCCGAAGGAGAGCACGTAACCGCCCAGGCCATCGAACACCAGCACCCGGTAGTAGCCGGGGTCGGTGACGTAGACGTATCCCTGCGCGTCCACCGCCAGGTAGGGTTTTTCCTCAGATAGCCCGGCGTCCCAGCCCTCGATGGGCCACTGGCGCAGGAACGCGCCAGACTCGTCAAAGACCTGCACGCGCCGGTTCCACGTATCGGCGATGTACACGCCCGCCGCAGACGGCGGGGCGCCATTGGGGGCGATGGCAATGCCCACCGGCTCGTCCAGGTAGCCCTCCAGCACGCCCCCCCCACCCCACTGGGAGACGAACTCGCCGTCCGGCTCAAAGACCTGGACGCGCTTGTTGCCCGTGTCGGCGACGTAGATGCGCCCGTCGGAGCCGACGGCGACGTCGCGCGGGCCGTAAAAGGCACCCTGCCCCAGCGGGTCATCGAGCCCGTACTGGCCGAACAGCCCCCAGAAAGCGATCAGGTTGCCCTCCCCGTCCAACCTTTGGATGCGATGGTTCCAGGTATCGGCGACGTAAATGCCCGCCGCAGACGGCGGGACGCCACCGGGAGCGACGTCCACGCCCCACGGCTCGAGAAAGCCCTGCGGCGTCCCCGATTCCACGTCCACGCCGGATTCCCTCCCCCAGGCGGCGACGAACTCTCCGTCGGGCGTGAACTTTTGGATGCGGTCGTTGCCAGAGTCAACGACATAGATGAACCCGTCGGGGCCGACGGCGACGTCACGCGGCATCTGGAATTGTCCCGGCGCCGCGCCTTCGCTCCCGAACACCTGTCGCGCGGTCAGTTCCATCCAGCCCTCGGCGTAGGGGTCGGTCGGCCCGATCTCGGTCGGAGTGATCGCCCCCAGGTCCCACATCTGGGCCGCCACGTCGCGGCGGATGTAGAGGCGGTAATCGCTGCGCAAGGGCCACTCGTCGAGGGTGTGCCGCTGGGTGACGCCGGGTAGTTCGTCGTAGCGGCGATAGTCGCGGTCATACCAGATGTCCCACAGCGCGGCGCGGGTCTGGGTGTCGGTTAAGACTTGTGTGATGCGGGACCAGGTCAGGTCACGATAGTCCTCCATCGGCCACCACAGGTAGGTGTAGGTGTTGACCATATAGTCGTTGCCCATATAGGGGGCCACGGCGTCCCAATCTCCCCGGCCGGCGATGACGACCGGGGCGTCTAGCTGCTCGCGCGTCGGGTTTTCGCCATAGAAGGCGGCGTTGGGATAATCGCGCAGTTGCCAGTACCACAACGTGGAGCCGTCGGCGCCGTAGGCTATCTCGATGAGGCGCGGGTCGCCGACGGTGCGGCGGGAAAGCTCTTCGATCTGCCCCATAGTATCGTGGACGGCCGGAGCGGCGTGAGCATAGACCAGGAACTCGGTCGGGTAATCATAGTTGATGTAGCAAAAGCGGTAGGTGGTGCGGACGGTGACGAGGGTCGGCAGGAGGAGCAGGACGAGCAACAGGATGCGGAGGGCCAGTCGCCACCCGCTGCGATATGCCAGGTAGCCCAACCCGGCGCCAAAGGCCAGGACGCCGAGCAAAGCGCCCAGGAACTTGCCGGTGACGTCCAATTGGGCCAATTCGTACCCCCGGAAAGGGCCGGCGGCGGCCGCGCCGAAAAAGGTCACCAGCGCCACGAGGAACGGTGGAGCGACGAGCAGCAGCAGCCAGGATTTCCGTTCCAGCGCCTGCCGCCAGTCAACCCCATCAATCAGCCGCCCGATCAGCCAGCCGGAGAGCAGGATCATCGGCAGCGCCAGGTGGACGGTGAGCCACGGCATCCTCTCGCCGGCGTAGGAATAGGCGATCCAGGCCAGCACGCTCCACCACAAAAGGAAGAACGTCCAACGTCCAATGTCCGATGCCAGGCGCCCAATGTCCGACGTCACCCGGCGGACGGCGACGTAGACCAAAGCGACAATGGAGAGCAGGAACGGCAGGTACTCGTAAAAGGCCGTCATGACCAGGTAATAGTACGGCGGCTGGCTGCCCCGCTCGACCTCCTGTTGCGCCAGCCAGTAGCCCAGGGAGCCGATCAGCCCGCTGGCGATACCGGTGCCATTGGTAAAGATGGTCGTGAACAGGACGACGAAAATGGCATAGTGGACGGCGGCCGCGATGCTCCAGCGGCGCCAATCCCAGGCCATCCCAACCGCCACAGAGAGCGCCAACACGAATATCAGGATGACGGCCGAGTACCAGATGTGGGGCGAGGTGTATTGAAGCGGGTCGAGAGTAGCCAGGTTGGCCCAGAAGGAGGAGGCCTCGAGCGCAGGATTACGACCTACCACGAACGCGCCCACCTTGCCGGCCAGCGTGATGGGGACGGCCGAGAGGAACGGCAGACAGAGCGTGCCCAGGACGACGATGAGGTCGAAGGAGCGATAGTCGCGCAGGTCGCGCCACACGCCGGCGAGCAAGGAAACCATCACCGCCAGCAGCGCCAGCGCGGCCCAAACGGCGCCCACGTACACGGCGAACGGCTGCGGCTGCGGCGGCATCCCTTCGGACGTACCCTCCCCCGTCTGCTGGCCCAACGTCGTATACAGGCCGCCGCCCAGGATAAGCAACCCGACCGCCACGAACGCCAACGCGATCAGGAACACGGCCCTCCAACCCTCGTTCGGCCAATCTCGCCCCAGCGCCTGGACTGCGAACAGGACGACGAGGAAAAAGCCAAAGATGGCGTTATAGATGAAGGCGACCTCTTTGGCGGCAAACGTCAGCGAGACGCCGGCCGCCATCAGGTAGAGCCAACGCTCGCGACCATCGCGCAGGTAGGAGAAAATGGCATAGATGACGACGAGCGAAAAAATGATCACGGGGATGTCGTGGCGGATGTAGCGCGAGTAGTAGGCGATGGAAGGGGAGATTAGCAAAAAGAAGGAGGCGACGAGCGCGCCGCTCCGCCCCAGCCAGCGGCGCAGCAAGTAGGGAAACGCCACCAGCGCCACCCCCAGCAGCGCGACCGGCACGCGGGCGCTAAAGTCATTATCGCCAAAGAGAAAATAGGAAAAGGCCGTGGCCTCGAACAGGAACGGCCCGTGCATCAACGGGTTGTGCTGGAAGCCGTAGCCGGCGTACAGGTTCCACGAGTACTTGGTGTGGATGCTCTCGTCGTGACTCTGCACCCGGTCGCCCAACCCCCACAGCCGCGTGGCGAGGGCCAGCACGATGATGATGAGGTAGAGGGTTTTCTCCCAATCCAGTTTGACGTAATCGCCCAGGGGTTTGTTCAGTAGTTGTTCCATTTCTGCATCCTATGTCTCACGTCCTACGTCTCGCGTCATACGTTCTGCGCTCTACTCCTTACTCCCCTACCCCCGATTCCAGCCAAAGCACGGCCCACTGCTCGGCCGCGGGCGGCGCGGGGGTGCGACGGCGCAGCAGCCACCCGACGGCAGCTTCACAACGGGGCGGCCAGCCCCAGATGCAACGGACCCCGGCGGGATCCCAGCCACGCCGGAGGACGAAATCCTGCCCCGCGTATTCCCCATCCGCCAAGGCCAGGTCGCGCCGTGACGTCACCAACGCCAGGCCGGCCTCGTCCGCCGCCAGGCTTTCGACCCGGCGGGCGGCGCTGAAATCGCGCAGGTACCAGGTCAGGACCAAATCGGGCCCGGCCTCAAAGAGGAACGGCAGCGTCGTCGGGATGCCGGTCTCGCGCCAGGAGAGGTCGCGCAGCGTCTGCACCAGGTCGCGCACTTCGAGGGCCGTGGGTGCGGTCAACAACGTCTCTCGCGGGTCGGACGGGCGCACGTGCGCCACTCCCCAGCCGGCCGAGATGGTGACCGCCAGGAGCAGAACGCCCACCCCCACGGCAGCGCCGCGCAAGGCGGCGTCGGGCCGTATCGCCAGCGCGTACATCGCCCCCAGTATGACCTGCAGCGCGATCACCAACGAGAACAGAAACAGGTCCGTGTAATCACCCCGCGCCGCGTAGCGCGCGAGCACGAGATAAGTGTGCGCCCACAAAACCACCACCACGGGGACGTACATCCCCTCGCTGAGCCAGTCCCCTCGCTCCTGCAGGCTGCTGACCAACGCTTCGACGGCGATACCGGCCAGCATCGCCAGCGGCAGAACGACCCACAGCGTATCCAACGGCGTCCGGCCCGGCATCAGGCTCAACAACAATACTCCCAATCCGGCCCACACCCCCAGTAGCTCGCCCAGGCGCTGCTCGCGCCGGACGACCCACACCAACCCAACGAGGCCAAAGAGCAAGGCCCACGGCTCATAGACGGTCAGAATGGTCAGGGGCGCCGCGGCAGGATTGAACGCCGCTCCAAAGCGAGCGATCCAGGCCAACGCCAAGTCTCCCGCAGCGCCCAACCCGGCCAGGTTCCAGCCCAGCCCGGTCGAGAACGCGAGGATGCCCAACGAACAATGAGCAATGAACGATTTCCAATGTTCAACGTCAAAAGTCAAACGTGAAACGTGACCTGGTTGGAGCCAGGCGATGATCAGCCAGGCCAGGGCCAGAGTCAGCAACAGCCCGTAGGCCGCCGGGCTGCTGGTCACGGCCAGCGCCAGGCCCACGGCCGAGAGGGTCAGCCAGGAGCGATTGTGCGTATCAGAAAAACTGACCAACCCGCCCAGGAAAAGCATCCCGCCCACGGCGGCCACGCCCGCGCCATCCAGTTGACGCGCGGCGACGAGCGCAGTGGGAGAAAGGGCCAGGTATAGGCCGGCCGCCAACGAGCCCACGCGGCCAATGCGCCGCCGGAACAAGAGCGGCGTGAGCGGCAGCGCGCTGCCCAAGAGAGCGGGCCACAGGCGGGATATGACATCGCTCGAGCCGGAGAGGGTGAACAAGAACGCGTTGAGCGCAAAAAGCAAGGGGCTATAGTCCGCCTGGGGCATGCCCTGCCCGGTGACGGCCCGCCAGGCGAGCAGCGCTTCGCGGGCCTCGCGCTCGTTGAGCGGAGCGGCGTCGAGGCGGGAGAGACGGAGCGCCAGGGCGACGAGGACGACGAGCACCCACAATGCAGTCTCGATCGTGATTTGGGATTTGGAATTTGGGGGTTGGGGTTCGCTATTCATATCGGTAGATAGTCACATTTCCGGTATCGTAGACGATCTCCATCATCTGGGCGAATTTGTCCAGGCCAGGGGCAGGGTAGCGCGTCCGCTCCAGCGGCCCGACGTAGACGTAACTTATACCATACTTGTCCAGCAGGGTCAAGACCTCGTCCAGATTCGTGCTGGTGTAGAGCGTCTCGATATCCGGCTCACGACGGGCTTGTTCGTCATAGTTTCCGCGCCATTGGTGCTCGTGTCCGGCCCAACCGAGGAGCGTGGGTAGCCCAGTGTGAGCGGAGATGCGGCCTTCGTAGACGTAGGCCCGGAAGCGGTCGCCTGGGGTCTCCAGGATGACGGGCGCACCACTGACGTTCTCGTTGAGCCAGGCGATGGCGGCATAGTCATCGGGGTACAGCCCGGCCAGGTAAGCGGCGCCGTCGAGCGTGGGCGGGCCGCCGTACTCGCCGGCGCGGGCCGGGATCGCCAGCGCGGGGTAGATCAGGCCGGCGACGATGAAAAGCGCGGCGGCGACGACAACCATCGCCCTGCCGCGGCGGATGAATTCCGCCAGCGCGTAGGCCCCAGCGATACCCCACAGCACCCAGGCCTGGAAGTAGAACTTGAAGACGGTGTTCATGCGAATGCCGAAATTATCTCGCAAGTAAATGTACTCGACGCTGAGTGTGAGGAGAGCACCAGTAGCAAAGAGGAGGAGGGCAAAACTGGAGATTGGAGATTGGAGATTGGAGATTGGAGATTTGCGAACGAGTATGAAAACGATGGTGGTGAGGAGAGCAACGAGGCCAAGAGCGACCCAGGGATTGAGCAACCGCGCCAGCAGACTGCTCCAGATGAGAGCGCGAGCGTCTGCCACGTCCTCCAGGCCGGGGATCGGGCCGCCGCGCAGCCAGGCAGCCACATAAGCGGCCGGGCCTTGGTCGGGAATAACTCCCCACCAGATCAAGAGCACCGTCAGGCCCAATAACACCACCAGCACGCCGAGAATAGAGAGCGCCACGACAAACGTCCACCTGACCACCTCGTGGGCCGGTACGCCGCGCCGTCGCGCCTGGTCGGCCACAAAAGCGACGACAATGAAAAAGAGCGGCCCGAACATTATCAAGAACTGTAACAAACGGGTGGCATTGAACAGGTTGACCAGAACACCCCCGGCCTGAGACTGAAAGCCGATCCAGAAAGGAAAATAGAGAACGACGCCCAGGATGAGGAGAGGAATAAAGAGGAACGTGAAACGTAATGCGTAATAGCGTAACGCGGCGTGATGCGTAATGGCGTAATGCGCGCCGCGTGAGTGGGCAAGAATGTAGGCGGCGACGAAGACGAATAAATAGATGGGAAAATCCCAGGTGTTGAGAAAACCCAGGCCGCCCAGGCAGAGGGCGTAGACGAAGAATTCCCAGAGTGAGATGTGGGGCGTGAAACGTGATTCGGCCCGACCGCTGTGGCCGGCGTTCGTCGTTGGGGATTCGCCATGCATTATTCGCAAGTAGAGGTCGAGGGCCAGGGTGAGAGCCAGGAGGACAAAGGGCAGCGCCAGCACGTGAGGGTGCATGTCGCCCAAGAGAAAGCTAAAGGCAGGGAACTCGTCAATGACCTCCTGCTCCGCTCCCCACGGGGTATAGTCCTGGAGCACACGGGAGGCCTGCCACCACCAGAAAAAGCGCGTGGGCACCCAACTGCCCTCGGCAAAGGAAGGCAGTGTGATCTTGGCGGTGCGAGGGTCAATCCACAGCCAGAGAAAAGGCGTGCCAATACCCCGAGCGTGGAGCACCTCCAGCAAGCCCTCCAGGTTGCCCATCACGGCCAGCAGCAACGGGCCGAGCAGTGCGCCCAGAGTTGCGGAGAAACCGGATTTTTCAGAAAAAACCTGGTTTCTTTCGGCCGCGACGAGATTGTAGACCAAGCTGAACGAACCTGTGCAGGTGAGAGCAAACAGAGCGGCGATGCCCAGGTTGAAAGCAATTGAAGGAGGGACGGTCGCCAAGCGGGTCAGCATGGCGACGATGACGTAGCCAAAGTAATAATAAGAGATGCCAAAGCCGGAGAGCCAGGGGTCGTGGGGCGGGAACGTATCGGAGCGCAGAATGGCGCGCAGGAAGGCAATCTCCATCCACTTTTCGCCGCCGGCCGTCTGGATGCGCGGCATGTGGGCGCGGACCAGGCACCAGGCGGCAAAAGTAAAAGCGAACACCGCTTCAGTGACCAGCACAGTGCGCCAGGGGAGTTGGCTAGCTGGTTGATTGGTCAGGCGCAGGAGGAGGCCAGCAGCAGCCACGAGCGCCATGGCGACCAGGATGGCGCCCGAGGTGTTGTGCAGCCAGCCGAGGGTGTTCAACAGCCAAAAGGCCCAGCCGGCCAGCAAGAGGCCCAGCGGCTTGGATACACCATATCCACGGTCCGGCAGGTGGCGGAAGAGGCGCAAGCAGAGCGGCAGCGCCGCCAGGCCAAAGAGTTGGACGACGAGGTACCAACCAAGTGCTAGAAGGGCCTGATTCATAACTCGACTTCCGGCGGTGTGGGAGGCGGCGCAAAGACGGGCGTGGGCAATGGCGTCGCTTCTTCACAAGATATGGCCGGGGTAGAAGTGGCCACAGATAGCGCGTGCTCGACGGGGGCCGTGATCGGGGCGGGGACAGCCGCCAGCTCCGGCTGATTCGCCTGGGCCGTGACGGCCAAAGCCGGGAAACCGGGAACAAAGAGCATGAGACAAATCACCGACAAGACACCGGCCAGGACGGAGACACGCCCCCCCACGATCTGCCGCCGCCGGCCGGAGCGCACACCAACTTGCACCGCCCACCACTTGGGCCTGGGCACAGGGAGCGCGTCCGCTGCCTCCGCCAACACACCCTCGATCTCCCCTTGCAGCCAGCGGTAATCGGCAGCCGCGCTGCGGCAGCGCGCGCACCAGCGCAGGTGCGCAGCGACGTTCTCGCCGCTCCCACCGCCGTCCAAGAGAGCCAGTTCTGTTTCCGATGGATGGACGCTCATCTCACACCGCCTTCACAACGAATCGAGACAGGAACGGCCTCGCGGATCGTCTCATCCTCCGGCGCGGCGAGCAAGCGCCTGAGTTGAGTTTTGCCGTGAGTCGCCCGCGCGCGAGCGGCGTCGTTCGAGCAATCCAAGATGTCGGCGATCTCTGCATAGGACAGCCCTTCATAGTAACGCAAGACGAGCACATCCCGAGCACCGGAGCTCACGTGCTGCAACGCCTCCCACACCATGCGACGCGTCCCCAGTGCATCCAACATGCCCACCGGGTCGCCGCTCGGCTCCGGGTCGGCCGCCGCTTGGCCGGCAGCGGCGAGCGCCTCCAGTGAGATGCAGGCCAGCCGCTTGCGGCGGCGTTTGTTGCGACAGCGGCTCACCAGGATCACGCGCAGCCAGGCCCAGAAGGAGCCTCGCTCGGGATCGTAGCGGCGCAGGTTGCTGAATGCATAGATGAAAGCATCTTGCACCACCTCTTCGGCGTCGCAGGTATCCCGCAGGAGCAGGTAGGCCAGGCGGAAAGCGGCGGCGTGGTGCGTTTCGTAGAGCGTGCGCTGGGCCACCTGGTCGCCTTTGATGGCGCGTGCGATGGTCTCGTTGTCGGTCATCGGTCTACTCTATATACACGGGCAGGGAGGATTTCGTGAGATGCAAATCGCCTCCTACCCAACATCCATCTCTATGCTACAATGCCACTAGATGTGACGAGATAACTGAACGCCAATTCCGTTGCTACGTTGTAAGCATTCAGGAGGATGTTTATTTACCACAAAGGACACCAAGAACATCCACAAATAGCCACATAACCTGGTAAAAACATCATAGCTGTGCTGCTTGCTTGGTGTCCTTCGTGCTCTTTGTGGTTGACAACACGAATGACCTGAACACTTACGCTACGTTTATAAGGCAGCCCCAGGACAATATCTGAACAGCCTGCGAGCAGCCGGTGACGGGCGACGTCCTGGCCTATGCCTAAAAAGCGCCCTCTCCTCACCCCTCGCGAAATCGTTGCCATCCTCCGGGCGCGAGGCTCTGTCCAGGAACATACACGGGGCAGTCACGCTTACCACGTAGGCACGACTCGAGGCAGACGTCGCCGCGTGACGGTAGATATGGCCTATCGTGAGTTCTCGGTTGATCGCAAAGATATGATTGACCAATCGGGCCTGACTCGCGTAGAATTTTACGGCAGCACCAAACGCACAGCTAAACAAATCAATCTTCGCGCCCGTGAGCATCCCCTTCCTCTCAAATAGCACTGTTGCTGCCCATTCCTTTCTCAACCTGGCCGACCCTGTAATAGTCCACCGGCCTACTCTTCTACTTCGTATACACGGTCAGCGGAAGGGTCGTGAGATGGATACCACGCATACGCCAAGAGATCGGCAACCACCTCGTATATCTTGACCCCCTGCGCGTCATAGACCACTTGCAGCAATCCCTGGTCGGCCAGGTCGTCGAACTTGGCCAGGCCGGCCGAATCATAGTAGGCCCGTTCGTACGCGCCCACGTAGACATAGCGCACGTCGTAGCGGGCCAGGACGCTCAGAGCGCGCGAGGCAGCGGTCGTGTTGTAACAATCGTTCACGTCGTCCTGCCGCCAGCCCACCACTGTCTCTGGCAAAACAGCATACTGCTGTACCTGGTGCCAGCGCCAGCCCAGCACCGTCGGCAGGCCGGTGTAGATGGAGACCCGGCTGCCCCACAGATACTCCCGGTAGCCCCGGCCCTCCAATATCACGGGCGAGCCGGGGACGGTATCCTGTATCCAGTGGATGGCAGCGTAATCGCCGGCCAGCGGGATCTCTTGGCTGTCCCGTCCGGGGGCGCCGTCGTATACGACGGCGTGCTCCATAAAAGCCGTCCCATCCAGCGTCGAGCCGACCTGTGGCGCCATGCGGTCGGTGGCGCGGGCGCGGATGCCGTAAGGGAGGAACAGCGCGCCGCCAAAGATGAGGGCCGCCATCACCGCCCACCAGAGTTGGCGCGGCTCCGGCTGCCAGCGCGAGGCGCGCTCGCGCACCCAAGCCAGGCTGACTGCCGCTGAGACCGAAAGCAGCACCCAAACTTGGAAGTAAAACTTGAAAACAGTGTTCATACGTCCAATGTCGCCCTCGAGCACGACTATCTCGACGGCGAGAGAGAGCGCCATTGAGCCGCCGACCATCAGGTAAAAGAGTTTCGAGTCGCGAGTTTCGAGTTTTGAGTTGGAGGTTGCGAAAATCAGTGCAGCCAGGGTTCCGATCGGTACCACAGCCAGCGCCACCGGGTAACCCAGAGCAGCGAACGCCAGAACGAGGAGCAGCAACCCCACGGCCAACAGACCACCAGAAGCCAGGTTTTTGGGAGAAATGTGGCCCCTCGCCATGCTCCGATACCCCTCGATCAACATGCGCGTGAGCAGCGGAAAGAGCAGGATAAAGTGAATCCAAAAATAAATGTCCAGCGGCGTGCGGGAACCACGCCATTTCTCGAACGAAGCGTAACCGGTCGCATAGTGCTGGATGTAGGGCAGGTAGAAGAGCAGGGTCAGGCCGATGAGTAAGATTGAGTGAATGGCAAGTGTTTTCAAACGTGAAACGTCAAACGTCAGACGTGATGCGCCCACCACCAGTGCGGCCAGTCCCAACAACAGGTAGGTGGGGTAATCCCAGGTGTTGGTAGGATAGAGCGCGCCGATGACCAGCCCGCCCAGAAGCAGGCTGAGCCAGCGCGGGCGCGAGGTGCGCGCCCAGTAAACGGCCAGCGCCAGCGCCAGAAGCGTGAGCGGTAAGGCGACCATGTGGGCGTGCAAGTCACCGTAGAGGAAGGTAAAGGCTGGGAATTCGGTGATTGGGCCTACCTCACCCGGATTGACGGGTATGATGCGGGTGGGATGCCAATACCAGGATTCGATCCGCAACGGCAGCTTGGCGCCGTGGACGACCACCTCCCACAACCCGCGAAACATGGTCGCTGTCTCGGAAAAGGCCGGGATCGTACTGGGGAACGGGTCGCCGCCCAGTTCGATCAACTTGGCGCGGATGAGGTGCACGACGCCCAGGTTGCCCAGCAGAATGGTGAAGGCGAGCGCCATCAACCCCGCCAGAGTACGCCCGCGCTTGCGCCCGCCAAAGAGATTGTAAGCGATGGAAAAAGCGCCCACGCCGGTCAACGCAAAGAGCAGGGGCACCGCCAAGTTGTAAGCGATAGCGGGAACTGTGCCGATCAGCTTGATCAGCATGCCGACAATGACAAAGCCAAAGTAGTAATAGTTGATGTAGGAGCCGGCGAACCAGGGGTTGTAGGGCGGGAACCAGGTGGATTTAATCACCGCGTTCAGATAAGCCAAGTCCATCGGCTTTTCGCCGCCGACGATGGGGTGCCACAGATCGGGATGCAAGAGTCGCACGCCGATCCAGGCCGCGTAGAGCAGCGCGAATAGCACCTCGATCAACAAGAGTGAGCGCCAGCGGACGAGCAGGAAGCGGCGCAATCGCTCCCGCCGGGACCACCCCACCCCGCCGCCGACCAGGGCCAACAAGAGCGCCATGCGCAGAATCGTGCCGCGCGTGTGCGGCAGGATGCGCAGGCTGGCCGCCAGCCAGGTGAGATAAGCCACCAGGAGCAAGCCCAGCATCCGCGCCAGCCCGTAGCCCCGGTCGCGCAGGCGGGTGAGCGCAGAGAATAGAAGGGGAAAGGCGAACCAGCCCAGCAGGGTGACGACAAGCCACCAAGCGCCAGCCGCCAGCGCCGGGCAGCGGTTGAGCAGGCTCTCGCGGTCAAACATCTCCGACCAGGTGCCGCCGGCCTGTTGCTCGGCCCAGGTCTGGGGGTCGAACTCTAGCATATCGGGGGCGGCGGTGGCCTCGAGAGGCGTGAGGCCGCGCAGCACCCGCTCCACGTCAATGCCGCCCAGCACCCCGTCCACGAGTTGGCGGGAGTAAGCGTCCGTCTTGCCAAAGATGAGCACGCGGGGATGGTCATAGACGCTAAAGGCTTCGTCGGGCGGGGGGAGATGAATTTCGACGGGATCCAAACCCCAGGGGTTTCGGAAAACCCCTGGGGTTTTCGGCTTTATCAGCGGATATGGCTCCTCCTGATCGGGGAACCGGAGCGGCCCCAGCGCTGGATAAGAGCTAAAGTCGGCCAGCAGCTCAAAGCCCAGCTCCCCGGCAAAGAGGGCACGGTAGTATTCGGTCGTCAGGGGATAGCGGGCCGGGAGGCGGGCGATAGAAGCGTAGAGCCGGTTGCTGCCGATGATGATGTAATCGGCCCGGTCAAGCCAATCGAACAGTTGCGCGCGCTTGTTCAGGTCGTCCTCGTTGTAGTGCTGCATCTCAAAGCCGTCGTACATCCCTCCCATGGGGTCGAGACCGTCCACCCGCAGCGGCGGGCCCCAGTCCCAGTGCTCGTTGGCCAGCGTGGAGCCGGGCGGGATATTGGCAATGATCCAACGCGAGGATGCCAGGCGCGTGTGAGGTCGCAGGTAGATGGAGAAGAAAGCGCTGCCCCACAGAGCCGTACCGACAGCAACGCTGACCGTGAGGGCAAAGCCGACACGACGCCACCGACGAGAGGTCAAGCGACAGAGGCGAACCAGCAAGTATGCAGCCAGGATAGCGAGTATGGGATACAGCGGGAGGAAGGTGCGCATAGTCTTGACCCAGCGGGTGGCGTGATAGAGAAAGGTGAGCGTCCCCCAGCCCCACAGGATCAGGTGAACGCGCTTGCCGCGCCACAGCTCGAACCCTGCCAGCGCCCAGCCGGCCCAGGCGACCAGGCCCAGAGGCAATCCCATGCCCCAGAACAGTATGTCCTTCAGAGGAAACAGGATGGGGGCGCGATCGGTCCACTGCCGGCCGGAGGGAAAGTCCACCTCGCCGCTCTGCTCGTGGGCGATTTGGCCCAACCGCTCGAGCCACTCCGGGCTGGGACGCAGGCCAAAAAAGCCCGGCCCCTCGAAGGCATAGGGCTGGGCGATGCGAAAGGCGACGAGGGCAAGGAGGCCGGCGAGGAAGAGGCGGAGGAGCAGAGGGGTGGAGAGGCGGAGAAGTGAAGGGGCAGAGGGGCGGGCGAGTCGCCACACGGCGGCCAGGACGACGAGGAGGGCAGCCGGGGCCGCGCTGACCTTGCAGGCGGCGGTCAGGCCGGTCGCCAGGCCCGCCAGCCCAAAATCAATCCAACTCCCCGATTGGCCCGCGCGGACCGAAAAATAGGCGGTCAGCAAAGTGAAAAAGCAGGCCATGCTATCTACGGTGAAAAAGTGAGATTGCTGAATGGGGAACGCGGTCAGAGCGCCCAGCGCCGCCGCCAGCAGCCCAACGCCCTCTCCGTACAACCGCCGTCCGATCAGGTAAACGAGCACCAGGGTGCCCAGGTCGGCCAGCGCCGAGAACATCCTCCCCACCTGTTTGCTGCGCGCGCCCGTGAACGCGCCATAGTTGCAAAGAACGGTCGAGTTCGATTCGGGCGGCCCCACGAACAGCGCCGCCGCGGCCGCGCTCAAGCTGGCGGGGGATTCGCCGCAGGCCCGGTCGAGCCACTCGGCCGTTATGCGCGTCACAAAGAGCGGGAGGGTGCCATAGCTGTAGCGCCGGTCCTGGTTGTTGCGCACGTTGAGGGGCGAGTTGTGCGTGTCAAAGTAGAGCGACAGGCTATCCGGTGTGTGGATGGCCCCCAGGGTGTTCTGCATGTGCGCCTCGTCGGGATGAATCCACAATCCCTCGTCCCAATTCAAATTAGTGAGGCGGAAGTAACCGCCCACGAACAGGGTGGCGGTGAGGATGAGTAGTGAAACGTAAGGCGTGAAACGTGAAATGTGATTCGTGTCGCGCAAGATCATTCTGTTTCTCTCACCTGGTAGAGTACATACAACAACCGATCGTCGGCTTTGGAGTAGACGGCCTGTTCCACGCCGCCGGGGTAGCGGGCCCGGATCGCGTCCAGTTCGCCCAGCCGGTGCGGGAGAAAGACGAACCGCGCGCCACGCGCCGGGTCAGGCTCAGGGAGAGTAGACTCCGCAACGTCCATCCCTTCGACGCCGCGCGCCATAAAGCGCAATGCGCCAAAGTCCCAGTACATGCGCGGCGGCGCGTGAAAGTATACCACATAATCGTCATCTTGCAGCGCCAGGTAGCGCGCCAATTCGGTAGCGACCTCGGCGGTCGGGTTGCCGTAGACGCGGGTGGGGGTATAGATGGCAAAGTAGTAGTAGAGATTAAGAATGGCGATCAAGACGAGCAAAACGTGAAGCGCCAAACGTGATGTGTCAGGCGTAAAACGTGAAACGTGAAACGTGAAACGCAGAACGTGATGCGCGATGCGCGCCAGCCAGCCCAGGCCCAGGGCGACAAAGATTGAGAGGACCGGGGCGATGCCCGTCATGCGCATGCTGCTGGGCGGGTTCTCGGTCAATACCCAGCCCAGGATCAGGGCCAGCCAGAACCAGACGAGCAGCAGTCCATTGGCGGGCCAACGATATTTGACCATCGCCCACACCAGACCCAGCACGAAGAACAGGCCGCTGACAAAATCGAGCAGGGGAATGGAGGGGCGGTACCAAAAGGTGGGGTCGAGTGTGTAATTGAAGGCCGAGAGCGACTTCCAGAACTGTTCCAGGAGCAGGCTGGCGGCGCTACGGCCGGTGATCACCTGCTCCCGCTCCAGCCAGCCGGAGGCAAAGATGCTGACTTGTTGGAGGCGGGACGTCATTCTATCGGGATACTGGAAAAAGTGCAACAGCAGCGGCGCAGCAACGATCAGGGCGGCGGCCAGCAGGAGAAACAGTGATTTTCCATAACGAGCCAGGAAGCGGTGCTCCACCACCATTCGCCAGGCGAGATAGAGCGCGATAATTGCGCCGACCAAACGCGCCCCAAAGTAGCCATACCAGCCCAGCCCCGTCACTGCGCCGGACAGGGCAAAGTAAAGGGGCTTTTCGGAGCGCAAGCCGCGCGCGAGCAGCCACAGGGCCAGGGTGACGAACAGCCCATCGCCAATTTGGTTGGAGCCGAGGCGGCTAAAGTGGACATGAAAGTGGGAGCAGGCAAGCAGTATCGCCGCCGACCACGCCAGCCGCCGGCCCCACAGTTCTCGCGCCAGCAGGAAGGTGGTCAGCACCGTGAGCGCGCCGATCAGCGCCGAGGTAGCCCGCAGCCCGGCCACGGTCACGCCGAACAATCTCATTCCCAGCCCATACCACAGAAAGGACATGGTGGGCACGGCAAACCAACCGGTCGAGAATGGATTACCCAACGGCGGCCCCAAGAGTTCCAGCGCCGCCACCGCCTGAGTGCCCTCGTCGCCACCCAGGTTGACGGGGATGTGTTCCAAGTTGAAGGCCCGCACCGCCAGCGCCACCAGGAGCAGCGCCGCGAGACCGATCAGTTCGTGTCTGTGAGTTCGGAAGCGTTCAAGTTTGCCGGCGCGCGAGTTTGCAGATGGGGAGCAAGGGACAAAAGAGAGCAGGAAACAGACCACGCCGAGCAGCCACAGCCAGAGTAGATCGGCAAAATCCGCTATTTCGGGCCGCTGCCGCGCCAGATGTCCGACCAGCAACGCGAACGACGCGCCGACCAGCCCAAGCAAAGCACGCCAGGGGTGACTGCGCGCCAGGCTCAGGAGTCGCCGGGCAGATTGCCCGCGTCCCGGCCGTCCTGTCTGCCACAGGAGCAGCGCCCAGGAGAGAACGGCGACGCACCAGAAAAAAACGCCGTCCTGCACGTATTCCCGCCGGTAGGTGAAATAGAACTGGCCCAGGAGCGCAAATCCCACGCCGAGGAACAGCAGCAGGCCGGAGGTCACGCGGTCGCGTCTCACGGCGCACCTCCCGCCGGCTGCGGCGCGAACTCGACGCCGACGACCCGCCCGCCAGGGCCAAAGTGAGACAGCACCGCGCCGGCGCCCAACTGGGCGCGCAAACGGGCCAGCACGACCTCTGCATCCTCGGGCAGGCAAAAGACACGGCAGTCTGGGCCGCACAGGGCGCGGAAATCGGCGCTCTGCGCTCTCCCGGCCGGCACGCTGCGGTAGGTCACGTCCAGGTCAAAGTGCTCTATGCCCCACACGCTGAACTCTGCGGAGGCTGCCCCCTCCACAAACACCAGGTTCGAGCCAGGCTGCATCTCTTGCGCCCGCCAAAAGATCACGTTCTCCAGGTCTGGCAGATACCGGCTGGGCATAACGACGAAATAGGAACGCAACCCCAGCAGCGCCAGGATGACGGTCAGCGCGACGCCGACCCAATCGGCGCGGCGCGCTGACGTGATGCGCCGCAAAAAGCCGCTCAACAACCAGACGCCTACGGCCGTCAGCACGGCCAGGGCGGGGATGACGGGCGTCAGGTGGGCGCCACGAGGGGGAAAGGTGTTGAGCACGCTGAACAGGAGCAGGCAAGATAGCGTCCACACCACCCACAGCACGGCCGGCCAACGGCGACAGCGGCTCGAGGTCCAGGCCAGCCCCGCCAGGAAAAAGATCGCCCCCGGCCCCGCGAACGGCCCGACGACATAGTGTTTGGTGAAAAATCCATCGGCGACCAGGCTCAGCGCGGTGCGCAGCAGGCCGCGTCCGAGCAGCAAACCGTACAAGCGAGGCTCGAAAAAGATCCGGTGCCGGTCAATCTGCCACAGGGGATATAGGCGCGTCAGCTCTTCCGCCGAGAAAACACGTTCCCCGTAGAAAGCGTTGGCAAAAAAACTCTCCCAAAACTTTATAGCCACCGGTTTGCCGCTCAACACAGAGCCGAGCACGAGCGGGCCGGCCGTCAACAGCCAACCTATCAGGAGACAGGCGGCCAACGGAAACAGCGAGCGACGCAGCGGCGGCCGGGTGACGAAAAAAAACAGCCAGGTCAATACCGCCAGTATCAGAGCAACGTGGCCGTTCGTATAGGTGAGGGAGGCCACGCCGCAGGCCACGCCAGCCAGGTAGGCCAGCAGGCGGCTCTGTTTGCGCAGCGATTCGACCAGCAGCCACAGGCCGGCGGTGAGGGGCAGCAGGGGCTGGATGCTGTTGTAGCCGATGCGGGCGTAGGCCAGGAAAAACGGCATACTGACCATCAACGCCGCCGCCGACCAGGCCACGCGGCGCCCCAGCAATCTGCGCGTCAGAAAGAAGAGCGGAACGACGACCAGCGTCCCGGTCACCACCGACCCCAGGCGCCAGCTCCACACGGTGGGGCCGAACAGCCTGATCCACAAGCTCTGGAAGAGCGAGCTGGTCACCGGAAACGCGCCGTACACGCCCAGGTCGAACGGATTGGCGGGCAGGCCGCGCGCCAGATCGCGCGCCCAGGTCCAAAAGGCCCGTTCGTCACGCCACATATTGTTCGGCAAGTCGCCCAGGCGGTAGAGCGTCACGCCAAAGGCAAGCGGCAGCGCCAACAGTGCCGACCCAATGGAGCGGCTCCAACGAACAGAGATGGATGCCACTCCCAGGCCGCGATCCGCCAGCCACCAGCAGGCCGCCTGGACCGTTATCGCCGCCAGCCACAGGGGGACGATGGCCCAGTGGGTCGAATCCGTTATCGCGGCGAACATTACCAATTCCCAGAGCAAGACGCTCGATAGCAACAGCCCAAACTGACGGTACGAAAGGCGCGAGTGGGTTGCAGCGGGCGGCGGCTGGATGGAAAAGTTGGGCACACCCGGCAGCTCGAGCGACCGTCTACCCGCCCAGCCAATGAGCGTCATCCCAGCCAGCAGCAAGAGAAGGGCCGGCAGCCACACGCCCGGCCCCAGAGGCGCGTCCACGTGGAGAGCGGCCAGGCGGGGTCGCAGCCAGCTATTGAGCGGGACCAGCAAGGAGGGGACATCGTCCAGCGCCAGCACCGCCGTACCCCCGGCCAGGAGCAGCCAGCCGGCGCTGGCGATGGGGAATGTACGACGTTCCGGTTGGCTTTTCGCGGCTTGGGCGTTCACCTGCCATCCTCCGGCGCTCACAGTCGTCGGAACAGCGCCTGGGTCTCCTGCTCGAAGAAGCGGCGCACGTCGGGCCAGGATACCGGCTTGAGCATCTGGGGCATGGGGTCGGCTTCGGCGTCCTCAAAGTAGGCCAATGCTTTGATGAGATGCACGACGTTGACGTCTAACCCGGCGAACTTGCGCCGGTGCCACGCCAACGCCTCCGCAAGCGTCATTTCCGATTGGCAAGTAAAGTAGAGATCAATAAAGTCACGACGCGATCCTCGCTGCCCAATGGCCTCTATTTTCATCGCCGCCAGATCCCCTAACCCCACCAGCAGCGTATCCAGAACTCTTACCGGTTCGTCCGCCAACGGATAGCGATAGCGAAAGAAGCTGATGCGCACGTTCTCAAAAGAGCCAAGCAGGGTATCAGGCGCAAAGCGATCCAACCTAAAGCGTCCCAGATCGGTCAGGCGTCCAGCCAACTCCTCCGCGTCAAAAGCCTCTGGGCCGAAAAAGTCCAGATCCACCGAGCTCATGGCCTAACACTTTTAACATTCGCTCATTTTTTGCCCTGAAACTGTTCAGGTGAAATGGTTGATACTGGTTCAGGGTCTGGCGCAGGGTCCAAGTAGAACATTGTGGGTAGGGGTG
>Ga0180432_10002710_pt1 | contig 26323 bp, 18 predicted proteins | sample SS_ome_10_FD_132414 | JGI IMG/M metagenome (GOLD analysis project Ga0180432, IMG submission 132414) | Hypersaline lake sediment archaeal communities from the Salton Sea, California, USA - SS_1_MS_2 metaG | ecosystem: Environmental > Aquatic > Non-marine Saline and Alkaline > Hypersaline >... | reverse complement strand
GCGAAGGCGGTGGTCATCGCCTCCGGCGGCTGGCACAAGGCCTTCTGGCCCAACACCGGCATGCGGGACCTCTCGGGCGACGGCATCGCCGCGGCCTTTCGCATCGGGGCGGACATCGGGAACATGGAGTTCATCACGTTTTGCTGCAACGTCTTCTACGCCCCGCCCGTTTGGAGGGGGAGCATCGCCCCGTATATTTTGAGCCTCATCTGCGGAGGCCGCATGAGCGATCGGAACGGCGAGGACCTCCTCTCGGAGTACGACCCGGTGCTGCAGCAGAAGGGGGTACTCACCGAGTGGAACAAGAGCTTTCTGTCGTACGTCTCCGCGAAGGCCGTCCGTGAGGGGAGAGCCTTGGAGAACGGGGGGATCCACTACTCCCGGGGGGACGCGGACTGGGGATTCATGCAGATGGTCGGGGGGTTGATCTTCCCGAACTGGAAGTACAAGGCGATTGACTTTTCCGCCTGGGCCGACATGCTCGAGAAAAACGAGCCGGTGGAGGTGGGTCCTGCGGTGGAATACTTCGACGGCGGCATCGTCGTCAACGAGCGCTTCGAGACCACGGTGCCCGGCCTCTACGCCGCCGGGGAGGCTTGCTTGGGGGCCTTCGGGGCGAACCGGGTCTTCTCCGCCATCACCGAGATGCTGGTGCAGGGAAAGGATGCGGGCCGCTTTGCCGCGGAGTACGCCGGGGACGGCGCGGCTCCGGAGCCGAAGGAGACCGCATTCCAAGAGCTGGAGGGGCGGGCCTGCGCGCCGCTTGCCCGGGTCGGTGGCGAGAGCCCGCCGGTGCTGAGGAGAACCATCCAGGAGGCGGCCCACGAGAGCCTCGGGCCGATCCGGACTGATAAAGAGCTGGCTCAATTCATCGATATGCTCGAGGACGTACGGAAAAACGGACTTCCCGCCCTCTCCGTCTCGTATGCCGGCAGGACCTACAACAAGGAGTGGTTCGACGCCCTGGAGCTTCCGAACCTCGTGGAGCTGCTGTTGGCGTCGGCGAAGAGCGCGCGCCTCCGCACCGAGAGCCGCGGGGTACACTTCCGGGAGGACCATCCGGATACAGATAACGATTCCTGGCTTCGTGAGAGCGTCGTCTCCCGGGATGGGGACGGCATGGAGATATCATCCCGACCGGTGACCGTTACCGCCATGACGCCGCCCGTGGGAAAGACACCGTATCTCGAGATGATGAAAACCCTGATAGAAGCGCATTCGGACACCGGCGGCAAGCACTGAAAAGGCTTGTCGACGGATTCAAGAGGTGACACAATGGCACAGAAAGAAATCAGCGTGACGGTCCTCCGCACGGACCCGAAAAACAGCGACGCCAAGGCGAGAAAGAGCTATACCGTACCCTTCACCGAGGGTATGAGCGCCATGAACGTCCTGGATTATATCTACCAGCACCTGGATCCATCCATCGCCTACTACGATCACGCCGGGTGCGACCTGGGCATCTGCGCCCGGTGCACCGGAAAAATCAACGGCAAGGCGGGGCTCTTCTGCCAGACGATCGTGGACGGTGGGGGGGAGCTGGTGCTGGAGCCGACGAATGAAGATCGGGTCCTTCGGGATCTGGTGATGAAAAAGAAAAAGTAGCCCCCGGAGAGCGGCTCCGGCGGCTGCTCTCCTGTCAGTTTGCATCGAGGAAGAAACATGGGGAACAATGAACGCCTGATACTGGAGACCCTGCGACGCTATGTGGTGCCGGCCCTGGGCTGTACCGAGCCGGTGGCCGTGGCCCTGGCCGCGGCCCGGGCGGTGCGAATCCTGGAGGCCGAGCCGGAGCGGATCACGGTGACCCTGGACAGAAACATGCTCCGCAACGCCTTCGCCGTGGGCATTCCGGGCACCGGTGAGCAGGGGGTGAAGATCGCCGCCGCCCTGGGGGCCTTTGGCGGGGACCCGGATCGGGGCCTGATGGCCATATCCGACGTGCCTGACGAAGCCGTCGATCGGGCCGCCCGGTTCGTGGAGCAGGGAGGGGTGGAGGTGGTGCTGGATACCGACGCCGATGACATCCGCATCCTGGTGGAGCTGACCGCCGCCGATCGATCCGCGTCGGTGCTGGTGGAGGGATCCCACGAACGGGTCACCCGGATGACCCGGGACGGGGAGATCGTCTTCACGGACGACGCTGCCGACGGCGCGGTGGAAGGGTGGATGTCGTATTTCTCCGGCCTGGACATCAACGATGCCCGCTCCTTCATCGAGACGGTCGATCTGGACGACATCGCCTTTGTGGGCGAGGGGCTTTCCCTGACCCTGGCGGCGGCGAAGGTGGGGATAGAGGAGAAGGCGGGGCTGGGGTACGGATCGGACCTGGACGACCTGGTACATCCCGGGGTTTCCATCCAGAACGTCATCGCCCGGGCGCGGGTGGAGGCGGCGGCGGCCTCCGGCGCCCGGATGGCGGGGTTTCTGGTGCCGGTCATGTCCAGCTTCGGCAGCGGCAACCAGGGCATCGTCATCAATTCGGCGGTGGCGGCCATGGCGAGACAGGCGGGCTACCTCGGCGGGGAGGATCTCTCTGACGGCTGCGATGCCGACGCCGATACACCCGGAGCTCATAATCGATCCGTCATCCCGGAAGAGCACCGGGAAAAGCTCCTTCGCACCCTGACCCTGGCGCATCTCGTCTTGGGACTGACCAAGGCCCACACCGGCATGCTCTCCCCCTACTGCGAGGCGGCGGTCACCACGGCGGGCGCCGCCTCGGCGGCCTGCGTCTATCTCCTGGGGGGGGACGTGTCGCGGATGGAGAACGCGTTCCTGTTGACCGTGGCCGCCACCGAGGGGGTGTTCTGCGACGGGGCCAAGGAGTCCTGCGCCCTGAAGGCCGCCATGGGGGCCGGGGCCGCGGTGGAAAACGCATATCTTTCCCTCTATCACGACGTAGCCCCCAAGAGCATGGGGGTGGTGGGGAGGGATTTCGCCGGTACAATGAGAAACTTCGGTCGCCTGGCTCGGAACACCGGCCTGGGGGACATTATTTTGAAGCTCCTCATGGAGCGGGACACATATACAGATACCTGATGGTGAAAATGCTTATTAAAAAGGAGATCGATCGATGACCGGAGAAAAAGAATCATTATTGAAAAAACTGGCGCTTTTAGGCCCAGCGGCGATATTGGTATCGTCCTCCATGGGGCCGGGGACCATCGCTTCGAGCATCCTCGGCGGCTCGTGCGAGGGATACGGGCTGTTGTGGATTGTGGCCCTCAGCGGATTCCTGGGCGCGGCGGTGTCCCTTCTGGGGGGGCGGGTGTATGCAGCGACGAAAAAGACCCCGATGGTGCTGATGAAGGATACGGTGGGGGGAGTTATCGCCTATCCGCTGTTCATCATCACAGCGTGTGCGGTCTATTACGTCATCATAGCCGAGGGAAACCTCCTGGCCCATACCACGTCATTGATGTTTCCGGCCATCGAGGGGGGCGTCAACAACTGGATCGTGGTGCCCCTGATCGTACTGGCCACCGCAGTGGTCTTTACCTTCGGGTTCAAGCGGGTGGTGTTTTTCTGCTCTCTCTTTACCGGCCTGATGGCGCTCCTCTTCTTCGTCAACCTCTTCTTTCTCGACATCAGCTGGGCGGATTTCCTGCAGGGGCTCGTTCCCTCGGCGCCCCAAACAAAGTTCGGATTCCTCGCCCTGGCGGGTATTCTCGGGGGGTCGGCGTCGGGGCTGGTGATCATCGGTTATTCCTACATCGTCGCCAACAAGGGATGGGACGATATTTCTTTCATCAAAAGGATGCGCTGGGATCAGATATTTTTCTACGGTGTCCTCTTCGGCGTCTTCAGTGTGGGGATATACCTCTCAGGCGCATCGGTGCTCTACGGTGTGTGCATCGTGGGCGACGCCACCGAGGCGGCCATGGCCCTGGAGCCCCTGGTCGGGCCCGCGTCTCTCTGGTTTTTCCTCGTCGGGCTTTTCATGGCGGTCTTCACCACCATCGGGGCGCTTTCCACCCTGCTCTGCTATTTTCTGGCGGAGATGGTGGGGGTCCGGCCGGACCTGGACGACAAGCGATACAAGATGCTGCTCTTCGGGAGCATCATGGTGGCGGTCATCGGCCCCTTCGTGGGGGGATTGCCGGCCATGCAGTATATGGCTCTGGCGATGACCGTCTTCCTGTTGGCGGGGGTGCTTTTTTACGCGGTGTACCTGTATGTGTCCAACAGCAAAAAGATCATGGGGACGGCGACGAACCGATGGTATTTCAACATCGTTCTCTTTTTTCTGTTTACCATCAATCTCTTTTTCGGTATCATGGCGGTGCTTAAAATGGTGGCCGGGTAGGAGTCATGTTCATATTTGGCGGGATACTTCGACCGGAAGCTGATGCTACACGAGGAGACTGCATTGTCAATTACTACACATGATGGTGACGAGAGGAAGGAACCGATCCTGGATCAGACGACGCTCAACCTGATAGTGCGGGCGGAGCTGGACGCGGTGCGGGATATCCTGGGCGAGAACGCCGCCGCAATCGTATACCGAGAGGCGGATTTGAGTGACGTGTACAAAAATCCCCCGGCATATGACTTTGAGCCGGGGCTCACCCGGGCTCAGCGGGCGCGGCTCTATCGTGAAATCGCCGACCTCGTGGGCCTGAACGGGGCGGTGGGTGTGTGGCGGCGGCTCGGATATGCCGCCACCATGTGTTCCGATGAGATCGGCGGCGCGATGTCATACGTGCAGGGAGCAAATCAGGAAGAGCGGTTTATCAGCGCCCTGGAGCTTTATTCCCGGACCATGGGAACGGGGAGGATCGTGACGGATGGGGCAGACGGGGTCGGCTTCGATCTGGCCGAGTGTTTCACCTGCCGGGGGTACCAATCGACCCGCCCGATCTGTTCCCTGGCCGCAGGGAGCATCCAGTATATGGCGGATGTGATCTTTGGAAAGAAGAAATTCCAAGTGGAGGAAAAAACCTGTAAGGCCATGGGCGGTGAGACCTGTTACTATGTCCTGAAAAACTGCTGACATATATAGATCACTCTATTCAGGAGGATGAGATGGAACACGAAGCGGTCCGGCTTCTCTCCGAGTATCTGAAGCTTGACACCACGAATCCCCCGGGGAACGAGGAAAAGGGCGTGAAGTTCTTCGCCGATATCTTCGACGCCGAGGGGATAGAATACAAGACATATGAGTCGAAACCGGGACGGGGATCAATCCGGGCGATCATCAAGGGCACGGGCGACAGGACGTCCCTGACGCTCCTCAACCACATCGATGTGGTCCCGGCCAAGGCCGAGGAATGGAGCTTCGATCCCTTCAGCGGCGAAGTAGTGGATGGAATGATCCGGGGTCGGGGGGCTCTGGACATGAAGGGCCAGGGGATCCTGGAGCTGATGGCGTTTCTCGCCATAAAAAGAAAAGGCATCACTCCGAACCGGGACTTGTTGTTCGTCGCCGTGGCCGACGAGGAGATGGGGGGCGAGCTGGGGATGGAGTGGCTTCTGAAAAACCACCCGGAAGACTTCCCGAAGGGCACCGTCATCAACGAGATCGGGTTTACACTGACGGACCTCCTTCCCTCCGGCCCCCTGACCCTGGTGGCCCCGGCGGAGAAGGGACCGTGCTGGCTGCGCCTGGTCCGAAAGGGCGAGCCGGGCCACGGCTCCATGCCCCACGACAACAACGCCCTTCACCTGTTGATCGAGGCGTTACATCGCCTGATGGCTGCGGAGCGCCCGATCATCATCACCCCCATCACCGCGGAATATTTCAAGAACCTGGCGGTGGGGTGGGAATTCTTGAAACCCTACGCCGAGGATGGGAAGGAAGAAACCCTGGTGGAGGTCCTGAAGGCCAGCGGGATTTTGGCCATGCCCCAGATGAAGGCGGTGGTCACCAATACCCTGAGCGTCAACAAGCTGATCGCGGGCGACAAGACCAATGTCATCCCCAGCCATGCCGAGGCGGAGCTGGACATCCGTCTGTTGCCGGGTCAGAAAATCGACGACTTCATCGGATTTGTCCGGGAGACCCTTGCCGATGATCAGATCGAGATAGAGATCATCCACGCCACCGAGGCGAGCCGGTCGTCCATGGACACCGACGACTACCGAACGATGCTGGAGATCATCAAAAAACACAACCCGGACGCGGTGGTCACGCCCTGGCTCATTGCCGGCACCACCGACAGCCGCTTCTACCGGGAGGCCGGGTCCGACGCATACGGCCTGTTACCTGTCTCCATCCCCATGAGCCATGTCAAGATGATTCACGGCATCGACGAGCAGATATCGGTGGAGAACATGGTGACCGGAGCGGACGTCTTCACAGAGATCGTTACAACCCTGTGCACGTGATTGAAGGGATGATGACATGATACGCTTTAGAATTTCTCCTCTCTGGTGGCCGCTGCTTCTGCTCCTGTCGCCGGTGCTGGCGCCGCTTCTCTTTATTTTGAACGTGCGATATCGGAGGAACCTCCACGAGGTCACCCGACGAAACAGGGAGCGCATCGACTCGGCGAAGAATGTGTCCCTCCCGCCGCTCTCCCACCTCGATCTGACGGTGCTGGTGGAGTCGAGCTTCAAAGACGGCTTCAAGGGAGACGCCGGGGTGTCATACCTGATCAGGGGGGATACCGGCGCGATTCTCTTCGACGTGGGGTACGGTCCGGCAAGCCCGGTGCTCGCCCACAACGCGGAACAATTGAACGTGTCCCTCGCGGACGCCGACGCCCTGGTCATCTCCCACCTCCATCCCGACCACATGGGCGGGACGAAGGCGATGAGTACGAACAGGGTGCTCGTCCCCGAGTCCCTCGGCGACCCCAAAGGGACGCCCTGCATCCTGCCGGGCGAGGCGGAGGCCCCGGGCTTTACGGCGTCGGTGGCCGATGGCCCCAGCCCCGTCATCGACGGCATCGCCACGACGGGGCCGCTGGCCCGGAGCCTCTTCTTCGGCGGCTTCACCGAGGAGCAGGTCCTGGTGGCCCGAATCGAGGGGAAGGGGATGGTGGTGATCACCGGGTGCGGGCATCCCACCATCCAGGTGATCCTGGAAATGGCCGAGAAGATGTGCAGCGACCCGATCTACGCGGTCATCGGCGGTCTCCATTTTCCGATCACCGCGGGGAGGGACAGTCAGGCCGGTATCCAGGCCCAGATGCTCCTGGGCACGGGTCTGCCGGTGTGGCGGCGGATAACAGAGGAGGACCTGGACCGGGCCGCCGAATCCATAAACAAGGCGGGGGCGAAGAAGGTCCTGCTGTCGCCCCACGACACCTGCGACGGCGGCCTTGCAAGATTCAAGGAGCGGCTGGACGCGGACGTCACTGTGCTGGAGGCGGGGGGGACGTATCGCATCGAGTAGGGGAAAATGACCCAGCAATTAAAAGGGTCGGTTCTCCGTAAATGGGGACCGGCCTTTTTTAATAATCAGGCAATATAATACACATACGATATGTGGTAATATGTTTCTAATATGTATTAATAAATTCGAATAGTGAGAGACTAATGTGCAGAAGAAAAAAGCAATTTATAAAGTATCTCCGGAAGTTTTATAAAAGAGTCCAAAACTCTGAAAGCAGTATCTTGCAAGAAGTGATATCTGAAGAGTATATTGATCGTCTTGAAGAAGAAATAGAAAAATACTATTCTGATAAATCGGGAAACGAAGGATTTAATTCCCCTCTCATCGCGGGATTTCTCAGTCTTTTTATGATGGACGAAGGGAACACGCAAGAAAAGGAACCATCAAACAGGTTCATACATGCGATGGGATCTATCGAACCAGTATTACACGATAGTAAGAAGAAGAACCTCAAAGCTAAACTCTTAGAATTGATTCAAATCGATTTCAAGAGCACAAAGAAAGATAATAGAGAATTGATATACGAGAAATTTACCCCCGTATTTTATGAGTTAATAGTTGTTGGAGAGTTTGCAAAACAGTATTCTTTACTAGATATTGATGTTCAACTGTCAGAAGAAGGGAGTAATGTAGATGCGGAATTTAAGATAATAGAAAGAGATATTTTATTTGAAATAACAATAGTACTTAGAAAATTGGATTCCCGTAGACCATTAGCCCCCGATGAGGCAGGAAGGAGAATTGAAAATAAAATATATGAAAAAACGAAATACGGTAAACAACTCTCTTTATCCGAGAGGCCTTCAATCCTCGTTATTGGTTTTACTGGTTTTGTACATTGGAATCAAACAAATCCTCTACAATACGCAACTAAGTCATTAAAAGAGAATAGGAATTGTAAAAGGTTAAACAAAATCAGTGCAATTATCGTGTCTCAATCAGAATTGTTCAATAAAGGATATATTTATATCTGGTTTAATGATGAAGCAAGTTATCCTCTAACCAAGGAGGAACAGGATCTACTAAAACAAAGGTTTACTGATGTGACATAAAAAAGCCCCCGGCCGAAACAGGGGGCTTTGCTTTCAAGAACTAACTTCTCTTGTTTTAAAAATCAAACACCTATGGCCGCTGGACGTGACACTCCAGGCAGTCGATGGGCGGGGTCTTTCCCTGTGCTTCCTCCTCCCGGTGACAGACCACGCAGCTTTTGTGCATGGCGTCCTTGAAGGTGAGTTCCTCCGTGTTGGCGTTATGACACGACGAGCACAGCGGAGGTACCCCCTCGGTGAAGTCGTCGGTATTCGTATGATGACAGGTTACACAGGCGATACCCAGGTCGTCCTGGTGATAGGCGTGTTTGAAGTTCACCGGCAGGTACCGGGTCGTGGCCTTGGTCACGTCGTCTATTTTCATTGTTGCGGGACCGTATTCCTGGCACACGGCGACGATACACACGCAGCACAGAAATAGAACCACGGCGGCGCCGGCCGGGAGGATCCTGTTCGTCCGTTTCATAGTTTGTCCTTTCTATTCGATGCCTTCCATGTCCAGAATCAGCCGGGCCGCGCGCCAGCCGTTGATCTGGCAGGCGCTGATCCCGTGCCATCCCTGGGTCCAGTTACCGGCGATGAATACGTTATCGATGGGGGTGTTGTTGGGTATCTTCTGCCACTGCTCGGGACTCATGTAGAATCCATAGATGACGCCCCGGTAGTTCATGGTGTATTCCTCGAGGGTCAGAGGGGTCATCACCACCATCTCTTCCACGTATTCAGGATTCGCCAGCTCGGGGATGACCTCCGCCGCCAGGCGAATCTGTTCCCAGGCCTTTTCCTCTTTGAGTTTCTGATATTCCTCCGGATCCTTCGGCCAGTAGTCATAGTCGGAATAGGCGTCGATGACCACCACCGACTTCCCCGGCGGAGCATAGATGGGATCGCCGTAGTTGGTATAGATGGATATGGAGGCGGCGCCGTTTTCGTAGTCTCCGCTCATCATATTGTCATAGACCAGGTCGGCGTCCAGGCTGCTGCCGTAGAGGATCTCTCCGTCATCGTACCCGAGGGCCGTCAGGTCGATATTCAGGCCCAGGTAGATGCCCAAAAGGGAGTTGGCTGGCGTCAGCTCTTTCACCCTGGTCACGTAGTCTTCGGGTAGGTTCTCTTCGCCGATGAGCTTGAAGATCATCTGGTGCGGATCGGTGTTGCAGACGACATATCGGGCGGTGTAGACGTCGCCGTACTCGGTGACCACCCCCCGGGCGAGACCGTCTTCAATGATGATTTCGGTGACCAGGGTGCCGGTTTTCACCGTGCCGCCCAGCTCCTCGATACGCTCGGCATAGGCGTTGGAGAGATTTTGGGAGGTGCCCATGATGTGCCACAGTCCATCGTTCAGCAGCGCCTCCGTGGCCGCCATGGGTATAATGGCGGTTTCATCGGAGGGAGGCGGGCCGTAGTAGACCCAGGCGTGTCCGCACACGGCCTTGAGCTCCTCGGAGATGAAGCACTCGTCCAGGAGGTCCTGGAGGGTCTTATCTTTATACTCGAAGAAGGTCTTTTGTTTCAGGGGGACCTGGGCCTTGACGAAAAACGCCTTCATGCCGGTATAACGGAACAGGTCCTTTACCGAAACCAGGTCTTCGTACATCCCGGTGCACAGGGCGTGAAATTCCTCGATGCCGTCGGCCTCCTCGGGCCACTGGGCCTTCAGGTTTTCCTCGAAGCCCTCCCACGTATTGGGGATTACCACATCCACGCCGGGAAAGACCGATCGGTAGTAGTCCTCCAGCTCGTAGAGCTCCACCTTGTCATAGACGCCGCACAGGTTCAACAGCGTATAGAGGCCCCGGTCGTTTCTTCCGGGCCCGCCGCCGGCCATCAGGTGCAGGGCCGTCTCGAAGGTGAAATCTCCCCGGGAAAAGTTGGAGGCGCATCCTCCCACCTTGTGATGCTGCTCTAAAAGCAGCACGTTCAGCCCATTGGATGCCAGGTGCGCCCCGGCCGAAAGCCCCGCCATTCCGCCGCCGATGACGATGACGTCGTACTCGGCCTCAAAGTCCGGGGCCTGTTTCGTGCCGCAGCCCGTCAAAATGAGACATAAAGTCAGGACCGCGACGGCCGGCAGGTAAAAGATACGGTGTGCTGTGTTCATAGGAGTCTCCTTGTATCTGGTGGTTGGATACGGGATGAACGGATGCAACGCGGTTGTGAGGACACACATCACCGCTGGACATCCGTAGGGGTAACATCTGGTGGAGTGGTATGTCAGGAAAATTGGAATAAAGGAATCGTGTCGACGGGCGACGCCCGTCACCGGGAGGCCGTATTAAACATCGCACGGCCGAGGCGTCCCCGCAGGCGGCGGGGATGGTGGGATGAACGATCATATCGCTCCCCGAAAGATGGGTATGATTGTAACCAAGCCGGACGGGGATGTCAATAAAATTAGCACAAAAGAGCTATTTGAACGGATGTTGAAACGGGGGAAAAGGGGATAGAAACAAAAGCCCCCGGTTCAACCGAGGGCTTTTGTTCAGTCTCTATTGGGTGTATCCGTTAGAACTCGTAGGTCAGGGAATTGACCACCCGCCAGATGGGGCCCCACTCCTCCCGGACGAAGGAGGTACCGTTCCACCGGGCGTAGTCGAAGGAATCCCCGGTCAGGAGCACGCCGGCGTCACACGAGAAGGTGAGCCCCTCCATGATCTGCCAGGAGAAACCCAGGTCGAACTCCCAGCCCAGGTCGGTGCTGACGTTCCAGGAGTCATAGTCGTAATTTCCGAAGGAAGTCATCGGGTGAACATATCCGGACGCCTTGCTGTTGACGTAGCCCCCCCGGGCCGTGAGATCGAAATTATTGAACGGTGTGGCGTATCCCACCGGCTTGGTCCACTTGGCCCAGATCGCCGCGCCCCTGATGGAGAGGTTCTCCATGGGGCAGACCTCGAAGTAGAGTTTGATGGATGTCAGGTTTTCCGTACCCCAGGTGAGGGGAAGGGGCGTGTTCATGAACTCATAATCTCCCGGGACCAGGATGGTGCCCCAGGTCAGGCCGTCGTTTAACGCGAATGCGTTGACGTTCATGCGATCAAGGGAATAGGAGTTCCACTGGTGATCCTGGCCGCTTCCCATGAGGAAGGCCACCCCCACCCGGAAGAGATCCGTAAAAAATGAAACGTCCACATAGAGGTTGTATCCTCTCAGATCAACATCTTTCGAGGGGAGGAGCTGAGTTGGGAGGCCGCCAGAGACAAACGTAGAATATGTTGGGAAAAGCAAGGAGTTGTAGGCCTCTGCCGTGCCGAAGAAGTGGGTGTATTCCCCTTTGATGTCGATCATATCGAAGATCGTGCCGTTATATGCCGCCCCAACAAAACCGACGGTGGCGTCACGAACGATAAGATTGGATGTGAAGACATTAGGGTTGTAATTAATCATCGTAGCGGATCGCCTGGTACTATAGATCGAAGGAAAAATACCAAAAGCAGGCGTAGCAATCCTCTGCCTGTAGTAGCCGCCGTAGAGCTCCAGGGTATGGTCCTCCACCGGGATCACTTTCACATCCAGGGTAAAGAGGTCCGTGTCAGCATTGTAGAGGTTGCCGAATGCGGTAAAGATGGGAATATTGGCAGAGTCCCATTCTTTTGCGTACAGGGCGGACACCGTTACCGGGCCCCAGGCGTTTTTCCACCGGACGCCGGAAAAACCTAAAAACGAAGACGGGGCCCGTCCCCGGCTGATCGTCAGTCCGTGGCCGTATTCCTCATCGAAGAGGCCGGCGGTGAAGGTGCCGATCTTTGGGAGGGTGAACTCGATGTAGGCGAGATCAATGTAGTCATCGCTCACATTGTTCATTGTGAACGCTCGGCCCTGGCCCCAGGTATCCTCCACCAGGTCCATGCGAACCACCGCCTTGAGGTATTCGCTCCGGGTGTGGGTGATGGTCAGCCGGAACCGCTGCTCGAACCAGCTTGATGTCAGCGGCTGGTCGTGAGTGATTACATTGCCGATATCCCGGACTTCTTTATCGAAGTTGACCTCGTTGTGGGAGCGAATCCGGTAGCTCCCGGAGAAGGTGGTCTCCGCTCCGAAAGATGTTATGGCGAGCAATGCTGAAAGACAGAGAGCTACAATGAAAATTAATAAAAACTTTTTCATGGCAAACCCCCGAATCATGGACATTTATTAAAAAGTTCTCATGATTGTACATTGTAAAATAGGAGCTTGTCTATAAGAAAATATGTAAACAATATAAATCATATATACTATATGTTGTGTGTTTTACCTATTTATTCTCGTTCACGGGAGGCGGCGGTACGTGTGTTAATGATGCAGCCGATTTATAAAAAGGAAAACCCCCGGCCGAAGCCGGGGGCTGAAAACAAAACAGGCTGAATGTATTTGTTAGAACTCGTAGGTCAGGGTGTTGACCACCCGCCAGATGGGGCCCCACTCCTCCCGGACGAATTCGGTGCCGGTCCACTTGGCGTAGTCGAAGGAATCCCCGGTGAGGAGGACGCCTGCGTCGCACGAGAACGTCAGGCCGTCCAGGATCACCCAGGAAAAGCCGAGGTCGAACTCCCAGCCCAGGTCGGTGCTGACGTTCCAGGAGTCGTACGGGTAGTTTCCGAAGTCCATCATCGGGTGGAGATACCCGGACGCCCTGCTGTTGACGTAAGCCCCCCGGGTTGTGAGGTCAAAATTGTTGACCGGTGTGGCGTATCCCACCGGCTTGGTCCACTTGGCCCAGATCGCGGCGCCCCTGATGGTGAGGTTCTCGATGGGGAATACCTCGAAGTAGAGCTTGATGGACGTCAGGTTTTCGGTGCCCCAGGTAACGGGCTGGACCGTGTTCAGGTACTCAAGGTCCCCGGGAACGAGGATGGTGCCCCACGTAATGCCGTCGTTGAACTGATACCCGTTGATGTTGACGCGGTCGTATGAGGATGCGCTCCAGATGTGGTCCTGGCCGCTCCCCATCAGGAAGGCCACCCCCACCCGGAAGAGGTCCATGTTGAGGGAGACATCCGCGTAGAGGTTAAAACCTCTTATATCAATGTCTTCCGGGGGAAGAAGATCCATCGGGGCACCCATTAAGGCCCACCAGGAGATGGACGGATAAGAGGGATTAAAATAGGCGTCGCCCGTGCCGAAGAAGTGGGTGTATTCCCCCTTGATGTCGATCATGTCGAAGAGCGTGCCGGTATAGGCCACCCCCACGAATCCGATGTCGGTATCCCGAACGATAATCGGAGACAAAAAGAGGTTGAAATTATACCAGGTGACGAACGACGAGCGGGTCGAGGCGTATATCGACCATGGAAAGTCCGTTACTCCGAATCTCTCTTTATAATAACCGCCGTAGAGCTCCAGGGTGTGATTTTCCACCGGGGTGATTTTCACGTCCAGGGCAAAGAGGTCGGAGTCCGCGTTGGAAATGTTGCCGGGGGAACCTGCAAAAAAAGTTCCCCCCTCAATTTCCTTGGCGTACATGGCGGAGACCTCCACCGGACCCCAGGCGTTCTTCCAGCGGATGCCGGAGAATCCAAAGAGCGACGACGAGGTGTGTCCCCGGCTGATTGAAAGGCCGTGGCCGTATTCCTCGTCGAAGAGGCCGGCGGTGAAGGTGCCGATTTTCGGGACGGTGAACTCGATATAGGCGAGATCGATGTAATCGCTGTTGTCTGCGTTCATCCGGAAGGCCCGGCCCTGGCCCCAGGTATCCTCCACGATGTTCAGGCGAAGCACCGCCTTGAGGTATTCGCTCCGGGTGTGGGTGATGGTGAGGCGGAATCTCTGATCGAACCAGCTGGTCGTGAGCGGCTCGTCGTGGGTGATAAAAGGATACCAGATATCATCACGCACCTCTTTGTCGATGTTGACCTCGGAGTGGGCGCGAATCCGGTAGCTCCCGGAGAAGGTGGTTTCCGCCCCCAGGGCGCCCGTGGCGAGCATCGCCGCAAGGCAGAGAGCGATAACAAGAATAGAAGAGCATTTCTTCATAGCAAACTCCCGATTGAACGGATTCATTAAAAAGTTCTCATGATACTACATGAAGACGTAAGACGATGTCCAGAAAAAAGTGTAAATTTTAAAAGTGGCCATATGTATGTTCGTTTCGTGATATGTTCCGAAATGGCACACGGGATGAAACATGTATTGATACAATGACGACATCGATACAAAAAGCCCCCAGTCGTAACCGGGGGCTGAGAACACAATAGACTGAAGCCGTTCGACAAAACTCGTGGGAGGGGGGGAGATAGCACCTCGGATCGATCCCTATTCTATTTTTTTCTGTTCGGTAGACGATTCCGCAGTATTTTCATTGATTGACACAATCAGTTGTCATGCGCCGCCGGAATGTGGTATACAGAAACGGTATCTTTTTTATGTATTGACTATCATAATTTATATATGAGCGGAGGCAGAGAAGATGGAAGACCGTATCTGGCACAAGGCGTACGTATCCGGTATCCCGAAATCCATTGACTTTGAAGATCTCACCATCAGCGAGTTTCTTTCCCGAACGGCGAAACGATTTCCAAAGAGGGTCGCCCTCACATTTCTCGGTAAAACGATCTCTTACGCCGAGCTGGACAGGCTTGCCGATCGTTTCGCGAACGCCCTCATAAAACTGGGAGTAAAGCCGGGAGATCGGGTGGGTCTGTTGATGCCGAATATCCCCCAGATAGTGATCTCCTACTACGGCATCTGGCGGGTGGGGGCGGTGGCCGTGCCGGTCAATCCCCTCTATACCGATCGGGAGATCGAGCACCAGTTCAACAGCTCCGGCACGACGTCTGTCATCACCCTTGACCTCCTGGCGCCGAGAGTCCTTGACATGAGATCGAGAACACAGGTGAAAACCATCATCTCTGCTCATATCAACGACTATCTCCCCTTTCCTACGAAACAGCTGTATCCCATTGTAAAGAAGGGGATGTATTTCAAATACGAAACGCAGCCGGACTACTACCAATTTTTGGACCTCATGAAGGAAAGCTCCGATACATCTCCCGGCTCTCCCCCGAGGCTGGATGACCTCGCCCTGATACCCTATTCCGGCGGCACGACGGGGTTGGCAAAGGGGGTCAGCATAAGTCACCGCAACATCTCCTCTATTACCCAGATTCTCCAGGCGTGGCTCTTCGACGTAAAAGAACAACCCGAATCGGAGCTTGCGATCTTTCCCTTCTTTCACATGGCCGGCTTCACGGCGGTTATGAACATGTGCATTATAAACGGCTGGAACGCCATCCTCGTGCCCCGTCCCGAGCCCCAGGCGGTCATGGATATGCTGTTGAAGTACAAGTCCACGATCGTCCTGGCGGTGCCCACCATCTTCGTCGGCGTCCTGGCCCTGCCCGAGTTCAAAAAGGCCGATCTCTCGTTCGTCACCGGATTCTTCTCCGGCGCGGCGCCCCTCCCCACGGAGACGATCAGCGCTCTCAGGGAGGCCACGGGGGCGACGATCGTGGAGGGATACGGCATGACCGAATCCACCACCCTCATCACCGTCACGCCGTGGAGGGGAAAACTCAAGCCCGGGAGTGTCGGGGTGCCGCTGCCGAACACCGATTTGAGGATCGTTGATCTCGAGACCGGGGAGAAGGATCTTCCCATAGGCGAGGAGGGGGAGATCATATTTCGCGGTCCCCAGCTCTGCCAGGGCTATTACAACAACCCGGAAGAGACCAAGAATTCGTTTCGAAACGGGTGGTTCTACACCGGGGATATCGGGAAGATGGACGAGGACGGCTATTTTTATATCGTCGACAGAAAAAAGGACATGATCATCGCCGGGGGCTACAATATCTACCCGAGGGATATCGAAGAGGTGCTCTATGAGCATCCGAAGATCCTGGAGGCCTGCGTGCTGGGCGTGCCCCACGAATACCGCGGCGAGACGGTCAAGGCCTTTGTCGTCCCGAATCAGGGGGAGACGTTGACCGAGGAGGAGCTGGACGCTTACTGCAGGGAGAACCTCGCACCCTACAAGGTGCCGAAGCTGTATGAATTCAGGGAGGACCTCCCGAAGTCCGCGATAGGGAAGATACTCAAGAAGGAGCTGAAAGAGTCCTTGAACGCAAAATAGCGGCTCGATTGGGATTGAGGAGCCACTATCATTTTAGTGTGTCCATCTATTTTACGAATTGTACGACCGGAGGACTATCATGAAGAGACGGGAATTTCTGAAGTCGGCGGGGTTGCTTACCGCCACGATGGCGGGGATGAGCCTGGGGAGCGGCTGTGCGGGTCCGGGGGAGCCCAATCCCGACGCGCCGAACTTTCTCTTTATCACCGCCGACAACCTGGGCTGGCAGGACCTCTCCTCCTTCGGCAGCCCCGACATCCAAACCCCCAACATCGACCGCCTGGCCGACGAGGGGATGCGATTCACCCGGGCTTTCGTCACCTCGTCGAGCTGCTCCCCCAGCCGGGCGTCGTTTCTCACCGGCCAGTATCCCCACACCAACGGGGTGGTGGGCATCACCAACCGGCACTTCTTCATGCAGCTCTCTCCCTGTGCCACGACCCTGCCGAAGGTATTGAAGGGGGCGGGGTACTACACCGCCCTGGAGGGGAAGTGGCACCCGGCGGTGTTTTTGCCCGCCAAGTGGTATGGGTTCAACGAGCGCTTCGGCGGCATGGCCTTGAGCGCCGAGGACATGTGGATCACCGACACCACCCGGACCCGGGAGTTCCTGGAGCGAAACAAGGACACCCGCTTCTACCTGGAGATGAACTTCATGAACAACCACCGGGACCCCTACGGGAAGATGACCTTCGCCGAGGACTTCCCGGTGGACCCGGAAGATATCTCCGTTCCCGATTACTGGGCCCTGCCGGACTGGCCGGAGATCAGAGACGACATCGCCCGCTACTACAGCCAGACCATGGAGATGGATCGGCTCATCGGCGAGGTGCTGGATATCCTCGACGAGATGGACCTGGCGGATAACACCCTGGTCTGCTTCCTGAGCGACAACGGCCCCCAGATGCCGGGGCACATCATGGCGCTGTACGACCGGGGCGTGCAGACGCCGCTTCTGATGCGGTGGCCGAAGAAGATCCCGGCAGGTGTCGACTACGACGGCCTTGTCAGCACGGTGGATTTGATGCCCACCTTCCTCGACGCCGCGGGGCTCGAGATTCCCGACGGCGTCCAGGGGATATCGCTGATGCCGGTCCTCACCGGGGAGGAGACCGGTCCCGTCCACGACGCGGTATTTCTGGAGATGGATTACCACGTCTACTACATCCCCACCCGGGGGGTGCGCACCGAGCGTTACAAGTACCTGAAGAACTACTCGGACATGGCCATCGGCCTGGACCAGCTCAACAACACCGAGTGGGCCCATCGGCTCTGCGAGCTGCCGAACCATCCCTGGAAGCGTCCCCGGGTGGAGGAGGAGCTCTACGATCTTAAGAAGGATCCCAACGAGCAGGTGAACCTGGCGGGAGACCCGGCATACGCGGATGTCCTGGAGGAGATGCGGGGGCGTCTGACGACGTGGCAGGAGGAGACCGACGATCCCTTCCTGAACGCCCCCTTTACCCTGGACTTTGATGAAAACAAGGAGATATACGAGCCGACGGACCCGGAGGAGCGGGCGTACAAGTAACTCCGGCGGGCGGCGACCAAGCAGGTACCACTATACATCTTTTCACAATTCTGATTCCGTGAGGTGCTCTATGAAACGACGAGATTTTTTGAAGGGAACGGCGATCGCGGCCCTGGCGGGGGCGGGGCTCGGCGGCTTCGGGCTGACCGGATGCTCCCGGACGTTTACCGACGAGACCGATATTCCCAACGTGGTATTCATTACCGCCGACGACCTGGGGTGGCTCGACCTCTCCTGCTTCGGCAACAAAGAGATAGAAACCCCCAACATCGACCGTCTGGCGGCCGAGGGGATCAAGTTCTCTCAGGCCTTCGTGGTGGCGTCCAGCTGTTCGCCCAGCCGGGCCAGCATGATCACCGGGCAGTATCCCCACACCAACGGGGTGGATTCCCTCACCCACGTGCGCTTCAAGAAGCAGCTCAGGCCGGGCTATACCACGATGCCGTCGCTGCTGAAGAAGCGGGGATACAACACCGCCATCGAGGGGAAGTGGCACGTCGCCCCCTACTTTTTCACCAGCTGGTACGGATACCGGGAGCGGCTGGGGGGCATCGCCACCACCAGCGAGGATATGTGGATCAAGAACTCCGACCTGGCCCTGGAGTTCCTCGAGCGAAACAAGGACAATCGCTTCTACCTGGAGCTCAACTACATGAACAACCACCGAAAGGACGACGGCGAGTTCTACTTCGATGATGACTTCCCCGTGGATCCCGAATCGGTCCACGTGCCCGACTACTGGACCCTGCCGGACTGGGAGGAGATACGGCTGGAGGTGGCGAAGTTCTACAGCCAGACCCTCAAGATGGACGCCATGATCGGCGATGTGCTGGACAAGCTCGACGAGCTGGAGATCGCGGACGAAACCCTGGTGATCTTCGTCTCGGACAACGGGCCGCCCTTTCCGGGCAACAAGATGACCCACTACGGCCGGGGCAACGGAACGCCGCTGTTGATGCGGTGGCCCGAGAAAATTCCGGCGGGGATCGAGTACGACGGCCTTGTCAGCACCATCGACATCATGCCGACGGTACTGGACGCCGTTGGGATCGACATCCCCGACGAGCTCCAGGGGGTGAGCCTGTGGCCCGTGGCGACGGGAGAGGAGACCGGCCCGGTCCGGGACGCGGTCTACAACGAGATGACCTATCACGTCCACTACCTGCCCGGGCGGGCGGTCAGGACCACGGAGTATGAATACATCAGGAACTACTCGGACATCGCCAAGGGGCTGGACCAATGCAACCACATGGAGTGGGCCCATCGGGTCTGCGAGTTGCCCAACCAGCCCTGGAAGAGTCCCCGGGTTCCCGAGGAGCTGTATGACCTGACGAAGGATCCCGACGAGCAGGTGAATCTTGCGGACGATCCGGCGTATGCCGGGGTCCTGGAGGAGATGCGGACGCTTCTCGATACTCACATGGAAGAGACCGGCGACGCCTACCTGGGCGCCCCCTTCACCCACGACTACGACCCGGCCCAGTATGAGATGACCGTGCCGGGGGAAGAGGAGTAGAGTAACCCCCTGCTCATACCTCACTCAATTTGTATAAAAAAAGCGCCCGCCCCGGTGAACGGGGCGGGCGCTGCTCTATTCGGATGTGTTGGTTTCGTTATGCATCCAGCTCCGCCATCAGGGAGTGCATCAGATCCACAAGCTCACCGGTCAGCGCCTCCCCCTCGGAGGTATTGTAGAGGTTGTTGTTCTCCTTCGGGTCACTGACCAGGTCATACAGCTCCGGCTTTCTCCTCCCCTCGAATTCGACGTACTTGTGGGTCTTCGTCCTCACCCCGATTATATTCGGCACGTCCTCGGGGAAGTATTTATAGTATTCGTAGAACCAGGCGTCCCTCCCCGGTGCGTCGGCGCCTGAGAGAATCGGTAGGAAGCTGGTTCCCTGAACGTGGTCGGGGATGTTCACCCCGGCAAGATCCAGAAGCGTCGGCGCCAGGTCCACGTTGAGGACCATCTGGGAGCGGGTGCCGCCGGCATCCGGCACCAGCCAGGGACACCGGACGATAAACTGGAGCTTGATGGATTCCTCGTAGTGCCAGTTGATGCCGATGAGGCGATGCTCGCCCCACATGTAGCCGTTGTCGGAGGCGTAGATGACGATGGTGTTGTCGGCAAGGCCCGCCTCGTCGAGGTAGGCGAGGACCCGGTCGATCTCCCGATCCATCCCGGCGATGGCCTCGCAGTAGCGACGGTAGAGGTTCTCGATGGAGCCGACCATCGTCCCCTCGAAGACGTTGCCGTCTGCCTTGCCGAGCCACGGGTCCACCTCGCCTGGGATGGGCGGGATCTCGTCGGCGTACATGCCGGCAAGGTCTTTCGGCGGCAGGAACGGGAAGTGGGCGGTCTTGTAGGAGAGGTAGAGGCAGAAGGGATCGTCCCGATCCCGGTCAAGATAGGAGAGCGCCCGGTCCGTCAGCTCCGTGATGAGATAGGGCGTGTTGGAGGGCTCCTCCTTTCCGTTGACCACCAGGGGACAGTTGAAATACTGGCCCTGGTGCTCCTTGATGGTGAACGACACGTACTCGTTCAGGTACGGGAGCTCCGGCAGCCCCTCGCCCGGGAGGTGGAACTTCCCGATGAACGCGGTGTCGTAGCCCGATTCCGAGAGGTTTTCCAAAAAAAAGGGCATCGACTCGGTCCAGGGGGTGCTGTTGTTCAACACGCCGTGGCTCCGGGCGTAGGCCCCGGTCAGGAAGCTCGCCCGAGAGGGGCTGCATAGGGACGTGGTGTTGAAGGCGTTTTCAAACAGCAACCCCTCGCCCGCCAGGCGGTCCAGGGCCGGGGTCTGAATGAAGGGGTGTCCGGTGACGCCCATGCAGTCGTAGCGGACGTTGTCGCTGAGGATGAAGATGATATTGGGCTGTCCCGGAGGGGCGGCATTCGATGTCCCCGGGATGGAGAGCCCCGTCAGGCCCGCTGCCGCCGTCGCCCCCATGACCTTCAGCATATCCCGCCGGGTTATATCGGTATGGAACGGATTGTTATTGTTGTTTTCCGACATGAAGTATCCTCCTTGTTTTTATGATCAGAGGCCCGCGCCGGCGCCGAAGATCATTCGGTACACCACCAGGTAGTAGCTGAAGACATTCTCCCCCCGGCCCCAGGCGTAGAGAGCAAACACCAGGCCGATGGCGAGGACACCCACAAGAAAGACCGGGACGGAAAAGGCCCGGACGTCTTCTCCCCTTCTTACCCGACCCCGCCGCATGACGAGCTCCAGGAACGCCATCTCCGCCGTCAGAAGCAGTATCAGCCAGATGTTCAGCGGATTCAGGTAGAAATAGAGGGATTCACCGACGGTAAAGGCGGCGAGCATTCTGAAGAAGTCCTTGGTGGCCCATGCGAACGGGGTCACGAGACACGCCAGCACCCGCTCGATCCCGCTTGCCCCCCGACGATAGGCGATGGGGTACACCACCAGGGGGCCGAAGGCCACCGAGGCAAACAGCAGGATGCCGAAGACCTGGGCCAAGGTGTCGTGGAGGGATCGATTGTCCAGCCGCCACGCCAGGTGATAGCCGATCCACGCCCCGGCGGCGACGATCAGGACGATCAGCGCCGGGAAGATGAATCGTTTGGCGAATGATTGTCGCTCCATACGCTACTCCTTTTGTATAGCAATGATAATGACACGATGACGACGGCATTGTAGCACAACGAGGGTGGTATGAAAAGGACTGGAAAACGTATGACGACTCTTTTTCGATGATGGGCCCGAAGGAGAAACGCCCCCGACGGATGTCGTCGAGGGCGTCATGGGTGTCGCGGCAAAATGGTTCAGGCCTGCTATTCACCGGTCAGGATCAGTACCGTCGGAAGCTCCTCGGCGTCCAGGAAGTGCATGGGTATCTGCGCGTTGGAGACCCAGCTCTGTACCAGATCGTTGTAGTGGGGGCTCATGAACTGGCCGGACTGGCCCGGCGGGCTGATGATGGTATTGGTCTCCGGGGTGGAGAAGTCCACGATCAGGCGGATGACTCCCCCGGACTTCATGGCGTAGGGGTGCGTGTTGTCCCAGAGGCCGGCGTTGATGGTAAAATCGTCGCCGCCGATGGGCACCGGCTTCAAATTGAAAAACGGCAGCTTTTCGCCCATGGGGTGGGTGAAGGTCATTTCATGCACCTCGCCCCAGGCCCACTTTTCCATGTTGTTGCCGAGCCGGTCCGTCAGGCTGTCCACGGCGCTCAAGAAGCTTCTCCTGACGATATCGTCCCTGGTTTCGACAACATCCTCTGTGGTCACGTCGTCGAACAGCGGGTTGTTCACATCATCGATGATGTTGGTCAGCACCAGGTCCGGGATGTAGATGATGATGTACTGGGAGAGATACTCGTCCCACACGTCCTCCCCCGCCTCGTCGGCCAGGGTGTTCTTCATCAGCTCCACGTAGAATTCATTGACGATGGTGGCGGCGGGGCTGTCGATATCTATGGCGTGGTCCCATCCCACCAGGAGCTCCCTCGCCTCCGCGCAGTCCTCGATGTCTTCGGTGGCCTCCAGGATCACCGGGGTCCACCGCCGGGCCACCATGGAAACGGTGTTGAGCTGGAACTCCCGGGCGTCTTCCGGGGAGACCACATCGTAGTCTGCGATCAGCGCCTCGAAGCTCAACGCCCGCTCGAAGAGGTAGAAGTCGGTGACGTGATACGGTGTGGGGTATGGCTCGTTGTTGAACGACGCGAAGTATCCCTTCTCGGGGTTCAGGTCATGGGGGAGGTCTTCGAAGGGAACGTGGCCGATCCAGTCGTACTCCCCGGTCCACCCGGGAACCGGCAGGGTGCCGTCGCCCTTTTTTCGAATCGGGGGTGAGGCCATGTACTGGTAGCCGATGTTTCCCTCGCTGTCGGCGTAGCCGAAGTTGAGGGTAGGGGTGGTCACCCTGCCGATGGCCGCCCGGAACTGGTCGAAGTTCTCCGCGAGGCACATGTCGGCGAAGCCGGGGAAGATCTGCATCGGCTCGTTCCCGACCCACATCACGGCGGTGTTTTCCGGGGCCAGGGACATCACGTCGGAGATGATCGGGCCGTGGCGGGATATCTTCACCTGATATTCCTCCTCCCGGACACCGTCCTTGGTCTTGATCTTCAGGATCTCGGTGACGATCTCGAAGTCCACGTATCCGTCCTCGGTGAGATACTGGTTTTCGTTATCCGGGTTCACCTTCTCGATGAAGTAGTCCAGCTCGTCCACCCGCCCGTTGACGGTGCTCCAGGCGATGTGGCCGTTGTAGCCCACCACGTTCACTCCCGGGGCGCCGGGCACCGAGCCGCCGATGACGTCAAAGCGCCCGCCCTTCAGATGCACCAGGTAGAAGAGGGAGGGTATCTTCGGCTCCAGGTCCGGGCTTCCGGCCAGGAGGGCGGCGCCGGTGGTGGTCTTCGAGGGGCCGAAGAGCATCCAGTTGCTGGCCGGGAGCTCGAAGTGATCCAGGAATTTTGGTATCCCCGTCACCCCGACGATCTCCCCGGTGTCGGTGAATAAGGTTGTGGCAGTGTCACCGCTTTCGGCGGCGGGGCCGGACACCCGGGGGCCGTAGTCCGGGTATTCGGGGATGATGCTCTCGAGCACTTCTTCTCCCGCGATCTCGCCGATACGATGGAGAATCAGGTCGGTCTTCTTGGAGCGGGTGAGGCTGTATGCCATGAGGATCCCGGCGACGGCGCAGTCCTCGGGGACCCAGGGCTCGGGCTCAACGCCCAGGATGGCGTATTCCCGGGGGAGGGTCTCGACGGTGTCGATATAGGCGTTGACACCATCCACGTAGGCCTGGATCAATCCCCGGTATTCCTCGGGCATCTCCTCCACCACGAGGCGAGCCGTGCGGTAGAAGCCGTGGGCCTTGAGGAACTTGTCGGTCTCCAGGGTCGCCTCGCCGAAGAGGAGGGACAATTCACCCCGGCCCGCCATTCGGGTCATGTCCATCTGGAACATCCGCTCCCGGGCGGTGAGGTAGCCCTGGGCGAAGAAGAGGTCGTGCTCGTTTTCTGCGAAGATGTGGGGCACGCCGTAATCATCGTAGTGCACGGTCACTTCACCCTCCAGACCCTCCAGGACGATCGTGCCGTCGTAGTCCGGCAGGGGCTGTCTGAAAAAAATCTGGAAGTAGACCGCCAGGCAGAAGATGACGACTACAAGGCCGATGAGAATATATTTGAAAACTTTCATGGTACCTCCGTGAAAAAGGAGAAGTGATGTATGGAGTAGGGTCGGGGGGGGATATAACGGTGTCTGACAAAGGTGGTGTGCGGGAACAGATGTCTGAAACCCGCGGCATACGGAGATTGACAGCGGGATGAAAGAATGCTATTGGTGGGAGACCGGCGCATTCTCAATAGAACACCCCCTCTGCCCCGCGCCCGGTGAATTATAACACAACGATCTGGAGGATGACAGATGAAACGAAGTGGAAAGGGACGTTTTTTCAGGGCGTGCGGGTGGATCGTCGCCACACTGTTGTTGGTGCTGATCGTATGTGCCGGCATCTTCCGTCAGGAGCTGGTACGGCTTTATAACGTGATCGTTCTCTTCGAGCCGAACGTGGTGGTGGAGAATTTCCGGGGCATGGATCAAATCTTCTTCGATACGAAAACGGTCCACGCCGGTGACGACGTCTGGGTGCTGGACCGGGCCGAGGCCGCCCTTCCCGAGACCTACGAGTACAACGGAGAGACGAAATCCATCGATGAGTTTCTGGGTAAGACCTGGACCACCGGGATGATCGTCATTTATGACGACGCGATCGTCTACGAGGAATATTTCCTGGGGGGCGATGAGACGGCCCGGCACATCTCCTGGTCCGTGGCCAAGTCGTTCGTGTCGGCGATGATGGGGATCATCGTGGACGAGGGATACATCGAGAGCATCGAGGACCCGGCGACGAAGTACGTACCCTTTCTCATCGGCTCCGGCTACGAGGGGGTCAGGATCAAGGATATCCTCCAGATGTCGTCGGGGGTGCGTTTCGACGAGACGTACGCCGACTTCTTCAGCGACATCAACCGCATGGGGCGGGTCATCGCCCTGAATACATCCCTGGCCGATTTCATTCACACCCTGGAAAATGAGCGGGAGCCGGGGACCTACAACCACTACGTCAGCATGGACACCCAGGTGCTGGGGATGGTGCTGATGGAAGCGACCGGCAAGAGCCTTACGGAGCTCCTGGAGGAGTATATCTGGAAACCGGTGGGCATGGAGGCGGACGCCTACTGGCTGGTGGACGGCGATGGGGCGGAGCTGGCCTTTGGGGGGCTGAACGCGGTGCTTCGGGATTACGCCCGATTCGGGCTTCTGTATCTCCACGGGGGGAAGCGGGGCGACGACCAGATCGTGCCCGCGGACTGGGTGATTGCGTCGGTCACGCCCGACGCCCCGCACCTGATGCCCGGGGAAAACCCGGCGTCGGGATGGGTGATGGGCTACGGTTACCAGTGGTGGATCCCGGACGGCCCCGAAAACGACTTCATGGCCATCGGCATCTACAACCAGTTCATCTACGTCAATCCGGACCTGGGAGTGGTCATCGCCAAGAACTCGGCATACGCCGACTACGATACCGACGGCGAGGAGAAGGAGCTGGAGAGCGTCGCGGTCTTTCGTGCCATCGCCCATGCCCTGGCGGAGAAATGACGTCCGGCAATGAGCCGGTGAGCTATCCGGCTGCACACAAAAGGAATGTGATGAAAGATAACGGGGCGGGGGGCCGAAGGCCACCCGCCCCAATGATTTTTTATGCATGGTCAAGTGGTACGACGCCGGACGTCTATTCCCGCTTCTCCAGCCGGAAGTAGCAGGTCGAGGCACCCCGGGCCATGCATTCGATCTCCCGGGCCCGATAGACGTTTTTCCCGTAGGCGAAATCGGCGATGTACTGCATGAATCCCTCGTAATGGGTGCACATGGGACGATCCATCGTGTATCCCGTGCAGTGGATGCAGTCGAAACAGTCGAAGTCCACCGGACCATCATCGGTCTTCACGAGCCTTCCCTTGCCGGATCCGAGGATGAACATCTCCATCGACTTTTCGAATTTTTCATCCGGCGGAAGGTCGTTGAAGACGTCGAGCACCTTCCCGTACTGGTGGGCGTATTTTAACACTGTGTAGCCGATACGCCGCCAGACTCCCATCGCCCCCGTGAATCCCAGGAGATCCGAGATGCTGTTGTAAATCAGCGCCTGCTCGGGGATGGTGATGCAGGGCTCGAAATTGTAGTCCGGCTTATTCTCCAGAAGGTATGAAAGCCCCGCGATGCGAAAGAGAATTTTTGCGGCGTTTTCCCCCAGGATCTCGATGATGCCCTCTATCGTCGCCCGGATGGCGATGTTTGTCGT
>Ga0180432_10002708_pt1 | contig 26328 bp, 17 predicted proteins | sample SS_ome_10_FD_132414 | JGI IMG/M metagenome (GOLD analysis project Ga0180432, IMG submission 132414) | Hypersaline lake sediment archaeal communities from the Salton Sea, California, USA - SS_1_MS_2 metaG | ecosystem: Environmental > Aquatic > Non-marine Saline and Alkaline > Hypersaline >... | reverse complement strand
ATTTTGCCGCCGTCGTTGGTGTAGGCGAGGACCGTGCCCTTGTCGGCCGTCTTGATCCACGCGGTCCAGGTGAAGTCGGTATTATGTTTTAAGGCGCCGGACCCTTCGAGGATGAGGTGGCCGCCGGCGAACCCCAGGGCCTTGCCGTGTTTCCCCGGCTGGGCGTAGCGGACTCCTCCCCGCGCGGCGCCGTGATGCTTGTGGCCCGATTGGTCGAGCAGCTTGTCGCCGGTTTCCTCCATGTTGAGGATAACGAGGTTGGCGGGGTCGATGTCGGGCGGTTCGGCGACGGGCGGTTTGGGGGGCGGTTTCTCGCCCGGTTTGGCGCCCGGTTTGGCGACCGGTTTCTCGCCCGGTTTGGCGACCGGTTTCTCGCCCGGAGTCGGCTTGTGTACCCGCGCCCCTCGCAGGTTTGCCTCGAAGAAGTACGCGTAGATCCGCTGACGGTTGTGGATTTTCATCAGCAATTCGTTATCGCCCTGCTTCAGTTGCAGATTGGATCGCTCGCTGTTGGGCGTTACACAGCGTGGGTGGTCAATCGAATGGAGTTCCGCACCGTTGAACCAGACTTTCAACCCGTCGTCGCTTCCAAACCCGGCGGGCAAGGTGATCGGCTGCCTGGCTCTAATCTTCCGGAAGAGATAAGTTGTTTTCTTGTCCCCTCCCGGCAGGCCCATAGGGACTCCGTCAAAGGCGTCGGACATTTTGTGCCATAGGGGCTTGCCGTCCGCGCCTTTGGCCGCGAGATCGACGCCCCGCTCGGGGAAGAAGACCTGCTGTAGATTCTCCGCCGGCAACGGGCCGGTGGTGTACCACTCGCCGAGCTGAATTCCCAGAGGATTGGGGTTCATGTCCGGCGGCGGCTTCTCCGACTCGATTTCCCCGAGTCTCTCGATGATCTGTGTTTGCCCGTTGATCTTCCACTCGATTATGCCGCCGGAAAACCCCGGTTGCAGGGCGACGTACAACCGCAGTCCGCTCGTTTCGACCGGCTCGAACGTCGTCTTGTTGTACCTGTTCTTCTCGACGCCGTACCCGCTGGCGTTGATGACGGGTACCCACGCATGATCCTTTTCATCTTTGTATAACACGCGTTGCGATCTCGGCACCCGGCACCCGCCGTTATCGTCGAACCAGTAGACCTCGCTGCTGGAGACGGTCGTCGGCTCTTTGAAATCGTACTGGACCCACTCGGTGGTTCCCTTGTGGTCCCAGAAGGTCAGCTTCGGGACCGAGCCGTCGGCCGAGTTATTCGGTTCCTCGCTGTCGCTGAGCGCCTTCAGCGAGTCCTTTGAGGAGCAGAACGACGCCGAGGGGGTGACCAAGGGACCGTGTGATTCCGGCGGCAGCACGTTGGGGTCCCCCGCTTGTCCGGGGCCATCAATACCGCCCGGTTGTTCACTGCCCCCAGTCCCGCCAAACGGGGGCGGTTGGTCCGGACCGTTCTTCACCGCCGGCGTATCCGGGGGGCCGGCCAGAAACCAAATCAGCGCAATCAGGACGAGCACACCCACCCCGACTGCGCCGGCAATGATCATCTGCTGCGAGGACTTGGACTTCCTTCTGGTGGCATATCTCTTGCCTGCGGCGCTGTCTGCATCGGCCTGAACGGAGGGGAGAGCCGGGCCTGCTGCCGCTGCCGCCGCCTCACGTCTGCGAGCTTCCGGTCTTCGCGTCCTGGTTTCTCCGGCGGCGGCGGTGGGCGACTCTACCCCGTCGTCGGTTTCCGAGATCGCCGTCGCCCTTTTCAGCCGCGCCGGCTCCGCCCTGAGCTTGGGCGTCCGGAACTTCGCCAAGGCCTTGCCCGCCTCCTCCGCCGACTGATACCGCTCGTCCGGCTTCTTGGCCATCATTTTTTCACAGACCTTGACCAGCTTTCCTGGTACGCCGGATCGGAGCTTGCCGATTTTCTCCGGCTGCATCGCCTGGTGCTTCATCAGCTTTTCGTGCAGCATTCCCCCGGGAAACGGCGGTTGGCCGGTCAGGAGGTAATAGAACGTGCAGCCGAGCGAGTAGATGTCGGCGCGATGGTCGAAATCCTTGCTTCCCAGGGCCTGTTCCGGGGCGAGGAAATCGACCGAGCCGAGGACCTGATCCTTGTCTTGATCTTTACTGCGTGCTTCGCCGGGGTCTTGCAGTTGTGCCAGGCCCATATCGACGATTTTCACCACGCCCTTTTGATTCAGCAGGAGGTTCGACGGCTTGATGTCGCAATGAATCATGTTCCGGCTGTGGCCGTGTTCCAATCCTTCGGCCGCCTGGCAGATGTATTCGGCGGCCAGACCGGGCTCGAGCGGCCCTTGCGACTGGACGATTTGCTCGAGGTCCTGCCCGTCAATGAATTCCATGACGAGGTAAAACCGTTCGTCTTCCTCGTCGACGCTGTACGCCTGAACGATGTTGGGGTGGTCGAGCGCGGCGACCGCGCGGGCCTCGTCGAGGAACCGTTCGAGGGCCTTGGGTTCCTTGCTGACCTTTCGCGAGATGGTTTTCAGGGCCACGCGGCGGTCCATCGTGGTGTGTCGGGCAAGGAAGACGCTGCCCATGCCGCCGCGGCCCAGCAGTTCGATCAGCTTGTACTTGCCGAGGAAGAAGGTGCTCCGGCCGACTAATATTTGTGCTGCCTGCCAGTCGGTAATCGTTTCGGCCCGGACGAGCCGCTTTGCCAGTTCTTTGGCATCGCCGCTTTTTTCTGCGGCGGCCCGAGCTTCGTCCACCTGCTCCGGGTTCAGCAGGCCGCTGTTTACCAGCAAATCGAGAAATTCGTCAGCCGTGGTGACAGCCATTCGTTCACCTACGCCGCCGGTAGTGGGTAGTTCCGAGACATACCCCCCAAACATATCAGTCTACCACTACCGCGGATAAAGTGCAATGATTCAGGGACCAATTTATAGGAGAAACCGGCCGCTTTCAAGGGGGGCGTAGACCGCCGGAACCCTTGAAATTCGCCTGGTTGTCGACAATAATGCACGTCGCAACGGTTTGCACGAAGGGTCACCCGTTTGGGGCAAAGGTTCGACGATGTCCGGCGATTTCGATCCATATTACACGTGGTTGTCAATTGCCCCGGAAGAACAGCCCCCGGACCATTACCGCTTGCTGGGGCTGCGGACGTTCGAGGACAATCCGGAGGTGATTGAAAACGCCTCGGATCAGCGGATGGCCCACCTCCGCACGTTCCAGTCGGGCAAGCACAGCCAGCAGTCGCAAACACTGCTCAACAAAGTCGCTGCCGCCAAGGTCTGTCTGCTGAACCCGGAGAAGAAGACCGACTACGACGCGGATTTGCGGGAGAGGATGGAGGCAGCGGCGGCCGCAACCGGACGGGAGGGTGACCTCTCGGCCACGCCGGCCGGGTTCTCGCACCAGATCGATGCGGAAAAGGCCGAGCCCGTCACGCCGCACGAGTCTGCCGAGGAACCGCCCGACACCGGCAAGAGGGACCGGAAACAAGCGATACTGGCCGGTGGCGTGGTAGCCGCCGTGATTTTCCTGTTGGTGATGGGGGCCTTTTTTGCGGTCACGTCCGGCCGCCGCCCGTCGCAAGACGACCAACAAGCGGCTGAAACCGGACAGCAAGACGAGATCCTGCCGTCCCGGCCGCCGACAGTATCCCCGCCGAGATTTCCGCCGAAGGGCCGCACAAGGGGCAACCCCCCAAAAAGGCGACGGCCGGGCGGCCCACAAACACCGGCCGATCCGGTCCATGTGGACGAGTCGCCGAAGCCGGTTCTGCCCGTGGACGTTACGCCGGAGCCGGTTCCGCCCGACGAACCCCCGGCGGCGGACGTTATGCCGCCGGATGTTCCGGGGCCTTCCCCGCCATCGGACACGGATCGCCCTATCGACACGACTCCGCCGGACGTAGGGCCCTTGCCGCCGGCGGCACGGAAATTCCCCTTGCCTTCCCCCGACGAGCAGCAGGAAGCGATCAGACAGCTCAACGAGATATACGACCTTTCCAAGAGCAGGACGCGGCCGGAAAAACTGGAACTGGCCAGGGAGCTGTTCGGTTTGAGCAAGAAGTCGCGGGGCAATCCGGCTGAGAAGTTTGTCCTGCTGCGCAAGGCGATGGATCTGGCCGGCGAGGGCGGCGACGCCGATTTCATGCTCGAAGCCGTCGACGCCATCGGGGCCGACTTCCAAATGGATACGCTGGTCGTGAAGGGTAAGATGCTCCGGTCGTTCGCCGAGGAAGCGACCGATTCCGCCGCGATCGGATCGCTGGTCGAGGCCGCCCTGCGTTACACGGAGGAGGCCGTCGCCGCCGGGAAATACGACTATGCCGCGAACATCGCAACGACCGTCTTTCAAACGTGCCAGCGTTCGCGGGGCAAGGACTTTCGCAAAACGGCATTCGATCTGCGTCAAAGGGTCCGGAAACTCCACGACGAGCACCAGGAGTTGCAGGCGGCGACGCTGGCCGTCGAAGCCGACCCGGACAATCGCGCAGCACACTTCGCGCTTGGGCGTCTATACTGTTTCGGCCGCCGCGATTGGACCCGCGGCCTGCCGCACCTGGCCAAGGGGAGCGATCCCGAGTTGTCGGCCCTCGCCGAACGGGAACTGGCTGCTCCGGCCGAACCGGCCGAACAGGCCGCGCTGGGCGACGCCTGGTGGGATCTGGCCGATACCCGGGAAGGCGACGAAAAGAAAACCCTGCTGTTGCACGCCGGTGCCTGGTACAAGAAGGCCCAACGGGGACTCCGCGGACTCGACAGGGCAAAGGCGGCAAAACGGCTCGAGCAAATTGCCGAGATCGAGCGGCCGGTGGCTCCGAAGCCGGATCGTTCGGCCTCGAAGCGCCCATCCCCTGCTCGTGCGACGGCTCCGATCGTCATTGCAGATTTCGAGAGCAAGCAGCCTTGGCAAGCGACGGGAACGGCGTTCGGCCGGGGGCCGAGCACCGGCCGGGAAGTGCCAAGGCATCCGGCCAGGGGTTTCAACGGCAAACACCTGATCAGCTCTTACCACGGTGGCGACGGGGCGACCGGCACGCTGCTCTCGCGGTCGTTTACGATCGAGTGCCCCGTCATTTCTTTCCTCATCGGCGGAGGGAACCATCCGGGCCAGACCTGCATTAACCTTCTCGTCGACGGAGGAGTTGTCCGCACGGCCACCGGCCGCAACAGCAACACACTCGGGCCATGCGAGTGGGATGTTTCGGAGTTCATGAACAAGTCCGCCAAGATCCAAGTGGTCGACAAACGCACCGACGGCTGGGGGCACATCCTGGTTGACGACATTATTCAACGCCCCAAGAAATCGAGCCGGGAAAACCGCCCATAAGCGGCATGACTGAGGTTTCAATGTCCAGATTGTCTGCAATTCTGATCCTGGGGATATCGCTGGCGGCCATGGGCGCCGGGCAAGGGGACACCGGCCAATCAGACGAACCGGCGAAACAAGAGACCGAGAAGCCCCAAACAAGCCCGCAATCTCACCCGGAGCAGATCGAATCGGCGTCGCCGTCTCTCGTTCCGTGTCCGGCCGGATCGGGCGGGAAACCGCCGATTCGCGAGATCCCGCGGTTTGGGGCGAACTCGCCTTTCGACGGCGATTACAAGCCGCCGGAGATCAAGAAGGAGAAGCGGCTGTGGGCGAAATCGTGCCGCTGGCAAAAAGGGCCCGATTTCGTCGTCGAGCAGTGGCTCACCGACAAGCCCGACATGAAAGGCAAGTACGTGCTGATCGAATTCTGGGCCACCTGGTGCGGGCCGTGCCGGCGGTCGATCCCCCTGCTGAACGGCTTTCACGAGAAGTACGGCAAGGAGCTGATCGTCATCGGCATTTCCGACCAGACGGCCGAGGACGTCCGCAAGATGGAGAAGCCGGAAATCAAGTTCTACAGTGCCGTCGACACCAAGGCCCGCATGAAAAACGAGCTGGGCGTCTTCGGCATCCCCCACATCATCATCCAGGAACCGGACGGCTACGTGATTTGGGAGGGTTTCCCGCTCCAAGAGGGTTTCGATCTGACCGATAAGACTATCGAGCGGATTCTGGAGATCGGGCGGAAGCAGCGTGCCGAGAAGGCAGCCGAAAAAGCTGCTAATGGAGACGGGAAGAAGTAACCGGGAAAACCATGCCGCTCGATCCGCAAGTACAGGTCTTTCTGGACGAGATCAACGCCCTGCACACGCCGCCGCCGAGCGAGCTGACGCTGGAGCAGGTCCGGGCGGGCGTCAAGACCGACCCGGCCGAGCTGGGCGAGCCGGCGCCGATGGCCGCCACGGAGGATCGCCGTGTCCCCGGGCCGGCGGGCGACGTTCCCATCCGGATCTACACGCCGTACGGCCCCCAGCCGCTGCCGGTTTTCGTCTATTTTCACGGGGGCGGCTTCGTGCTGGGCGACGTCCCCTCTCACGACGCCTATTGCACGGCGATCGCCAAGGCGGCCGGGTGCATTGTGGTCTCGGTCGAATACCGGCTTGCCCCGGAACACAAGTACCCGGCTGCCCCGGAAGACGCGTTCGCGGCCACCCGTTGGGTGGCCGATCATGCCGCAGAGTTCGGCGGCGATCCGGGGCGGATTGCGGTGGGCGGGGACAGCGCCGGCGGGAACCTCGCCGCCGTGGTGTGCCTGATGGCCCGCGATCGGCAGGCCTCGCAGCCCGTCCTTCAGGTGCTGATCTACCCAATGACTGACTGCCGCTTCGACACTCCCTCGCACCGCGAGTATGCCGAGGGCTATCTCCTGTCGCGGGAAGAGATGGACTGGTTTCTGGGCTGCTATCTGGCGCAGCCGGAGGACGGACAGGAGCCGTACGCATCGCCGCTTAGGGCCGAGAGCCTGGCCGGCGTGGCGCCGGCGCTGGTGATCACGGCCGAGTACGATCCGCTGCGGGACGAGGGCGAGTCCTATGCCGCCAGGCTCCGGGCGTCGGGCGTGCCGGCGACGCTGACCCGCTACGACGGCATGATCCACGCCTTCGCTCGAATACTCGCCCTTTTCGATCAGGCCAAGATCGCCTTGGACGAAGTGGCCGGGGCACTGAAGCAAGCGTTTGCCTGACGTTTGCCCCGCGCTCGGCTCGCATTTCTCCAATTCTTCGATTTGGGCCTCGACGGCCAATGCGCAAAAGGGTATGCTATCGCGATGCCCGCAATGTCCGGCATACCGGGCCCATAACCCCCGTTGCGTTGCCGGGTTGACCATCTTTCTTGAGATTTTGTGTAGAGTATTCTGCACGGTTTTTGCGTATTAAGAATAGGCGGAGCAGCAGAAAAACGGTGCCATGAGTCTGAAGATCGGCGAGTTGAGCTTCCTGAAACAGCTTGCGAAGCGGTTCGAGATCCCCGTTCCCGAGTTCGTCGTCGAGCCGGTGGCCCAATCGGTGGTCAAAGAGAAGCTGGAAAAGTGGGAGACGGGCATCGTCAAACCGGACGTCCTGACGGGAAAACGCGGCAAGGCCGGCGTCGTTCGCACCGTCAGCGACTACCACGTGGCGGTTCGGATGCTCAAGCAGGTGGCTGCCACCGAGGTCTCCGGCCAGCAACCCCGCACCGCGTACATGGTCCAGGCGGTGCCCGCCGACATCGAGGTCTTCTCGGCATTCACGTACAATTCCCGGCTGCTGGGGCCCTCGCTGACCGTTTCGTTGCTGGGTGGCGTCGATATCGAATCGGTCGCGGAATCGGACAAGGTTACCGTGCCGGTTCAGGTCTTCCGCGGGCTGAACGCCTATCAGGCCTCGGAAGCCCTCACCCAACTCGGGCTCGGGGGCCAAATCAACGCCCGCCTGGCGCGTTGCCTCGTCAACCAGTGGGACATGTTCATCTCGACGGGCATGCTCAGTTGCGAGATCAACCCGTGGCGGGTGACCAAGCGCGGTGAGATCTACGCCTGTGATTTCAAGGCAACCTTCGACGAGAACAGCCGAAAGACCCGCGATTCGGGCATCCAGTGGCCGGAGTATCCCACGAACGAAACGCCTTTCGAGGAGGAGATGAAGGTCTGGGCCGCTTCGAGCTACCAGGGCCAGGCCCATGTGTGCGACCTCGGCGGCAAAAAGATCCTGCCGCTGTTGTTCGGCGGCGGTGCCAGCACGATTGCGGTCGAGACGCTGGCCCAGCTCGGCGGCGACCCGATCTTTCTCTCCGACTTCGGTGGAAATCCCCCTTATGAACGGATGAAAAAGACGGCCGCCATCTGTTTCAAGCACTATCTGGGGACGGCCGCACTGGTGTTGATCCTCGGCGGCAAGGCGAACAACACGCAGATCGACGTAACCTTCGCCGCGATTGCGGACTCGCTACAAGAATGGGTCGACGAGAACGGCCCCCTGTCGACGCCGGTGATCGTCGGCCGCGGGGGACCGGGGCTCGTTCAGGGATTCGGCACGCTGAAGAAAACCCTCGATAACCTCGGGATACCGTACGTCTTTTTCGGACCCGACACGCCCATCACGATGGTCGCTTCCTACGCCGCCAGCCTGGCCGACTTCGTCGTCGAATCGAAAGGGGGATCCGAAGCATGAGAGCACAAACGTTGCAAGACCTCCTCAAGAAGGGTGACCGGGTTGCCGTCTCGAACGTGACCGGCCGCGAATCGACCAAGGTTTCCGTCATCTCGCAATCCTACTGCAACAACATCGTCGCCGGCTGGGCCCTGGGAAAAGACGGCCGGACGATTCCCGTCCCCGGCGCCGGCGATATCCGGGTCTTCGGCCAGTTCGACGACCTGATGAACGCTCTGCCCGAGGAGCAAAAGCCCAACAAGATCATCGTCTACTCGCCGCCGGAAGCCGTCTACGGCGACGTCAAAGAGGTCATCGACCACGGCAAAAAGCACATTGAGACGATCTTTGTCATTACCGAAAACGTATCGGTCGAGGTAACGGCCAAACTGCGGCGCCTTTGCGACCTGGAGAACATCGATATCCTCGGCTGCAACACGCTCGGGGTCATCAATGTCCACGACCGGGTGCGGATCGGGGCAGTCGGCGGCGACTCCCCCGACGAGACTTTTCTGGCCGGCTGCGCTTGCATCATTTCAAACTCCGGCAACATGGTGAACACCATTGCGTCGTATCTCCAGTCCGCCGGAATGGGAGTTTCCTGCGGCATCTCGTCCGGCAAGGACGTGCTGATCCTCACGCCGCTGAAGGAACTGCTCGAACTGGCCGACAAGGACGACAAAACCCGGGTCATCGTGCTCTACATAGAACCGGGTGGAACCTACGAGCAGGAAGCCGTCCGCTGGATGAAAGAGAACGATTTCAACAAGCCGATGCTGGTCTACGTTGCCGGTTCCTTCGCCGACGGCATGGACATTTCGCTGGGACACGCCGGCTCGGTCGTCGAGGGCCGGGAGACCTCGGCCACCGCCAAGATGGCTCTGTTTGACGAGTACTTCGGTCTCCCGGTCTTCGAGGTCGAGGAGCAGAAGGAGTCGGCGCAAAAGCTGGCGGAGGCCCGTCGAGGCGTTCGGGTCAACACGTTGCACGACCTTGTCCCGGCGGCGACCGCCCTGATGTCGGCCATGGACATCCAACGCGATTTCGCCCCGATGAGCCCGCTGGTGCTCAAACCCTGGCTCGTCGATCTGGGGCCGCTGGCGCGCGAGCTGCCCCGCAAGCTCGTGCCACACGTCGGCAAAGTCATCGAGCCGTATCGCTCGCTGATCAAGAAGTACATCAAATCGAGCTTGGGGCGGACACCGTCGCGCCAGTCGATGCGCAACGCATCGCACGCCTCGTCGAACGACGGCGTCACGCCGCGTGTTTACGGCTATTCGCTGACGAACATCATGAGAACCGGCTCGTTCGTGGACGCCGTGTTGCTTTCCTGGCTGGGTTGCCCTCCCAAACGGCCGTTTGAACCGAAGTTGGTCGAGATGTGCCTGATCGCGTCGTTGACGAACGGGCCGGGCACGATTTCGTCCCAGGGAGCCAAGCTCGCCGCCTGCGCCGGCAACAGCCCCAACACGGCCATGATCGCCACTCTGAGCAGTATCGGCGAAGTACACGGCGGCAACGGCAAGAAGGCCGCCAAGCTGCTCGTCGACGTCTTCGGAGCGACCAAACTCTTCGATCCCTACGACAAGGACAGGATTCCCGATCTCGACAAGCTTGTCCGGGGATACGTCTCGAAGTTCAAGAGGCGCAAGACGGCCGCCAAGGACGCCGGGATCGAATACGACAAGATCCCCTGCCTCGGCCATCCCGTCTTCAATACCGAACGGGTCAACTACGATCCCCGCGAACGCGTCCTTCACGCCTACATGCAGGAGCAAGGGATCTACAACGTGTTCTTCGATTTCTATCACCGGCTTGCCAACGAGATGTTGGCCCAGCAGGCGACGAACAAGGTCCACGCCGTGAACGTCGACGCCGCGATCACCTGCGTCCTGATGGGCATCGCCTGGCCGCTTCTGGTCGATAACAAGATCAGCGTGGAGCGGGCGATCGACCTGCCGTTTCTGGCCTTTGCCCTGGGACGCGTTGCCGGCGGGGCCAGCGAGTATCTCGACCACCGCGAATGCGGGACCGCCATGGACATGCGGATTCCGGTCGCCGAATGCCGGTTCCTCGGCCGCCAGCAAGACTAGGCCTGATTATTCGTGGGGGAGGCCGTTTTAACAGTCGTGCTGTCGTCGTTTGCTTCCTCATTAGCGCCAAACTCCGCCCAGAGCCGGGCGAGAAGAGTGCCGGTGAACATGCACCCGAAGGTGTAGATGACAGGGGGCATGACCGCCAGATCGAACTCTTTGAAGAAATCCCCCGCCAGGACGACCCCCAGCCCGGCGTTCTGCATCCCGACTTCCAGAGTCAGCGCCCGGCGCATCGAGGACCGCAACCGCAACAAGGTCCCGCCCAACGCCCCGGCCAGGTAGCCGAGCAGATTTACCATCAGCAACGCCAGAAAAACCTGCCAGGTAAGCATATCCAGCATGTCGCGTTTCGCGCCGATCACCACGGCGATGATCCAGAGGATGGTCAAGTTCGCGATGATTGCGGCGAACCGTTTTGCCGCTTCTTCCCAAAAGGCGAAACAACGGGACATAATGTATCCGATGATCACCGGCAGAACGACCATCCAGAGGAGCTGCACGCTGATCCAAAAGACCTTCCAACCTAACTCGACCGGATCGATCGGCACCCAGCCGCTCAAGGCGGCGTAGAGCACCAAAGGAACCACGACGGGCGAGAGGAGCGTTGCCGAGGTGGTCAAGCTCACCGAGTAGCTCACGTTGCCCTTGGCCGCCAGTGTCAGCACGTTCGACGCCATGGCGCCCGGCACGCAACCGACGATGATAATGCCGATCATGCACGCTTCGTCCAGGCCGAACAGCACTCCGCACCCGTACGCCAGAAGCGGCATCGCCGTGAATTGAACGGCCGTTCCGCCCAGCACCAACGGCCAACGCCGCAGCACCTCGCGAACCTCGTCACGCGGCAACAACGAGCCGATCGCCAGCATGGTCACCGAAAAGACGTACTTGTTGTATGGTTCGGTGCCGACGAACGGGTCCCACAGGCCCGGCAGCCACGTCGTCCAGCAGTAGGCGACGATTCCCAACAGGATCAGCCAAAGGAGCAGGAACCGCTCGATGATCGCTTTGACGGACAGCGTTGAATAGTCGGAAGTCATTATGTGGCAGGAGGTTAACGCCGCGGAAACTGCACTTTCGTGAAACGGGCTATTCTGCGATACTCCGCCCCGCTTTGTCGGCAAGCACCCGTAAACATCCGATTCTAGACCAGAAACTCCCGCCATGCCATCGCGCAGACCGCTGAAAATTTTCTTCTCCGTCGGCGAGCCGAGCGGCGACGTCCACGGCGCGAACCTGATCCGGCAGTTGAAGCGCCGGTGCGGGGACCTCGATATCGTCGGCTACGGCGGGCCGGAAATGGCCGCCGCCGGATGCCGGCTCCACGCCGATCTGACCGCCCTGGCCGTGATGTGGATTGCCCGCGTGCTGTTGAACATCCACAAGTTCTGGGACCTTGCCAGCCGTGCCGATCGTTATTTCCGCCATCACAAACCGGACGCGGTGGTGCTGATCGACTACCCCGGCTTCAACTGGTGGATCGCCCGCCGGGCCAAGGCGCACGGGATCCCCGTCTTCTACTACACGCCGCCGCAGATTTGGAGCTGGGCCCGGTGGCGGGTGAAGAAGATGCGGCGGTTTGTCGATCACGTGCTCTGTAGCCTGCCGTTTGAAGAAGAATGGTTCCGCGCCCACGGCTGCAACGCGACGTTCGTCGGTCATCCGTTCTTCGACGAGGTCCGGCGCCAGGCGTTCGACGAGCGGTTCATCCGGCACTACGAGAACCAGCCGGGGCCGCTGGTGGTGATTCTGCCCGGCTCGCGGACACAGGAGGTCGAGCACAACACGAAATGGTTTCTCAAGGCGGCGGCGCTCGTCCGCGAGAAGGTTCCGAACGCCCGCTTCGCCATGGCCGCGTTCAAACCCCGTCAGGCCGAGATCGCGCAGCGGCTGGCGGACGAATCGGGGTTGGCGGTCGACGTCCACGTCGGCAAGACGCCCGAGCTGATCCGCCTGGCCGATTGCTGCATGTCGGTCTCCGGCTCCGTGTCGCTGGAATTGCTCTACTACACCAAGCCGACGGTCATTCTGTACTGGGTCAGCCGGTTGGGCTTTTTCGTGCAACGGTTCCTCCGAAAAGTGAAATATATCACCCTGGTCAACTTGTTGACGGCCGACGAGCTTTACCCCGAGGACATCACGCCCTTCGACCCCTCGCAACCGGATGCCGAGGGCGTGCTGTTTCCCGAGTATCTGACGTGCGGGGACAAATCGTCGCAGATTGCTGCGCACGTGATCGAATGGTTGACCGACACGGCAAAGCGGGAGTCGCGGATTGCCGAGTTGGCCGCCTTGAAGGCCCGGGTGGCGCATGGCGGGGCCTCGCGCCGGGCGGCCGAGTATATCCTCGACACGCTGGCGGCCCGCACCGAGCCCGTTCCCCGGCCGCATTTCGTACACGCCGGCTCGCGCCTTGCGCACTACAAAGCCGCGACCAGTGGTCGCGGGGATACTGACATCGGGTGTGTTCACGGGTGAAATCGGCTCCACAACAGCATCGCAGGGCCGACTCCGCGGCCACTGGTCGCGGCTTTGTATTCTCGCTAGAATAGCGTGAAATAGCGGTGCTTGACCACCGCACACCCGGTACGGGTAACTAACCCGCAGGAGACCGATCGGTGCTGTTTAGCGAACCTCCCCGCTCGCAAGGCGACCTGAACTTCTCGCTGTTCGGCTTTCCCGTCCGGGTACACCCGTTTTTCTGGCTGGTCGCGGTGCTGCTGTGCAGTCGCCAGTTGTTCAAGGCCCCCGGTCTCCGCGAGGCGTTGCTCGTTCTCTTGCCCTGGGTGAGCGCCGTCTTCCTCTCGATTTTGTGTCACGAGCTGGGGCACGCATTTGTCATGCGGGCCTACGGGTTCCGACCGTGGATCACGCTGCACGGTTTCGGAGGATTGGCCTCGTACGATCCGTCGGCATCGTATGGATCGAAGGGGAATAGCCCCTTGGCGCAGATTCTGATTTCTTTCGCCGGTCCGGGGGCCGGGTTTCTGCTGGCCGCGGTCGTGGTTGGTGCGATCAAACTGGCCGGCTACAAGATCGTATTTGCCCTCGGGGGGCCGTTGGGAATTGTGTTCGGTATGGAAGAGATCGGTTCGGCGGCGTTCACCGACTTCCTGTGGGATGTCTTGTTCATCAGCTTCATCTGGGGCGCCGTCAACCTGTTGCCCGTCTATCCGCTCGACGGCGGCAGGATATCCCACGAGGTCCTGCTGACAATCAGTCCCCGCAACGGAATCCGCCAGTCGCTGATCCTGTCGATCTTTACCGCTGCGGCATTGGCCGTCGTCGGGTTGGTCCGCATGCAAAGCGTGTTTGTCGCCTTGATGTTCGGCTATCTGGCCTTCACGAGCTTCCAGGCGTTGCAGGCTTACAGCGATCGGCGATCTTGGTGAGTACACGGCTTGCCGACTTGAACGCAACCGGGAAAATCTTCTTGAAAATTGCGCAGAACCGGCCAATCTGGTGTTGAAAGAAATCGAAGAACGAGTATAACTGGGACACTGCGTCTGAAATTTGCGCAACAGGCGACGCGTGCCGGTGGTCTTTCGCTGTTGGAAGTTGCCGCCGCAAAGTTCGCCGCGAACCCTAGGACGGAGGTGTCGTTGTGGCCAAAAAAAAGGCAAAGAAGAAGGCTGCCAAGAAAAAGGCCCCCAAGAAGAAGGCCAAGAAGGCAACCAAGAAAAAGGCCCCGAAGAAGAAGGCCAAGAAGAAGACCAAGAAGAAGGGCTGCGGGTGCAAGAGGTAGCAGCGGTTTGCCTTCCGCCGCAAGACCCGAACCACGACGAGAAAGGGCCGCCGGGATCAACCGTTCCAGCGGCCCTAAGTTGTTTATTGGCAATGCTTTAGACTGCCCTGCACGCCTATTGCCCCAATACCGTGAGCTTAGGCATGACCGGCTGCTGGCCCCGCTCGTCCGCCAACTCCCTTACGAGGTTGCGGCAAATCGCTTCCAGGTACGGCCCGGCGGCCTGATGCTGAAAGCCGTCTCGCAGCTTGCCTTCATCACCGAGGACCCGCAACTCGGTATTCAGAGGAATTTCACCGAGGAACGGCACGCCCAGCTCGGCCGCTTTCTGCTTCGCCCCGCCGGAGCCGAAGATGTCGTGGCGGCTGTCGCAGTCTGGACAGAGGAAAAAGCTCATATTCTCGACCATCCCCACGACCTCGATGCCGACCTTACGCAACATGCCGATGGCCTTGACGGCATCCAGCAAGGCGACGTCCTGCGGCGTACAGACGACAACCGCCCCGGTCAGCGGCACCAACTGGGAGAGCGACAAGGGGATATCGCCAGTGCCGGGCGGCATGTCGATGATCAGGTAATCGAGGTCGCCCCAGTCGGTGTCACCGAGGAATTGCCTCATTGCCCCGTGCAACATCGGGCCGCGCCAGATCACCGCCTCGCCCGACGGGACCAGAAATCCTATTGACATGACCTTCAGGCCGTCGACGTCAACCGGTTGAATCCGCTCGCCGTGCATCACGGGCTGACCGACGGATCCAATGAGATGGGGAATGCTGGGCCCGTAGATATCGGCGTCCATCAACCCGACTTTGCACCCCGCGTTGGACAGGCCGTATGCCAAAATCACGGCCACCGAACTCTTTCCCACGCCTCCCTTGCCCGAACCGATCACGATGACGCTCTTGGCGGTCAGGCCCAGTTCTCCGCCCCCCTCTGCTGGCCGGTCGTGCGGTTCCGTCTTGACGTCGACTTCCAGCTTGGGGAACTTCGAGCGGAGCAATTCGGCCAGTTCGTTGCCGGTTTCGCCCCACAGCGGCGCCGACCAGCTCGTCAGCCCCAACGTGACGGCGAGTTTCCCCCCTTCGAGTTGAAGCCCGTGGATCTGCTGAAGCTGCGTGACGCCTCGGCCGGTCTCCGGGTCCTTGAATTCGGCGAGCAGGTCTTGGACTGCCGCTTCGGTAACTGGTTCGTCGGCCATGATGGATCTCCGTTGGTTTATTGCAGAACAGGTTTGCAGCCCGGGGTGCCATGCCCACGCTTGCCGTGGGCATGTTCTGCAACGTCCACAAACATGCCCACGGCAAGCGTGGGCATGGCACCCACAGCTTCAATTGTCATACGGCACTAGCGTCCTTCCCACGGCAGGCTCGCCCACATCCGCTCGCTCAGCGCCGGCTCCGACACCTCGACTTGACATAGGTGGCGGCAGGCCGCTTCGGCCAGCGGGGTAAGCTGCCGGGGTGAACACGTAAAATGGATCGCGCCCGCCTCGCGGACCAGCCATTGGTGATCGGCCAGGCTGCGCCGGGCAACCACAGCCGCGCGAACCCCGGGAAACTCCCGCTCCAGCCGGGCCAATCGCCGCAGCAGGTCGTCGGCGTTTGCGGACGTCAATTCCGCCACCAGAAAGCTGCAAGGCGACTCCGCCAACAATTTCCAACACTCGGCAAGGCTGCGGGTTTCCCAGACGCGCACGCCCGCGAAGGCCGATTCCCCGCGCAACGCAACGGCCCAACGGCCCGTCCGCTCGCACACGATCAATCGTGCCGGCACGCCCACGCTATTCCTCCAATCCGAGTTGCCGGACTCTTCGAATCACCCTCGCCCTGCTGATCCCCAACAAACGTGCGGCCTGGGACTTGTTGCCCTTGGCTTGGGCCAAGGCGCGGCGGATCAGCTCACGCTCGACCTTTTCGAGGAACTGATCGAGAACGATGGTTTCCTGCTCGCGAGGCGGGTGGGCCGCCGCGTCAGCGGCCAGATGGATGCGTTCGGGCAGGTCGTCGACGTCGATCTTCGGCCCGCGGGTTTGCCGGTGGGCTTCCGCAACCGTCTCGGTGAGTTCGTCGAGGTTGCCCTGCCATCGATAGGCGTGCATCGCGTCGAGCGCCTCCTGGGTGAAGCCGGCGATCTGGTTTGGCCCGCGGGCGTTGCACTCTTCCAGGAATTGTTGCGACAACAGGGGCAAGTCCTCGATTCGCTCGGCCAGTGGGGGCAACTCGATGGTAATTGTGCTCAGGACGGCCGCCAGGTCCTCCAGAAACTCGCCCCGGCTCGCCAACTCGGCCGGCGACCGCTCCGCCGTGGCAATCAACCGCAGCGGGAACGAACGGCCGACCAGCTCCCCCGCAAGGTTGGCCTGCGCGTCCGGCTGTAGCCGGTCCACCTCGTTCAGCAGCAGCGTGCTGCGCTCTGCTTCCTTGCCGAGCACGTCGCCGGTCCGCAGGGCCCTGACCGTCGAATGAATCAGGTCCGCGCCCAGAACCGCACATGCCAAGGGGATCAGCGATCCGACCTTCGACGGATCGCGGCTGTAATGGATGGCGGCGGCCGTGTGGCGTCGACCGCTGCCGGTCGGGCCAACCAGCAGAACGCTCTCCCGGCTCCCGGCTGCCACCTCGATCTGGCGCCGCGCCTTGCGGATCGCAGGCGAATCACCCAGCAGCCGGTCCGCCCGATAGCGTCCCGCCGTTTCGCGGCGAAATCGTGCAATCCGCTCGTGCAACTGCACCGAGTCGGACTCGAGCGTCGTCGTCGTCTCCTCAACCGGCTCCGGCAAGTCCTCGACATCCAAAACGGCAATCAGTCCGATTGTCTCATCCGGCGCCGGGCCGATAGGCACAAACCTTGCCCGGCGATAATGCAATTGCCCGCGCCGGCCGACACAAGAGACGTTGGCCGTCGATCGAGCTGCGGTCATCGACTCCGGCGGCGGGCAGAGCCTTGCCGCGACGGCCTCCGGCCCGCTGATTTCCGGATCGCTGTGATAAGCGGCCCGGAGTCCCACTAATTCATCGGCCGCCGGGCCGATCCAGTCGCAACACGCCCGATTCACGAATACTATCGTCAACTCGTCGTCCAGGACGTAAATCGGCCGGTCGGCCGAGTTCAACAGCCGGGCAAGCTCGACGGCGGTGATCCGCTTTCGGGGCATGGTGATTTTCTTATTGTAAAGCCGCGACCACCGGTCGCGGAGGGTTTACTACAAAAGTCGCGACCGCTGGGACTTTTTGTAGGGAACGCCCTCTGTGGCGTTCCGGGAAGCGGCATAGAGCACGTTCCCCACGTCTCGGAACGCCACGGAGGGCGTTCCCTACAGGGCCGTCGATATTGGACCCCAACAATCCCAACCTCACTGGTCGCGGCTTTGCAGATCTCCCAAAGAATACCCTGCCGCTTCAGAATGCTCAATAGCCCCGCCCGGGATGGCTTTGTTCGACTCGTTCATCAGCGGCCCCGGCAGAATCCCGATCAGGATTACCAGTGCGGCCGATACGACGGCCGCCAGCCGGGGTCCGCGGCCGCCTTCTGCCTTCGGTGTTCCCAGCGGCACGCGGAAATACATCACCCGGACAAGCCGCAGATAATAGACCGCAGCCACGACCGCGTTTATTGCCGCAATGACCGCCAAGGCAACGAACCACGGCCGCAATCCGGGCGTGCCGACGTCCATCGTGCTGCGGAAAACAAACAGTTTCGCCCAGAATCCGGCCAGCGGCGGAATACCCGTCAGCGAGAACATCAGCACGGCAATCACGGCGGCGATTGCCGGCCGCGTGCGAGCCAGCCCAGCCAACTCGTCGATGTTATCGAGCGATCGCTCCACCCGTCCCAGGTACTCCAGGGCCGCGAACGTGCCGATGGTGGCGATCGCGTAGACGTCCAGGTAGAACCACATCGCGCCGATTCCGCCGCAGGGCGCGGCCGCCAGCCCCATCAGCACGTAGCCGGTCTGCGCGATCGAGGCGTAAGCCAGCAATCGCCGCAGGTTGTTCTGCCACAGCGCAAGGACGTTGCCGATCGTCATGGTCAGCACGGCCGTCAGCAGGATAATTCGCCACGCGCCGGGCTCTGCATTCACCATGGCCGGCCCCAGCAGCCTCACGATCACGACGAACCCGGCCGCCTTGGGAACGGTCGAGAGCAGTGCGGCGTTGCCGTGCGTCGTTCCCTGGAAGACGTCCGGGGCGTAGAAATGAAACGGCACGGCCGCGATCTTGAAACCCAACCCGGCGAAAACCAGCACCCGTGCCAACCCGGCAAACGCCCCAAAGTTGCCCGAAACGCCCACAGGATCGGCGAGTGCCCCGGCCGCGGCGCCCAGGTTCGTCGATCCGGTCATCCCGTAGAGAAAAGCGAACCCGTACAGCAGCATGGCCGACGCCAGGATGCCCGGGAAGAAGTACTTCGCCGCAACTTCCTCTGAATCGGAACCTTCACGGCCGAGCCAGAGCAACACGTAAATTGGAATTGAAATCAGCTCCAACGAGGCGAACAGCAGAATGAGGTTGCCGGCCCCGGCCGTTAGCATCAAGGCGGCAACCGCCAGCAGCAGCGAGCCGACGTGCCAAGACATGCCCTTTGCGGCCGGGCGGCAGATCGACATCACCAGGAGGCCCCCCATACCCAGGGCCAGCCACCGGATGTAGCAAGCGAGCGCGTCGGCCGCAATTGCTCCTCCCTCCGGCGGCGCGGTCTGCTGCGACCAAACTAGCGCGACCGCCGCGGCCCCCAATCCGCCTGCGCCGATCCACTTCCAGCGCCGGCGCAGATCGCAGAACAGCCCGGCCGTGTAGATCAGCATCGCCACGGCGATCAGCACAAACTCGGGCGTCAGGTGTTCAAGGGTTTCCGAAGTCACGGGGCCTTACTCTTCGGGGGTTCCTTACAGGGTCGAGACTATCATCAACACCAACAGCCCGATCACCATGGCCAGGGCGTAGAACTGGATCGGCCCGCTCCGGGGCGGTTGCAGCGATTGCCGGGCGGCCACGTCGAGTTGGTCGTTTCGCCCATGGAGCATCCATATCAGGGCGAGTCCGATTGTCGCTTCACATACAGCCAAGGCAACCGCAAGAAGCACGAATACCCGCCCGCCGAAATCGCCGTGCAACTGCCAAAACGCAACCAGGCTCAGCAAGACGCCGAACAACATCAACTCGGCCGACAGGAGCATCACAACCATGTTCCGCCGGCTCAACAAGCCGATCAGCCCGGCGCCGAAGAGCACGGCGCCGACCGTCAGGTAGTTGTTCAGCAGGACGAACTCCGCTCGCTGCCCAACGATCGTGGAGCCCCCGGCGCCGAGAAGCCGGGCCGTGACCCCGCAAACGGTTATCGCAAGGATCATGATGATCACCACGCCGGTAGCGGCCGAGATGAGGGGCTCCCAACTGGTTTGATCGTAAATCGTGTCTCCCGAAAGCTGCACCCGCCGCAGGACGATGAGGCATGCCGGCAGGATCGCCCCCCCGAAGACGGCAACCGCAATCGCCGCCGGAATCTGCACCCCACCGAAGATGAAGAGTCCGCCGGCGCCGATCAGCGCCAGGCCGAATCCAACTGCGCAGCGCGCCGGGCTGCGAGGCGCTACCGTGGCTATTGCCGCAAGGATTGTCACGCCGGCCAGAAAGAACCAGAAACCGTCGGCAACCCAACTACCCAACCAAGGTGCCTGCGAGGCGCCGAGCCCCAATGCGCCGGCGATCAGCAACCCGCCGGTCCATCGGCCACCGTTGGAGCCCCGGGGAAGCATCATCCACATGCCCAAGGCGCCCAGCATTGCGGCCAAGGCGAAAACTCGTATCGGGTCGATCAAAGGTCCGACTCCCCATCGCCTCTTGCTGCTACGCGGAATCCTTCTCGCCCAGGGCGTCGAGGGCAATCGATGGGCGTATTCTAGGGAGACGTTCTCAGGCGGTCAACGACTTCTGCTTTGGCGCAAGAAAGATGCCCTTCGTAGGCGGGGCAGGGACCTACGAAGGGCGAGAGTGAGGGAATCCCTCACCGCGTTTGATTATCCTGCATAAAATAGACCACTTCAACCCCTCTATTGGGGTAAATTGGTTCGACGAGAATCTCCGGCCCCCGGCGGCGAAAAAACGGCGAGTTTAGCCCGGATTATTTGTGGAGGGAGGCCGTTTAGCGGGCGGGCCTGCCCGCCGTTGACATCTTAACCGTATTGCCCCGTCAAAGCGTTGCCAATTCTTTGGGATTGCCTATTCCATGGCCGCGAGCAACTCCGCCGCGTAATCGCCGATCTCGGCCAGCACTTGTTGGCGCGGCTTATCGGCGGCCTCGGCCACGCGGCGGACGATGGCCGAGCCGACGATTAGGCCGTCGGCCACCGGCAAGAGCATCTTGACGTGTTTTGGCCGGCTGATGCCGAACCCGATGCAGATCGGCAGCGACGTCTGCCCGCGAAGCCAACCGACGTTTTCCACAATTTCCTGCGGCAATTCGTCCCGCTCGCCGGTGATGCCGGTAATCGAGACGTAGTAGATGAAGCCGGTTGTCCGTTCCGCGATTTGTAGGGCCCGATCCCGCGGCGTGGTCGGCGTAATGAGCTGGATCAAACTGAAATCCTCGCGACGGCATATCTCGGCCAGCGGGCCCGACTCTTCGACCGGCAGGTCGGGCACGATCGCCCCGGCAATGCCCGCGGTCTTGGCATCAGCAACATATTGCTCCACCCCGTGCCGGTAAACAATGGCGTAGCTGACCATCGAGACGAGGGGCGCAGAGAGTTCGCCCGCAAGGCCGGCGACCTTCTGCAGAATATCGGCCAACGTGATTTTTCGCCCAAGCGCCCGGGTGTACGACGCCTGGATGATCGGCCCGTCGGCGATCGGATCACTATAAGGGATCCCCAACTCACAGAGGCTGCTTCCTCTCGCGACAAGCTCCCGGAGCACGTCTGCCGTGAACTCCAGATCGGGGTCGCCCGCCGTGACAAACGGCATGAACGCCTTGCGGCCGTTTTGGCGAAGCTTCTCGAATAATTGATCAATGGCCGACATGTGTTTCTGCTCGCTATTTATGTGCCATACGGCACTTGTTCGCCGCACAATGCGAAGCCGCAAGCGGCGGTGGTGCTATCCACTATCCGCTTCCCCTCTCAATCTTGCGATTTCCGCTGCGTCCTTGTCGCCGCGGCCGGAAAGACAAACGACAACGGCTTGATCGGGTTTCATTTCGGCTGCGCGTTGCGCGGCCTTGACGACCGCATGGGCGCTTTCCAAGGCCGGCAGGATGCCCTCGGCGGCTGCAAGTGCCGCAAACGCATCGAGGACTTCGTTGTCGTCGGCCGAGGTGTATTCGACCCGGCCGGTGTCTTTCCAAAAGCTGTGTTCGGGCCCGGTGCCCGGGTAATCGAGGCCGGCCGAAATGCTGTGTACGTCGCAGGTCTGGCCGTCTTCGTCTTGCATCACGTAACTGTAGCTTCCGTGCAGGACGCCCGGTGTTCCAAAACAAAGCGGTGCGGCGTGGTCGCCTATTGCGTCGGAGCGACCGCCCGCTTCGACGCCGAGCAGTGCGACGCCTTCGTCGTCAATGAAGGGATAGAATATCCCTCCCGCGTTGCTGCCGCCGCCGACGCACGCAACGATCAGCTCGGGCAGCCGTCCGATCTGATCGAGGCACTGCTCGCGGGTCTCGCGCCCGATGACCGTTTGGAAATCGCGGACGATTCTCGGAAACGGATGCGGGCCGACGACCGAGCCGAGACAGTAGTGCGTCGTCTCGACCGAGGCCATCCAGTCGCGCATGGCCTCATTGATGGCGTCGCGCAGCGTCCGCGACCCGCTTTCGACCGGGCGGACTTCCGCGCCGAGCAACTTCATGCTGAAGACGTTGGGCCGTTGCCGGCGAATGTCTTCGGTTCCCATGTAGACGACGCACTCGAGTCCGAACCGGGCGCATGCGGTGGCGGTTGCCACGCCGTGTTGGCCGGCGCCGGTTTCGGCGATGACACGCCGCTTTCCCATGCGAAGCGTCAATAGACCTTGCCCGAGGGTGTTGTTGATTTTGTGCGCCCCGGTGTGGTTGAGGTCCTCCCGCTTGAGATAGATTTGCGCTCCCCCGCAACGCTTGCTCAGCCGCTCGGCATGGTAGAGCGGCGACGGCCGGCCGACGTAGTGTTTCAACAACTCGCCCAACTCGGTCTGGAACGATTCATCGGCGACGGCTTTCTTGTACTCGGCGGTCAACTCGTCCAGGGCGCGGGTCAATGTTTCAGGTACGTAGCGGCCGCCAAATGGTCCAAAACGGCCCGCTGTATTGAGTAGCTGAGAATTTCCGGACATGGTCTTTCTACTCGGTTTGGCGTCGAATCCTGCAAACCCGCTATTTTCGCTTGGAATAGGCCGGTGGTCAAGCAAAAACGCCCTCGGATTGTGTCCGGGTGCGGAAATTCGGTAATCTGCGATGTATCGGTCGGATCGAAGCCCCCTTTTTTACCTTTCAACTAATGGTACAATGAGGTCAGTGAACCGTTGGGGGCAAGACTCGGGACGGGGTTGCTGGCACTGGGTACCCCTATGAACCGCTTTTCCGCCATATCGGCTTTTTTTCTGGCAGGATGGACATTTTTGGCCGTCGAGGCGGCGGGGCCGCCACCCGCGAAACTCAAGCCCGCCGATCAAGTTGAAATGGTCGACGGCCGGAAATACGCCGGGCTGATCGAGTCGGAGGACAATGTCTGGATCCATCTGGCACAACTGAAGTGCCGCGACGGAAGACCCATGCACATGGTGATCCGGTCGCTCGATCGCGCCAAGGTTCACTCGGTCGTGCGACTCGATCCGGCCCGGCGCAGTGCCCTGCGCCGGGATTACGGCGAGTTCCGCAACCGTGCCCGAATCGAAGCCGGCCGCAAGGAAGCCATCGAGTTGCGCGTCGTTCAGAAGGGCGGCACGCGTTACCGCCAATATCACGGCGCCTGGTTCACCCTGGAAAGCTCCGTTAACGAAGAAACGACGCGTTGGCTGGTTGTCCGGATAGAACAGATATTCACGGCCTATCGCCAGATTCTGCCGCCGCGGACCAAACCGCAGAGCCGGCTGCGGATCGTTGTGCTCGGTTCCATGGCCGAATACCAGGCCTATCTCGAGCCGATGGGGCTCGCGATCAAGAACCCCGCCTGCTTCATCGGCGACGACAATCTGATCGTTGCGGGGAGCGAACTGACCCCGTTTGCCGCGGAACTGGCCAAGATCAAAACGCATCACGACCGCCTGCGCAAGCATTTGGAAACAAAGAGAAAGCAACTGATCGCCGAACTCGCGGAAGAAGCGCGAGAAGCGCGAGAAGCCGGTCTGGCTCCGGCGGAAATCGCGAAGAGACAACAACTGAAGCGAAACAAGGCCGAACGCGAGATCAAGAAGCTGGAAGCCGAGATGGATTCCGCCGAACGCACCAACGAGCGCAAGTTCGAGCAGGTCACCAGGCGGATGTTTCCCCGCCTCTACCACGAGGCGTTCCACGCGTACTTGGAGAACTACGTTTATCCCGGCGAAAAATTCGACGTGCCCCGTTGGCTCAACGAAGGGCTTGCGGTGATGTTCGAGGCCGGATTCTTGGAGGGTGCCACGCTGCGGGTCGACGCCCCCAATCGCCCGGCCTTGCAGCGTTTGAAGGCCGATCTCAAAGGCGGTCAACCCTTGCCGCTCGAAGAGTTGCTCTGCGCCGACCAGGGTGTCTTTATCTCGCGCCACCACAGCGACGTGGCGACTTCCGGCCGCCATTACGTCTATTCATGGGGGCTGGCCTACTACTTAACGTTCCCGATGCGACGGCTGGGAAGCGCTTCTCTGGACCAATACGCTTCGAAACCCGCCAAGGACACCACACCCGTAGTACGGTTCGAGAAGCTCGTTGGGATGCCTCTTGCCGATTTCCAGCGGCGTTGGCGGGCCTACATCCTGAATCTTCGCTAGCCCGGATTATTCATGAACGCGTAGGGTGGGACAAGGAAACGGCTCGTTGGTGGGCCGGCGCGTGTGGTCGATCGTTCCGCGACGTTGGCACGTTGATTTAGGGAAGATCGCCGTTTCCACCGGCCCACCAAGGGCTCGCGCACGCTTGTCCCACCCTACGTGAATAATCCGGGCTAGTTGGCGGGCTGCTTCGGCAATGGGTAGCCGATGACGTGCAAAAGTATCTTCGGGCAGCGAGGGGCCCCCGGCCTGGGGATTGATTTTGGCACTGCGCCCCTCCTTCAGAGGTAGCAATAGGAAAAACCGGAAATTTTCGACCCGGACTACTTGACCTCTTCTTGACGGGGGGGGTAGACTGTCGACAATTCTATCGACGCTGCCTTACCGCCCAGTGTGGCACGGCACTCCGTGCCGTGACTGACGACACGGAGTGTCGTGCCACACTACCAGCCGCCGATGGTAGCTACGGTCGCCAGACCGTGGATGTCCGCGTTGCCCACGGTCTGGCGACCGCAGCTACTGAAGTTATTTGTGCGTTGTTCCTGACGGCGGCTGCCGGCTTGGCTTTGGTGGAACAGTAGCCAGGCTGCGGACGGGGAAGAGCATTTCGGTCGCGGAAATGTAAACTCCTATAGGAGGGCTCTGTCATGCGCCGGCGTATTCTCAACAAGGCCAATCGACCCATCTCCATTTGCAACCGTCCTTTGCGGCTTGAACCGTTGGAGGACCGCACCCTGTTGTCGGTCACCACTCTGAGCGAGACGTTCAAGACGTTCGACGTTACGGGTGCGGGTTCTTACACCGGGCAGGCTACGGTCGTGGATCCGATCTACGGCACCATTCCAATCGATTACTGGGGCACGTGTGATATCGTTGGCACGGCGAGCTATACCAGTCCGACCGACGGCACTTGGACCGGGTCGGGGAGTGCTAGCGGTTTCTATGACGCCGGTCTTGGCGGGTCGGGGCCGTACACGGGCACTGGGCACGGCACCCTGGTTGATAACAACGGCGCGATGAGCGGAAGCGGTTATGTGGACTCAACCAGTGGCCTTCCTCCTGATTTCGACTTCCCTTACGGCCCCTATCCGGCAACGGGTACGTTCGACCCCTCGGATTTCTCGGTGACAGTTAATTGGTCTCTCTCAGATGTGGATTTCTCGACTTCCGGGAGTTGGACTGGCACGATAACTCCCGCTCCCGCGCCCTTCGACACGTATCCTACGAGTGCAACCTGGAACGGCAACATGAACGATGTTGATGTTGCGTTCGCAGTGACCGGACCGCCTACGACGGCGGCCACTCATATGACTCCTGTTTCCGGTGTGAATTTCTACTGGGCCGAGGGACTAACTTTTGCGGACGCGGTTTCCGGGCCCTTTGCCGATACTGTGCCCATCTATTGGAACCAGGCGACCGGCTCCGCACGCATTAGCAACCTTCCCGCCGCGCCTGCAACAACAACACACCTGCTCGTCTATACCGACGGCGGCGGTTTGCTGGGTGAGTCGGACGAAACGAATAACATTCTTGCCCTGCCTGTGCCGCTGACGCAGATCATCGACAACGGGGACACCGGCTTTGGCACGACCGGGGACTGGCATCCGTATTCCGGCCTGGGCTTCGAGAGCGACCTTCATTACAGCTTTGTGGGCGACGGATCGGACGTGGCCTCCTGGAGTTTCGCGGTTACGCCGGGGCAATATCAAGTGGCGGCAACCTGGGCCGAGCACTCGAACCGAGCGACCAACGCGTCTTATGAGGTCTATGACGGCGCAACGAGTCTGGGGACGGTGCCGGTGAACCAGCAGGTTGCGCCGGATGACTTCACCGACCAAGGGGTTGCTTGGGAGACCCTCGGCACCTACACGATCGCGGGTAATACGCTGTTGGTGGAGCTTTCGGACAGTGCGGACGGCCTGTTGATTGCCGACGCCATACGCATCGAGAAAGTGGTTGACCTCCCGACGACGCAGATCATCGACAACGGGGATACGAATTTCGGGACGACCGGGGATTGGTACCCGTATTCCGGCCTGGGCTTCGAGAACGACCTGCACTACAGCTTTGTGGGCGACGGATCGGACGTGGCT
>Ga0180432_10002707_pt1 | contig 26335 bp, 25 predicted proteins | sample SS_ome_10_FD_132414 | JGI IMG/M metagenome (GOLD analysis project Ga0180432, IMG submission 132414) | Hypersaline lake sediment archaeal communities from the Salton Sea, California, USA - SS_1_MS_2 metaG | ecosystem: Environmental > Aquatic > Non-marine Saline and Alkaline > Hypersaline >... | reverse complement strand
TTTTGCCTATTGTTTTGTTTTTGAGTCCTCTATTTGCATCGGGAACAGGGACCCTTGATAACTTAAAGAAGCTAATAAAAAGCGGAAAGAGCCTCAAGGGTTTAAATATTGAGATCAAGACAAAAAAACCGGTGAAGGGCGACAAACCAGGTTCATTTATGCCGAGCATGGGTGCAGGTGATATTTTCATGTTATTAACCTATGTTGCAGAGTTGAAGAAGCGAGGAGCAAATGTTGTCTACAGTGTTCCAGGATATCTTAAGACAGTCATAAATTCTTACACTGGGTTCAATGTTAGTCCTGAACAGGATGTTCAGTATAAGACCATCGAACTGAGTACTCTTTATGATGTGCTCGGTGGAAAACCGTTTAAGACAACCAAAGTAAAGTTCACAGTTGATCCTCAGAGGCTAAAAAAGTGGGATGCATATCTCGATAAAGTTTGTGGAGATGAAATGCCGGTTGCATTTTTTTATGGTTGCGCAAAAAATCATCGTCCAGAAAGGGCCCTTACCCCACAAGTTGGGCAACTAGTCAGTGGTCTCAAGGGTATTAAGTTCATTGATTTAGAATATAAATCGAAATTCAGTCATCCTGATGTTGCAAAGCCAGCAGCTGTTGATCCTCAATTTGATAAGAAGTCATTCATGGATACGGCGGCGTTGCTCTATGCGATTTTTTCAAGAGGTGGAAAGGTTATTGCTCCTGATTCAGGGCCACTTCATCTTTCTTCTCAGATTGCCGAGCAGATGTGCAAGGAGTGTGTGTACGCATGCTTGTTGGAAAATCCGAATGAGCGTTGGAGAAAGACTCGCTATAAGGGTAATTCGAAAACCAAGTGTATTTGGTATCCAATGGCGGTAAGACTTTTCCGCAAAGATTCTTATCAGGCAGCAGGAAAAGGTCGCTGGACAGTCCTCGTGAAAGAAATCAGGAAAAATCTGAAAGAGGAAGCAAAAAAATATAAACAAAAAAGGGCGTTGAAGAAAAAGAAAGTTGTCACAGAAAAAAAGAATAAACCAAAAAAGCTAAAAGACATTTTGAAAGAGAGTAAGTAGTCTTTGGGATGCGGGCGTATATGCGCCCGCATTTTTGTTTTTAAGGGAGATCATTTATGAAAAAGTTGATTGCATTTTTTGTTTTGTGTGGTTGTATTCTTCCGTTGCATTGCATGAAGAAAAAGTACAAAAAAGAATCCCCCGATCTTGTAAAAAAGATTCAGAATGTTGATAAATCTTTGAAGGGAGAAGAGATTGTCGTTTTGACAGATAAACCTTTGAGGGGGGATAAAAATGGCAAGTTGTATATGCCTGGCATGGGATCGGGAGATATTTTTCAGTGCCTCGGCAATCTGAAGGCTTTAAAAAACAGGGGCGCGAAGACAATAGTATATGATGTTAAAGATTTTTTAAAACCAATTATTAAAGATTACACCGAGTTTGACGTAGACGCAACCAAGCTTGAAAGCCCAAAATACGTTCAGCTGAGTACGCTCTATGACATTAACGATGGTTATGTTAAGGAATTCAACTGTACAAAGCCGCTAATTACACCAGATAAAAAGAGGGTTGTTCAGTGGAAAAAACTTGTTAAAAAATATTCTGGCAAAAATATGCCGGTTCTTCTTTTTTGGGGTTGTGCAAAAAATCATAGGACAGACAGGGCTTTGAAAAAAAATAATATCTGTACGATTGTTAAAGACCCCAAGAATATTCAGTTCTTTGACACGGAATTTAGATCACCTTACGAATACAAAAAACCTGATGTTAAAGGGGTTATAAAGCCAAGTGACATTTATAAGGATTTTGATAAAAAATCATTCTGTGACACGCTGCATCTTTTAAATGCGGTATACGAACTTGGCGGAAAAGCAGTATCAACCGAGACGGGAACTCTGCATCTTGCCGGGCGTGTTGCTGAGGGTGCGCATGAAGATGTTGTCTACGGTTTGGGGCCGGTTAATCCAAATGAACGGTACTACGAATGTTATTACACAAAAGAAAAGGACAAATACCCAGCTAAAAAGAGCAAATCGATTTTGTATCCAAAGTCGCTCATTTTGTTTTGGCAGGATAAGAAGAATGATTGGAGTTCTGTGGTGAAGAAGGTGCGTCAAAGGTTAGAAAAAGACGCAAAAGGTTATGGTTATCCATGGCCACTGTCATCGTTATTTCGTTATTTGAGCTAAACTGTTTTTATAGCATGCAAAAAGAGGCTCTTCTTTTTGGAGGAGCCCCTTTCTTTTCTGAGGAAAATTATATGAGGAGATTAACTGTTTTTTTCAAAGTATTTTTCTTGTTTACATTATTTCATCAGTATGGATTGTGTTTCTCTAAAACTACTTTTGATGGCCAGCGTTCGCCCGACAATCCCCTTGCACGGTCACTATTGTATGCTCCGTTTCGTGAAAAATATATAAACAAAGCATTTGGTAAAAAAAACCTATAAAAAAGAAAAAGAAGTGTGTTTTTTGTGCTGATATTCAGGCAGATTCAAGCGAGGATCTTGATCGCTTGGTTTTGGGGAGATTCGAGCACACTATTGTTGTTTTGAATTTGTTTCCCATTGCCAAAGGGCAGGTGCTTATTTTGCCAAAAAAACATGTAGATAGCCTTGAATTTCTGACTACAGCTGCTCGTAAGGAGTTGATTGAAATTATTACTGGGGTAGCAGAAATATTGCGGAAAGAGGTTTCTGCTGATGGAATTAATGTTGGTATTAACATGGGTGCTGCTGCAGGGGCTTCAAAACCAGATCATCTTCACATTCAAGTTCTTCCAAGATTTAAGAATGAGCATCCGGCATACATCGAAAAGCTGGGACAAACTACTGTTGTTTGTTGGGATCTAAATCGATTGTGCAGAGCTTTGCGGCCCGCTTTTGATAAGTTCAAGGAAAAATATTATGGCCTGTGTCGGTGATCAGTGGAGTGATTTAAAAGGGAGAAATGTTGGATTTGCAATAAAGTTGCCGACTTATTTTGGTTGAGGTTCAAAAAAAGAGGCTCTTCCAAAAAGAAGAGCCTCTTTTTTATAGATCAGATAAAATAAGCTACGAGCGCTACAACAAACGTTATTGCAACAGGAGCTTTGACCGGTTTGAAATTGAAAAGTTTGTAGGCAATGTTGCAAAAAGTAAGTGCGATCAGCGCCGGGTAGCCAACAAAAGTAATGATGCCACCAGTGAGAGCAAGAATAGCATCTAGTCCGTAAACAGAAAGAGGTAGAGAAGCAAGTAATACGGCAGCCAGGGCAGGGACGTAGCCTATTTTGTTTTTAAAAATCTCTTTTTGTAAAAATTCAGCGACCACTGCACCAAGTGCTATTGATGTTGAAAAACAAGCCAGCATAGATGCTCCACCAACAATTGCCGCACCATGTTTTCCGATTATTGTAAACACAATTTCTCTAAACGCTTGACCATCATTGAGTCCTTCAAGTCCGGCGCCAAAATGTGCTCCCAAGAAGCTTTGTCCTGCATATACAATTCCAAGCAAGCCGACTCCGATGATGCCTGCCTTAAAACCAATTCTTGCAAGACGTTTGACGTTGTTTGATGTTACAACACCAAGTTTGTCTCTTAATATTTCTAGGACAATTGATGCAAAAAAGATTGCGGCCAATAGGTCAAGAGTTCCATAGCCGCGAATGAGGTTGATTTTAAACAGTTGCCAAGGTGTGCCGGTTGCTGGAATTGGTGATCCTGCAGTTAAAAAACCTTTTATAATTAGGGCTCCAAGGGATATGACAAGCAATGGACTGATAAAGTATCCAAGTACATCAACAATTCTGTTTTCTCGAAAACTCCCCAAAAAGCTGATTCCTAAAAACAAAACGCTGAATAGTAATAGTGACGATGTCCCCGCTCCTTGCAAAATTTTGAGTGGAAGAAATGGTGCCATCATGACGTGCGCGACGGTAACAATGCGAGGAATTGCGATCAATGGTCCAATTATAATCATGCATATTGCAATGGCGATTTTGCCGGATCGGTTTCCAAGCCTTCCAAAGAAAGCCTCATAATCACCATTAAACAGAATCATAGCAACAAGGCCGACAAGAGGGAGGAGTACGGATGTAATAATAAAGCCGGAGATGCCAAAAAAGTTGTTTGCCCCTGACATGATTCCAGTTTTGATTGGGTACATGAGGTTGCCTGCGCCGAAAAACATTGAAAATATCGCCAGTCCTGCTGGAATAACAATAGCCTTTGAGGTTCTATTCACAGTAATTCCTTGTTTTATATTAAAAACACATCGAGTGTAAAAATGAAAAATAGGGTTAGTTAAAATAATTTTTAATAGTTATAGATTGATGGCGAGGGAACACATAGATGTGCGTGTGGGGGCGGGTGTGCAAGGCACGAAAGAGAAAGAAAGGGATAACTGTATTTTTTGTTGCTTGTATCTCCAAAGACGCCTTTGGCGTTGGTTGCTCATCTGAGCTCCTCTATAGGTTAAAAAAATAAACCGATATGGCCAAACAATCAGGCCACGACTGAATTTTAGTATAAAGGACAGTGGAGCGTTTGCAAACTCTTTGGATCCGCGTTGTTTTTTTGTTTATCATGGTCAAAGACTTTTTGACAGAAAATAAAAAAGGAATTTTATGAAGTTTATAAAAAAATTTGAAGAGCTTACGCTTGCCGATACACCCATTGTTGGAGGGAAAAACTCTTCTTTAGGGCAGATGATTGCCGATTTGAGTACCCAAGGAGTAAGGGTTCCTACAGGTTTTGCCGTAACTGCGCAAGCGTATTGGTATTTTATTGAGCAGAATAATTTGCTTGAAAAGATGAAACAGATCATGTCGACACTTACAGATTACACTAATTTTGAGCAATTGAACAAAGTAGGAAGTGAGATTCGATTGTTGATCGAATCAGGGGCGATGCCGAACGATCTTGCTGATCAAATACAGCAAGCCTACGATCAATTGTGTGAACTATACAATCAAGATAATTGCGATGTGGCGGTTCGCTCATCTGCTACAGCAGAAGATTTGCCAACAGCATCATTTGCAGGGCAACAAGAAACATATCTGAATATTTGTGGGCACAAAGCGCTTATTATTTCCTGCAAAAAGGCAATGGCTTCTCTATTTACTGACAGAGCAATTGCTTATCGTATTGAACAGGGGTTTGATCATTTTCAGGTTGCGCTTTCCGTTGGTGTTCAAAAAATGATTCGTTCAGATTTGGCCAGTGCTGGTGTTGCATTTTCACTTGATACGGAAAGTGGGTTTAAAGATGTTGTTATGGTCGATTCTTCTTATGGTTTGGGGGAATCTATTGTAAAAGGTGAAGTGATACCTGACGAATTCGTTGTGCATAAACCAACACTGGAGCAAGGGTTTGAATCGATTATCAAAAAGCAGTTGGGCCAAAAAATATCAAAAATTGTTTATGCAGGGGGTGATAAACCTACAAAGACAGTTTCTGTTTCAAAGGAAGAGCAATGTTCTTTCTCTTTAACAGGCGATGAAATTCTTGAACTTGCTCGCATTGTTGATACGATTGATCGGCACTACTCAAAACTCAAGGGTAAGTGGTCTCCCATGGATGTTGAATGGGCAAAGGATGGACAAGATGGGAAATTATACATCATCCAAGCGCGTCCAGAGACTGTACATTCAAGTGCGAGAAAAAATGGTTTTTTAACTCAGTATAAGCTGATAAAAAAAGATCCAAATGTTTTGATAACCGGTCAAAGTATAGGTCAAAAGATAGCATCGGGAAAGGTAAGGGTTATTTTTTCTGCGGACAATATCGATCAAGTTCAAGAGGGCGATGTTCTGGTAACAGATATGACAGATCCTGATTGGGTGCCGGCGATGAAAAAGGCTGCTGGTATTATTACAAACAGGGGAGGGCGGACATGTCATGCTGCTATTGTGAGCCGAGAGTTGAATATTCCAGCAATCGTTGGTGCGCAGGGAGCAACAGAAATTATTAAGCCAGATCAATCAGTGACGATTGACTGTTCACAAGGTGAAACTGGATTTGTGTATGATGGTTTTGTTGAATTTGCAATCGAAGAGATTGATATCAAAAATATTTCAACGCAAAAGGTGCCATGTGAAATTATGGTAAATATTGCAGATCCTGCAAGTGCTTTTTCCGTTGCGATGTTACCAAATGATGGTGTTGGATTGGCGCGTCTTGAATTTATAATTAATAACGCCATTCAGGTGCATCCATTGGCGTTGGTGTATCCAGAAAAAGTTGATGATAAAAAAACAAGAGAAAAAATAGAAAAAATTACCTGTGCATACAAAGATAAAAAAAAGTTTTTCATCGATACGCTTGCATGTGGTATTGGTATGGTTTCTGCCGCATTTTATCCTAAGCCAGTTATTGTTCGCTTTTCTGATTTTAAAACAAACGAATACAGAAACTTAATTGGGGGCCAGTATTTCGAACCAAAGGAAGAAAATCCAATGTTAGGTTTTCGTGGGGCATCGCGTTACTACAGTGATGAATATAAGGATGCTTTTGCTCTTGAGTGTGCGGCTATTAAAAAAGTTCGTGAAAATATGGGGCTAGTGAATGTAAAAGTTATGGTGCCGTTTGTAAGAACCGTGGAGGAAGCTGAGAAAGTACTTGAAGTTATGAGTGATTTTGGGCTAGAAAAGGGAAAAAATAGCATTGAGATTGTCATGATGTGCGAACTTCCATCAAATGTTATTTTGATGGATCAATTTTGCCGACTATTTGATGGATTTTCAATTGGCTCAAATGATTTAACTCAGTTGACATTAGGTGTTGACAGAGATTCTGAAAAGCTTGCGTATCTGTTTGACGAGCGAGATTCTGCAGTAAAGAAAATGTTTGAACTAGCCGTTGAGGGTGCGATTAAAAGTGGGAGGTATATCGGCATATGTGGTCAAGCGCCATCAGATTTTCCCGAAATCGCACAGTTTTTAATTAAACGAGGGGTAACGTCTCTTTCTTTTAATGCTGACGCTCTCGTGCCATTTTTGATGCGATATGAATAAGTATGGTTTTGTCTTGCTAGATGTTAGCTAGTGATTATTTAATTTAAAAACTTTAATATTCAGCAAGATCCGAGTTTTTGAGTTGTGGTATTTTGTTCCATGCGCCTCTACCAGCTAAAAAGTACCATCGTTCTCTCAAGCCGCCTGTCTCTGGGTCTTTTTGGATTTCCACCCAGCGTCCAAAGGAGGCTACATATTTTTTTCCCTGCCTGTCTCTGTGGCTTAGGTAGTATCTTTTTCCCATGTTTTTAAAAATGATTCCCCTTGGCTGACCATGTATTCGTTGTTGCTTGCGGTTGCGAACATTGGCTTCACATTTTTCTTTAATGCTTGCCTTTGGATTTAAGAATGGACCAGGTTTCCAGGAAACAAGAATATCGTGCCCCCGGCGTTTTAGAATTCGAAAGCCTTTATAATATTTGCGAGGAGAGGCCCTGTTCTCGCGGACTTTTAATCTTTTTATGTATGGTTGTTCGGTTCTGTTTTTTCCAGTATGGTACCACACTCCTAGTACTGCAGGCGTGTTGTTCCAGATGTGAATCCAGGCGGTTCCTGACTTTTTAGCAACCATCTTTTGGGATGCAAAAGCAGCAGTTAAAAATGAGAATATAACTATCTTTTTCATCTATTTATTTTCCATTACTATAGGTTGTTTTTTTTGTATGTTTTTTGATGGAAGGTCAACCCATTCTCCTTTGAGTGGCCAGAAGTACCATCGAGCTTGTAGCTCACCTGCATAACCTTCCTTTATTTCTGTGAATCGGCGTGCAAAATTATATGTAGTTCCTGTTACATAAAATTGTTTACCTTTCCACTGAAACATGAGCATGAAGGGTGTGTATTCAAATATTATATCCACTCCTTTATTTGGTAGAATTTCATGAATATATCGGGATTTTGACCTGGGCAGTGTTACTTTTACACTTCCGCCAGGAACTAGTCCGGTATATTTAATATTTTTTATTGGTTCGTTTGTATTATTCCAAATATGGGCTGCAATTCCACCCAATAATGATGCTGGAGATAAAATGATTAAAAGAAGTATGATTTTTTTCATATAAAGCTCTTAATTTATTGAAAAATATATTTACATCTTTTATTTACAGGTGGTTTTTTGCTTTGAAAAAACCACCTGTAAGGTTATTAATAATCCAACAAGTCTTTCTTCTTTAGTTCTGGAATTGTATTCCATGATCCATTGTCCCAGATGGAGTACCAGCGTTCCTTCAGCCCATCTTCTAAATAGCCGCCGGCTTCTTTTTCTGGTCGAATTTCAACATTTCTAAAGAGGCTTGCGAGTACCTTGTTGCCATTTTTGTCCCTATGGCTAAGGTAGTATTCTTTACCTTTTTTTTTATTGATTTTAGGTTCAGTTTCAAAAATTATGCCTTTGGGTATGCCTGCTACCATTGTTTCATATGTAGTGGGCCCAGCGTCTTTAGTTCCCCAACGTGCAAATAGGCGCATTTTTGTGCCAGGGGGGATTTCACATCCTTTTTTTCCTTTTACAGTCCAACCCTTAAAGAATCCTTTTGATTCTACTTGGCGGTTTTTATAGAAACATTGAGTTTTGTTTTTTCCAACGTGAAATCTCACTTTAATGTATTGCGGTGAATTGTTGTATATAACAATCTCAGCATTTCCGGGTTTCTGAGCAGCTGTTTCTTTTGCGCTTATTCCGTGTGCCGCAAAAAGCATAATTGCTGTTGTGAGTAAAATGATCTTTTTCATTTTTTTCTCCCTATATTCTATATATTTAAATGTTTTGTTTTACTTAGTAGTTTGTTAAATCTCCTTTTTTTAGTTTTGGAATGGTGTTTACCGGGCCTGATCCTAGGCCAAAGTACCAGTTTTCTGTGAGTCCTCCTTTGCCATCCTCTCTTATTCTAACGAACCTCTGAAGGCTCATAAGTGTTTTATTTCCATTCGCATCCTTGTGGCTTAGGTAGTATTTTTTGCCATTTTTTTTCGTTATGAAAAGAATCCCCTTTGGTATTCCTGAGACCAAGGTTTTCGAGGTGACTGTTCCAATTTTTCCCTCACCCCATCGAGCAGATAAAGTTGCTCCTTGACCTGGGTTTAGTGTGTGTAGAGAGTCTCCTACTACTGTTGATTCTTTTCCTTTTTCTATGATTTTTATATTGTTATAGAAAGACTCAGTTATGTTTTCTCCAACATGAAACAAAACTTGAAGTTCTTGTGGGGTATCGTTCCATATGTGTATCCAAGTCTGGCCAGATTCTTTTTTTTCTGCTCTCGCTACTCCATGTGTTACAAAGATTGATGTGGTAAATGCTATTAAGAGTAGTTTTTTCATTACTTTTTTCCTTTTTTTGAAAGTTGTGCCATTTTCCACCCATGCCTTGATGGAGGTTTTATAAATTTCTTTTTTATACGGCGTATTTTTGTGGGAGAGATCGGGATCCATTGCCCTTTTTTCCGGGTCGAATAGCTTCTAATTTTCAATCCTCTCGCTATTCCCTTTCTGTCTTTGATGAATTGAATCTCAAGTGAACGGTTTTTGAACGGTAAAATTTTATTGGTCAAGCGATAATCTTTTACATCGTTTTCGATGGGACTTTTAAATATAAGTGTTTCTATTTGCTGGAAATCCAAAGCTATAATTTTGCCTGGTTTTAAAAGCCGAGTAGGGATGAATCCCCTAGAGTAAAAAGCCGGCTGTATGTGTTTCCCTACAATCACACCAGTTTTTTTGTTGAAACCAACAATGCTTAATGGTTTTTCTGTATTATTCCAAATGCGTACCCACGCGTGTGTTAACGGTGATATGAGTATTGTTGATATAAATGCTATATACCATTGTTTTTTCATTCTTTTCCTTTACTGAAAAGCCGACTCTTTTGTACGTTATATCCCTATTGTTTGTATCAACTCTTCAAAGAGTTGTACTGGTTGTGTTGTTAGATCTTTGTGCTCTAAATCATCTTTGCGTAATTCTGGAATAACGTTCCACTGTCCTTTGCCCAAGCCGAAATACCAGCGTTCTTTTAGTCCTCCGGTTTCAGTTTGTTTTACTTCAACGTACCTATTAAGGCTTGCGAGTGCTTTGTACCCCCTTGAATCTTTATGGCTCAAGTAATATTTTTTTCCGTTTGCGGTTTCAAAAATTATACCTATTGGTTTGCCGGGCACCATTATTTTTGAGGTTATATTTCCAACCTTTTCTTTGCCCCATCTAGCTGATAAGGTCACTCCTTTACCAGGGAGAATTGCGCATTTGTAGTCTCCTGTCATCCTTGTTCGATGACCAAATTTTTGTTTTAATTTGACATTGCTGTAGAAACATTTTGTCATGTTTGGTCCAACGTGAAATTTTACTTTAAGCACCTTTGGTGTGTTGTTCCAGATGTGTATCCAAGCAGTTCCAGATTCTTTTTTTTCTGCGACAGCTACCCCGTGTGTTGCGATGATTGATGTAATGATGGCAGTTAAGAGTAATTTTTTCATTTTTTCTCCTTTTTTGTTTGTGGAAAGTTTGGTAGTGTAAACCACCTTCCCTTAAATGGCCAAAAATATGACCGCGCCTTGATTTCAACTATACGATTCGTCTTATTTTTAATAACTTTTATTTCCAAATATTTGTTGCGATATGAGTATATTTTTTCTGTGAGATAGAATTTTTTTCCGTTATCTCGATATCTACTTCCTCCAACTATAAAAACAAGCTGTTTTATTGGTTGTAGGAAATTCATGGTTTTGCCATGATTTGATTCGATAAAGGGGACTCTTTTTTTATTTAGCGGCCAAGGTTGGCCTGAAACAGTTTCAACAGGGTATGTTATTTTGTTTTCTTTAACCTCTGGTACAAATGCAGAAGCCCTTATTCTCTGTTGAAGCTTTTCCTGATTTTTCTGAGCCATATTCATTTTTCTAGGCTTCGGAGGGAGTTTGTCAGCTACTCCGCGTATTTTCATGAGAACATCACTATTGTTCCAAATGTGGAACCATGAGTAGATACTTGAATTCAAAAGAGAGAGTAATGTAAGTAAAATAAGTTTTTGTCTCATCTTTAGAACCCTTTTTCTTTTGTTGTTGTTTTTTCAATCAAAACTCTGTTGCGTGGGGCTACTATGTATTTTCCGTTTTTTGTTTTTCTTATGCTGATCATGCGCGCTGTCTTTGCTTGGTAAGACATGATGGGGAAAAGAGATTTTGGAGTCTCGAAATAGTGGTATGTTGGCTTATTGACATCTTCAATAAGTGCAATACGCATGGGACCTCTAATGAATGCTGATCGAGTTATACAGCTTCTTCGCTCTCCAGGCTCTAGGGAAACAGCTTTTTTGCTGTTGCCATGGTTGGTTCCCCTTATTGCAACCAGAAATGTTTCATTGGTTAGATTTTCCACATAAAGAGCTGTTTTGGCTATTGTTCCACGTCCAGCTTGGGATCGCAAAACGATAAATAAGAGTGTAACGATGGCAATGCAGGCTATTTTTTTCATTTTGTGTCCTCATTTATTTTTGGTTCTTCTGGTGTTTGAAGGGGTGTCATTATCTTTTTTTTAACCATGGGGACCCAGCTTTTCTTTTTAGGAAAGCTTTCACGAATTTTGAGAGCTCCAGATGTGTCACGTTTTATTTCTAGTCCCTTTATGTGCCATTTTTTAAGTGGTAGGAAGTATGAGTTCGACTTTGTCTTATATTCAAAATAATGGTCATTGGCTTTTTCTGTTTTAGGGATAACGGTCAAAGGGCCGGCCAGGCTTTTACGTGTTATAAAAAGGGTAGTACTTGATTTAGCCTCTAATACCTTAGCTTCATCTATATATGGATATAAAAAATGATCTTTCCAAAAGATGCTAATAGGTTCATTTAATTCATTCTTAATAGTTATCAGTGCTGCCTGTACACCAATTGAACTTGACATTGCTAGTAGACACAGAAGCAAAAGGTGTTTTTTCATTTTCTTTCCCTATTTATTTTCGCTCGAACTTTTTTTTAATCTGATTTTGTTGTTATATCCAACAATTTCCCAGCTCCCTGGATCGTGATAGTGTCCGCACTCGGAGCAAAGACCTCGATCGCTTGACTGTGCATATCTTTGGCAATCACAGGTACAATGTACGTAGTGGTATGTTTTGTAATCATATTTTTCATTAAGGTGTTTTGATTTGTCCATGCAGCCTATTTGTCCAATAAGGGTTGCTGTTCCACATAAAGTAAATGTAAAAAAAACAGATTTTAGAGCTTTTTTTACTACTCTCATTTTTTATCCCTTTCTGAAGTAGCAAGAGCCTTGAACTTATCACATAGCGGTTGCTGCGGATCTTTTGTCTTTGTCGTGTAGGTTCTTTTTAATGATGATCCTTGCTGGCTTAGATGATCCCATGTGTACCGTGATTGTGTACGAGGGCGATATACCTTAAAAAAAGGCTGCTTTACTCCAAGCCCCATTCTTCCAAGACACGTTGGACAGCCATTTGTTTTTGTCCAGGACAAGAGGGTCGCAAAGGCAACTATCAGATATTTCAAACTTTTTTCGTTCATCATTCCCCCCTATTGTTCTAATTGACATCGCGCAGTATCTAATTTCACAATAACAGATTTTTATTTCAAACTGCAACGATCTGCCTCTGGGGGCTGCAGGTTGGTCTATGATTGAAAAGTTTTATTATGTTATATTTGGGCTTTTAATTGTTTTGGTTAGGGGTACAAAGTAAAAAAAGAGCTCATTGACGGCAATCAATGAGCTCTTTTAATTTATTGGGCTACGATTACTTTATTATTTTTCAACAATCATTTTCATGAGAGCCCACGGTCTTTTTGCAGGCCATATTTCTTGTATGACGGGCCATCTGTAGGTCTCACCTCCTACTTTGTATGTTCGAGAGGGATCAAATGATATGTCGACATTTTTTATTCCTGCAATTCTTAATGGAAAGATATAGTTCAAATGAGTTTTTTCCCATTTTTTTAGTTTTAATGCTTCTTTTTGGGTCATTTTTCCTATGTTTGTGATCATCTGTTTGGTTTCTCTTGCTACTTTCTTAATGTTTGTATCTGTGAATTTTTTGCCGGTTTTTTTAAGAGTTGAGATTCTCTTTTTTTCTTGCTTTATGAAGGAAGCTATATTTTTTTTAAATTTTCTTTTTTGTTCGCTGTGTTCTCGGCCATTTGTCTCGTATGTTATAAATTTTATTTTTTCTTGCCCAGGAAACGATACTTTGAGCGGGCCGGTTATATCTCCGATATTGATAAATGTTGTCCATGTTCCGGGGGAAATCGTTTTGCGAGGGGAATATACTTGAATATTAGAGCGAATAGTGCCAAGAACTTCAACCTGTATGGTTTCGTTGGTTTTGTTTCCTACGTACAGTGTTGTTGCTTTTGTCAAGGGAGCAAAAAAGAGCACAGCCACAATGAGTAAGAATGATTTTTTCATGACCTTTTCCCTAAATTCTTTATTTGTGAGTTTATCTTATCTCTGATTCTTCCCCACGGATTATTATTCGCTTCCTTTTTAGGCTGACGTATGGTTTTTTACCCAATCCAAAAAAATGAATGTCTGGGTAACTTTGGCGGATGCGAATTCCCGTTTTGTCTGCCTTTCCTGGCCTGAGCGTTAAAACTTTATAAAAAGTGGCGCCCTTGTTGATGGGGAAAAAATAAGGTTTTTTTTCTGGGGTTGTGAAAGTGTAATAATAAGATTGTCTTCCCCTTGTTTCAATTTCTTTTGCAAGATGCAGAGGTCCGTTCATCCCTTTTTTTCCAAGTACAAAAACAGCGGATCTATTTTTTTTAAGATATGCAGCGTTTGCTTCATCATAGTTTTTGTAGTGTCCTTCCCACCAAATGGCCAGGTCCCAAGGAGTTTTGTTTCGAACTTTCACCCATGCTAGTGCTGCCTGCAGTTGTGAGCTCAGAAAAAAGACCGTAAAGAAAGATCCGAATAAAAGAAGCTTTTTGTTCATTGTTTATTCCTTTTTTTAATTAGGACAGGCCAGCTACTTAAAGGCTGGACTGTCCTGTGATCTTTTTACCATTCAGATTCGCCAGGCTGCAATTTGCTTTTTAGTTTTGTTTGCTTAGGATTCATCAACCTATATGGCCATTCGTGTGTGAGCCAAGCTTGTTTAGGGTATGTTTGTCGAACAATTGGAAGACGATGCATTTTTCCGTCAACACCCCTGTATGAGTCTGAGGCGTTATCACTCATTTTGATAGCAATGCCTTTTACGCCACCCATCCAAATAGGAAAGGTGCCGGGAAGGTGCTTAATTTCCCAGTCATGCTTTTTCTTTGCAATTTTTTCCATAGCGAGCTTGTCTTTTGGTTTTTTGCTTTCATTATATTTAGCAACAGCTGAATTGTACTTTTTGATAAGTTCTTGGTGTTCTGGGCCGTTGGTTTCGTATGTTTCGAAGAAATTATATTTTAGTTTTTTCATGTCATCTGAGAAAGCGAATCGTAGCGGTCCTGGCATCCATCCCCAGTTAAAGAATCTTGCTTTTCCCTCAACGATTTTGCCATCTTTTGTTGAGCCCTTAATCTCCCAGGCGTTCAAGCTATTTGGGAAGATTTCACTACCTGCAATAGCAACCCTTATATTTCTACCTGTTAGGTTGAACACATAGAGGTCAGTTGCGTTTGCCAGAGGTACAACAAATAATAGTGTGGCAAGCATCACAAGTAGTTTCTTCATATTTTTCTCCTTATATAGAATTTATTTACTCGAATATTTCTATAATACGTTTCTATAGTTAGGATACCAGCTATTTATCTCTCATTGCAACAAACGGCCAGAAGAAAAACAATAAGAAATTCTATTTGGAGGCGTCTTGAGGCAGGGCGGTCTCCACTGAGGCGGATTAGACGTTACTTTGAGGTGGATTGGACGTTATTTTGCGGGTGGATGCTTTGTGTTGTTATTGTTGTTGTACAAAAACGAATTGATGGAACTCAAATCTTTTAAGTACTCGCGCACATGAGATGAATAACGAGGATCTTGCAATGCTACGCCAATAATCGCTTTAATCCAGCCTATTGGTTGGCCAATGTCGTAGCGTGTTCCTTGTATTTTGTAAGCAAATACCTTTTCACCATTTTTGAGCATATGGCTGATTCCATCGGGCAATTGGAGTTCTCCGACGGCATAAGTGCTCATTTCTTTTAAAGAATCGAACACTTTGTGAGAAAGAACGTAACGGCCGATCATTGCAAGATTTGACGGAGCATCTTTTTGTTTAGGTTTTTCGACAAGTTGGGAGACTTGGAAAAGTTTTGGTGTAATCTGTTTCTTTATTCCAACGATTCCATACGATGAAATCTGATCCATTGGAACTTCCTGAACAGCTACAACTGTTGCTCGTTCTTGACGAGCGATTCGTATTAATTGAGCAAGTCCAGGATCACGCGAAAAAAACAATTCATCGGGCAACAGAACGCCAAAGTACTCTTTGCCAATTGTGTTGCGAGCGGTCCAGATTGCGTGACCAAGTCCGAGAGGTTCCGGTTGTCTGACATAGGTGAAGTTTGCGGTTCGAAGAATTTTTTCTACGTTTGCAATTAAGTTGAGCTTGTTTCTTTCTTGCAAGAAGAGTTCAAGATTTGGATTTGCATCAAAGTGATTTTCAAGCGTCTGTTTTGATTTGCTGCTGACAATGGAGAAATCAGTAATGCCGGAAGATAGGCTTTCTTCGATGATGTATTGAATTGCGGGTTTATCAAGAAGGGGGAGCATCTCTTTTGGAATAGCTTTAGTCCAAGGTAAAAAACGAGTTCCAAAACCAGCAGCTGGAATGATCACCTTTGTTACATCCATAATTTCTCCTTTTACATTTCTGCTGAACTTTTGTGTTGTGTACTAAAACTGTTTTAGAAATTCAACTGAACCATTATGGAATAGTCGAATATCGTTGATCCCATATTTGATCATAGCAACACGCTCTATTCCAAAGCCAAAAGCAAAGCCAGAGTATTCTATTGGATCAACGCCTCCATGTTTTAAAACATTTGGATGAACCAACCCTGCACCCATGAGCTCTATCCACTTTGTTTGTTTGCAAACAGAACAACCATTTGTACAAAATGGACAAGAAAAGTCAACTTCAATGCCCGGTTCAACGAACGGAAAATAGCCAGGCCGCACCCGTATTTTTAGATTTTTTTCTTCAAATAGCTCCTGCAAGAATGTTTGAACAGTCGCTAGAAGATTAGAAATTGAAACATTTTTGTCGACGAACAGTCCTTCACTTTGGCTGAACATAAAATCATGTGACGCATCGGTTGCTTCATATCGATAGACTCTTCCCGGTGCAGCAAGTGCTATGGGAGCTCCCTTTTTTTTCATTTCACGCACCTGAATGCCAGATGTCTGTGTACGCATAAGCATTCCAGGGACATCGAGCCAAAAGGTGTCCTGCATATCTCTTGCGGGATGGTTTTCAGGAACATTGAGAGCTTGAAAATTATAAAAATCAGTCTCTGCTTCTGGTCCGTCTGCGATATCGTAGCCCATGGAGATGAAGATATCTTCAATTCTCTCTATAATTTGAGTATAAACATGAAGGCTGCTTGCAAGTTGATTTGGCTTGTAAGCAGACACATCAAAATATTTTTGTCTTATCAGTTCTTGTTTATGTTTTGCATTTACTAGTTGTTGTTTCTTTTCTTCCAGAATCTGTTCGCTTGTTTTTTTTAGTTCATTGAGCAGGGGACCAAATATTCTTTTTTCCTCAACGGGTAGGGTCTTCATGGCAGTCATTAGCGGAATTATTTTGCCTTTTCTTCCGAGAAACGCAATTCTTATTTGCTCAAGTTTTTCTTCGGTTTGCGCTACACGTAACTGTTTGGCAAACTCATCCTTGAACTGTTCTATATGTTGTTTTAGATTTTCCATATTTTGCTCAGGTTTGGTCGTTTGGTTTTACCCATTCAATGTTTACTAGCCTAGCAAAGGGGTCTCTTCTTGGCTACCCCTCTTTTAACATAACAAGCGGCGCTTCAAATAGAAATTTTATTGATCTTGGCCTGCCGGTAGGTGTAATCTTAAAAAAGGGAGAGTGTTGCAGGGGGGGCGGTCGCTCTAGAGGCTGTAAAAGTCTCAGAGGCAAAAAAGTAACATTGAGAATCCCATTTGTCCAAGCCTAGACGCCAACGACCATACCTTAAAATGGAGGCTTTTGTAAAAATTTATAATCATTATCAAAGGAAAAGTATGAAGAAAGTATCTTTTTTAGTTGTTTTTTTAACGGCAAATATTTTTATTGTACCCGGCATAAGAAGTGCTGCTGATCGAGCGGTAGCCCAACAGAAATCTGCAGTAGGATTAATTTCTCCTAATAAGCTATTGTTTGGACTTACAGAAGAACTGAAGCGTGGTGTCTCCATGATAGAAAGATCAAAAGAAATAGGAAGGCAGGCCCTCAACCTTTTCGGTCTGGATGACAAAAATCAAAAAGTAGAAATACTTATTGATTCTTCAATTAAGCTTGCAAAAGAGTTGAAAAGAAAAGGAGGAGCTAGAATAGAACAACTTGAGAAACTCTTTGTTACAATGAAAAAAGCAACTAATCCTCTCATGATCAATCTACAAAAAGCAATAACGAACATAACTAATATGTTGCAATTGGTTGCTCCCATCATGAAACTAGGAGACAAAACCATCAAAACAATAGTCACTAAAATAGATTTTTCTCAACTCCCTGAAGGAAGAAAGATTAAGGAAGTTGTAGAAATTCCTGCAAGTCAAATTATCAACAAACTTCCCAATCTCATTGTTGATAAAATTTTTAAGCCAATCAAGCTCTATACATCTGCAATTGAGAATCTTATTAAAACCATAAAACAAAACCAGGACGCATTAAAAGCAGCAAGAAAGAAAATAGAACAGCTTAAAAAAGATATCAAAAAAAAGATTGACAACGTTGGAAGGCGCTTCAGGGCCTTTGGATAAAAAAGGTGACTAAACAGTAAAAGTCATAGACGTTTGCTTAAAAAAGAGGAATCACAAAAAAAGGTTAGGCAAGTTTGAATACAGAGAAGAGCAGCTTTTGAAGTTAAAGGGGATCTAATTCCCCGAGACTTGCCTCACAATCTTTATTAAGCGGCTGGTAGCAGATAGGGAAAGTAAGAGATGATAAAATGTGGTAAATGAGAAAGCAAATACGAAAAAGCCACAATAGGTCGATCTTTATGAACCTATCCGAAAATTAGTTTTTTGTTAAAATCTGATCAAAAAATAATAGATTTTTCCATTCCGTTCGTGGTGAGTGCCCGAGGCGAAGCGGAGGGTGTATCGAACCATATTATGTTTGTAAAATCCTCATAGTTTAAAGGAAAAACTTTTGCTGAAAGAAGTATGTCTAGAGATAAAGAGCTTTAAAGTTTTACATAAACAGGCTGTAAAAATAGGACAAATTAGCTTATTCGAAGATTAGATGCTCCGAAGCTTGTTGCGTGGGAATTTTCACATTTCGTTGACAAAAAATGCCCAATAGGTAGTCTACAATTAGTTCTGTTCTTTTTCACATTTGAATTTTCTTGTCAATATGCCGGGGTAGCTCAGTGGTAGAGCGTGAGCCTGAAGAGCTCAGCGTCGTTGGTTCGATTCCGACCCTCGGCACCAGTCTTCGCCAAGGCTACGGCTGGCGGGGCCAGTTTTTTACGAAAAACCAAATAATTTTTTACGAAGAATATAATGGCGCAGGCTGTCCGCCGTAGTTTAGGCCCTTGAGGGGTGAAACCCCGTTGGCCGTAAAACGTAGGCTGGACGGATTGCAAATTTGAGATATGGTTTCCTACGCCAAGGCTTCGTCTGGCAGGCCAGCTTTACCCCCATAAAAACCGTTGCATTTTTCTGTTCGAAAATGTTTTAAACTAAAACTAATTAAAGATAGTATTGAAGTTATTTCTTAATTGTTTGGGGGGCCACCATGAGGCAATCACTAAAAATTGGATTTGTTATAGCATCAGTGTTTGTAGGTTTTTCTATTTTTGGTATGCAAAAGTTTTTTATTCAGGGTAAAACAAAAGATATTCATGTTTTGCCAAAAAGTAAGAGTGATTTGGCTAAAAGACGCAAAAAGCATTTTAAAAAGGTAAATATAAAAAAATCAGTTTCATACGATAGGCTTATGCGAAAATTTAGAGAGGCTGAAACTGGGTTTAATAAAAAAAAGAAAGAAAAATACATGCGAGGTTTTATTAAAAAAAAGAAGAAAAAATATATACCAACCAAGACTATCTCAAGCTCAAATTCCAAGAAGTGCAAAAAAAAGGGACGATACATACCTCAAAAGGAGCTTACATTTTCTTTCCAATCTCATTGTTGAAAAATTAATTTCAAAAGCTTGGCCTGTTTTAGTTGCCCCTGAGTTTGGCATCCTGTATGCTGCTTTTGTATGTAGAAGGAGTAGTGATAAAAGGATGCTAGATGATGAAGCATGTTCCTTCAGAGAAATACAGTCTTGCGTGGTTTAAGTTAGCAGAGTGCGTAGCTCGTGGAGAACGGGAGCGTGCTCTTGGTGTTTATAAGCTTCTTTCCCATTCCATAGATGATCAGGCTTTTGCGTTGCAACTTGAGGGCGATCTTTTGTTGTCGTTTCAAGATAAAGATGCGGCTATTAAATACGAAAAGGCTGCACAATTATATAAAAAAGCTCAACGTTTTGTGGAGGCTGCTGCTGTATATGAACATTTGATTGAGCTACAACCAGATGTTGATAGCCATGTTGTTAGACTTGTTTCTCTGTACGAAATTCTAAATTTTTCTGAAAAAATATCAGAGCATGTCAAAGATGCTGTTGAGCGATTTTTACATAGTCAAAATAGAACGAAACTCAATATGTTTTTGACCAAGTTGCAGGATGTCAGCAAAGAGGGCTACGATCTTGCTTGTCGTTTTGTGAAAGAAGGATAAGACTATTTTTTGAAAAGTGTGCTTGTTTGATCTATCCTGTTCCCGGTCATTAAACATTTTTTCACATTTTTATTTTATACGTAAGGAGAGTGTATGGATATCAGGAAAAAAGCACACTTTTTAGTTTTGGCAGTAGTTCTTTCTTATGGTGTTTTAACCTGTTGTGAATCGCCATCTTCTTCCGACCGAGTGAAAAATCTTTTTTTTGATGTGTGTAATGATTCTGCTTTAAGTGTTGCTGCTTTTCAGTATGGAACCAGTGCTGGCTGGTCTCCGCTTGTAAATATGGTTGCGGGTCTGTTGGCCAATGAATCGATTGATGTGTCGTCAAAAGAGGTCGTTATCGTTGATGGTTTTGTTGTAGCGCAGAATATTTTGTCTAAACTTTTTATCGATGATAATTCCACAGTTGTTTATCAGAACGGTTGTTTATCGCCAGAGGATATTGAACGATATCGTTATTTTGGTGCCCGTGTGGTGGGAATGGATTTTGACAGTGTCCAATCAATCAGGCAGTTGGAAAAACTGTGTGTTCTTGGGCAGATTGACACAAAAAAACTGAAGTTTATTCAGGTACTATCCGATACTGTTGATGGACACGAAGCTCTTTCTCGGGATGTCAAGCGTGATCTTTATAATTTTGCAAAAAAATATGATGTTTTTCTGGTTGAAGACGGAAGATATCGCAAATCGTTTTTTGAGCAAGGTGATTCTTTTGGGGCATCATTAAAAATGATTGATAGAAAGGGTGATAACAGTAGGGTGATTCAAATTCGTGATTTTTCTCACCTGATGGGTGACAATTGCACTATCCGGAGTGGTTATATAGTTTGCCCGCTTGTTGTTGCGGAAAAAGTCGAGGCAGTGAATGCGTCTACAACGTTGCATCCAAATGCTTTTGTTCAAACACTCGTGTACAAACGACTGTGTGATTTGGGGTGTGAGGCAACCCTTAAAAATAAAAATATCAATGTAGAAGTTCCAAGAATGCCGGCATGGGTGTGGGAGAAATTTTCTGCGTATGGTAAAAAGGTTGAAATTTGTATATTGAGACAGATTCTGAAAGTTGTGCAAAACAAAGATATTATTAGTTTGGCTGGAGGTGTTCCCGATCCTGAAACGTTTCCTGTAAAGATCGTGAAAAGAAAAATGCTTCAGTTGAGTGAAAGTGATTGGAATTGTGCGTTGCAGCCATCGCCTGTTGAGGGCTTAGAAAAACTGCGTGTTGTTTTTGCTAAGTATCTAACCAAGAGATTTTCTTTATCTTCAGAAAATGCTTTGTCCTCTGATGATTTAATAATAACTGATGGCTCACAAAATTCGCTGGATCTTTTAGGATGGCTCGCTGCAAAACTTTCCGATTTGTCTGGAGGTACAATCAGTAGAAAAATTATTACCGGTAAGCCAACATATCTTGGTGCTATGGCTGCAATGGAGCCGTATGTTGAAGACATAGAGTCGAACTATGATCTACACACTATGCAGGGGCTCGATGCCTTAGAAAAAGATTTATCAACACGGAAAAGTGGTGATATGCCAGCATTGATTTATATGGTACCTACCTTTGGAAATCCGGATGGAAGGGTAATGGGGACGCCTGAGCGTGAACGGTTATTGCAAATTGGTAGAAGGTTCAACATAATTGTTGTTGAAGACGATCCATATGGATTATTGATGTACGATCAAGAGCCAATGCCAGACACATTGTACAAAATGTCAAAACGTAAAGCATTTCGTGATGTAACCGTTCTTTATATTGGAACAGTTTCTAAAATGCTGATGCCTGGGTTACGCATTGGCTATACTGTTCTTCCTCAAGAAATATCGCAACTGTACAAAGAGCACAGAAAAAAGGCGAAAGATGGGGCAAATCCTATTGCTCAAACATTGGCTGCAGCGGTTGTTGATGATGCAGATGAAATTTTGGAGCATGTTGCTCGATATCTCATTCCAGTATACAGACCAAAACGTGATGTTGTTGTGAAGTCCTTGCGCGAACGACTGTCGAAGATTGATGGTTTTTGTTGCACCGAGGGGCGAGGCGGCATGTTTATTTGGGTAACGTTTCCCGAAGATATTAATACCTCTGAATTGCTCAATCAGCTTGTTAATAAAGGTGTTTGGATACCTATGACTAAGGATCGTTACAAAATAATTAAGCCCGAATTGGAAAGAGCATCCCGGGAGCCGGAGCTTAACTGGAATAAAGATGGTTCTCAGGTAATGATGAAAATTAAGGTTGCCATCATTCCAGGAGAACATTTCAAAGGTGACACAAATCAAGCGAGGATCGCATTTGTTACCAATCCTCCAGAGTTGCTCAAACTGGGTGTTGAAGCAATTGATGCAGCGGTTGCAATGCAGCGTTAAAGGGAGGCTATAAAATCAGCTGAATTTCGATGTCATACTCTTCAATTGCTTGTATGACCTCAGCGTCAAGCGCGATTTGCTCTCTAGTACGAAGTTGTAATTTCTTCCCGTTCTCATGAAAAATAAGTGAGAGCGGGATTTTTCCTTTTACTAATTTTTCCCTTAACTTTTGAAGATTTAGCTCTTCGATGCTATTCGGAAGTGTGAGCGATACACTTTGAATGAAGGGCCACTCCTGAAAAAACAGGTCTATAGGAACAAGTTCGTTTGCTTTAATTTTGCATTTACGTTCAGATGCATTGTCAACAGCGCCTTTAACGACAAATACATCATGTTCGTCGAGCCAATGTTCAACTTTTTTAAAAGTACGTGGAAATAGAATAATTTCAGATGTTCCACTGCTGTCTTCTAGTTGAACAAATGACATTCGATCGCCTTTTTTGGTGAAAATATCACGTCGACTTTTTAGAAGGCCGCATCCAATAGTTGTAATCTCTTGCATAGAATTGTTATTGAGCGATTGCTCCAGTGCTTCTGCAAAGCTGGTTAGTGTTAATCGCTTGAGCTGTTTTTTATAAGTATCAAGGGGATGTGCACTCAAATAAAAACCGATAACCTCTTTTTCTTTTTCTAATTTTTCTTTCTCTACCCATGTTGCTGTTGACTGATAGCTGTAAAGTTCAGGCTGTCCCGATCTTTTTCTTATACCGAATAGATCCATTTGCCCAGTTGCTTCCGCTCGTTTGCGTTCAATTGCAACATCCATGATGTGCTGCAAGTCATCGGCTTGTTGTGCCCGACTCCCTGGCATTGTGTCAAAAGCGCCCGCATAAATAAGATGTTCAAGAACACGCTTGTTGGATTTTCGAAGATCAATGCGTTTGCAAAAATCGAGCAGATCAAGGAACGGTTTTTTCTTTCGCTCCGTTAAAATATCTTCGAGTGATGCGAGACCAACGCTTTTTATTCCCTTTAGTCCGAACAGAATTTTGCCTTCAACAACACTAAACTCTACTTCTGAACTATTGATATCGGGAGGGAGAATTTCAAGTCCCATCTCTTTTGCTTCTTGCAAATAAAAGGACATTTTATCAGCGTTTTCAGATTCTAGCGAAATAAGGCATGCCATAAATTCGGCAGGGTAGTTGGCTTTTAAATAGGCGGTTTGATATGCGATGAGCGCATATGCCGCAGAGTGAGATTTATTAAAACCATATCCAGCAAAATATGCCATCAAATCAAAAAGTTCGCCCGATTTTTTAGAATCAAATCCACGTTCTTGTGCGCCTTTCAAAAAGAGTTCTTTTTGTTGGGCCATCACCTCAACCTTTTTCTTTCCCATCGCACGACGTAAAATATCTGACTGGCCAAGTGAAAATCCTGCGATTGCCGAAGCGGTTTTCATTACCTGCTCTTGATAGACGATGACACCGTACGTTTCCTCCAAAATCTCTTTAAGTTCTTCAAACAAGTAGGTGATTTTTTGTCTGCCGTGTCTACGTTCAATAAAGTCGTCTACCATTCCAGAACCGAGCGGCCCGGGGCGGTAGAGTGCGTTAACCGCGATGATATCTTCAAATTTTTCTGGCTGGAGTTTGCGCAAAACGTCTTTTAACCCGTCAGATTCTAACTGAAACACGCCGGATGTTTTTCCATCACAGATCAATTCAAATGCTTTTTTGTCGTCAAGCGGGAGCATGTTTATGTCCATTTTGACGCCGTGGTTTTCCTTAATTAGTTTTACCGCGCGATCAATCAACGTTAGGTTTTTCAAACCGAGAAAATCTATTTTTAAAAACCCGATGCTCTCCAGTTCGCTCATGGCATATTGTGTAACCAACTCGTTCGATTTTGGAGGAATATACACCGGTAAAACTTCATCAATAGGCTCCGGTGAAATAACAATGCCCGCAGCGTGTTTTGATGCATGTCGAGTAAGTCCTTCAAGACGAAATGCTAAATCAAACAGCTGTTTTACTTTTGGATTACCGTTAATAAGGTTTTGTAATCGAGGCTCCTGTTCGATCGCTTCTTTGAGCGTGATTTTTAGTTGATCTGGAATCAACTTAGTAATCATGTTCGAGTCTTCAAACGGCATCCCCAATGCTCGGGCGGAATCCTTTATCACGCCCTTTGCAAGCATGGTTCCGAAGGTTATGATTTGACATACTTTGTCGTGACCGTATTTGTCTCGAACATAGTTAATTACCGTATCGCGTCCCTGAATACAAAAATCGATATCAATATCGGGCATTGTTACCCGCTCTGGATTCAAGAATCGCTCAAAAAGAAGATTATATTTTAAAGGGTCGATGTTTGTGATTTGTAGCGACCATGCAACGAGTGACCCTGCTGCAGAACCCCGTCCGGGGCCGACAGGAATTCCATTTGCCCACGCCCACTGGATAAAGTCACCAACTACCAAAAAGTATCCGACAAATCCCATCGAAATAATCAGATCCATTTCGGTTTTAAGTCGAGCATCGTACTCTTTTTCTTTTTCTAAAGAAATTCGTCCCTCGTTTTTGAGAGCCTTCAAACCTTTTTTACATTGTTCCTGAAAGAATGTTTCAGGTGTGTGGCTTTCTGGAATTTCAAATTTTGGAAAAAAAAGCTTATCTGTTTGAAAATCAAATTCACAACTATCTGCGATAACACCAGTGTTCCACACTGCCTCTTTATGGTCTTTAAAAAGTTCTAGCATTTCATCGACTGTTCTTAAGTGGACGCGGCAATCTCCAAAGGTGTATCGGTCTGGATTGTCGATTTTGTCGTGTGTTTGAATTGCAAGAAGAAGTTCGTGAGCTTCATGATCTTCATGAGAGACATAGTGACTATCGCATGTTGCTATTATCGGTATGTTTTTTTTTGAACTCAAATCGTAAATATGATTGTTAACAACTACCTGTTCAGCTTGATCTTCTGGTTGTACTTCTAAGTAAAAACGGTCCCCAAAAAGATCAACGAACCAGTCGATTCTTTTTTCTGCCGTTTCAATTTGCCCATTTTTGAGCATCTGGGGAATATGTCCACCTAAGCACGCACTGCTTGCAATCAGACCTTCTGAATGTTTTTCTAAAATGTTGTAATCGATGCGTGGTTTAAAATAAAAACCTTCTTTAAAAGAAAATGAAATAAGTTTACACAAATTTTTGTAGCCGATTTCATTTTGAACAATTAAAAGCAGATGGTAATAGCGATTATCTTTAGCGCGAATGGTTGCATCTTCAGTACAGTAGGCCTCCATTCCCAATATAGGTTTTATTCCAGCTTTTTTACATTTTTGAAAAAACTTAACGGCACCAAATATATTTCCATGATCGGAGATGCCCAGAGCTTGCAGTTTTTGTTTTTTGCCAAATGCTATCAGTTTATCGAGAGTAATTGCTCCATCAAGCAAGGAATAGTCTGTGTGCAGGTGTAGGTGTGTAAAATGTTTAGACATATTTTTTTTGTTCCCTACACGATATTTTGTGTCTGTTCACGGGATTTTTCTAATTCAACTTTTATATTGATCGCCTGCGAGGTCAATGAGGCGTCTGAGCATTTTGAGGAGAGTGTGTTAATTTCTCGCGCAAGTTCTTGCAGTGTAAAATCTAGCCGCTTACCCTTTTCCAACTTTGTAGATTCAAGTTGTTTTGTGATGTTAGCAAGGTGGCTCTTAAACCGTGTTATCTCTTCGTGAACATCCATTTTGTCAAGAGAAATGTATAGGGCACTTTTACGAGCTTCCATCATTTCGGATTCTTCTTGTTCAAGTTCCTTAATGAGTTTAACCACTTCCTTTTTTTTCTGCGACATCAATGTTTCTGCTGATTTTTCTATCGCAAAAATTTCTTTTTTCATAGTAGAGAATCGTTTTTCCAAATCTTTTTTAAGAGTTGCACCTTCTTGTTGTCGAGTTTTTGTAACACTGTCTGCAAGTTCATCAACAATTTTGAAGATCTGTTTTTCAAATTCTTTGTCGATTGCTTTTTGTTCTGTTTCAAAAACATCGGGAAGTCGCAGGAGATCGCTCACCGTTAACACTCCCTCAACCGGAACCGTTTTTTTTATCTGATCAATCGCCTGAGCATACCCTTTGATAA
>Ga0180432_10002706_pt1 | contig 26343 bp, 44 predicted proteins | sample SS_ome_10_FD_132414 | JGI IMG/M metagenome (GOLD analysis project Ga0180432, IMG submission 132414) | Hypersaline lake sediment archaeal communities from the Salton Sea, California, USA - SS_1_MS_2 metaG | ecosystem: Environmental > Aquatic > Non-marine Saline and Alkaline > Hypersaline >... | reverse complement strand
TTCAATCCAAATATTCTTTGTACCCCTCTTTTTTGATGCTCCTTTTTTATTTCATGTACTCCAACACGTCTTATAATTCTTTTGCACAGATTCTCATAATTACTCTTTGACATAGAAATTCCATATCGTTCTTCAATTCGATCTTTAGTATGATTATAATTATAAGCTCTCAGGTTCTCGCCAGATAAATTTTTCCGTTTCATAGCGCTCTCCTATAAATTATTATTTCATACTTTTCTTTCCGTGCTTTAACCCCCTTTCGTACCAGGTTTTTGATTGTCTATCAACGACGCCATTGCATTTAGTACATTGCCAACTTTTATTTGAAACTCGAATGCTAAAATCATGCGGATGCTCACAAAGGACTAGTCTCTTAGTATTGGTCTTCATCACCTTCATCAGAATTTTGGCTAGTCGTTTGGATATCATTTTTAGTGCTCCCTTGTCTTTCAACGTAGGACTGCGCTACTTTCCCTCCAAACAATGCAGCAAACCATGCTGCGTCACCAGTCGTAAAATTCTGTAATGTCCCCGTAGAAACTGATACGTATGTCCATGTCAGGATAATTGTTACCACTGCAAAAGTCCAGACAATTCGCATCGAGGATAAATTACCCTCATGGTCTTCTAGCATTCTCGCCATTATTTTGCCTTTGGTTATTGATTATGGTAGCTCTGGCGGGACTCGAACCCACAACTTTCACCTTGTAAGAGTGACACTCTACGCAATTGAGTTACAGAGCTACTAGTTAAATTTTAAACTCGTCTGATTCATTCCATGCTTGATTTGTTTTCCACTGTCTTGTAGTAGAAAGACTAGCATAGAGAATAGACATATCTCTTCGAACGATTTGACCAACGAATTGATCATGTTTCAAAGACTCCACTGCCAGGTCTCCGGATTTCTCCTCTTCAGTTCTATTAAATTGATTCTTAATGAACTTTCTGACAATTCCTTTTACATTACTATCTTCTTGAGTCCTTGCTGCTTTCAATGCTTTTTTGATTCCAGCAAAAGAAGCAACGTTGACAGTTTTCAAAGGAACTCTAGTCTTTGGTGGAGGAGGGTTTTCTCCAAACTGACGTCTATATTGAATAACAAGGGAACCATAGCATTCACGAATCAATGGTTTCCAAATTTTATTCCAATAAGAATAGTTTGGAGCTCTTTCAACCCCGACTACATATCCATTCATCAGAATGATGGCACCGACCTGTTTTGGAACTACTTCAAATTCAGCAATAAAGGTATTAAGCTCTTTGTCAAATTTGTTTAGGTAGTCCTCAAGGTGACCTCTCTTTGTGAGTCCAAGTGTTTGATTAAACTCTTCGATAGATGGCCACAGTTTCTGATAACTTCTTGTATCTTTAACATCTTGGGCATGTTCTCGTATTGTCCATGGAAGAATAGTCATTTGATGATCTCCATGTGCAATAGTTCCGCCCTGAGATGATTGGATACATGCTGCAGTATCAATAGTGCATTTTGATTTACTACCGATTAGTTTTGCTTTTGTTGCAGCATGGTTTTGTGCTCTTTGTGTAGAAATGAATCCAGAAGCAAAGGGCAGAATTGCCTGCCCAGCTTCTTTGTTTTCCACAATTAAAGTTCCATAGTCTTTTGTTCCGCTATGAAAATTTGGAGCTACAATTGCATCATCCACAAGATCAGAAATCAATGGAATGATTTGCATATATCCGACAGATTGCATTCTTCCTGCAACCGTACCTTTTAATACTTCAGCGATTGTTATTTTATTCATTTGAGGTTACCCCCTTCACTTTGATTCGATTAATGGCAATACTCTATTCATAAGAGCGAGAAGTCCTTTAGAAGGATCTGAAGTCAATGCTGCTTTAAACATTGCCAGACTCAATTGCTCTGGTTTGTTTATAGGCATAACAGGAATTCTATTGTCAAGAACTCTAACACCTTGACCTGATTCTGCTGCAGCGACTGGGTTGATATGATAAATTGGAGTATTGCATCCAATTTGTCTTACCAGAGTTAATGTTTCAGATAATCTTCCTGCTGGTGTATTCTCATAACCATCGCTTATAATGAATACCGCATCAGGTTCACTTTCCAACAGACTGATCAATCCCTCAGCAAGACTTGTATCTCCAGAAGGATGAATCAATGTTCCTATATCAGTTTGTGTTCCTGATGTAGTTATTGCTATTGATTTAGAACCAGAGTATGCAAGAACATCTCTAGTTGCAAGAGCAACTGCCATAGGTCTTAATGGTTGTGTTTCAGATCCAACCATTGATTTACTGATGTCCACTAGAATGGCAATTTTACCATAACGAACAGGAATTCCTCTTGAAGCAACTTGTGCTTTAGTTTTCAAAGCACTTTTAATTTCATTTGTCATTCCCATTTTGAAAGCATAAATATAAAGTTCAACCATTGGTTGAGTCTTAGGATCAAATTTTACTTTAACCCCTGCTTTCTTTGCAGTATTCTGAACCAGTCTTGTTTGTTTAGCAGTTAGATTGCTTTTGACTAGAGTCAGAAGGTCCGCTTTCTTTACATTTTTATGATAAGTAGTTGCAATTCCTTCAAGAACTTCTAAAGGTAATTTAGAACCTTTAGCAATATCAGATTTACTTTCTTCGAATGCTCTCAATAAAGGAGCAGTCAGACCTTGTCTTCTTCCAAGAATGAAAGATACACATTGAATGGCACTGCTTTTGTTTGAGCAATAGCTTCCGATATATTTTTCAATGAAGTTATTGTCAGAAGTATCCCATACAGAAGGATCTTTTCTTACCAGAATATTTCTTAATGCTCCAGTAATTTTAGTTCCCCACATATGCTGAAGAATTGTTGCCAATTTGGTTCTATACTTTACAGACCAAAGCTCAAGATTTTTTGAGTTTAGAATGAAAGTAAGTGCCATTCTTCTACTTCTAGCATTGTTGATTCTATGTCCTTTGAAATCAACAAACATATTCAATGTCTTATTTGGTTGAATGGTATTAATCATATACTCAATGATTTTACTTTCTTGATCTGCATCAAGGATAGTAGTTTCTCCATTTCTTGGTTGTCCAAGCAATGCAGTAACCGCTTTTTGCATTGAGAAGTCGATAACACCTGGCAAGCAAAACAAGCAACCATACAAAGTACGATCGAAATCGAAAACTGCTTTGTGTAGATCTTTTCTTGCTTTGGCAAGTTCTTCTTTTGTATTGTAATGAGTAGCTCTATCTGAATCAACTCCAGATAGGTTCATTAAGTTAAGAACGTCTTGCCCTGCTTTCTTCAATTCTTCTTGTGTAAATTTTGAAATCGCAGATTCACGAACTGCTGGTAGGTTAGCAATCATTTCTCTATTCTCCTTTTCGCGTGTGATTACTTAGTTCCAACAAAAAAATGGTGGCGGGGGCAGGAGTCGAACCTGCATGTCTACGTTTTTCAAGAACGTCGTCTTTACCATTTACACTATAATGACTTTCTTAGTTCTCCGAGGAGTCAGGTGAAAACCATGTTGTGGTTTTTAATTTGACCACCCCGCCATAAAATTATTTTAGTCCATAAAACGAAAGATTCCAGTCAACCGTCTATTTATTTTCGATGGACTAGGCGCGTTTTTGTGTGGGTGGCTCTATAACCTGCGCATGGTCATTATGCTCTTCCCACTAACACTTTGTCAATCCCGACTAGGGAAACCGTCGCATCTGCTCATAGGTCGTTTCCAGAGACTATTTTGGTCTATTGAGCAGTATCTCAAACTGAGCATGGATTGGATACACTCGCACCAAAACCTGTTCTGTAAACATGTTCGGGATCTTTCGTTTTATAAACTAAAATTAAAAAGGAGCCGGCGGTTGGAATCGAACCAACAATCTCTTGATTAACAGTCAAGTTGCTTATCCTATAATGACTTTCAGAGTTCTCCGAAGAGTCGGGCGAAAACCATGTTTTGTTATAGCTTCGCCGGCATAATAAATAAAATTGGCGCCGGTGACAGGAATCGAACCTGTTATCTCTTATCCCAAAAATAAGTGCTTATCCTATATTAGCTCTCTAAGTTCTCCTAAGAGTCGGGTGAAAACCAAGTTTGTTTTAGCTTCACCGGCGTAAATTATAAGTGGAGTCAGTTGATTATCATGTTTGGTTTGTTTGTCAGATTAATAGTCTGATGCCTTACCTCTTGGCAAATTAAGCATTTTTGGAGCTTAATCCAGGATTCGAACCTGGGATTACACTATAATGATATTCTAGTTCTCCACATCATCTTTAAAATCTTTCTGATGGTTAAGTCGGTTGAAAAATATGTTAGGTTTATAAAAGAGGAATCGAACCTCTAACATCCTGATTTGCATTCAAGTGCTCTACCAGTTGAGCTATTTATACTATAATATCTTTCTAGTTCTTAACCATTAGAAAGATGGGGAATTAAAACGGAGGTAAAATTCCCCACCTAACTGAAAATAAGTTGTGATTGCTTCAAGGGGATCGTTAACCTTGTTTTTTAGGATTAGTCCCCTCATCCCTTTCCCTAAAGGAGCTCTCCATTGGTACTCATTTTTTCCGTGCAAATCCAATGGAAAGACCGCAGGTTAACAGACGGCTTGTGAACTGCTTGCACAACCTCTTAGTAGAGGGAGAAACAATGACAGTTTACGTGTTTATTATGAGAAGAAATAAACACTAATGCTACAAAAATCGACCAAACAGAGACAAAGGTCAATCACACCATCGCATGCCCGACAAGTGTTTTGGTGGAGCGGGGGGGAATCGAACCCCCAGTTCCTGCTTGCAAAACAGGTGTGTTCCCGTTAACACTACCGTCCCAAATTCTAATCTAGAAATACAACATTTTGACCACGGATTTCTCCATTAACAACAACTCTATACCAATCAGGAATAATAATTGTTTTATGGTCAGGATGTCGTACATATCCTTTTACATAAAGTTCAGGGTTTCGAACCATAGGTCTCCAACCCCATTCTTTAGCACTAGGATTAGTTTTCATAAAAGCACTTCTTTCTTCGTTAGTAAGACCTGCTTGAAGCATATTTCTTGTATCTCTGGAAATTTTAGTATCAAACAATCTATTCCAACCAACATTAGGAATATAAACTTGTTCGCCACCTCGTCTGAAAGCAAGTTCAGCAATATGAGGTTTATTTCCAGCTCTAACGCCAGAAAGAATTAAAGGTTCTTTTTTAAGAATTTCATCTTCAGGAACAGTCAATCCATAAGTAGGAATAAAGAACCATTCCCCTTGACGAATAAAACCTTTATTTTTTCTTCGATGTTTATTTTTGGTTTTGACTCCATGTGTAATTTGAGAATCAATTACCAGGTCTGGTTTAAGTGCTTGTTTTGCAGTATCTACATTTGTAGCACTTCTTTCAACCTGAGAAGAAAACCATTCTCTTTCATCATGCCCACACAGAACTTTAATTACATTTGGTGGGAAATGAGGATGTTCGTCAGGAACTTTTGCCATTAAAAGTAAGTGACGATCTTTTGATTTAAGATCCAATACCTGAAGATCGGTATCTTCTCTTGACCAAATGTTGAAGTATTCGCCTTTTTTATCTCTACGAACATCTACAACAAAACGATTACCAGTTTCAAGTTTAACTCTTGCTCCCATATCTTTAAACTTTTTAACTATAGGGGGAGTTACTTGAGAATGCACTTGCATAGTATTTTTACCCATGACGTTTCTCCTTTTCTGTTAAGGGTCCTTACGTCATTGGCATACCTCCTGATGCTAAAATTATTCGATGAATCATTTTATTGCCTCCTAATATACCCCGTATGCCATAACCTTTTTGCCGGTCTTAACTTTCTCGGCAGTTACAGTTAGGATTTCAGGGTTCTCTTGTTTTCTGATTAAAATTACAAATTGTTTTCCAGGAACAAGTTCTGGAATAAATTCTTTTACCGCATCATAAATAAAGTCTGAATCAATAGCAATTGGTCCTAAAAACTTTTCTCCGACTGGAGCATAATATAAAAAGAAAGTTTCAACTATTTCTTTTTCAGTAACTAAACCCTCAGTTGCCTTTTCCGTAAGAATTAAAGTATAAGAAAAGTCAGGAATAACTGCAGTAAAACCAGATATTGGCGCTGGTGGTGCTACTGCTGCTATAGCTTTATTACTTTGTTTATGATATGGAACAATTAGAATTGCTAGAATTAAAATAAGTATTCCAACACCTATTCCATTTCGTAATTCTCGTTTGGTGCTTTTCTTCATAAACACCTCTCTTTATAATGGTGGGTCCGACAGGAATCGAACCTGCGACGCCGAGGACTTCACCCTCGCGCTCTACCTGCTGAGCTACAGACCCATAATTACTACTTCAACTTTCACCTTTTATATATGTTCTTTTATTAAAAGTAAACATCTAAAAGTGATTTGGTAGCACCAGCAGGAACCGAACCTGCATTTCCCGATTATCGGTCGGGTGTTCTTCCAGTTGAACTATGGTGCTATGCTTTAATATCTTTATCTACCTTCTTTCTTAATCGTTTTGTTCTTTTTGATTTAACCCATTGTTTTATTGCTTTTGCTGCTACTTCACATGAAACGAAACTCTTTGTTTTATATGTGACTGCTGCCCTTTGCATAAATGTCCTTTATTTTGAGTGAGTAAAATGGGGTCACATAAAAAAGGTGACCCCATTTTTTACCTTGAGAAAAACCAGAAACCTAGTCCGATGATTGCGAGCACAACAATAATTCCTATGATGATGTACTTCGTCTTATTATCATCAGAAGCATCACCATCATCACTAATGGAATCATCTAGGTCCGTGTTATTGTGATCGCTCCCGGAGGGTCCGGTTCAACAAAGTCCAGCGCTACATCATTCAAAATAGACATTGAGCTTTCGTTTCCAGCATCATCATAAGCGGCGATACCAATATTATAAGCGCCGTCTTTTGTGGTCATGCCTGGTAGGGTTGAAAGGTCAACGGATGTTACATTTCCAATATCAAACATTTCAGAGTCTACGGTTACTGCATTTGGTGCTTCTTCAATATACAGTTTATAACCTGCGACATCCGGAGATGCTGATGGTGGAAAACTTAGAGTTACCTGTTTTACAGCCATGTTATCCTCCTACATTAGTGGGTTAGTACTACTTTACAACAATGGATTTTAATAAATTCATATTGCTTTCATTCCCATCACTATCGTAAGCGACAATTCCAATATTATAGGTTCCGGATTTAAGAATTAGACTTAAATTTATCTTAGTCTTATTTCCTATTTTTTCAAATTCAGAATTCGGAGTTATTTCTTTTCCTTCTAATTCATAATACAATTTATATCCAACAACTTCTTCAGATTTAGATTCAGGGAATGTAATGGTTGTTCCACTGGTTGCAGTTTCGAAAGCAAAGTAAGCGCCTATGACAAGAGGAATAAGAAGCAATGCTATTACCAAATAAACTTTCCAAGTATATTGTACTTTTTTAGTTTCCATGATAAATCCTATTCTATTACTATAGGTCCTACTCCAGAAATCCATCCAGAAATTCTCGCATCGAACTTTTTCCAAGAAGTATAACTTGAAGATTTTCTAGCTCTTATTTCAAATTCATATGTTCCAGTTCTTGGTAGTTTGAAAGTTGCTTTTGGATCTGATGTATTTCCTTGAATTACATTATATTTCCTGTTTACATCGTATAGACGGAATTCATATTCTTCTGCTCCATTTACTGCTTTCCAAGATATTTGAATATCCTCTCCTGTTGATCCATAATACACAGGGTTTTCATATATCTCAGAATTTGTAAATGAGTCTAATACTACACCATTGATAGCAAATACTGGAGCTTCAAATTCTACTTCGTTTGAGTCGTCGCTTTCGATATCCTTGTTTTCTTCTTCATCAAAAAGATATGCTCTCGCTACAAAATTATATGTTTGTCCTCCAGGAACTGTTACAGTAGCTTCTCGAACTGAACTTGGATTTTCTCCATCTTTACTATCCCAAATTGGAACACTATAATCATACTCAGTTTCAGTTGTCAGTTTTTTGAATATTCTGAATTTTACACCTTCGGTAGTATCTTCATAATCCCATGATAATGATACATCTATATCATCAGCTGCATAGCATGGAACTAAAAAAATAATTAGGACTGAAATACTCAATACTGCTCTTAGTAGTCTTCGCATTTTCACCCCTCCTTTTGCGAACGAATTTGCTATATGATTTATTCTCATTAATTTGTTCTAATAAAGAAAGAGTATTAAAAGCAATAGTTAAATGGTCTGGAGGGTGGGATTCGAACCCACGTGTTCCTGATCCCAAATCAGGCGGGACAACCAGACTGCCCTACCCCCAGATATCCTTTTGAAATCCAAATTTCTCCTTCTGCTCCAATTCTTCCGCATCCTTCACATGGATGACTTATATGATGTTGACACCCTCTATGATTGCATGGTTCACCATTCCTATATTTAAGAAATGGGGCGAGGGACGGGACTCGAACCCGCAATACACTGGAGCCACAATCCAGCGGCTTTTCCATTTTGCCTACCCACGCCATAACCCTCGCCTTTATTTAACTTCCCTATCAGTTTTTGGATCTGTCAATGGAATCCTTTCCAAACATTGAGGACAATCCTTCTTTTCCCATGATCTCACATCTTCATTTATCAAGGAGTCCAATTTACAATCATTGGTTTTCCATCTGGATCTATTCCATATAGCAATTGCTCTTACTGGAATTCCACCACATTGTCTTATGGCATCAATTGTTTGCTGAATTGAAGCGCCGGTTGTGATAATATCTTCAATTATAAGAACTCGTTTATTTTTGATTACCTTATTATATCCTCGTCTAAACGCCATTCCATTTGGAACTTCGAAGGCATTTCTTGATCTTGGACTAACGACCGTTTTGGTAACCTTTTCAGGATAAACAAATATCTTTCCAAATCTCATAGAAATTGGAACCGCCAACACTGCTCCAGCAATAGCTGGTCCAGTCACTACATCAAATTCAATATGATCCATAGATGCTACGGTACACATATCATCAATAACTTCGTCAAATAATGATGGGATGCAATAAATACTATCCTTATTGACATAAAGATTTGAATGTCGACCTGACGTAAGTTTAAAATGCCCCTTTTTCACTATTTTGTTTTGTTCTAATTTTTCTCGTAGATTCATTTTTTTCTCCCATTCGATGTATTAGATTTTGAAAATCCAATATTTTAAATACGGCATTTAAATATGACCCCGCTATTGAGAAAACCTTTCGTTTTGAAGTTTCTGTATTTCCAGCAATATTCAATGTTTTAATATCGTTCATTATAATCCATTCACAACATTGAATAGGTTCTGGTTGCGAGTTTAAATCAACATCAAAGCATGGTTTTTTGAAATGGTTGATAGCATTAAGGGTGCATATTTCTCCTGGTGAATTAAAGGAATACGCTAGTCTTATGGTACCATCTGAGTGTTCTACATTCTCCCATGTGCGTTTTTTATATCCGCCCATTGACTCAGTTAAACCATAAACATCTCTCAACATTAAATTGGGACCTGTTTTTGTAATCCACCCTTTTGGTGCAAATCCTCCAGTTTGTATCTTAAAGCTCTGAGCAACATAAAGACCTGCTTCATCTGCTCCAGTTTGACCTCCGGATATCACTTTTTTCAGCACGGTTTCTTTTTCCTATTATTTCTGTTATAAATGGTAAAGAAATCCTTATGGATTTTAGAATATACTCTTCTCTGTTCCATTAGGTCAGCAATATGTTTTGCTAAATCAGAGTCTACAATATTGTGAGCATCAATTAAGTCATGACGATTTTCTAAAACTTCAAATTCTTCAAGTTCGTCTTCGTTTAACTCTCTACTACCTGGTCCATAATATGAATCATTAAGATCATAATATGTAATATATGGTTTTCCTTCCCAAAATCCTTCTGGGTCTGACTCTAAATTAATTTCAATGAGAAATCCAAAGTCTTTGACTATATCACCTGGAATAAGATCCTTGCCTTTTTTCTTTACCCATTCACCTTCCAATTTTCTAAATCCTTTCATGATAACATCTCGATTGCTTTATCTGCTAGTTCTCGGGTTAATCCTTTTCCCATAAAATTAGATTGGACTAAACGATCTTTTAGATGACACATATCAGAATCATCATCAAGAATTACAAATTTTTCAATTGGTTCTATTTGTTGGGTGTTCATCCATGCTTGAATTTCGTCTCCTCTTTGAACTCCTCTTATATTTTCAATGGGGAGATTCGTTGGAGTTTTTCCAAGAATTTCAGCTTGAATATTCATTTTATTTAAAACGGCATCATAATGACTACCGAGTATTCTCCAAGAACTTGAAACAACAATTTTTGCTCCAGTTTCTTTTACAATTCTATTTAGTTGAGCAACACAATCATTGTCCCAGATGAGACCACCCTTTCCTTTATTCTCTTCTCGCTTCCAACATTCGGAGTAGTTCAATACACCATCAATATCCAGAAATATAACTTTCACCTGATTCACCTATTAAGTAAATGGTGCAGAGGGAGGGAGTCGAACCCCCAAAGCTTTCGCGGCTGATTTACAGTCAGTTGGCATCACCACATTGCCAGTGCCTCTGCATAATTTATATTTGTTTTATCTTTTCAATTGCTTCATCAATAGGATCTTTAAAGAATCTATCCTTTCTATATACTTTTGTATAAGGAGGATGCGGACCAGAACTTAAAGCTTCATTGAGTCCAAACATTCTATCAGCGAGTCGCACTTTCTTTAAAGACTCTGCTGCTTGTTCTGAAGTAATTGTTTCATTTTCCCATTCTGACATTTCTTTCCAATGTCGTTTATCCCCAATCCTTCTGATATATGATAGTCCTCCATCTACTCCAACTTTCCCACATGAACACATTTTAAAATCATGTTGGTGGACTGATGAAATTATATCTCCACATAATAAACATTTTATTCTATTCGCAATCAATTTTGGTTCAGACATTCGCTTATTCTCCTATAGTTTTTCATACATTCTGGACAACGACTTAAAAGATCTTTAAGAGATAGATCAACATCTATCTCCCAATATTGCTGCTCTTCGGAAAGATTTAATACACACTCACAATCACATTCTTCAATAGGACTTTTATGATTATAACCTCGACTAAGCATTTCTTCAACCAGTAGCTTATGACGAAGAAAAATAGATCTTGGTTCGAAACAATTATTTCTTAAATAACCATCGACCTTAATTTTTTTTCTAAGGGTCCCAATGAACATATGAAGTTCTACATGTTCACCACATAAATGCTTTTGACAAAGAATTTTTGGGTCTACCATCCACATTCGCATATTCACAATTCTCCTTTAAAAAATTATTATTTTTTCTTTTGGTCGTACTTACATACCTTCGCAACCATCTTTCGAGATTCGCTATTTATCTTAAGCTCTTCAACCAGAGCTTCGGTAATATTAGTTAGAGTTTCAATTCTATCATTTAAATCTTTTGTTGCTTTTGTCATTTGTTTTGAGATTTTATTTAATTCTTCTAATTGTTTCGTTAAATCTCCAAGACCTATCATACACACCTCTGGGATATGAAATTCAAAACATATTCATCAACACACTCTTTAATGATATAGTAATGCTTGCTATGACAATAAAGATGATGGGTTGGGCAAATGGGAACTAAATTTTCTGGCTTATTATTTTTATGGTTTCTATCATAATGATGAACTGCTACTGCCAAATCTTCCCCACATATTATACATTTTCTTTTATGATGCCTAAAACAGATTACAGTGTAATCTGCTAAGTCTTCATCTTTTTTAAGTTGTGATTTAACAAGATTATTTCCACATTTATGAGAACATGTTTTATTATGTTTATAATCCTTTATATAATCTCCACACAATGGGCAAAATCTCACATTGCATGGATTTAAAGGACATGCTCGCTCATGTCGTTTTTTCGCACTAAGAACTATTTTAATCCCACAATATTTACAATAACTAAATTTATAATTTGGATTTTTATCTTTCTGATAAAATATTGACCATGTATCCAACTCTTTTTTTGCAGGACATGATTTAGTATTAGTAGAACAGCACCATTTTCCATTTTTAAATTGATGTGTTGCTTCTTGGCCACACCCATACTCACAGATTGCCATAACCAATCACCTTTTATTTTATGTTCTTGGTGATTGGTTAGGACAATCAAAGTTGGTACTCCGGACGGGATTCGAACCCGCGATTTCCACCTTGAAAGGATGGTGACCTCGCCCGCTAGTCCACCGGAGCTTATTTAATATGCAAAAATAAAGGGTTATTATTTTTAATATGTCCTTTATATTCAAGTTTGTCATCGAATAACAACTCTATATGTTGCTCTTCACATATTCTTGCTTTCGATGACCACCAGGTTTCATCATCAGTATACCAGGAACCTTGTTCATTCAGTTCCATTTTATACCCTTGAGCTTTAATCCAATCAACAACTGATATTGCATAATCATAATGATATCCTTGATGATATCCTACTGTGGTCAACTCTTCATAAATTTGAGAAAGAGGAGGACCAGATAATACAATAACAGTGTGATCTACTCTCAGAGGTCTCAAAACTGATTTAAGAATCTCTGGGTATGATTCAAGAACTCCATGAAAATCAAATGCTATTTTCATATTAGAAGACCTCCATATTTGAATTTCGTCTTACTTCATTGAAATCATAATCAATGAGAAGTTCGCCGTTTTCAAATACAGTCTTTAGAAGATCTTCTTTATTTGGGTCTTTTACATTACTGGTTTTAAAACCACTTCCGTGAGCACCGTCAACTCTGTAAAGATATTGTTTTCCTTTCTTGGACATTTTGCTCACATCTTTTGGTTTCTTATAAATATCAAACCATTCACCGTCTCTTTTCTGAGCAGAGCATTTAAAAGCAAATCTTTGGGTATCACGATTTACTTTTTGAAGCAATCCACCTCCCATACCGAAGACGATATTTTCAGCACTCCATCCTGCTTCTTTCATAGCATGCAGAATATTACGAATTCCCATATAATCAATTCCATCTCCCCAAAGAACTCCAACCTTTGGATTGAGAACTCGATATCCCTTACTATTTGTAGAAGAACCAAAAACTTCATCAAGAAGTTCAAATACTCTTAGAGTTGTTGTAACTGGTTCTCCACTGTCAGGACGAAATACAGTTTTTCCTTCTCTTGCAAGAATTCTTGATTGAGCGTCTCTTGCAACTCCAGAAATGAAATTTTCATAATCGTAACTATCAATTACAATGCTCAATATTCCATTTGGATATTTATCAATCAAATCATTCAGTAGATTCAATTCAAGAGCAGGACCATAAGAAGTCATAATACTGTGCTCAGTAGCAGGAACTGAATAAGCACATACATCAGAATTATAATACTTCATAGCATACTCGATTGCTCGAATAGTATCAGTACCTTGAAAATTGATAAGGTGACCTGCTCCACATATACCAGCGCTTTCAACAGAGCTTACTCCTCTGAATCCAAAATCATGGAGCATGAAAGGCAAACCTGCCATTTCATCTGTCGTTTCACTTAGATAATGTGCACATAAAAGTTTTACTTCTTTTGATAGAGTTGCAACGGTACTTGCACTCCATACGTGAGTAAGAAGGGTTTCAAGACTATTTGTCAACCACCAGCATTTTGGGTCTGTATTAACAACAGTCATGAGAACATTATTTGTTGGAACGGCAGTTCCTTCTGGAATAGCTTTGATTTTAATTGGAAGTCTTCCCCCGTGCTCTTTCCAGATATAGTCCCAACCTTTTTGATTGAATGCACCTGGACCCAAGTGAGAATCTATCAATCGTTTTCCGTCCAGGATTTTTGCGCCATCTACAACTGCTCCTTGGAGGTATTCCTTGATAAGATATTGAAGTCCAAAGAATACAGTCTTGTTAAACTTTGCTCCTTTTCTGGATTCAAAATAAGAATATACATATTCAGTTCCAGCAGGATACATGTTGTAGTGACAAATTTTGTACGAATCAGTAAGCGTAGTAATATTAAAATCCATTTTGTTTTCTCCCTTTTTAACAGGTTAACTGGGATTAAAATTCGAGATCTTTTATCCCGAATAACATTTGTGCCAAGTGGATATGCTCGTCTACTAAAGAGTTGACTGGATTAAAATTTTCCACGTCAAACCATCTTAGTTCTTCGATATCATCCTTTGCATCCGGTTTCCCGAAAACTAATTTGGCACGAAATAACATTGTAGTGATTTTAGACTTTTCATTTCTATGTCTCCAATCATCTACTACTCTACTTCCTACATATTTAACATTTCCAACTTCAACGGAAGTTTCTTCAGCAGCTTCTCTTATTGCTGCTTGTTCAAAAGTTTCTCCAGCATCTACATGCCCGCCCACAAATCTAAATTTATCTTCGTGCGGTTTTCGAGCTAGTAAAACTTTAGTTTCGTCTTCATTGAAAATGGCAACATCGACACATGGTGTTGCATTTATATATTGATTCATTGTGCACCAGATAACTCCTGCTCTAAATTCAGGACTTGTTTTGACCATATTAGAGATTCGTTTTCTGATAATTTTACCGCTTACAAAAGAAGTTTGTTCCAGTTCTATACATTTATACTTTCCAGTATAATGAGAAATGAATGATTCTCTTCCTCCATATAAAGAAACTGTTTGTCTTGGTCCAACAACATCCTTAATCATTCCATCTAGAGTTTTGGACCATTTTTCATCTGAGCTCATATCCTTGATATAAAGAATAATGACATCAGGAAAAACTTCTTCTATCATTTTCTTTCGAGCTTCAAAATCTAAAGGATTGTTGAATGTGCACTTTATTGGACTTAAACCCAAGAAGATAACAACCTTGTCATGTCTATCAATTACAGATTTAATTAAATCGACATGAGCTTCATGTAACTTATCAACTTGGAACCGACCAATAATAACACCCACATCAGTAACTGGGTCTGTTTTTGGTTTCACTGGTTTCTCCAATTCTTATAAAGAGTTTTTAATTTTTGAAGGCAACTCCTTCCACCATTTATTAAAGTCAGGATGCCCATTCCATGTAAACCATGTAACACATATCCTGGGTAGTCCACCTTGACCTATATCATAACCACATTTTATTTTATCCAACTTATTCATTTTATCAACGAAAGTTTTGCTTGCTCTTTCATTTCTATCCATTAAACGAATAATCAAAAAAGTGGGATGTCTTTTATCTTTCCCTTCACAGGAAGATGTTGTTTCAAGTTTTGACATTCCCATTATTGTTTTGATGCTAATATCTGGAATGTTTTTGTCAATATCTATTCCATTTATTTTTTTAGTTGGATGAGACACTTCTCTTCCCCTTATTGGAGGAGAAGGCATTTTACCATATAAAACATAGTATGCAAATGTTGGAGCATTTACTTTTGGTTTTTGAACCTCAGTGAGATATTCATCAACTATCATAACTAGTCCTTTATGGTGCCAAGTATGGGATTCGAACCCACCTTTCCAGACGTATGAGATCTAGCTGTTCTCCATTGACCCTTGGCAAAAATGGTAGCGGGGGGGAGACTCGAACTCCCGTCGTTCTTGGTTATGAGCCAAGTGTGTGACCTCTACACTACCCCGCGTCATTAGCTTCATTTTTCTTCTTTATATTTATTAAGTGAAGATTTAGAAGATAATTGCTCATACTAAATCCCAACTTTTTTGCTTCATTTCTTATATCTTCTTTTTCCTCATGAGATACATATACAACAACAGAGTTTTGAGTATGAGCTCTCATTGTTTGATCCTTTTCAGAAGATTTGACAATCTTGAGTCGAGAACTTTTAACATATCATCTGCTTCTTTTTCGACCATTTCATTTATTTTATCTATTTGATTTAAATAGGGATCTACATCTTCTTCAAATGTTTTTCGGATTTCGTTTCTCAACCAATTGGCAATACTTTGACGTATATACCATTTCAATTTATTTTGCATTTATTCACCAATTCTATTATTCCATATATTATGACAAACCAGATTAATAATGAAGGAACTACAGCAATCATAATACCTTTAATACAATTCATACTTCCCTCCTTTAAGATGTTAAAGAAGTTAAAGCATCTGTAACCTTTTCATAAAATTCTAAAATTAATCCTATACCAACTAATATGGAAAATGCTAATATTCCAATGCTTGCCAATGAAATAAAAACAATTTTTTTCAAAGTTTTATCCTTTAAAATTGTGAGTCATAATACCCCAAATATGACACCCCCACCTCGCTTAAACTAACCTCCGTTCTTCGGTATCAACCGGTAACCTGCTCAGAAAGTTTTACTTCTCCGAGTCTGCAGTACTCGACTTCCCTGCGAGGGGCACATCCAGAGACCTGGTCGAATGGGAAGATCCCTTCACAAACTTAATACTCTTACCACTTCTATTTTGTAATTCGGTTAATTTATCAAGAATAGCTTTCGCACATTCTTCTTCCCTGTCACCTGAGATATCAAATGACATTTCATTTAAGTTAAATGAGTTTAGGGCGCATCCATAAGATGAAGCAATATCTTTTATTCTCCATATCAATGCGAGATCTAGAGATGTTTGTTCATCCATTTCATGCCCAGTTGAATTAACCATTACCATAGGTTTAATCTTCTCTATGAATTTCAAATCTTGATATGTTTTGAATATCGGGAATTAAATTTTCATTAAATATCATTCTCCAAGTTCCGTCTTTCAACTTATCAAGATGGATCATTTCATTGCTTGTTTTAACAGACGTAACTTTTGATAATTCCAGTTCGTCTAAGATTTCGCCATCATTACTTTTTATAATAATTGATCTTTTCATTTAATTTCACTTTTGGCGGTGAGGACAGGAGTCGAACCTGCATGACTGTTACGTCGACTGATTAGCAATCAGCTCCCTTACCATTCGGGTCACCTCACCTTTCACCTTTTGCTTTTCGTTTTTTCATTTCAACAGATACTTCAGTTCGTAGTTTAGTTATACATGGATGTGTTATTTTTCCCATTCTAAATCCAGATCCAGTCAAATAGTTCATTACTATTCGCAACTTATCAATACTAGTTTTATTGATAGGTCCTAAATATTTTCTAAGTTGTTTGCAACACCATTCGGGTTTTTTCTTCCATTGTCCAACTAAACTTTTTCTTACTTTTTGCCATTCAGGATCTTTTACTAACTCTTTAATTGGAGTATTCATTATAATCCCTATTTACCTTCGACTTAATTTTTCTCGAAACTTATCAAATTTATTTAACATTATTGAAATAAATTCTGGTTTTATGAAAAGGATAACCAGACCGGCAAAGCATATGCCTGCACATATTCCTGTAAGCATAATGTACTCCTTATATAGTTATATGTTTCCATCGTTGCCCATTTTTTATCCACCTTATTGTGTCTTCATGAACACCATAATCTTTGTGAATATTCGAATACTTTTCTCCATTTCGCAATCTATGTTTAATTTCAATTACTTGATTTTCTGTTAATTTAGAAGTTCCGACTCTCTCACCTTTAGCAGGATTTGTATTTACAATTGGTAAATTAAAATGAGTTTTACCATGATCTGATCTAGTAGTTAATTCTAAATTATCAGGATCATTATTTCTTTTATTTTCATCCTTATGATGAACCAACTCTCCAGGTAATAATTTTCTGCCGAGTTTCTGTTCCATAACCTCTCGATGAATATAGACTATTTTTCCATCTAGTCCAATCTTTGCTTCATAACCATTATCAATAAAGATTTTATATTTACCACAATAATTCTTATGATAGTTTAATCCTTGTATCTTTGTAAATTCTCTACCACATTCACAGATGAACATAAATTCTCCAATGATTTTAAATGGCGGTTCCGACGGGAATCGAACCCGCGTAGACAGATCGACAGTCTGCAATGTTACCATTACATCACGGAACCGTAAATTAATTAAGTTTCTTTGAGGGATTTTTTTCTTCCCTCTCAGAACAAGAAGGAAGTTGATTTAGAGAGCTAAATCAGTAGACCTTCTTGAAAGGTGGTTGGATCACATGGTCCCTCTTCTGTGTGTTCGGGCATATGTGAACAACCGTAATGACCGGAGGCAAAACTAATAATACTATATCTAACTCGTTTTAATTTTTGCACTTTTTGCCTCCAGTGAATAAAAGTAGGTTTTTATTTAAATATATGTTCTAGTAAAAGTAGCAAACGACTGTTAGTCCCCATCAGAATCTATCTGTAAAAATTTTTGAAGATTATACCAATCTGATTTTTTCATCTTCAATGTTACTTGAACCATATCATTTTTCATCATACTCGATGGGTCAGATCTAAATCCAGCAACAGTTACTACCTCTAGATTTATACCTGTCTCTACTATTTGCATTTTTTGAGTTTCTTCGTAAAATCTATCAATATTTGCTGGACAAGCACTTGCGATTTTTTTGCAACAATATTGATTAGGACCTATAGCATACCTAGCGGGTTGACCACAAAACGAACATTGTAATGGCATAGTATTCCTTATAAACTTTTAACTTCAGTTGATGATTCTTCTAACCATTCCACAATGACATCCCCATGACACGCTTTTGGGGAACAATAACATCCGAGTTTTTTACCACGAAGTTTAAGGACTTCTTTTCTAAATCGAACTTTCTTGATTTTTTTATTAAACCATTCTCGATACTTTTCAATGACTTCTTCTCTAGTACCGTCCTTACCTATTTCATAAGGATTTCCAAATTTAGAACCTCTGCCAATATAAACATCATACCACTCATTATTTTTGTTTACGACTCTTGTCCTTCTACTCTTCGCCATAAGTCACACTTTTCAATTAGTAATGCTTTTCCTAAAGCATTCGCTTATAATTAATATATATCCAAAGGTTGGGTTACTATGATTTCTAAAAAATGGTAGTTGAGGTGGGAATCGAACCCACATGTCCTATGGACAGTAGCTTTTGAGACTACCGCGTATACCAGTTCCGCCACTCAACCACATCTATTGTTATCTCCTCTTTTTCTTCTTTCCTCTTGATATTACATGAGCTTTTCTTGGAATACTATCTAGAGTTGAGAGAAGATTTGAGTTTTCCATTATTGTTGCTGGGTCAATGTGAGATGATACAGAAAGATAATACTGAGAAGCTAACCAATCAGGGTACTGCACATTTCCTCGTTTCTTGTTACATTTTTTACATGCTGAAACAAGATTCTCTTCAATACTTGGTCCACCTTCTTCCCATAAAACTATATGGTCAACAGTTAATGGAACATCATCTCTTCCACAGTATCTACATTTATATCCATCTCTCCTGAAAACATTCCATGAAATTCTTCCGTCTATTTGTCGTCCGCTTTTTCTTAGAATAGCTTTTTTGAGTCCATGTCTATCTTCTGCCAAGACTTCAGTTTCAAGTATATCCGTTTGTCTTAGGATTCTTTTCCAATCCTCTAAGGACACGTCAGGAATGGTTATATAGTCGACTTCGTTATCGGGGAACATTAGTATTATGGTACGATCATCATCCGAAAAAACCGCCCCTGCTAAGTTTATTCCATTCCCAAAATCAAGGAGCATTTCATCTAAATTAAAATAATCTTTATTCACTATTGTCATCGCATATTCTCCTATTCACTTAATCTAAAATTTACTCCAATCAATATCTTCAAAATCTGGAAGAATTTTCTGTTTTGTTGTATATCTAAAAGATATATGATCTAGTTTGTTATATTTTTTTAGATCATTTTTTTGAGCAGAATTTAATTCATTATAATAATAATAATCATCTATAGAAGATAATTTTTCAATTGATGTTATTTCAATTAATCTTCCCCACTCAGTTATATAGAATTTTCCTTTCTTAAATTTATCATAATCTCTATCAACTCTTATTGAGTGTACTATTTCATTCCTTCCTAACCTTTCTTTAATATCATCCCATTCTTCTCTTGGGAAAGTTATTAAATCAAATTTAGATGGAATATATTTTTTAACGTTACCTCTTTTGATTCTATCTGTTCTAAATCTTTTATAATCCTTTATAAAACCATTTACAACATTGGTTTTATAAGTAGTTTTTACGTCTTCCCACCAACTCCATCTTCCTCTTTTTGCTCTTTCCATCGAATTGATTATAGACTTTAAAGCAGAATCTCCTAATAAAATAATTGGGAGATTTGAAAGAATTCTTTTAACTGTGTCATCTTTTAAATATAACTCTACTGTATACATTCCTTCAATAATTTCTCTTTTATTGCTTTTTATATGACTGATAAATTTTTGTTTGTTCCCATGAAAAGAATCTGTGTCTATATAAGAGGACTTATATTTTTTTGATAGGAATTCTCCTAAGGTGCTTTTTCCAGATCCTGATGGTCCAACTATAAGAAGTTTTTTTATTTTTCCTCTTTCAAATTTTTCCAAGTCAATACTAATAGTTGTATCTGATAATAAATACCCTTCATGTATATAATTTAAGTATTCATCAATCATATTATTTATCTCCAATAATGGTGGACGCGCCGGGAGTCGAACCCGGGTCCGCAAATGTTCAACTGCTGCTTCTACACACATAGTCTCTTATGAATAATCTTAATGGTAACCAGAGACAGGTTTTTAAGATTGGTCTTTAGTAAGTTTCAAAATGAAGACCTAAAGAATATCATTCATTTCTATCTTCCTAGTCGACGTCCATCACCCAATAGGAAGAGTCATGGGGTGGACGCTCGCTTAAGCAGCGAGAGCTACAGGATAATCGTCTGCAGTTATAATTTAGTAGTCAATTTTTTACGTGACCTTTTGACCAACCACGGTGTGCCACATCAATCTCTTCAATCCACGTCGAAACCAAAATTCGCGCCCGTATATTTAGTTGAAAGTTTGGAGCAACTTTGTTGTAACATAATTTTCAATTTGAGAAGTTATTGCAAAGTTATCTTCGAGATCACCAAGAGCTTCATCAACAATATCAGAAGCATCTCTTTCAACTCGAGCTTTAATTGCTTTCCCTATTTTTTCTTTTGCAATCTCTTCCACCCCTGCCATTTGAATTGCTTGTTCGATCATTTCATCTGTAAATATTTTAGAAATTGCATTTTCAATTCTAGTTTTTAAGATAAAATTCATTTGATCTTCAATATCAAATGCTTCATGATCTTCGCCTCTAAAAGGTGCAGAAAAGGCGGATAAATCAAAGGGGTGTTTTGATTTAGAGATCATCAACTTATCTCTAAATTGGGTAAAGTTTATTTTTTTAATCCATTCATATAACTCAATAATTCTATCTGCGGTACTATCTAAAATGCTCATAATTTTCACCTATTCGCGATTCGCATATTAAAAATGGTAGGGATGAGAGGACTCGAACCTCCACGCACAAGGCACTGGTTCCTAAGACCAGCGTGTCTACCAATTCCACCACATCCCCATATATGGTAGGCGAGGAGAGATTCGAACTCTCAAGGATTTCTCCCCACAGATTTTAAGTCTGTGATGTATACCGTTCCAACACTCGCCCATTATTCATTAACAACTTCTAGTTGTTTTACTTCATCATCCAAAATTTGTATTGCTTCTTTTCCTTCTCTTTTTACTTTATGGACTTGACCAATACTTACACCAAGTCTTTCTGCTGCTATTGAAGTATTTCCAGAGTCGGATACTATTTCTGAAACATATAACCCTCTCATTAATTTATCAAATTGTTTCAGAGGAATATTTTTACTTGCTAACCACTCGATTACTTGAATTACATGATCTAGAGATAGTTCTGGAGTTTGAATTGGAGAAGGAAGAATTCTTTCTTTCTCTTGGAGTTTATCAACAATCTTTAAAGATTTTATAACATTGTTAGTTATCTTTTTATTAACAACACTTTGCAACTGAAATATTTGAACTCCATCTTTCTTTATTGCTTTAGTAAGATTGACCCCAAGATTTTGATTTGCTACTACGTCTGTTCCCGAATCTTCTTCTTCAGCAGTTAATGTATCATATAATAAATTTTTTAACTGAATTAAATCTGTAGATTCGTCGTTATTTATTGACATTATATTCACCCCTAATATTCTCAATTCTGTTATGATTACGCAAGAATTACATAATGGTTTTTGATTTAACCATCCTGATACATCTTGGATTGTGGTTTCACATAATTCGCATTTTAAGGGACAACAATTTTCAATTATATTTATCCTTCAGTATTGTGGTCTGGACTTCCTGTTACTATAGTTCCAATATTACATGCTGCGGTTGGGTCTGATAGTCTTGCAGTTTGAAGATTATTAGTATCTGATAAACTGCTTCCTCCTACAATAACTCCAATATGTCCACACCAACCCATAGTTAAATCAGTAAGTCTTGCTTGACCAAGGTTGTTTACATTTCTATCTGGACTATTTGTAATTATAGGACCAGACATCCCTACACAAGGTATTGGTGGATGACAACAACATATTCCTGCCCATATATCTGTTAGTCTAGCATTTTGAGGCATTTTATTTTCCTTAGTAATCAGGATTTGCTGAATAGGTGGGTGCAGGACCTCCTTGTCTCCATGCTAATAAAGGAAGCCAATCTACAATTTCGGGAGGTTCCACCCAGTCTGGTGCAGTTTCAAATCCTTTTAACATTTTTGGTTTTTCAGGATCATCTTTTCTTATTTTAAAATCATATCCATAAATCTTTAAGTTACCATCCCTTTCTTCATTTGCCATATACTCTGTTACCAATACTGCAGCATATGGTGCACTTCCACTCATTTCATCATAATGATCTGCATTCAAGTGCTTACTAGAATTCACAAGATTTGATGGATTTCCACATTCGTCGCAACCAGTTGGGTGACTAGGAATCGCCGCAGCAGCTTCTGCTGAGGTTCCTACTACATTTTGTAACCATGTTGTAATACTATTACTTGCATCTAGTTCACTCACTTTTCCCATAACACCTTCAAGTAGTGTTATCAATGTGTCCGTTTCATTAGTAGGACTGTCCATAATAGTATTTGATACAAGCATCCCACATCTATTGTTTGTGGAATCCCATATTTGACAGCTGGCACCAATACATGCAACTTGAGTAAGAGATCCGTACGATATACTACTGGTAGCAAAATCTTGAAACTCAAAACCGGATGTACCCTCACTAACTTGAGTCGAGAAACTTCCGGATACAGATGATATTGGGGTATAACTTAAAAACGGACACGTTGCCATTCACTTATTCTCCTATTTAAATGGCGGTGAGTGCCGGAATCGAACCGACTAGGCGTTTTAGACCCCACTCGTTTCCAACGAGATTATCACCATTGATGTACTCACCACTCTTTATTTTAAAATTATCCGCCTGCTTTAGCAAGTTTAACTTTGAGCTTTTGAATCTTCTTTTGAATTGCTGCCTGGCATTTTGCAGGATTTTTAGCACTCTTACAACCACCCATGCTCTTTGAAAGATCAGACATTTGTGCTTTGATAGCATTTTGCTTGAATGTTTTCATACATGCAGTCTTTTCAGCACCACCCTTTCCAGCACATGCTTTTGCTGCTTTGGACATAAATCTTTGATATGTCTTATAAGCACCATATGTTAGCATTGCAGCAACTGCTAGAGCTGCAACGCCTGCAGCGGCACCTGCTCCGGCAGAACCGATATCAGTTCCAAACTTTTGATTGATAGCTTTTGCAACACCTGAAGCTCCAGATTTATCTCCTAAATCTCGAAGACCTTTTTCTGCTGCTGCCCATAGCTTATAACCAGTTTGACTTCTTGCTTTTCCTAATTGACCTACAAGTTTTGAGGAAGTTTCTCTGCTCTTTGCTAGTTGTTTTGCAGTATCCCCAGTTATTCCGCCTTTAATGTCTTGTGCTTTCTTGCTAAGCTTTTCCATGCCCTTTTGAAGACCTTGCCCGCCTTTTCCAGTTGGCGAATAAAATTTTTGAGCGGTTTTAGCATATTGTTTTGCAGTATCAACACTTCCTTTTGCAATATCCTGAGTAGCTCTGGCATATTTTTCAGCTCCACCCAATGCTTTTTCAACAGGACCTTTTCCAAATTTCTTTTCCGCTGCCTTTACAGCTTTTTTCATTCCACCTTGAATTGCTTCTCCACCTTTTCCTTTTGTATAGAACTTGTAGGCATTTTTGATATAACCAGCAATGTCTTTTCCAGTTTTTTCTATTACATCTTTCTGGAAACTTGGTGGAGCTTCAAGAAGAAATCCTTCTGTAATGAATGCTTCCATAATAGGTGCGGCAGTAGATACTCCATAAGAAGAGATTGGACCATTTTCAAGTACCATATCTTCAAGAGTTTCTTTTCCAACAATCTCTGAGAGAGAATTATATCTTTGAAATAGAACCTTTTTGAATCCATCCCAAAGATCTTGTTCTGCTACTATATCAAAAGGATCTTCTGGTGATTCACCAAGAACCAATAGAGACATAATTTCAAAATCGGTTGCTTCATTAAGAACCCAAGACTTTGCAGCAATTACATCTTCTACATTTCCTTCATGTAATGTTTCAGAGATAGTATCTCTAGCAATAGTTAAAAATAGTGCTGAGTTTCGTATTGACATTTTCGTATCCTCCTAAAATAATTATTTCTGTCCAACATAATATAAGAATTTTAAATTTGTTCTGCAATAGAAGGAAGAAAGAGCAACCGAAATAAATAACAGTTGCTCTTTCCATGTCGCTATCGTCTTTTCTTGTTTTTCAACTCAGCAATTACATCGTTTAGTTTTTGTTGTGCCTCCGCGCTCAATTGACCGACATCTTCTTGAAGATTGTCAAAGAATATCTCGGGAGCATCAAGCCACTCTTGAATTTTCTTTCTGTTGTTTTTCAGTACGAAAAACCACACTATGGTTGCCACAACAAGACCAATTAAAAAACCTACTAGTCCTTCCATGATAATTCCTCCATGTTTATTTCTGGAGAATTATATTATTCTCCAGACTGTTTAAGTAATACTACTTTTACTGGTCCTTTCAGAGACCAATCAAAATTCCAATCTCTAGCGCCAAACCCAGCACCTGTATCAAAGGAAACTCCAGCTTCCATTAAACACTTTTCTGCTTCGTGGAGTTTTTCGAGTTGGTATTCAGTCATGTTATTCATATCAAACTGAATTAAAATTTCTGGAGATTTTGCTTCCTCGGTTTTTTCGCAAGTACATGATTCACATTTTTCGCTCATTCTTTTCTCCTTATTATGGCGGTGGGTAGACGAATCGAACGCCCAGGTTTCACCCCGCCCAGGTTTTCAAGACCTGTTGCCGACCATTCAGCAGTACCCACCATTATGTTGCTATTTTCTTTTCTAATGGTTCTACTTCCATCTTTATAGTAAAAATACACTGTGTTTGATAAGGCATTCTAATAAGATCTTGTAAATATAAACGATACATTTTCTTATTAAAATAACTTTTATCAAATCTATCTGGTTTTCTTCCGGTTAATTGAATAAATACTTCTTTTGGTACATCAAAACAAAATGCTTCATAATCCCCACTTGGATAACCAAAAAATTCAACTTCGGTATTATTTTTTTTCTTTTTTTCCATATCGAGCTTCTTTATATTTCTTAGTTGCCTTCTTTGGAACCAACTCTCCAATGCGAGACTGCAACTGATCAATTACTGCTTGAACATAACCAGTTGCAGTTTGAGCATTATACATCATGTGAGCATTTTCCATTATTACATTTGCTGTATCAATACCCAATTGTTTTTTACGAGTTACTTTCTTCATTGAACAATTGAAATTACTGAAGCAATATAAATGAAAAATATTCCAAATGAGAAAAGAACTTTTCGATAAAGTTTATAGTTTTCTTGCATTCTTTCATAATCACCTGCTTCACCTTCAATGTCATTATGCATTGTTGTATAATGACCAACCAATTTTAATTTCATGTTCGCTTCCTTTCACCTATTCACTAATTCGATTAATAAACTCCATACTCCTTTAACAATCTATCAACGCCAAGTGCTTTCATTCTCAAGGTCAAGAATTCCATAATTGTTGGTTGAGAAGGTTGTTTTCTCAATCTCATATTTGCTTCATGTGGAGTTCTGTCACCTTTTGAATTATTGCATGGTTTGCAAGCAGCAACACAATTTTCAAATGTTGTCTTTCCGCCTTTTGATCTAGGTACCACGTGATCAATTGTCATCTTCTTTTCTATAACGCCGCAATATTGGCAAGTATATAAGTCTCGATGAATTACGTTTCTTTTGCTGAAAGGGACTCTAGTCTTATAAACTGTTCTTACTAGTTTGATAAGACGAAGCACTGCAG
>Ga0180432_10002705_pt1 | contig 26343 bp, 24 predicted proteins | sample SS_ome_10_FD_132414 | JGI IMG/M metagenome (GOLD analysis project Ga0180432, IMG submission 132414) | Hypersaline lake sediment archaeal communities from the Salton Sea, California, USA - SS_1_MS_2 metaG | ecosystem: Environmental > Aquatic > Non-marine Saline and Alkaline > Hypersaline >... | reverse complement strand
CGCCAGCAGCACCCAGGCTTTGGCGTCTTTCCGCAGAACGCCGAGGAACTGGGCATTCTCTTTCCCGACTACCTGGATGCGGTCGCGGGCATTGGGATAGAGGATCTCTACTACGGCTATCCCCGCGACCATGAGCCCAGCCCCGCCGAATGGACCGCCGAGCGCGAGGCTATTCTCGACCGGTGGGTGGCGGCCAGCAAGCTGGTGCTGACTATCGACTACACGGCCAGGCCGGAGCAGATCGCAGATGCCTACGAGCGCGCTCGCACCCGGGACTACGTGCCCTACGTCACCGACCGTTCACTCGGGCGACTGCGCATCAACCCCGGTTTTGAACCCGATTGAGGAGACTTCCATGAAGGTAGCGATAATCGGTGCGGGGAGCACTGAATTCGCGACGGAACTGGTGACCGACATCCTGTCCACTCCGGCGCTGGAGCACGGCACCTTTGCCCTGGTTGACATTGACGCCGAACGCCTGGAACTGGCTCAACAGATGGCCGAGTTCCTGGTTGCCCGTAGCGGCAGGGACTGGACCGTAGAGGCCAGCACCGACCGGACAAAGCTCCTGGCCGGAACGGATTATGTCATCAACACCATTGAGGTCGCCGGGCTGACCAACGTTCGCCATGACTATGACATTCCGCTCAAGTACGGCGTAGATCAGTGCATCGGCGACACCATCGGTCCTGGTGGCCTGTTCAAAGCCCTGCGCACTCTGCCCGCCTGGATCGACATCCTGGCCGATGTGGAGCGGCTGGCGCCCCACGCCCTGGTGATGAACTACACCAACCCCATGTCCCTGACCGTCCTGGCTGGCCTGCGCGCTTCGTCGTTGCCCATCGTCGGATTGTGCCACTCCATCCAGCATACGTCGCAGCAACTGGCCGGCTATCTGGACATCCCCCACGAAGAGATCGACTGGAGGGCAGCGGGCGTCAACCACCTGGCCTGGTTCGTGGAGCTCAGGCGCCATGGCGAGGACCTCTATCCTCTACTGCGCGAAAAGGCCCGCATCCCGGAGCTCTATGACCGGGACCCGGTGCGCTTCGAGCTCATGCTCCACCTGGGAGCGTTTTGTACCGAAGGCAGCGGGCACAATTCCGAGTATGTACCCTATTTCCGCAAGCGCCATGACCTGGTCGCCAAATACGACCGCGGCGGCTATCGAGGCGAAAGTGGCTTCTACGCCAACAACTGGCCCACCTGGCGCGCCGAGGCCGACCAGAGGATCCGGGACTACCTCTCCGGCGAGGAAGCGTTCGAGTTCGAGCGTGGCCCCGAATTCGCCTCGTACATCATGGAGGCGATGAGAACCAACGTGCCGGCCGTCATATACGGCAACGTGCTCAACACTGGCTTGATTGACAACCTCCCTCAAGATGGCGTGGTCGAGGTCGCCTGCCTGGTAGACAAGAACGGCATACAGCCGACCCACTTTGGTCCGCTGCCCACCCAACTGGCGATCCTCGACGCCCAACACATGGCCTTCCACGACCTGGTGACCACGGCAGTACTGGAACAAGATAGGGAGGCGGCCCTTCACGCACTGATGGTGGATCCCCTTACCGCCGCCGTCTGTTCCCTGGCCGAGATCCGGCAGATGTTCGATGAGATGTTGGAAGCTGAGCGTGACTATGTCCCCGAGTTCCTCCTGTCATAGAGGCCTTTCGGGCCTCGAGGGCTCGCCGGCTCTCGACAGATCGGACGTCCTGCTGGCGGCTGCCACCGCGCTGCTGAGCCTGGCCCTCTACGTCCGAACCATGGCTCCCGGCCTGCTGCCCGGCGATAGCGGCGAGTTCCAGACGATGGCCATCCTACTGGGACATACCCATCCTACCGGTTACCCAATCTACTTGATCCTGGCCAAGCTGATCAGCCTGCTGCCCATCGGCGACGCCATCTGGAGGGTGAACCTCTTCTCGGCGCTGATGGCCGCGTTGACTGTGGCCGGGGTCCATGCTGCCGGGCGACTGCTGACCGAGCGCCGGGCCGTAGCCGCCTCCGGTGCACTGGCGCTGGCCGTGTCGCCTACTTTCTGGTCGCAGGCCATCATCGCTGAGGTGTACACGCCGGGAGCCGCCTTCCTCATCTGGATCCTGGTCGCTCTGCTGTCGTGGGACGCGACTAACCGCCCGCACGCTCTGCTAGTCGCCGGACTGCTGGGCGGTCTGAGCCTGGGTGTACACATGAGCGTCGCCCTACTGGTCCCAGCGGTACTGGTGTTCGTAGTGGCCACGCTGGCGGCCAAACGGGCAGCGGTGTCGATCCCCAAAAGCCTGACGTCTGCCCTGGGCGGCGCCCTCGTCGGGCTAGCGCTGCTGGTCCTCGTCTTCCTGCTCCTCGATCGAAACAACCCGAGAGCCAGCTACTTCCACTCGGTGATCGAACCTTCCCGCTCGGCGTGGGGGCTGTCCGTGGATCAGATAGATGGTCCTATCGACCGACTGATCTTTGGCTGGAGCGCCCGGCAGTTCCGCTCCTTCATGTTCGCTGACCCGACAGCCGTGATGCCTGATCTTGCCGGCCGCTATTGGAGAACCTTGCCATCGGAGCTGGCTTGGCCCCTGATCGCCCTGGTTTGCATCGGCGCCATAGGCCTCCTGGTGCGCCGTCCACGCGCTGCTGCCCTGATGCTCATAGCCCTGGCAGCCCAGTGGCTATTCACCTTCAACTATGAGATCTGGGATCTGTATGTGTTCTTCATCCCTAGCTATGCACTCCTGGCCGTGCTGGCGGTTGCCGGGCTGGGTGTTGTGGTGGGTATCGTGGGCCGGCTGACTTCGCGCTGGGGCGATTCTTGCGTTGGGGCGGACATCGTACTGGCCGTGCTCGTGCTCATCGTGGCCGTATGGCACAGCTTCCAGCCGCGCCTGCAAGCTGTGCGTCAGGGGAGCGTGGCCTTCACTTCGAACGATCTTGAGGAATACCCCATCTCCCCCAACAGCTCCTCTGGCGATGTGCAGGCATTGCTCCGACTCTCCCTCACACATGCACCGCAGAATGCCATCGTCTTCCTGGATCGGGGCCTGCTCTGTCCCAGCTACTATGTAGCCCACATCGAGCTGGGCCGCACCGATCTGATCTTCGTTGAAACCTATCCAGCCGATGATCAGGATGGCCTGGCCGACTCGGTCCTCGAGTTCATTGCCACACACCTGGCCGAACAGCCGGTTCTTGTGTCGGACCGGTTACCCGAGCTGTACGCATCCGGCCACCACCTGGTCCCATTCCGCGCCGGACCGAAGAGGCTGTACCGAGTCGTCCAGCGTGATGAGTGAAACGCGAAGAGCTGGGTTGTAGAGAATGCAAACGGACGAGTACGCTTCGCGTGCCGCCTCCTTGATCGTCACCCTCCCAGATCCGACACCAGGTAGAGCGCTCTAGCCCCCGGACTCCCGTACGAGCATCTCTTCCGCGGCGTGAAGGAGCAGTTGCTCTAGCTTGAAGTAATAGTTCTTGAACCACCTGAATCGGCGGTGGTCCTCGAGATACATCAGGTCAACGTTGGTCATCACCAGGATTCCCGCTGTGCCCTGATCGGTTCGCTTGAATACCATGGTGGCACCGAAACCAAGTTGACCGCCAACGTGCCCCTCCAATCCGTCCTCGCACAACGACCAGCCCATACCCTGCCCCACCAGCCTGAAGCTGTTGATGTTCCCAGCACTTGATCCTGCGACCTGATGCATCATCCTCACGGTCTCCGGCTGCAAGACCGGGTAGCCGTTGGGCGCGAGGCCCTGGTTCATGTGCGCGATCAGGAACTGCGCCAGATCCGGCACGGTCGTCCTCAGGCCGCCCGCCCCGGGTACGCACTCGTAGAGCGGGATCGGAAGCAGGTTGTCCTCGACCAGCTCTTCATAACCCTCACGCATAGGGACCTTCTCTCCATCCATCAGCAGATAGTCGGTTTCCATGCGCTCGTAGGGCAGCGCATGGGATTGCGCCAGATCCGACGCGCTGTAGCCCGAGTGAGACATCCCAAGTGGATCCAGCACGTGCTCCTCGACGTGTTCTGCCAGGGATTGACCGCTGACATGCTCCACGATGCATCCCAAGAACTGGAACGCAGTATTGGAGTAGCTGACCGTCCCCGGCTCGAACTCCCAGACATCCGGTTCGTAGTAGGCACCACCCGGGGTCAAGAGACCTTCGTAGAGCGTCTTGCAGGAAGGGTACGGATCCAGTCTGGGCAACTCGATTCCCAGCAACTCCTCGCCGAACTCATACACAGAATAGTCGCCCCGGAACACGTATGCTCCCTCAGCCTCCGTGTCAGCGCCCAAGCCGGATTGGTGCGTGAGTAGCATCCGAATCGTGATCGGCGTATCGGGGTAGCCGGGATGCCTCACCGGGAAAGGAAGATACGCGCTCACATCCTCATCCAGATCGAGCGTGCCCCGCTCGACGAGTTGCAGCACTGCGGAGGCCGTGAATGGTTTCTGTATCGAGCCGACTACGTAGACGGAGTCCAGTCCTGCTGGCCCGTCGTGGTTCTTGGCCCAGACCAGCTCATCCTTAACCACAATCCCGACCGAGAGAGACGGGATGTCCCCTTGTTCCATCAGGGCCCGAATCTGCCGGTCTACGGCCTCATCAATGGAGCCCAGTTCAGCATGGATGGTCGAGGTGGGCACCATCGTCGCCGTGCGTGGGACGGCCATCTCCGTTGGTGTTGCGGCTGGGTGACCACAGGCAGCCAACATCAGACCAAGGAGCACAATCGCTTTCTTCATCATTCTCCACACTCCCACTGAAGTCTCACGAGGATTCACCCGCTCTAGTCCTACTGCGACAGATGCTGCAGCCATGCCTCCAGGGTCTCCAGGTATTCAGGCGCTAGCTCCGAGCCCCAGGGCTCATTGAGACAGCCCGTCTCCGCCGGCACGAGCGTGTGCGCCATGCCGGGAATAGCGACGATCGAGTAGTCCTGATTACCGGCTTCTTGCAGGGCAGCCTCGTACGCCTCCGCTCCCTGGACCGGATCGATGTTCTTGTCCAGCTCGCCGAAGAAGGCAAGCACGGGGATAGTGGTGTGCCCGATGACGTCCAGCGGGTCGACGAATCTGTCGGTGTCCCGCGGATAGGGCTTCCAATCATCTTGCTCCGCGATCCGGAGAGTGATTCCTGTATGATCCTGGAATCGTGGAATCTCAACGAGAATCTCCATCGCCTCCCGGTATTCGTCGTAGCTGGCGGCATTGGACGACTGCGCCCAATACCGCTCCACAAGGGCCGCCTGCTCCGCCGAGCCGCCGGCACAGGCTACCTTCTGTCCGAGCTGATAGGCCATCTGTTCGGAGCTGGCTTCGGCACCGCCGCTGACCACGATCATGAAGGCGACGTTGTCCGTTCGTTCGAGCGCCAAGGGCATCACCCATCCCGCCTGGCTGATCCCCCACAGGCCGATTCGAGCCGGGTCGATGGTCGGCTGTTCAACCAGGGCCCCAATCCCATCGACCAGGATTTCCGCCCGGCGCGAGAGCACGTCCCAGACGCCCTTGCGGTTGAACTTGCCGGTCGATTCACCGCTTCCGGGTTTGTCCCAGGAGAACACCGCGTAACCGTTGCGCAAGAAGATCTCCATCGCGGGCTGGTACGTTGTCGGGTAACCATCCCGGGTTATGGGCCCGTCGCCGTGAACCATGATGATGGCCGGGAATGGTCCATCACCGGCCGGCAGACGAAGGTCGCCCACCACCCGGAATCTACCGGATCGGAATCGGATCTCCTCGACCCGGACAACCTGACCACCGATACTCCGCTCCCCCACCGGCTCGATCACCACCTTGGGACGGCAGGAGCACAATACCAGCACCACCAATGCTACAATTGCAGCTTTCGATTTCATCTTCCCTTCTCCATCCTTCGTGGTCACCATTCCATCTTTTACATTCTGGGCGCCATCGACCTGGTCGGTCGATGGCGCCAGGTCTTCCGCGCTTACTGCTTCTCGACCGATCCACCCAGCTTGGAGCTGATCTCCCCCAGAGTGGGATCTCCAACGTATCGCACCTTCGAGGCGCTTGCCTCGGCATCCAGCCGTCCGGTGGGGCAAACGGTCACTTCACTGCTCACCTCCGCCGTCACCACGGCGTTACGGCACTCCAGCTCGCTCAGGTCCACGTCGCTGTCCACGGTGGCCTTGACGGTGACGTCCGCGGCCGAGCCGCTCAGCTTCACGGTACAGCCCACTTCGGCAGTGATCTCGAGATCGCCGGCACGGACATCACCGCGAAGAGACGACTTGCCCAGGTCGATCGCCAGATCATCCCCCGACTCGAAACCGGAGATCTCGCCGTCGTCGACGAGACCCATGGTCAGCCCGGTGAGTCTGGGCATTGTGATCCTGGCCCGCATGTGGATGTTCTCCATCTGGTAGGCCTCTGCCGGATCGAGCCCGATCCTGAGTTTCTCGCCCTTCTGAGTCACCTGCACATGCTCGAGCACGTTCCTATCCATCTCGAGCACCACACTGTAGCCCTCGCCCCGGCGCACCTCGACGTCGAACAATCCGATCTCCAATTGGGAGAAATCGGCGAAGGGGTATTCCTCGGTCACCAGGACGCCCGACTTCTCGATTGCGATGGCGCCCTCTGTCAGAACGGAGGACGAAGGTCCGAGGTCTCCGTCGGGTCCGAGCTGCCCCTGTGGACCAAGCGGCCCTTGCGGTCCGAGTAGCCCTTTCGGCCCCGGCTGCCCGGTGCCGGGCTTTCCTCCGCAGCCAACCAACAGCCCGGCTACCAACACAGTGCAGACGATAAGCGTGATTTGGCGTTTCATCCCTTTCCTCCCTTTCGCGATTTTCGTGGCCGGCAGAACCACTTGTGAATAGATCCTGATGCTCCTCGCTTTCACGTCTCAGCTTCCTAGCCTATTCGCTTGGGCTGACGAGCCCCGCATTGCTGCTGGCGCCGAGGAAGGCTCTCGGCGTTCGCGCACGAGTCTCCTGGGGCCATAGATTGCCACAACGAGCACTACCGTCAGGACAAGCACTACCCAGTAGAACAAGTTGGATGTCGCGCCGGGAAACATCTGGCTCACCGTGTTCCCCATGGCGTGAAAGACCACAGCCACCAGAATGCTGCCCTTGCCGTTGTTGAAGAGCCACGTATACAGGACGGAAGTCATAACCAGGCAGGCCAGAAAGAGCCAGAAGGATGACCCTTGTTGCGAGGAACCGGCCAGGAACCACAGGGGCAAGTGCCATACACTCCAGATCACGCCGAGGACGATGCTGGAGGTCAGAGCGTTCCACCTGGCCTGGAGCCGTGGAAGTGCATAGCCCCGCCAGCCAAACTCCTCGCTCATGCCTCCCGAGCGGGTGAAGTTGTTGAGCAACCAACCCACGAGCATCGCCGGCTGGGATGCCCAGGCGAGTTGCAGCGGGTATCCCAAGGGCACTACCACGAGACGAGGGAGGGCGATCAAAATCAGTGGGAGAAGGAGACTGACCAGTAGCCATACTCCTGGCAAGCGCACGTCCCAGAATCGCCGCCAGAGCTTGCGCACACCTTCGCGACCCTCGGTCAGCCCGGTTACCGCCAACGCGGCCACCAGCGGACCGAACGTCGCAAAGATGCCGACGATGGCGATCAGGCCCAGTCCGACGGACATCTCTACGTCGTACATCCAGTACATCAGGGACCGGTTGCCGGTGACGCTGATGATGACGCTCGGCAACCACAGTAGCCAACTCCAGCCAAAAGCAATCAGCAGGAACAGGAACAGGTTCTTCCCCTCGAGAGTCTTCGTACGGTACATCCTCCACCGTCCTCTCTTCTCTTGCTATTGAGCGAACACTGCAATGCGACGCGGCTCATCCAGTAGCGCAGATCGCTTCCAACAGCTTCTCCGGCGGATCGGCCTTGCTCACAAAAGCGTCGGCCCCGGCCGCCAGCGCGGCCTCCTCTGCCCCCGGCTGCGCGCTGAGCACAATGATCGCTGCCTGGGGGCAGGCTTTCCGCAGATCCGCCAACTGCTCGGCCAGTCCTGATCCTGGCAAACCCCAGTCGAGCAGTATCAGGTCGGGATGAGCTTCCTCTGCCTGAGCCAACAAACTCCCGGCTTCGGCAGCCTCAGCTACCACCGCCATGCCTTGCTCCTGCTCCAGCAGCAGTCTCAGTCCCAGTCGAACTTTGGGTTCGTCATCGGCAAGTAGGATCCGCATTTGACCTCCGTCCGGCACCTTTCATAGATCCAGCATACGACGAAAATCCCTCAGACGCATCTGGCATCTAAGGGATTTCCAGGTAATGCAACTATTGTGTTTTCGAGTAGTACAGGTGCACTATTGGGGGACTAGGCAGGTGCGCTATGAGGCGTTACTTGCGAGGCATGGGGTCTGTGCTCGGGTCGGGCAACTGACCGGCGTAGGGTCCAAAGCCCGCACCCGTTGTCTTCCGTCCTTGGTCGTTGGTCACCGAACCAGGTTGTGGCGCAGCGCCAGGGCCGTCGCCTCCGTGCGGTTGGAGACTCCCAGCTTGGACAGGATGTTGCTCACGTGCACCGAGGCCGTGGCCCGGCTGATGGTCAGCCGCTCGGCGATGTCGGGATTACTCAGGCCCTCCACTATCAGGGCCAGGACCTCAAGCTCGCGGGGCGTAAGGTCATGACCCGGTGGCGGGCCTTCGTCTGGAGAGCGAGCAGCCCGGATCAGCGCCTGAGCCGCCTGCGGGGCCAGAGTGGGTTTGCCGACGCGAGCCGCCCGAATGGCGGCTTCGAGCTCGTCAGCGCTCACATCCTTCAGCAGATAGCTGATGGCGCCGGCCTGGAGGGCCTGGTGCACCAGCTCTTCCTCCTGAAAACTGGTCAGGGCGATGACCTGGATCTCGGGCCAGCGCTTCCGGATCACGCTGATGGCGGTCGGGCCGTCCATCACCGGCATGACCAGGTCCATCAAGATCACGTCAGGCGGCGCCTGCTCGCACCGGCGCAGGGCCTCCGAGCCATCCTTGGCCTGCCCTACCAGCTCCAGATCATCCATGACCAGCAAGAACGAGGCCAACCCGTTGCGAACCATGGGGTGGTCGTCGACAATCATCACTCGAATGGGCTTGGTCTCAGCCATCACCCGCTCCCTGCTCCCAGGTTACCCTGACTTCCGTTCCGCTGTCGCTCTCGCTCTCAATCTCCAACTCGGCGCCGACTGCTGCCGCCCGTTCCTGCATGATCCCCACGCCAAAGTGCCCGGGCGGGATACTGCCCGCATCGAATCCCCGCCCATCATCGCTGATGGCGAGCGTCGCCCGGCCCTCTTCGCTCCGGAAGCGCACCTCCACCCGGCTCGGCTCGGCGTGCTTGGCCACGTTGTTCAGTGCCTCCTGGGCAATGCGGTAGAAGGCGACCTGCACCTTGGCGGGCAGCGGGCACTGGACGTCGGCGTCGACAGCGACGGGCACGCCGGTGCGGCCCGTCATCGCCCGTCCCAGTTGGTGCAACAGGTCATCCATCTTGGCCCTGGCCAATGCACCGGGACGCAGCTCCAGCAGAAGCGAGCGCATCTCGGCCAGCGCGCCTCGGGTCAGCAGTCGGACCTCCTCCAGTTGTCGCCGACCCCTCTCTGGATCCTTAACCCAGAGACGAGGCAGTACCTCGGCGATCAGGCTGGCCGAGAAGAGGGTCTGGGTCACAGCGTCGTGCAGCTCCCGCGCCAGGCGGCTGCGCTCTGCCGTCACGGCCTTCTCCATTTCGCTTTGCCGCAGCGCTTCTTCGACTTGCACGCGGTGCTCGACTTCCTGCTCCAATTCGGCGGTGCGCTCCTTCACCTGCACTTCCAGCTCGCGACTTCGCGCCTCGACGCTCCGCACCCTCAGGCGGTAGCCGCCGAATGCGAGGCTCACGAACGCAAGGAGAAGGAACCCTCTGAACCACCACGTCCCCCAGAACGGCGGCTTGATGGTAACGCCGACCGAGGCCCCCACCTCGTTCCAGATTCCATCGTTATTCGAGCCTTTGACCCGAAAGGTATAGTCACCTGGCCTCAGGTTAGGATAGTCGGTGTGGCGACGCGTTCCCGCGTAGACCCAGTCCTCGTCAACACCGTCCATCCGGTAAGCGTATTGGTTCTTCTCTGGGTTGTGATAGTCCAGGGCAGCGAAGTCGAACGAAAGGAAATTGTCTCGGTGGTCTAGCTCGATGCGCTCGTCTGCCTGTGGATCGGTGCGGACCACCTGATTGAAGAGGCTGAACGCCGTGATGACGACGGGAGGGGGATAGGGGTTGTCGGTGATCTGCTCCGGGTAGAACGCACTCAGGCCGTTCTGCCCACCAAAGAACATCTCCCCGTCTCCACTCTGGCAGTAGGCATTCCTCCAGAAGAAGTTGCTCTGGAGTCCGTCACTGGCATAGTAGTTCTTGAACGTCGCTGTCCGTGGGTCGAACCTGGACAGGCCACCACTTGTCGTCAGCCACAGAATGCCTTGACGATCCTGCAACATACCGACCACATTCTCATTGACCAGACCATCCTGAACTCTGTAATGGGAAAAGGCCTCTGTCTCCCGGTCAAAACGATCGAGGCCGCCTTGTGTCGCGAGCCACAGCGCCCCTGACTCATCCTCGTGAATGGCTTCGACGCTGTCGTTGGCCAAGCTGCGAGCGTCATCGGGGTCGTGCGAATAGTGACGCCATTCTCCACCGGCAGGGTCATAGCGGTAGAGCCCGTCCCCAGAAGTCCCCACCCAGACCACACGCGTCCGGTCCTCCAGAACCATGATCATCCAACAGGCGGCCGCCTTCAGGAAGGTCAAGCGATCGGTATCCCGATCCAATCGGAAGAGCCCACTCTTGGTGGCAAGCCAGAGGGTGCCCGAAGGGCCTTCGTGCATCCACATGACCGCGGGAGATTCGTCATAGTGGATGAATCGATCCGCTTCGTAGTCATAGCGGTCGAGCCCGCCGCGCGTCCCAACCCAGAGCGTGCCCAGCCGATCCACGAAGATGGAACGAACCAGGTCATGAGCCAAGCTGCCAGAGTCGTCAGGATCGTGCCGGTAGTGTTTCCACTGCCCGGTCTTGCGATCCAGCCGGTCCAACCCCGCAACGGTCCCAATCCACAGCGTACCCGCCTGATCCTCCAGCACCGACGTCACGATGTTACCGCTCAAGCTGTTCGGGTCATCGGTAAGGTGACGATAGTGACGAAACCTCCCCGCTCCCGCAGCGAGCTTGTTGATGCCCCCAAACTCGATTCCCGTCCAGAGCACGCCGGATCGGTCCTGAAAGACGGACAACACGGCGCCGTTGCTGAGGCTGTGGGGGTCACTGGAGTCGTGTTGATAGTGCGAGAAGCCTCCGGTCTCTCGATCATAGCGATCTAGCCCCTTGCTCGTTCCCACCCAAAGCGCACCCGATCGATCTTCGGAGATCGCAAACACCCGGTTACGGGTATCGCCCAAGCTGGACGCGTCTCCCGGGTCGTGCCGGTAGTAACTGAACTGCTTCGTCTGCGGATCAAACCGGGCTAATGCCCCACCATAAGTTCCCACCCAAAGCGTGCCCATCTGGTCCTCAAGGATCGACGTCGGAGGCGCGGAGATGGGGTAGTCCGCGATTTCTCCGCTTGATCGGTCAAGGGTACTGAACCACCCATCTTCCGTCCCAAACCACAACTGCCCCGCCCGGTTCTCATAGACGACCTCCACCCATCCGCGCTCGGACGTGACGAGAGTTGCCCGTCCCGCCTCCCGATCAAAGCGATACAGCCCTTCCCGAGCGCCGATCCACAATGCACCCGCCCGATCTTCATGCACTGCTGTGATCCATGAACCGATGTCGTAGGGGGTGAACCGGTCCTGCTCCCGATCGTATTCCTCGAGCCAGCCTTGCTGCGTCCCAATCCACAGAACCCCCGACCGGTCCTCGTACATCGAGGAGATGTAGTCATCTCTCAGGCTTTGTGCGTCCTCTGGGTCATGCCGATAGACCGTGAAGCCGTACCCGTCGTATCTGTTCAGGCCATCCTGCGTGCCAAACCACATATAGCCTTCGCTGTCCTGCAGGATGTGCCACACGGCGCTGTGGGATAGGCCGTCTTCGATCCCTATCCTCTCGAAGCGAAGGTTCGGCGGGGGGAAGTCGATCTGCTGCGGGGCAGGAGCGACGTCGGACTGGCAAGGTGTGGGCGAGGGCTCTGGAGTGACCGGAGACGGCGAAGAGTTGCAGGCCGCGGAGAGCAGCCCGGCCAGGAGCAGCAAGCCGGCGATGAAGTCGAACCGCTTCGCGGATCTCACTGACGCCCTATTCAGCATGTGCCATCCCGCCCTGGACCCGGCCTGGTCTCAGTCGCTGGATCAACGTGGATGGGACCCGTCCTGCCTGGTTTGTCTCCCGCGGCCCCTCCTGGGCCAGATCAACGTATCTATCTTATCACATCTTGCCCGTCGCGGCAATAGGATTGGGCGGCAAAGCACTCGCGCGTTGCGTAGGTACGCACAGGGGTCAATCCGCCACATCCGCGTGGGCCCCTCCGATTTGACCCCCTGCCCGTGTTAGGGTAGAATAGGCCACGTCTGGCCCCCATCGTCTAGAGGCCTAGGACACAGCCCTTTCAAGGCTGCGACGGGGATTCGAATTCCCCTGGGGGCACACAATCTGGATCATCGTCTGCGGTCGTCATCACCTTCCATTGTGCCCTCGTCCTCGCTCTCTAGCCTGACCAGAAGGGGGACAACTTGCTTCACCGCTCTCCTCACCAGCGTTTTCCTCTCCTCGTTGCCTTCTGTCTGTCGCTCATCCTCACGCCCGCCATCCTGACTCGCCCGGCCCTGGCACGTCCGGCCGAAGCGCCCATCTCCTACCCCATGCTCTTCCTGCCCTTGATCTCCCGTCCCGTGCCCCCAACGCCGACACCCACCGACACGCTGCGGCCGACGAAGCTGCCCACCGGCAGGCCCACCGTCCGCCCCACGATTGGAGATCGACTCGCCAGGGAAGCCAACGCGCCCATCTCGCTCCCGATGCTCTTCCTGCCCCTGGTCTGCCGTCCCGTGCCGCCGACGCCCACACCGACCAGCACGGCTACCCCACGACCGCCCTGCGTGGTCGTCGACCCTTCGTGCTGCCAGGTTGATGCCCCGAATGACGATCACGACAACCTGACCGAAGAGTACGTGTGCTTCCGGAACACCGGCGACTCCGCGGCGAACATGACCGGCTGGCACGTACGGGACGAGGATCAGAAAACCTATACCTTCCCGACCTTCAGCCTGGCACCCCAGGCACTCGTGAGGCTGCGTACCGGCTCCGGCACCGACACGACGACGGACCTCTACTGGGGCCAGGGCCGGGCGGTGTGGAACAACACGCGCGACACCATCTACCTGTACGATGCCGGCTGGAAGCTGGTGGATGAATACAGTTACCCGGCTCCACGGCCGTGATCGCAGCCAGTCGGGCCAGGCACGGCGCGAAACCGCGCACCGGCTCCGGCACCGACACGGCGACGGACCTCTACTGGGGCCACGGCCGAGCCCTGTCGAACAACACGCGCGACACCGTGTACCTTCACGATGCCGGCTGGACACCGGTGGATGAGTACAGTTACCCGGCTCCACGGCCGTGGCCGTGACTGCGCGCAGCATGACGATAGAGAGTACCTCAAAGGAGGAACTGCATGCCGTTTTCTGACATTGTGAGGTGGCAGGTTAGGCGAAAGGCTCACTTCAGATGCTGCATGTGTCACGGGGTAGACGTGCAGGTACACCATATCCATCCAGAGTCCGAGGGCGGCCACAATTCCATTGAGAATGCTGCGCCCCTGTGCCCAACCTGTCATGACCTGTATGGAGCCAATCCCAATAAGCGAAGGCTCATCCGAGAGATGCGCGATTGGTGGTACGAGATCTGCGAGCAGCGTTTCCAGTCCGACGCAGAACAGCTTCATGACATCAAGGCGTTGGTAACGGATCTCCCGTCCAAGGAAGACCTGCGTACGGCACTGCATTCCCTCAACGTTCCAGGTGCCCCTCACGACGCGGCCGTAAGTTCCGACTCCGCAGCGCCGACCCCACCCGGCTTGGGGTTGCACGAAGTCCTAGCATACATCATCTTGGGCATACCCTCGGAGATGGCTCACCCTTCCATCCTGCACCTTGCCTCCCTGTTTGACGGATGCGTCTTGGGTGAGCCTCCATGGCATGTCCCATGCCGCCTGCGTGTTGAGGAGTATCGTTTCCGCAGCTACACGAGTGTGCAGCAGAGCTTCGCGGCCGTCGGTGCCGCCGTCCGGAAGGCCGCCCAGCTGAACGGCGACCCGCAGACGCGCCTGCTCCGTGCGATCGCCAGGGAGTACGGGCCCGTCCTCGGTGAGGTTGTGCACGACCTAGCCAACGGAAAGAGATCGATGGACGAAGCTGGTGAACTCGCTTCGGACTACTGCGTCGTCGGTGTGTATGAGCGCTACGCCATGGCTTTCCGCCTCGCTACTATGCTGGACCAGTGCCTCCCGGCGTTCCAGATCGATCCTGGGTCGACACCGATGCTCTTCAGGGATGCACGCGGTCTCCTGGCCTTCCTGCAGGCGACGCAAGGCCTTGCGAGCGCGGGCACCGACCAGCAGCAGGCATACGAAAGCATCGCTCAGGCGGCACTGCAATTCATAGTCGAGAAGAACCTGTCGCCAATCCAGACCTCAGAGGCAGAAGATGACTCAGGGGACATCGCCGACCATGGCAACATCTGAAGGGCAGTCCTCCCTATACCGCAAGCCGACGGCATGCTGACTCAGACTCTTCACGAAGATGGCTTGTTGAAACGCACAGACGGATTTCCACTCTGGACCAAGGAACACCCCGAAACCAAGAGACACGGCAAGAGGAGCAAGAACATCACAGACAAGATCCAGAGAGCGCAGTCCGCCGAAGGCGCAAGTCGGCTTGGGCACATCGCCGAGTGGATTCCCGAAGGCACGCTCAAGCTGCCTGACACCCTCAGGAACCAGCTCTTGCACGGGATTCTATTGGACGTCAGCGAGCACGAGGCATCCACGCTGATCTTCCTGCTGCAGGCCATTCATCACGGGATCGACCCGAATGTCAGTTAGCCGCTGCACGGTGCAAACGCATCGCGCGGTATCTGGTGTTGGCAGGAGGTGCAATCGATGTTCTGGTCATCGTTCTTTGGAGCACTGGCCGGAGTACTGATAACACTGGGAGTCGTCATAGCCGCAGCAGTCATTTGGGACCACTTCGATCGCAGGGCACGAAGAAGGGCCAGGCAGAACAGTGACGACTTCCCCCACGCCATTCTTGAGAGCCGCCTCGAGCAGTACATGGTGACGCACTTCGACGAGTTGTTCCCCGGGTGGACCATATTCGACGACTCCCCCGCCGCTAGTGACGCCTCTGAGCAGCCTCGGAAACCATCCGGCATCCAGTACAAGACTCGTGCTGGCCGCATCGACATGCTGTGCATTGACCGGAAGGGGCACTTCGTGGTCGTCGAACTCAAGCGGCACAGGGCGCCGGACAGCGTGGTTGCACAGGTGGACAGGTACATCTCCTGGGTGAAGAAGCGCCTCGCCGCACCGAAGCAGCGAGTCAAGGGGATCGTCATCGCCGAGTCGTATGATCCCCGACTATTCCACACGATCTCCCAGCGTCGGGGTATCTCTGCTTGGACGTACGCTTGGCGCATGAAGCTCAACAAGCGGCCTGGTCCCGAAGCGTGAGTTGCATGTGGTGTGCTCAAGCATGCCGTGGTGTCGCAGCTTCGCGTCGGTGACCCAACGCAAAGGAATCCATGGCGCGCTGCCGCTCGGCTCACGCTCCTGTCAGGATCCAGCTCACCATGAGAGACTACTTCTCAGCCAAGGCCAAACCAATACTTACGGCTCGCGCAGAAAGTCCGTGCAGTAGGCCACCACCATCGTCATGAGGAGGCTACCAGAACTCTGCATAGTCAGCATTGTGGATCACGGCGATCAAGGAGGGGACCGTGAAGAAGGTGAAGAACATCAATGGCACTAGCACCAGGACCTGTAAATGCGGCAGCTGGCTCCAGCACTGGGAGAACTTCAGCGGACAGTCGCTCCCCCGCTACTGCCCTGAAGTGGGGTGTATTGAGAAGCCCGCAGTGGGAGCCCATGTCCAGAAGGACAGTGCTACTGACAGAAGCTGGTACATCGTCCCGCTCTGCAAGACGCACAATGCCAAAACGCGCGAATCTCTGTACATCAGCGACAGCATAGAACTTGTATCGGCAAACGTCAGTGAGACCTGCGGCAGGTAGCAGGGAGCAAGCCGCAAGAGTCATCCGCCAATAGGCCAATTCGGCCACAGCCGGTCACTGGTAGACCATTGCTATGGCTGTCGTGACACGCTGCCCACCCATGAACTCGAACGCGTCGAAGGACGCAGGTGCACCGCGCCACACACACCACCTCCGGCATCGTCAACTGCCACAGTTGGTGCTTGTGCTGACTACCAGGCCTGCCTCAGCCGCGCTCGGCGTGCGGAGGCCTTGTCATATGAGCAGTTGACTCCTCCACGTTGGGGAGCCGCACAAGATCTGGCTCAAGCCGACCGCTGCTTCGCAGCGGCGGAGGAACGCGCCGCGCAGGGCGGTCCACAGGCAACTGTACCCCAAGACCTAGCACAGCGGGAATCGCCAGAATCTGCGACACCTCTGTGTCCCAAGTGCGGCAGCCCGATGGTGCTTCGCACGGCCACGCGAGGCGCAAACCGCGGGAGCCAGTTTTGGGGCTGCCCCAACTACCCGTGCTGCCGCGGGATTCGGCAGCGGGCAGAAGACCTTCAGGGTCTTCCGAGACCCTAAAGGTCTGAGACTTCGCCCGCCGGGCCATGGGCCCCGTTGCGCGTCGCGCGGACTCTCGGCTACGTCGGGCATCCAACAACACCACCAAGACAAGAAAGGAGCCGAATCATGTCTGAGCAAGCGTCGAAGAAGATCCGCGAGACGGCGGCCCGGCTGGAACCGGCCATGCTGGGCGGCCTGTTCAAGGGCTCGATGACCATGCTGACGCCACCCGATGTGCGCCGGCGGACCAAAGCCCCGCCCTTCTGGAAGCGCCGGGCGCTGGTCAAGGCCGACCTGAGCCAAAGCGCCAAGTCTCTGCACAGCCAGCGGTGGCAGACCTCGCAGGGCAAGGTGCACAACCTGCACGTGTACGATGCAGGACTCGATTTCCCGGATGCCTGCCCCGTGAACCTGGAGCCGCCCAGCCATCACGAAGTGGTCGAGGAGTGCATAGTACGCCGCAGCCTCCGCTACCAGACCGATACTCCAAAGGAGCGAGCCAACCGCCTGCTGGCCGCGCTGAGTTCCGATCGCTATTGGTTCGCAATCCCGTTCTCAGCCCAGCACGGCCCCGACGACCGCGCCGTCCATATCGAGCCAGTCGCGACCGGCCCAACCAGCAGCCGAGCCAAGCTGGTGTTCACGAACCGCGAATACGCCCGGCGCTTCGCCAAGCTGAACGACGTGGAAGCCGCCAAATGGCTGTCCGGCCGGCACGTGATCATGCAGGTGGCCGGGTATCTTGGTCTCATCCCTTCCATCGGATTGGCGGGCGCGTTCGGGTTTGCCATCTATGAGGGGCTGCGCGGTGATTGGGGGCCCCTCGCGCCCGGGACGACGATCCTATGGTTCGTGCTAGGGCTGATCCTCGGTGGCGCGAGCATCTACCTGTGGGTGAAGGGAGCTCGGGGCGAGCCGATCTAGCCGTGGGTGGCGCCAGGTGAGACAACCGCACAAGCCTGCCAACCCGCGGCAGCCAGTTCTGGGGCTGCCCCAACTACCCGTGCTGTCGCGGTATTCGGCAGACCGGAGGAGAAGACCTTTAGGGTCTTCCAGACCCTAAAGGTCTCAGACTCAACCGAAGGAGTGGCCATGCTCGCTGACGCGATCGCCGACTTGAGAAAGGCGTGGGAGGACGTGGTTAGCGGCGCCTCCCCTATACCCACGAAGGAGTTTCCCTATACTCTGCGAGATGACTTCCTCTCACCACCGGAGCGCGGCTTCTGCCTCGTGCTCATCACAGCAGTGAGCGACTGGGCAACGGTCTGTCCCAAGGTCTCGTTGAGCGACCTCTTCTTCGCCAGTGCCGCGGACTACGGGCGAAGCGTGGCGTACATGAACAAGATAGACCGCAGGCACATCGACTTCCTGCTCTGCGACCCCAAGACGATGCGCCCCCTGGTGGGAATCGAACTGGAGGACCGAAGCCGCGGCAGTAGAGACCGGGAGGAGCGCAAGAGACTCATCGACGCGGTCTTCCGAGCGGCGAAGCTGCCTCTCGTGCGCCTGCCGGCGCGCCTGCGCTACGATATCGGCAAGCTCGATGCGCTGCTTCGCGAGAGCACCACTCAGAGTGCTGCCCAGACAGGCGCAATCCAGGATTCGCCGGAACAAGAGCCGCCGGAATCCGGCACACCGCTGTGCCCGAAGTGTGGCACCCCGATGGTTCTTCGCACGGCCACGCGAGGGGCAAACCGCGGGAGCCAGTTCTGGGGCTGTCCCAATTACCCGCGCTGCCAGGCTATTCGACAGTGTGAGGCTGACCCGCAATCGGCAGAGTGATGTAGTCATTCATCGAGGAGCTCTTGTGGTCAATCTAGACAGCCGCCGGCGCCGGCCGCAGCGGCAAGGAGGGAATACACGATGAAGAAGCTCACCATCATCCTCGTTCTTCTGGCGCTCGCATTGAGCGGTACCGGATGCGGAGGCGGATCCAGCAGCAAGCCCAAGACACCGGCGCAGAGAGTCGATCTGCCGGCGCTGGAGATCGAGGGCAACAGGATCCTGATCTCGGACCTCGAAGCCGCGATAAAGACGATCATCGAGAACGAATTCCTCAGCGGGATAACCGATGCCAAAGTGAAGTGGAGGGGAGACCAGATACGAGTCGCAGGCCAGGGCAACAACCGGCTGAGGGCACAGATCTATCTGCACGGAGAGAAGGAGGTGACGTTCTTCTACACCTACAGCGAGAACATAGACGTCGACCTGGTCTTCCGGGCCAAGTGCACGGGCAGAGTCGCCTTCAACATAGAAAGCTACTCGGTGAAGGCCAACAGAGCGAAAGGCATAGTGGAGAACAAGATCAAGGAGTTGCTGACGCGGACGTTCGACACCGATATCCCATGCGATAGCCTTCAGGTGAGCGGCAAGTACATCATCGTCTCTCCCCCCGGCACGTCCGTCGAAGAACACACCTACAGCGCGGCACCTCCGGTTGCCAGCAAGACCGGCGGAGCCTGGGCGATCGTGATGTCCAAGGGAACAGGTTTCATCACCCAATCCTGGCACACCAGAAGCGCGTTCCCCAAGGACGCCATCCGCGAGAAGTGGGCTGCCGGCTACGACGTAACCGAGCTCGCGTACCGCGATGGCACGTGGGCGGTGGTGATGTCGAAAGGTACGGGCTTCACCACCCAGTCGTGGGCCACCAGAACCCAGTTCCCCCAAGACTTCATCACCGAGAAGTGGGATGCAGGCTACAGCGTAACCAGCCTGGTCTACGGCGATGGCAAGTGGGCCATCGTTATGTCTAAAGGAACGGGATTCACCACTCAGTCTTGGGCCACCAGAAGCGAGTTCCCCGAAGACTTCATCGATGAGAAGTGGAACGCAGGCTACGAGATAACCAGTCTCGCCTACGGCGACGGCAAATGGGCCGTCGTGATGTCCAAAGGAACGGACTTCACGACTCAGTCCTGGCATACCAGGAGCGCATTCCCGAAGGACATCATCGACCAGAAGTGGGACGCGGGGTACGACATCACCACCCTGGTCTACGGGAACGGACAATGGGCCGTGGTGATGTCCAAGGGGACCGGCTTCAACACACAATCCTGGGCTACCAGAACGGAGTTCCCGCAAGACTATATCACCGAGAAGTGGGAGGCCGACTACGACATATCCGTGCTCGCCGGCCGAGGGGGGTCCTAGGTAATGCCACCCCTGGAGCTGGAGTAGGACAGACCTTCAGGCTCTCGCACCCGCCAGGCCATTCCGCGCCGACCACTCGCTTCGCTCGCGCTGGGTGGACCGCGAACCAGATGGGCCTTCCAGACGAGGCAAGGAGGAGTTCGACGATGGAGTGCAAACTGGAAGATATCACCGTTCACTACGAGTCGTTCGGCGACGGCAGACCCATCATCATGCTGCACGGTTGGTCCATCAACCATCGCCACATGGTGCACGAGATGGAGCCGCTCTTCAGGCGTCGTCAGGGATGGAAGCGCGTCTATCTCGATCTGCCCGGTCACGGAAGGACGCCCGGAGAGGACTGGATCACCAACCAGGACCAGATCCTGGGCGTGGTCCTCGATTTCATCGATGCCGTGGTTCCGGGACAACGATTCTCGGTGGCCGGCGCGTCAGCAGGCGCCTATCTTGCACAGGGTCTGGCCTACCGTAGAGCGGCGTCGATAGACGGGCTGCTTCTGACTGCTCCACTGATGGTGGCTGACGACGCGAAGCGGACCCTCCCTCCCCGCGTAGTCCTGGTAGAGGACCCCGACCTGGCCTCGCAGGCGACAGAAGCCGAAGCCCAGCTACTCGAACTCTGCGTGGTGCAGGATCGAGGTCTTCTCGATAAGCTGACCGCTGCTCTACCCTCGGAGGAAGAGAGCGGTGATCAGGGATTCCAATCCAGGATCAGAGAGAATCCCGAGAACTACGCCTTCTCGTTCGACGTGGACGCGCTTCCCGAGCCGCACGTCGCCCCAACTCTCATTCTCTGCGGTAGACAGGATTCCGTGGTTGGGTATCGTGACGCCTGGGCCATCCTGGAGCACTACCCGAGGGCGACCTTCGCGGTACTGGATCGTTCGGGGCATCTGCTGGCCGTGGAGCAGGAAGACCTGTTCCGCGCGCTGGTCGGCGAGTGGCTCGACCGAGTGGAGGAGTGGGCCGGAGTGGCACAGTAGACCGTACAGACCTTTGGGGTGTTCCGAGACCCCAAAGGTCTTCTGTCCGCCGCCCCCGCCCACCTTTCCCGGCCTGTTTGCCCTTGCTCAGCGGGCCAGGCCCCACAGATACACCCGGCCATCGTAGCCCGCGGAGGCCAGTAGCGTGCCGTCCGGCGAGAAAGCCACCGCCATCAATTCGTCGTCGTGCTTCAGGGTACGCAACGCCTTTCCGGCCTTCACATCCAGCAACCGAACCCCACCCATGCCACCGGCCGTGGCCAGAATCGTGCCGTCGGGCGAGAAGCTCACCCCGAACAGACCGTCTCGAAGTCCCAGCGTGTGCAAGGCTTCTCCGCTGCCGACGTCCCACAGTCGTACCTTGGAGTCGGTGCCACCCGATGCCAGTGTGGTGCCGTCGGGCGAGAATGCCATGTCGTGGACGCCCAGTTGGTAGCTATACTCGAGAGTGCGGGCGACACGCCCACTCTCCACGTCCCACAACCTCACCGTCCCGCCGAGTCCACTGGCGGCCAACAGCCCTCCATCCGGCGCGAACGCGATGTGGAAGGCGGTGTTGTCGTCCTGCGTCTCCAGAGTGCGCGCCATTTGTCCGGCGGGCACGTCCCACAGCTTGATCGGTTGACCGGCGACGGCGATGGCGAGCAACGACCCCTCAGGGGAGAAAGCCACGGCACCGCATTGACCCCGCACGGGTGTCTGGACCACCTGCTCGCTCTCCAGGTCCCAGATCGCGTTTGCGCAGGCCAGCCACCTACCATCCGGTGAAAAGGCGATGTCGCCCGTGATCGCCTCGTTCACGCTCTTGCGGAAGGTGTGTGCATTCTGCCCACTCCCGACCTCCCATACTCTGATCGTGCCGTCCACACTGGAGGAAGCAACGTACGCGCCGTCTCCCGAGAAGGCCAGGCTCATCACTCTGCCGCTGTGACCACTGAGCGTGTGCGAGCGTTCCACCTGTCCAACAGTATCGACCGTGATGACGTCCCGAACGGGCGCGTCCGCTACCTTCGTCGGCACAGAGGTGGCCTCGGCCGGTGGGATTGGTGTCTCGGTGGCGGCCGGCGAAGAGACCGCCACAGCAGTCGGCAGCACGGCTGTCTTGGTCGGTGGGACCGCTGTCGCCACAACTGCCGGTGTGCAGCTCGGCACCGCTGCCGGCGGCGACACGGCAGTGGCCGTAGCGGGAACGGCGGTTGCGGCCGGCCTGCACGCGCTGACCAGGATGATGATAAGTGAGAACAGGATCACCGTCTTGGCAATGGGTCTTGACACGAGACTTCTCCTCTCCCTGCGCTGCTCACTGAGGAATACTCCACACACAAACGACATCATCGTACCCACCGGAGGCCAGCAGCGAACCATCCGACGAAGAGACGATGATGCCTGGATCCGCGTCGCTGGGACCACTGACGGTGTGCAAGCGTACCACCTGTTCGATTGTGTCGACCGTTATCGCTTGCGCGACAGGCGCCCTCGCACCGGCTGGCCGTCCGGCAAGCAGGATGCCGCCATCGTCGAGGAGCAGAATGTCGTAGAGATAGTCGTGAAGGTCGCCGCCGCAGGTGTTGACGCTGGCCCTAGCACTGAGATCGGGGCAGAGTAGCGAGGCCGGGGTGGCCGCCGGTGGCACGCACGTCCCAGCGGACTGTGCTTCACCACAGCCGACGACCAGGGTCAGGGCAATCAGCAGTGTGCCGATCTGCCCATACTGAGTGGACATGGCCCTGCTCCTCGCAAAGAGGATCTCTTGGAGTACGGTGCCCCGACGTTGGGCTCGGGCGCTTTCCAGCCTGCGGCAGGCTATCGTCCAGCGCCAACATCGCGCCGGTCAGCGAGAGCACCGCCACGAGCGCCAACGGCCATACGAGACTCAGTATACCGCAAACTGGGGCAGGCCGCATCCGGCATCTGGGGGATATCGGCATTGGCTATGTGGCGAATTCCCCCCTTTCTAGCCACCGCAAGCCGCCGAGGCATGCGTAATCTGGGCGGGCGGGGAGGACAGACCTTTAGGGTCTCGAAAGACCCTAAAGGTCTCGGAGGTGCCCGGCACCTTCTATCGCCACTCCATAGAGCCTTCATCCCCTCAATCGATCTCGCGGCCCTGCCCTCGCCGGAAGGAACTCCTGTGTGTTTATGTCACGCTATCCGCAAGGACCTCCGCTTGCAATGGAAGAGCTACCCATGATACTATACCGGCGAGGCAACAGACGAGTCGTGGCGCCACATACTCCACATAATTCACACAGTAGGCCGGCTGCGAGCCATCCCAGACATGAGGAGCAAGACATGGACGAAACCGACGTGACATGCATGCGCGCTGCCATCGACGTTGCGCGAAGGGCCAGGGACAAGGGCAACCATCCCTTCGGAGCCGTGCTCGTCGATGAGCACGGCAACATCCTGCTGGAAGCGGAGAACACGGTGGTCACCGACCGGGATTGCACCGCGCATGCAGAGACCAATCTCATGAGGCAAGCTTCCAGGAAGTACGACCGCGATCTTCTGGCCAGGTGCACGATGTACACCAGCACGGAACCCTGTGCCATGTGTGCCGGGGCTGTCTTCTGGGCCAATGTGAGACGCGTGGTGTTCGGCCTCAGCGAGCGGAGCCTCTACGAGATGGTCGCCGAGGATACCGAAGAGGTCCTTCAACTACCCTGTCGGGAACTCTTCGCCCGAGGGCGCAAGCGCATCGAAGTCACCGGGCCCTTGCTCGAAGAAGAGGCCCGAAAGGTGCACGAGGGCTTCTGGCTGTAAGGAGCCATGGAGCAAAGCTTCTGCCTCGTCGCGAATCGTGTATCTGAACCCTGAGCAAAGGATAAGCTGACATGGGGACTCCAACGTCGTCGGATACCTATCTGAAAGTCAGGGACATGAGCCGCGCCGTGCGGTTCTATGAAGCCTTCCTGGGGGTCGAATCCAAGACTCGCTACGAGGACCGCTGGGCTTCTATCACCGGCCATCTGGGGTTCTACGGTCCCGGATACGACCTGGAGCACGGTGTGCCCATGACCGAGTATGATCGAGAAGTGCAGGTGGGCAATAACGTCATGCTGGCATTTGGCACCGACGGCATCGAGAGAGAACGCGACCGGGTGAAGTCATTGGACGCCACAGGCGTGACAGACGTCGTCGAAGTCAACCTGATGGCCCCCTATCGCTTGTTTCAGTTTCAGGACCCAGAAGGACACGTCATTGAGGTGGGCAAGTTCGGTTGAGGCTGCGGCAGAGCCCAACTCGTGCGCGCCGACCGCAGAATCGAGCCCCGTCTATGCGACTGCTGGTAGATCCACTTCGTAACGCCGTGGAACGGGTTGTCTCCGAACACACAGGGCGGCAGTGGAGCGTGACAGATGCAACAGATATGACCGACTTCGCCTGCCATCCCTGTGCCCTCCTGTCCGATGGTTCCTATTCGGTCTTCGCCAAGTTCAGCGCAGCGGCGAATGGGATGGAGCAGTTCGAGCTTGAACTGGGTGGCTTGCGGCTCCTCTCCGAGCGCGCAGGCGTCCTGACGCCCACTCCCATCGGCATCACTCCGGCTGCAGGTGGATGCATCCTGGTACTCAAGGCCGTCCAGGCCGTCGATAGAACCCCTCGCCACTGGCGGGAAATCGGACGAACTTTGGCCCGCATCCATACGATCAAGGGAGATCGCTTCGGCCTGGAAACGGATGGCTACTTCGGGCCCCTCCCCCAGGACAACACTCCAACGAGCGACTGGCCATCATTCTATGCTGAGCGCCGGCTCCGGCCGGGCTTGAGATTGGCAGTCGACTCCGGAAACCTGCCTGCCGGCATAGCTCGGCGGGCCGAGAAGTTGATCTCACGCCTTCCCGACCTCTGCGGCCCTGAGGTAGTCCCCACGCTCCTGCATGGCGACGCGCAACAGAACAACTTCATCAGCACCGAGAAGGGCGCGGTGGCAATAGACCCGGCGGTGTATTATGGCCATCCAGAGATGGACCTGGCCTCGCTGGCCTGCTTTCAGCCGGTGCCCGACGAGGCCTTCGAAGGCTATCAGGACGAAATGCCCATTGATCCGGGGTTCTGGGAGAGACTTCATCTGTGGCGCCTGTGGAGCTACCTCGCAGGCGTAGCAGTCGAGGGGCGCGCCTACCTGGCCAAGCTAACTGAGGCCGTTCGGGAGTACACGTGATCGCCGCTTCTCAGGGCACCGTAATAGACCTTTGGGGTCTTCCGAGACCCCAAGGTCTTCCTGTTAGCTGCTCCGCTCACCGAGCGGTCCTCCGATGCACCACGGTGTGCCGCGGTCGCGCCATCCAGGAAACGCTCCGGGTTGCTGCGCATGCCAGAGTCGCCGGAGGAATCCGACCATCCGGAGAGGACCTTGGGCCGCGGCCATCATCGAACTCCTGATCTTGCGCGGGTCGAACACCGCACGCCACGGCACAATCCGCTCCGAGCCACCGACCCAAAGGTGGACTGCCCCTTGAACAGCTCACCACAGAAGAGCCTAACCACCTGTCCAGGTTGAAGACTGTCTGATCGGGTGATGCGTCTACGGACCATCTGTGCTACCATGACCCCATGGGCCGAGAGCGTTTCCCCCGCGGCAAAAGGCACCTGCCCAGGTTGTTGCCATAATCGGATATCCAGGCAAAGCAACCCCAAGCTACGGGGGGCCGAACCGTCCTGACTGGCCGAAGCTCATCCGAGCATCCAGCTGACTCCGGGCGGAGCCGTGGAGCAGATCGGCGGAGACAGCACGGAACGCGCATGACACAATACAATGGGCGCTGCGCTCGATGAGCGCAGCCCCTATCGCCCGCAAGGAGGACAAGAATGAAACCGCAACCGGGTCCCATAGGCCGCTCGCTCCAGAGAGCCTGCAGTTGGTTGAGGAGGGCCGGGAAGGCGATCAGCCCGGGGCCTTGTGCATGGAGAGCCGCGGCCTGGGGATCGCTGCTCGCTCTGGCCCTGATCCTGCTGGTCACAGCCTACGGCATGTTCGGCGCCGCCGGGCCCTTCCGCTTCACCATCGGCGCGCTCCTGTTCCTCGGCTTGTTCGCCGTGGCGGGCGGCATTCTCACGCTGCTGTGGCACATCACCCGGCATCTGCCACCGCTCAACTTCTGGGTCCTGGCCTGCGCACTGATCGCCATCGCCGTGCTGGCGCTGAGTGCTGCGAGTGTAGCGGTGGGAGTACTGGTGGTCGGGCTGGGCATCCTCGCCGCGGTCTCCCTCTTGACGGCCTCAACTGCCGGGCTGGCTCGCGGCGGATGGCGACAGGCGAGCCGAGTGCGGCGTGGCATTCTCATCACCGGCCTCATGCTCGGTGCGACCGGCCTGGTCTCGGGCGCTGCGTGGCTACTCGACGCCGGTACCCCGGCGACTCCGCCTGTCAACGCTGCAACACTGGCGGGCGTCCAGGTCGAACCGCTGGCCCTGCCGGATCCGTCCCGGCCAGGTCCCTATG
>Ga0180432_10002704_pt1 | contig 26360 bp, 22 predicted proteins | sample SS_ome_10_FD_132414 | JGI IMG/M metagenome (GOLD analysis project Ga0180432, IMG submission 132414) | Hypersaline lake sediment archaeal communities from the Salton Sea, California, USA - SS_1_MS_2 metaG | ecosystem: Environmental > Aquatic > Non-marine Saline and Alkaline > Hypersaline >... | reverse complement strand
CGAGGCCAGGGAGCGGGCGGACAAGGAGCTGAAAAAGCTCAAGATGATGTCCCCCATGAGCGCCGAGGCGACGGTCATCAGGAATTACCTGGACTGGATACTGGCGCTGCCCTGGAACGAATACACCGACGACAAGCTTGACCTGGACGAGGCCGAGCGCATCCTGGACGAGGATCACTACGGGCTGGAGAAGCCGAAACAGCGCATCCTCGAATACCTGGCGGTCAAACAGCTGAAGAACGACATGAAGGGCCCGATCCTCTGTTTCGTGGGCCCCCCCGGTGTCGGGAAGACCTCCCTGGGGCGCTCCATCGCCCGGGCCACCGGCAGGAACTTCGTGCGCCTGTCCCTGGGCGGCGTGCGGGACGAGGCGGAAATCCGCGGACACCGCCGCACCTACATCGGCGCCCTTCCGGGAAAGATCATCCAGTACCTGAAGAAGTCAAAATCCTCAAACCCGGTTTACCTCATGGACGAGGTGGACAAGATGAGCACCGACTTTCGGGGCGATCCCTCGGCGGCGCTCCTGGAGGTGCTGGACCCGGAGCAGAACTACTCCTTCAACGACCACTACCTGGACCTGGACTACGACCTGTCCAAGGTCATGTTCATCACCACGGCGAACGTGCTCCACAATATCCCCAGGCCCCTGCAGGACAGAATGGAGATCATCCAGCTTGACAGCTATACCGAGATCGAAAAGCTCCATATCGCCCAGCAGTTTCTGGTCAAAAAACAACGGGAGGAAAACGGCCTCGAAGAGCACAACGCCGCGTTCACCGACAAGGCCATTCTCGCGGTCATCAGGAACTACACCAGGGAGAGCGGTGTTCGAAACCTCGAGCGGGAGATCGGCTCGATCTGCCGCAAGGTGGCCAAGGAGGTGGTCAAGAAGGGCACCGGGCACAGCGTCAAGGTCACACCCACCCGGGTTCGCAAATACCTGGGGGTGCCCCGCTATCGCTACGGCAAGCTCGAGGAAAAAGATTACGTGGGTATCGCCACCGGCATGGCATGGACCGAGGTGGGAGGCGAGCTCCTCACCATCGAGGTCAGCGTAGTGAAGGGTAAGGGTAAATTGACCATCACCGGTAAACTGGGAGAGGTGATGCAGGAGAGCGCCCACGCGGCGATGAGCTACATCAGGAGCCGGGCCGACGAGCTGGGGCTCGACAGTGATTTCTACCAGAACGTCGATCTCCACATCCATGTTCCCGAAGGCTCCATCCCCAAGGACGGCCCGTCGGCGGGCATCACCATCAGCACCGCCATCGCCTCCGCCCTGGCGAAGGTGCAGGTCAAGCGGGACCTGGCCATGACCGGAGAGATCACCCTCAGGGGGCGGGTGCTCCCCATCGGCGGGCTCAAGGAAAAACTCCTGGCGGCCAATCGCGGCGGCATCAAGCAGGTGATCATCCCCAGGGAAAACGAAAAGGACCTGGAGGAGATCCCGGACAAGATCAAGAAATCCCTCAAGATTCACATGGTCGATCACATGGACCAGGTGCTGCGCCAGGCCCTCATCCTGGACGACGCCGACGATTTCTTCCGAAAAAACCGGGAGGCCAGGGAAAAAGAGTTCATTGAAGACACCAAGCCGCCGCAGCGGCAGCCGGGTGTTCCCGCCCACTGACGCTCGCGGTTTCCATAATGTTACAACACGCCCGGGATCCGGAATTTTTCTTCCGCCCCGGGCGTTTTATATCATTTTTTCTTGACACATTTCACATTCAAGGTATAATTATGGTTCGACCGTGGGGGGGCGGATAGCTCAGTTGGGAGAGCACCGGCCTTACAAGCCGGGGGTCACAGGTTCAAGCCCTGTTCCGCCTACCATATTTTCTGAGAGGCGGAGGGGTCAAGAGGGGGGAGAGAAGGGAGACAGCGATGTCTCTCCCATGAGGGTCGATCTTTTACATGAAGACAACAACCGGGGGCGTAGTTCAGTTTGGTTAGAACGCCGGCCTGTCACGCCGGAGGTCGCGAGTTCGAGTCTCGTCGCTCCCGCCATTTGTATACCAAAAAGGAGCCTTTTACAGGCTCCTTTTTTTATTAAGCTCTCACACAATACAAAAACGACTTTTTAAGAGCTCCACTCCACCCGCACGTCTTTACTGAAATCTCTAAAAAAGATACGCCCCTTTCCTCGTGGAAACGAAGCGTAGCAATTTACGGTAACTATGAGGGACCTGCATTATCGTCTCACGTTTATGCGAACGACTTTGCAAGCTCCCGGGCGGCATCCAACTCATCGGTATCGTACATCTCAAAATCGAACATACTACCGGTCAGTTCCCAGCGGACCGATGCCGCCCGGGTGCTCAATTTTTCCGACTTTACGGTGATAATCGCCTTTAGCCCCGCCTCTGCCAGCTTCGGAAACAGCTCGTTCTGAAACCAGTACTGGATCTCCATGGGCGGAGAGCCCTTGGAGTTCTTCGTGTTAACAATGATCGTTTTCGCCCCCCCTTTTACTTCTTCAAGCTGCGCCAGTGTGCATTCCTTCACCACATCACCATCGTTCAGGTCCTCCCAGTGAACGATAACAGATGAAAGATTCTTGTCGAGTTCAGCCTTCACAAAATCCTTCTTTTCATAAAACATGGACATATGCTCTTCTCCTTAAAAGAATATCGCACTGCACAATAACCCTGTAGACACACCCCGTTATATCTCGTTACACGCAATCGGAAGAATTTGTGGCCCGCGAGAATCGTGTCAGAACCAAAGAAAGCAGCATCGGTGCCGATATGGAAGAACAGGTGTATATTGACTCCCCCCGGTCGCAATAGTATATAGTGCAACTATCAGGCCAGATTTTCCTCGAATAGACAGAAATCCGGAATGAATAAGTGTAATAGTTATGGATAGTTAAGAATTGGATGGATCGGTGACTTCGCACAAAACCCTTTCGATGAACGATATATGCAAAATATTTTACAGGCATGTAGAAATGTTGGCAGGTTTCAAGTGAAATCGGCAGGCTGAATCCATAATACGACTTCTCTTTCCCGGGGTTCCGTGAACCCCGATCAAAACACACCATGACCACCCCTGTAGGATCCGTCGGTCGGTATATACTGTAGTGCAGCCGGGGGGGGAATAATCCCCTGTCGAATCCCTCACCCCGCCCGGGCGCCGTCGGGCACCGGCCGCTCCGGCACCGCCAGCACCGGGGTGATGCCGTCGGCGTATCCGATGTCGAACAGCATCCCCTGGGACACCTCACCGGCCATTTTCTTCGGCGCCAGGTTCACCACGAACAGCGCCTGGCGACCCACGATCTCCTCAGGGTTCTCCCGCTCACCTTTCATCCCCGCCAAAATCCGCCGGGTATGATCGCCGAAATTCACCGTCAGCTTTACGAGCTTCTTCGATTTCTCCACATCGTCCACCGCCTCGATGGTCCCCACCCGGATGTCCAGCCTCTCCAGCACCTCGATATCCACATCCGGCTTTATCTGTGCCGGTGTAAGCGTCTCCATGTTCACAATTCCTCCCTACTTGTCATGTAATGATAGACGCGACGCCATATGAAAGGCGTCGCGTCATGAGCCGATTCATGCATCCCGATCCCGGGGTCTTCACGGGACGTACCGCGCCCAAAAAAACCGTACCGGCTGGTGACCATCAGCGGTTGCGGCCCGGCCTCGTCTTCGGTTCAATATCCGGGGTCGATCGATCGGGCGTCGAAACGTCCCGGTTCCGCTCGACACCCGTCGGGGCGGAATCCAGGGTTCGGTTGGTGCGGGCGGGGGTCGAGGTATTCGTAGTGCCGAATCCCTCAAATTCCGTCTCCCGCTGAGTCCGTCGCTCCTCGGAGGTCCACATCCCCTTCTTCTGCTCCCGAGCCTGGCATTCCAGCTCCCAGTAGTATTCCAGCTCCGAGCAGGGATACTGGCCGTAGGCCACGGCGTACCCGGCGTTCACCACCTCGACGTTCACACACGCGCCGCTGGGCAGATAGATATATCCCATCAGCACGTCGTCGTCATCGTAGATCACCTCGTCGTAGTAGATATCGATGGCGTTGCCCACCAGCATCCCGGAGAGAAACAAGATCGCCGCCCTGCCGGCATCGCCGACGTCGACGCCCAGGAGCCTTACCGTCTCCCCGGACTCCAGCGTAACGGTGCCGTCATCGTTCACCTCGACGACGGTCCCCGAATCCGGGGGCGCCTCCTCGTCTCCGGTCTCCCCACCCTCATCGGCGTCCACCACCTCGTCCGTGACCTCGGTCGGGTCGTCCCCGTCGTCGACGTCCTGCGCCCATGCGGGAGTCACCACACCGATCAGCATCACACACAGCGCCACAGCAAGTACACATCGTAGGGTTCTCATACCAACACTCCCGTTGAAACAATCACGATCGAACTATCAGAAAAAACGCGTTGTCGCCCCACTCCCCTTTCCTTTACAGAATACAAGAATCGCGGCAATCAGGACGTCTTTTTCTTTCTCCTGATAACCAGTCCCATACACAGCCCCCATAAAACAATGACGAGCGGCCAGGCGAAAATCCTGCTCTCGCCTGTGAAGAGGTCCAGCAGGAAAAAGAACGTCCGGTAGCCGAAGATCATCGCCGCCTCGCCGACGGATATCTCCACCGGGCCCGCAAGATCGATCTCCGAGAGGCCCTCCAGCCACCCGTGCATGACCAGCGCCTCCAGGTTATACAGGTGCACCACGGGGCTGGTCCGGGCGGCGATGCGCATATCCGCCTCCAGGTGAGTCTCGTCCAGGTAGTCCTTCATGTAGCTCCCCAAAGACGCCGAGCCGCCGGAGAGCTCCACGGCGTATGAAGCCACGTTGCCGGAGCCGGTTCCCAACCCGGAGTCCTTGAAAAAGCTTCGATACGTCATGTAGGCGTCGATGTCCGAGTCAACGAAGGCGACATGAAACATCTCTGCAATGGAGTCGTCCCCGTCCTTCCGGTCATCGATGAGGTAGGGATAGTTGAACGTGCTCACCTCGTACCCGTCGGCGCGGATGGTCTCGACCATATCCGTGTATATGCGAACGGCTTCGGTGTGGAGGCCGCCGTCCCGCCGGGTGAGAAGATACGACACCGCGCCGGGGATGCCTCCCTCCCTCACCACCTCCTTGAGCCCCTGGACGTCGTCATAGGTCGGCTCCATGTCGAACATGACGCCGGTGATGACGAGATCGTTCTCATCTACCCATCGTTGAAACCGCTCATAGAGCCCCGGCATCTTGTTGGCGTTGTCCGTCGCCAGCCAGTAGCCGTCCTCCATCGGGTGGAGGGGCCAGATCCACACCGGAATGCCCGCGTCGTTGAGCCGCCGGATAACCCGGACAGTCGTCGGGTCGTCGAAATCGTCGACGGCCAGGGACATCTCGTAACTCCGGTCGGCCAGGATGGCGATGACCTCATCGGAAAAGAGGGTCTCGATGTCCATCCCGCCGGTATCCCGGTTTTCGACCTCGAAGATACTGCTGTTGATCTCTGCGAAGATGATCACCCGCTCGACGGCCCCGGGCTCCGGGAGGTTGATGGTCCTGTGGACGCACACCGCTCCTGCAGCGATGATCATCACGAGAAAGAGACAGAAAACACACACCAGAGACAAAACCGCTGATTTCAAATATTTCACAGAGTATCCTTTCAAAAAAGTATAATTGCTTCGGGCGGCGGACGTCATCCGCCGCCCTCTCTGGATCGGTTTCTACACCGTGGACGGGCCGTCGGAGCCGGCTGAGACCATTGCCTTCTTCTTTTTCTGGTTCCTGATGATCAACAGAATCACCACCACGACGGCGACCAGGAAGAAAATACCGAGAACCCCGACGATACCGAAAATAAGCCCCACTATTTTGAACACCTCTCCCGGATTCATCTTCTCGAACACATCGGTGTGGTATATATAGAAATAGGGACCAACCCGCTCCAGGACGAACGTCGCCTTGAGCCCGGAGAGGTTCCAGTTCGGCGCCGAGACGCTGAAGCGCCCGGTAATCTCATACTTGATCCCCGGTTCAAGCTCAATAATCTTCTCATCGGTCAGATTCGCCTGGAACTCGAAATCGATACCACCCGAGGCGAACCGGGAATAGAGATCGTTGGTGATGGCGTCCCGCTCGTCCTGGGGCATGTTGGGAGACAACAGCTCCAGAATCCCCGGCACGTTCCCCTGCTCCAGGTATGTCTCGAACGAGCCCAGCAGCCAGCGAACCTGCTCCTTTTCCTGGGGGGTGAGCGGCGTGGCCAGGGCCCCCCCCGCCAGCGCCAGCACGCACACCAGCAGGACACCCACAAACACAATCTTCTTTATGCGAACCATTCTTTGCTCCTTTGTGTAAAAACGTCTACTATTAATATCGTCATTTCTGCTTTTTCCGTCGCTCCCTCGCCGCCCGAAACTCCTCGAGCCACTCCCTGATCCTTGCCTCGTATCCCCGATCCGTCGGACTATAATATGTTCGACCGTCCAGTCGATCCGGCAGGCGCTGCTGCTCCACATAGGCGTCTTCATAGTCGTGGGAGTATTTATACCCCTTGCCGTACCCGATATCCTTCATGAGGGACGTGGGGGCGTTCCTGATGACCAGCGGTACCGGCAGGGCGCCGTATTTCTTCACGTCGGCCTTCGCCGTGTTGAATCCGGCATACACGGCGTTGCTCTTGGGCGAGGTGGCGAGGTACAGGGCCGCCTCCACCAGAGCCAGCTCCCCCTCGGGGGTCCCCAGGAAGTGATACGCGTCCTTCGCCGCCACCGTCACAGACAGCGCCCGGGGGTCGGCAAGGCCGATATCCTCCACCGCCATGCGGATGAGCCGCCGGGCGATATAGAGCGGCTCCTCGCCCCCCTCGATCATCCTGGTGATCCAGTAGAGGGCGGCGTCCGGGTCCGAATCCCGCACCGACTTGTGCAGGGCCGAGATGATGTTGAAATGCTCCTCCCCCCCCTTATCGTAGAGCAGCGCCCGCTTCTGCATGGCCTCCTCGGCCACCGCCCGGATCACATGGATTTCATTGTTCGCATCCGGCGGGGTGTTCCGCACCGCGATCTCCAGGCCAGACAACGCCACCCGGGCGTCGCCGTGGGCGTACTCGGCGATGTGGGCCAGGGCGTCGTCGTCCACGACGATCGATATGCCGTCGGGGGCATCGAGAGACACCCCCCTCTCCGTATCCTCCAGTGCCCCCTTCAGGATCGCCAGCAGGTCATTCGCCTCAAGGGATGCGAATACGTAGGTCCGGCAGCGGGAGAGGAGAGCGGAGTTGACCTCGAAAGAGGGATTTTCCGTGGTGGCGCCGATGAGGGTCACGGTGCCGTCCTCCACGAAGGGGAGAAACACGTCTTGCTGGGCCTTGTTGAACCGATGGATTTCATCCACGAAGAGTATGGTGCGCCGTCCGGAATACTTCAGGTCCTGTTTCGCCTCGGCGATGATCTCCTTGACGTCCTTTATCCCGGATGTCACGGCGGAAAAGGCGACGAACCTGTTCTGTGATCGTTCCGCGATAATCCTGGCCAGGGTGGTCTTTCCGCTCCCCGGCGGTCCCCAGAATATCAGGGATGAGAGGGAGTCGTCTTCGATGGAGGTTCTCAAAAGCGTCCCGGGTCCCAGGATCGCCTCCTGGCCGACGAACCCCTTGAGATCCCGGGGGCGCATGCGGTCGGCCAGGGGGACGAAGGCGTTCTTTTTCTGTTTCTGGGCGTGATCGAATATATCCATACACAGCCGGGGGATTCGGTTCGTCTCAATTGTTTCATTATAGTCTGATTTATGTATTGTGGCAAGCCGGAACAAAATTAACATATTTATGTACTTCAAATTTCACTCGGTTTGTTCTTTTCATTGATAAAATATGTACATACTGTATCGGGGTCGGAGAGCAACATCACGATCCCGCCGTGTGTTTTCCACCGCTTCTCCCCTGTAAATGCGGCGGGGTTGTGTAACCACAGACCGCCTGCCCCGGTACACCCACCGGTCGGATTGGACGCCGTATAACAAGTCCCTTGATTATTCCACGTTTTTTTGATATACTGGGGGGGTAAATTCGGGCTTTTGGCCGGAATAACCTATTGAGGAAGGAACATCCGCATTTTGTGTGCGGATAAAATATAACAGCACATATGACATCACCACCCGCGACTCAGGCCCATGATCTTCCGCCGGATATCGAGTTCAATCCCGTAGAAGACTTCAACAAACTGGACATAGACCCTCGTGTGCTTTCGGGCATACGTGACTGTTCATTCACCCATCCCACGCCCATCCAGGCGAAATCTTTACCCTATACCCTTCTCGGCTATGACCTGATCGGCCAGGCCCAAACCGGCACCGGGAAGACCGCCGCATTTCTCATCACGATCTTTCAGAAGCTCCTCACCGAGAGGCCAAAGGGGGGGAAACTTCCCCGAGCGCTCGTCATCGCCCCCACCCGGGAGCTGGCGGTGCAGATCGAGGAGGAGGCGAAGCAACTGGGCGCCCACACGGGGCTCTCCTGCGCCGCAGTCTACGGGGGTGTGGACTACAAGAAACAGGCGGACACGGTCAGGCGGGGGGTCGATATCGTGGTGGGCACCCCCGGGCGGCTCATCGACTACATGAAACAGTCGGCCCTGGCCACCAGCGGGGTGGAGATCCTCGTCATCGACGAGGCGGACCGCCTGCTCGATATGGGATTCATTCGGGACCTCCGCTTCATTATGAGGCGCCTGCCGAACTATGACGTCCGCCAGACCATGCTCTTTTCGGCCACCATCAATTTCCGGGTCATCGAGGCGACATACCATTACATGAAGATCCCGGTGGAGGTTTCGGTCACGCCGGAACAGATCACCGTCGAAGAGGTCAGCCAGTCACTCTACCACGTGGAGAAGAAAAACAAGTTCAGGCTCCTTCTGGGACTGATCGAGCGGATCGACACCGACCGCTTCCTGATTTTTTCCAACACCAAGCGTGGGGTGAACATGGTGGCGGATCGCCTGAACAGAAATGACATATCCGCCCAGGCCCTTTCTGGAGACGTCCCCCAGCGAAAGCGACTGAAGGTGGTCGAGCGGTTCATGAAGGGAGAGATCGACGTGGTGGTCGCCACGGACGTGGCGTCCCGGGGGCTTCACATCGAGGATGTGGGGTGTGTCATCAACTACGACCTGCCCCAGAATCCCGAGGACTACGTCCATCGGATCGGACGCACCGCCCGAGCCGGGAAGACCGGCATCGCCGTCAGCATCGTCGGCGAAGATGATGCGTATTATCTGGAGCCGGTAGAATCCTTCATCGGCGCAAAAATCCCCTTTACCATGGCGTCCGCCGACGACCTGGGCGCTGAAAAGTCGTCACCGCCCCAGAAGAAAAACAAGAAAAGGTCGAAGAGACGGGGGAACAGAAGCTATTCGTCCCGGTCCACCCACGATACCGCCTGATATTCCAGACATCCATTAAAAAAATACCGGCGGCTGAAAAGCCGCCGGAATGTATATTTTCATCTCGCCTATGTAATCCCCATACGCTTGAGCATCTCGCAGGCGGGCACACACCCCAGCTCGCAAGCCCTTGTGATATCAGCTATCGCCGCCCGTTTGTCGCATTTTTCGCCGAAATAATAGGCCGTTCCCCTCCGAAACAGGGCCTCTGCGAAATCGGGATCCAGGGTGATCGCCAGGGTGAAATCCTCGATGGCGGCCGAATAGTTACGGGTTATCAAGGAGATAAATCCCCGCTGAAAGTAGGCCTCCGCATGTCCGGGAGACAGCTCAATGGCCTTTTCAAACAGCTTTCTCGCCTTGGCCATCTTTCCGATATTGACAAAATCTCTTCCGCGGGCGGTATACTCTTCAGCCGTCTTCATCGCGAGTGTATCATACTCCCGGAAATAATTTAACTCGATGGTGCCTGTGACCGTGTCCGTTCAGGCCCGTAAAACATGTAACATCCATCCCCGATCGATCCGCCGTCGTCGCTCCCCCTCCCACACTGTTTTCCGCAACGGGATACCCGAAAGTCGTCACCCAAAAAGGATCACCTCGAAAAAACCTCACCCCCTCAGAAACCACGCCCGCATTCATGGGGCGAAAACCGTTCGGGCTGACGCAACCGAGCCATCCGTATCAACACAAAAAGCCGGGGCGTTCTTTTCCCCCCCACTATTTTTCCACTTCGATATTGTACGCCTTGATCTTCTTGTGCAGGTGACTTCGCTCAAGCCCCAGGGCCTTGGCGGTCTGGGTGATATTGAAATCGTTTTCCGAAAGCTTCTTCACGATAAAGAGGTGTTCGAAATGCTCCCTGGCCTCTTTCAGACTTGTATAACCGAGGAGGTTTTCCTTGATATCACGATCATCTTCGCTGAGAATAGACGCGGGGAGGTCTTCGACGGTGATCACCTGATCCGGGGACATGATGATGAGCCGCTCGATGAGATTCTTCAACTCCCTGACGTTGCCGGGCCATCGATACCGGGTGAGCATTTTCATGGCCGCATCGTTGATGGTCTTTTTTCGTCTCTTGTCCTCGCCGGCAAACTCCTCGATGAAATGCTCGATTAGAAGCGGGATGTCCTCAAGCCGATCACGAAGGGGCGGCACATGGAGCGGGATCACGTTGAGGCGATAAAAGAGGTCCTCCCGGAATGTGCCGTCCTCTATCTTCTTTTTCAGGTTCTGGTTGGTGGCGGCGAGCACCCGGACATCCACCTTGATGGTCTTTGTGCCACCGACCCGGGCGAATGTCTGCTCCTGGAGGATGCGAAGGATCTTCGCCTGGGTCATGATGCTCATATCCCCGATCTCATCGAGCAGTATCGTCCCGCCGTCGGCCATGTCAAACTTGCCGATCTTCTTGCCGCTTGCGCCGGTAAAGGCCCCCTTCTCATACCCGAACAGCTCGCTCTCGATGAGCTCCTCCGGGATCGCCGCGCAGTTGACGTCCACGAAGGGACCGTCCTTCCGGTTGCTCATGGAAAACACCGCCCGGGCCACAAGCTCCTTGCCGGTGCCGTTTTCGCCGCTGATGAGCACGTAGCTGTCGGTGGGCGCCGCCCGCTGGATTTCCTCCTTGAGCCGCTTCATGACCGGGCTTTTGCCGACAATGGTGATATCCGTATCGAAGCGCTGGCGATAGAGGGTCACCTGTTTTTCCAGCTTGCGCTCCTTGAGGGCGTGATCGATGGTGAGGATCACCTTCTCCAGCGACAGCGGCTTTTCGATGAAGTCATAGGCGCCTAGCTTGGTGGCGGTCACGGCGGTTTCGATATTGCCGTGGCCGGATATCATGATCACCGACACGTCATACTGCTCCGCCTTGATCCTGCGAAGGACCTCCATCCCGTCCATATGGGGCATCCAGATATCCAGAAGCATCAGGTGTGGGCGCTCGGTCTCCACGAGCTCCAGGGCCGACACGCCGTCGGCGGCGGTCAATACCTGATACCCCTCGTCGGTCAGTGCCCCGGCAAGAGATCGGCGAATGCTTTCTTCGTCGTCAACGATGAGGATGCGTCGTTTCATTGTATCGAGACCGGTAAATCAATAATAAATTTCGTGCCGTGGGGTTTGTTATCGCTGACCCTGATGTACCCGCGATGATCCGAGATGATCGTGTTGACGATGGTCAGCCCGAGACCGGTGCCGGTCTTTTTCGTGGAGTAATAGGGCTCAAACAGACGATTTTTCCCCTCCCGGCTGATCCCGGGGCCGGTGTCGGCGATGACCAGCCGGGCGACGTTCAAATCCTTCATATACTCGGTTTTAATCTCTATGCTGCCGGTGCCGCTGAGGGCCTCGACGGCGTTATCCAGAAGGTTAATCAAAGCCCGCTTTATCTGCTCGCGATCGAGCTGCATGATCGGCAGCCCCTGGTTGTCCTGATAATTATAGGTGATGTTCTTGTATGCGTCCTTGTAGAGATTCAGGGCCTCGCGCACGATCTCGTTCAGGTCGTTGGGCCGGGGACGGGCCGAGGGCATGCGAGCGAAATGGGAAAACTCGTTGACCAGGCCCTTCATCTCCTCGACCTGGGTGATGATGGTGTCCGTGCACTCCTCCAGCACCTCCCGGTCGTCGCCGAGCATCTCCAGATATTTTTTTCGGATACGCTGGGCGGAGAGCTGTATCGGGGTGAGGGGATTCTTGATCTCATGGGCGATGCGCCGGGCCACCTCCCGCCACGCATACATCTTCTGGGCCCGGTTGATCTCGGTCATGTCGTCGAAGACCGTCACCACCCCCATGAACTTATCATCCTCGTCAAGCAGGTGGTTGCCCGTGGCAAGAATGGTGACGTTCCGGTCCTCCAGGGGGATGTCGAGCTGGCGCTGCAGGGATCGATCGGTGGAGTCCCTCAGATCGTCCAGGAACTCCCTGAGGGCCCGGTACTGGTCCTGGGAGAGCACCTCTCTCACGGGACGATTGATGATGCGGGGCATCCTGATGGCCAGGATGCGCTCCGCAGATTTGTTGATGGTGGTGATCAACCCGTCCTTGTCTATGGAGATGACGCCCGCCGCGACGTTCTTGAGGATGATCTCCATGTGCGCCCGGCGGCGGTCCAGCTCCATGTTCGAGCGGGAGAGCTCGTTATACGCCCGCTCCAGCCTGTGTGACTGGGACTTGAGGTCCTGGGTCATCTTGTTGAATGAGTCGACCAGGATGCCGACCTCGTCCTTGGCATTGACGTCCACGAAGACGTCCATATCCCCCTCGGCGACCTTCCGGGTCCCCTCGGCCAGAAGCGACAGGGGAACGGTGATTCCCTTGGCCAGATAAAATCCGAGCCACGTGGCGGTGAACACCACCAACAGCGCGATCCCCGATAGGGTAATCAGGTAGCTGATGACAATCGGCTTCTTGAGAAGCTTGTTCGTCTTGTATTCCTCCAGGAACCTGCTGATATCGGTCATCTTCGCCAGGAGGGATTTCGGGACGAATCGGGCGGTCATCACAACGGCGATCACCTCGTCTGTCTCATCGGCGATCGGGAACAGCGCCCACACCACGTCGCCATAGCCGCTGTTCTGGATGGTCGACACGGCTTTTCCGTCCAGGGCGTCCTCGAAGAGACCGATGTTCAGGTGCTCCATCGCCCCCTCGGGGATGTCCTCCCCCACGGATGAGGCCAGCTCGCGCATGCCCGGCGTAAACACCTTGACAAGCCCCAGGCCGAAACGCACCCGGGACGCCTCCACGAGCCTCTTTAACTGTGCCTCGTCCAACGGCAGGGACGCTTCCTCCCCCACTTCCCGGGCGGCGTCGGCTACCTCGCCGGTGGCGGTGGAATAATAGGTCTTGGCGATGTCCAGGGAGCCCTCAAGGGAGTTCTCCACCTGAACGTTGAAGAACTTGTCCATGCTGCCGGAGAAGAAAAAGATGGCGGCCAGAAACATCACGAGCGTCGGAAAGAGCGTCAACCCCGCGAAGCTGAGCACCAGCTTCGTCCTGAGCCGCACCATCTGGGCGAGCTTTCGCCGCTCGAAGATCAGCTTCACCAGGTTTCGGAGCACCAGAAAGATGACCAGCACCAGGAGTATCAGGTTGATATCCACCAGGGCGATGAGCAGGATATTCTCGCCGATGCCGATATCCAGGTCCTTCTGGGTCAGGTAGGTCCCCAGCCAGATGATCAGGCCGATGGCGATGACCGAAATGATGATGATCGCCCGCTCCCGGCGCCACCTCGCCTCCTGGGAGGTGAGCTTTCTCTTTTTCTTTTTGCTTCTGAACCGTATTCTCATGGCCTGTCAGGCATACATCAATAGATAAACTCTTCGACATACCAGCCGGTATCGAAATCCCACAGATTCGCGAAAAAGAGCACGTATCGAACCGATTCCGGCACCTCCATCCTGTCCAGCCGGGCCCGGATGCGAACCTGATATCGCTCCCCCTTTTCCAGCACGGTCAGGGTCGTCAGCGGGTAAAACCGAACCTGGCCCAGGGCCAGGATCGCCTCTTCGTAGGTCTCGTAGACCAGCGGAGTGTTGCGGTCTTCCTCCCGGTAGACGGTGTATTCGTCCACAAGGCTGTCATAGGTGATGGTGTGGGTGAAAGTCTTTTTCGTTATCACCGGGTCGAACCAGAGGAACTGGTTTTTTTTCAGCTCTATGTTGAAGACGAACGTGGTAGAGATGCCGCTGTTGACCGCCTCCTCCATGTTCTCGTCGAAACAGTCGTCGATGTTGAAATAGACGTAGGTGTCGTTCTGAAATTTCGTGATGATGACGTTGGTGATGCACGGATCACCCGCCGAAGCCGTGCCGGAGAGCACAGCGGCGCAGACGGCGACGCACAGTGTCAGAAAATATTTTAGAGCGTGTTGCCTCATATCGTCACGATTTCATACGCATCGCATTTTGAAAATTCCTCGAGCAGCCCGAGATTCAGCCGGTGACCCGCCTTGTGGGCGATGTACCGCCCGGAGATGGGCATGCCGAAGAGGGCCAAGTCCCCCACGGCGTCCAGGCACTTATGCCTGACGCACTCATCCGGGAACCGAAGCCCGTCGGGGTTGAGCACCCCCTCGTCACCGATGATCAGCGCCGTCTCGAAGGACCCACCCATCCCCTTGCCCATCTCGAGCAGCATCGAAATATCCGACACCAGGCCGAAGGTGCGGGCCGGGGCGATCTCGCTTCGAAAGGTCACGGGATTCACCGGGCAGGCGAACCGCTGGGTCCCGATGTGCGGGTTGTCGTACACGATGGTATAATCGAGGTCCAGCCCGTCGCCGTCGCCCTCCCGGGGCGCAAGGGTCGCCGATGCGTCGCCGCTGGTGACCGTCACCGCCTCTGTGACCCGAGCGATGCGCCGCCCGGCGTCGACGGGGACAATCCCCGCCTCATCCAAAAGCGCCGCCAGGGGCAGGGCGCTCCCGTCCATGATCGGGATCTCCGGGCCGTCGAGGGTCACGGTGACGTTGTCGATCCCCAGGGCCGAAAAACAGGCCATGAGATGTTCCACCGTCTGCACCTCATGGCCGTTTTCTCTCAATGACGTCGCCAAAACGGTGTGATGTACCCGGGAAAAATGAGCGGGTATGCGAACGGAGTCGCCCAAGTCCGCCCTGATAAAGCCGATCCCCTCATCCGCCCCCGCCGGGACGAGGGTCACCGTTACGTCGTTTCCGGAATGAATTCCCACTCCCCCGGCCCGGATGGGCTGTGCGATGGTCGTTTGCATGAATTAGTATTATAATCCTCACGGGGGCGCCTTACAAGCCCTTTTTCCGCTCAAATCGGCCCGATGCGGGCGGGCGTGTCGATCAGGAGGTCCCGCTGGATCGTGAAGCCGCCGACGGGATCCTTCAGGTAGCGCCCGTCCTCCTGGTAGGGGATGAATGACAGGACGGGGGATGAGAGGGCGACGGTAAGGTTGGAGACGAACTCCACCGAGTTCTTGTTGTTTTCGGAAAGGGTCGAGATGAAAATCGTTCTGCCGTAGTTTTGCGCCGTCTTGTCCGGGAGCACCGGGCCCCACGCCTGGCCCACCCTCACCTCTCCGGGCGAAAGCACCGGCTGCCGGTAGGTATAGCGCCGGGAGATATTGAGGCGCTGGGTCTCCGCCCGGAGCTTGAACGCCCCCACGAAGAGCATCAGGGGACGGTTTTTTACCCGGTCCAGCGACTTGGTGAAGGCGATGTGGCGGGCATAGGTATGAAAATCGGTGATGTCCCCCCGGGACGTTTTGACGGTGAGCCGATAGGTCCAGAACGGCAGATAACGGGGGCTGACAATGTCGGTCTTCACGAAGTGGTATTCCCGCTCCACGAACGTGCCGTGGGCCTCCTCCCACAGTTCGTGGCAGTTGGGGCATAACAGCACCGCGTCGCTGTCGGACAGCCCCAGCGTGTTCCACCCGCACCGGGGACACCGAACCGGCAGAAGCGACAGACCGACCGACTTATTCAATGACCACCTCCCCGTCATCCCAGGGCCTGACGACGTGCTTGTAGAAAAACCTGGTTATCCTCGACCTGTCCGGCAGCATGAAAATGATGAACGCCGCCACCAGGGCCACGGGCACGATGAATTTCTTGAGCAGGACGATCAGGAGTGCTGTGATTCCCGCGATGAGCACCCCCGGCAACAGGTTCACCCTGGACCGCATCGGGATCCGCGCCTTGACGATTACGCCGCTGATGGCATCGACCACCACCCGCACGGCGTGATCGCCCAGCAGGAACCTGACGATCCACAGCGGGTGATATATCTGAGAAAGCTCCTCGGAGTATTTCTCCGCCTCGAAATAGTCCAGATCCACCCCGGAGGGCCGCGCCGCCCCCACCAACATCGCCCATGACTCCTGTATCGCGGCCTCGGGCTCCTTGACCGGGTCGAAAAACATCCCCCGGGTCTTTTGATCCTCGTCGTTCAGGATATGAAGCTTGAGGACGCTCGACTTGGTGGAGATGCCGAACCTGCCCAGGTCGCTGATATCGATGGCGGGGCTGAAGTAGGTCCCCTCCTTGACAAACACGCTGTTGATCTTCTTTTTCACCGGGTGGACGGTGATGGGCTGCCCGTTTTCATCCACGCCCACGGTCTGGGGGGTCGATATCGCCTCATGGGCGATGTACCACCCGCCCCCCCGCATCTTCACCCGGAAGAAGGGGACATAGACGAGCTTTGCGTCTATCAGGCGCACGGCCATTCGCTGCCCCTCGTCGGCCAGGGATTTTGCGACGAGCTTCTTCACCGACGCCACCGCCTGGGTGCGCGACGCCTTGCGGGGGATGAAAAACCGCTTGATGCCACCGGCGCCGAATATGATGTGGGACGTCCCGCAGTGGGCGCAGGTGACGGTGGTGGTCCCCTCCACGAAGTCGATCCCGGAGCCGCAGCCGGGACACTGAACCGCGATGGTGAAGCTGTCCACCGGCGGCGATGACTGGGAGGATGGTGTGGGCATAATTGAAATCGTTTCTATCCCGTGATGGGAATACGTTTATTTGCGCCGTGCGCGGCCTAACTGTTTCGGAGGATCAGCGGCGAAAAGAGCATGAAGACGACCATCGTGCCGACGATCACCGAAATCTGCAACAAAATCGATTCGGAAAATATGAACCCGAACAGGAGACAGGTAACAAACGTCGCCGTGAAGAAGATCAGGGGGCGTACGTTGGTTTTTTCCTTCGTGAAATGGGTGAGGGCGTCGGAATAGACCCGGGTGGAGTCCCCGATGATCGACGCCCGGTGCCGGGTGCCGTCCACGGAAAAAGAGAAGAAATAGATCGGGAGGTATACCAGCCACAGCCGGGTCAGACCGTCTATCTGATCCCGATCCCCCTTGGTCCAGTGGGTGGCGGCGTCGGGCAAAATCGTCGGCTCCGCGGTCTCCCCCAGGTCGTCCTTCTCCCGGTCGTAATAGATCAAGTCCCCCGCCGGTATGCGGAAGGACGAGATCTCCGTGTGGGTGGTATGGGCCGCGGGCTGGGTGAACGAGACGCCGTCCGAATGGGTGATGTGCCAGATGGGAAAGTAGGAGAACTGTATCGTCAGGTCCTTCGGGTCGGCGTCGACGCCCGCGTCCCTCAGCTGGGACAGCAGGAATGCCCGGGCCCAGATGTCGTTTCTCTGGTGTTCCAGGTAGAAACACTCAAAGGTCCGGTCTTTCTCCACGAGCAGTGAGGACCGGCAGAAGGGACAGGTGATGAACCGTCTGCCGTCCTCGATGGTGATCTTGGCGCCGCACTGGGAACACGCTACAATCATGGTGATCAATGACTACCGGATGCGAAAGAAAAGCTCTCGGGCCTTCCGTGCCGGCCTATTCCGTCTTCTCCCCGCACTCGGTGCAGAACTTGGCCCCCTCGGGTAGCTTCGCACCGCACTTGGGACAGGCGTGCTCCTCCCCCACCGGCTTTCCGCACAGGGGGCAGAACTTGTCCTCGGGCGAGAGGTTCTTGCCGCAGTGTGCGCACTTGCTCACCACCACAAGCTGGCTGCCGCAGTTGTTGCAGAATCGGGCGTTCACCGGCACCTGGGCGTGGCACTTGGGACAATTCGCGTATCCCTGGTTCTGCACGTCCGCCACGGTGGAGGGGCCTTCGGAGAGGGTGCGAAAGAGCATCCCCGGCACCATCATGCCGAGCCCCGCTCCCACGCCCACGCCCATACCGGCGGCGGCGCTGGAGGCCACTCCCTCGCCACCGCCACCCGCGGCGGCGGCGCCTCCCGCTCCCGCCCCGAGGCCCGTCATGTCGCCGGTGCCGATCCGGCCCATGGCCCGGGCGGCCTCGTATTTCAGGAACTCGTTCATGTTGCCGACGACGCCCATGCCGGTGCGCTCGTCGATGACCTTCTGGACCTCGTCGGGGGGGGTGATCTCGTTGATGAAGAAGTCTATCAGCTCGACGCCGAACTTGTTGAAGTCGTCCTTGATGCGCACCTTGGCCACCACCGCCAGTTCGTCGTAGTTCTGGGGCAGGTCCAGGATGCTCTTCATGTGCTCGCCCAGGAGGTCGTTCAGCCGGCTGACGATCACGTCCCGGAAGTAGCCGGATATCCCCTCGGTGGTCATCATCCCCTTGGTGGCGACGATGGTGTTGATGAAGAGAAGCGGCTGGGTGATGCGCAGGGTGTAGTTCCCGTAGGCCCGGAGCCTGACCAGCCCGAACTCCGAATCCCGGAAGGCCACCGGGTTCCGGGTGCCCCACTTCATGTCGGTGAAGATCTTCATGTTGACGAAGAGGACCTCACACCGGAAGGGGCTCGTGGAGTCAAACGGCATGGAGATGAGCTTGGTCAAGAGTGGCAGGTTCATGGTGGTGAGGGTGTGCCTCCCCACGCCGAAGACGTCAAGGCCCTTGCCTTCTCGGAAGAAGACCGCCGTCTGGTTTTCCCGGACGACCAGCTGGGATCCCAGCTTCGTCTCCGCCGAGCCGGTCTCGGGGATCCGGTGGACCATCTCGGTATCGTCTTCAAAGAAATATTCTATGACTTCCAGTATGTTCGCCATGTATCAATCCTCCCTGGGAATCGCTCGTATCGTCTCAACGTCGATGGGCGCGGCCTATTCCTCTCCCTTGGTGACCACGTATTTCCTGTTCTCGAATATCTTTTCCATGTTGTCGATGAACGTGGAGAGGGCCGCCAGCTCCTCGGTCAGCTTGTCCGGGTCGTCCACGTGCTCGGGCAGGGTCTCCAGGTGCTTTGCCATCTCCTCGACCTCGGCAAGCATGTCCAGGTCGTAGGTATAGAGCGCCTCCAGCTCCTTGTCGAGGATCTTCACCGGGTCGAAGAACCCGGAATAGCCGTGGGACGTATACTTGATCTCGTCCCGGAGCCTGTCCAGCCGCCTGTTGAGGCGATCTACCCTGTCCAGCCCCTTGAGGGTGCCCGACTCGCTCATGGCCTCCATGACCTTCATCAGGGCGTTCTTCATGTGGTCATAGCGCTCGGCGATGTGCTCCCGGATGATCTTGTCCCGCTCCCGGGCGTTTTCCCGCTTGAGATAGTGTCCGAACCCGGGGACGATCTCGATGATCTCCTCCATCTTCCTGGCCAGCCCCTCGGAGATCCCCTCCCAGAATACGCCTTTTTCCGGCATGGCGCGCCTCCCGATTGGTATGAATCAAAAAGTAAACGGTATCTCAGGCCCGCGAGCGTATGGCCCGCGGGGTATTTTATGGAGTGTCTGGATGCGTTGACCCGATCATGCCGGGAGCCGGCAATACGGGGAAAGAAACATCGGGGCCGGCGTCATCCCCCGGTGCGCGCTCTCCGCGTGCGTGAGAAACAGCCGATGTGAGAATGAGGATCGGTCCGCCCGTATGATCGAGAAAGGGAACCGTCAGCGGATGCCCTCGAAGGCGATCCACCAGTCCGCGTGCTCCCCCCGGTGATACACCGGGATATCCACCTCGTCCCAGAGGGGAAGGGGCACCACGGCGAAGAACACGCTGCCGTCGTAGTCGAACGCGTACGCCCGGACCTCGTAGGGGACCCGGCGCTGCTCCAGGGCGATGAGCATCTTTTCGCCCGGCTGGAGCCGTCCCATGTATATTTCGTCAATGACGATATTCAGCTCCACCGGCCCGAAATCGGTGGGGGCGATATCGGTGTCGTTGAATATTTTACCTGTTATCAGCTCTCCCTTATCCTGGGAGACGGCAATCAAAGGAACGCTCGCGGCAACGGTCAGCACCGCGCACAGGGTGATCATGCTCAGTGCGGTTCTTCTCATACGTGTCATGGCGTCCTCGCGGAATGCGTCAATTTTTTTATCTTTTTTTCGTACCGGTCCTGCTCGCTGAAGATACAGCCGCAGTACTTCTGTCTGTACATGCCCAGGTCACGGGATCGCTGCTGCCCCTCGTCCCACCCGGCGCGAAAATCCTCGTAGTAAAACTCTATCCCCGCCTCCCGGGAAAGCTCCTCTCCCAGCTTTCGGATGCCGTCGTGGTCCTGGTAGCGGCTGTAGAGCAGCGTGGTGGTGGCGGCGTTGAACCCGCCCTCCGCCGCCCGCCGGATCGTCCGCTCGAGGCGCATCCGGTAGCATGCCCGGCACCGCTCGCCGTCTTCTATCCCCGCCGTGCGGATGAACTCGTACACGTCGTAGTCGGGATCGGCGATCAGTGGGACGTTCTGTTTTTCGCAGTAGTCCCGCACCGCCTCGAAGCGCTTCTCGAACTCGGTGAACGGGTGTATGTTCGGGTTATAAAAATAGACAGTCACCTGCCATCCGGACTGCCGGGCGCGCTCCAGGGGATGGATGACGCAGGGAGCGCAGCATGCATGAAGCAGCAGTTTTTTTTCATCGCTCATGGTATACGCAATCCGCCCCGTGGCGCCGAACAGTCCTTATAATAGGATACCAGAAACAACCCCCGGTGTCAAGAAAAGGGGTCGGCGCGGAAAACGATCTCAAAACGGTTATGTATGCTTTATTATTCCACCCTCATTATCCGCTTCGCCCTTCCATCGATGGAACCCCGCCCCCGGGGGAACGTGCCCCCTCCCCACCCCGCCCAAAACCGGTCCCCCACCATATACCACATCCCCATGAACCGGTCAATTCATATCCGATATCACACCAAAAACGAAAAGGCCGGGGCGGAAGATTCCCACAACAAAACCGTTTCCGGTACCAAGCAATGCTTTACAACGGTACGGAGTCTCACTATAATGACAATTCGATCCGGAGCACATCGAGCCGGCGGAGTTTTTTTACATGAGGACACGACTCACCCCATGCCACTGCATAATGACGAGAGAAAACATCGATCATTGTTTGCTTTTGGGCGGCTATCAGGGTTGATGTATCGCTTTTTTTTGCCCTGGGCCGCATATTTCGGGCTGTTTGTCAGCACCTCAAACTGTCCGTGCTGCGGCCAGCCCGCTTGCCCGGCGGGAGCCGCCGGCATGGGAATTGTAGCCGGGCTTTTAGCCGCCGTAACCGGTTTTTTTCAAAGACGGCAGCGCTCCCGACTTGAGAAAGATTCAATTCCGGAAGCCACCCCTCCCGTGCAGAGGAAAACCAGGTCATCAGTAAAGAAATCAGATATACTGTTTCTCGTTGTCGTGGCTGCACTCATTGCTGCGGCCTTCGGCATATTCCAGGTTGTGCTCCCATCCCAGGGACGAGAGATCATCATCGAGGAGGGCAACGAGCTCATCGGCGTATTCTCCCTTGAAGAGGACCAGGTAATAGAAGTCCAGGGCCCGCTGGGTATCAGCACCGTCATCATTGAAAACGGGGAGGCTTACATGCAGGACTCCCCCTGCCCCAACAAGGTGTGCATCGCCATGGGACGTATCAGCGAACCGGGCGACTCCATCATATGCATCCCGAACCGGGTGTACATCCGGGTACAATAATCCTGCCTTCCCCGCTTTTACGCACCTGTTCCAATTAAATATGTGATCACCACTATTTATATTGAAATAGTCCGAATTCTTCCCGGACTTTAGATCCTCACCAAAACAGGGAGACAACAGAACCGCCGCGGAAAACACCACCACGCCACACACCGACACCACCACCCACCTCAATCACATCAATCCCCCACTTCATACAACATCCCCATGAACCGGTCAATTCATATCCAATATCATCCCAAATACAAAAAAAGACCGGGGCGGAATATTCCCATGATAAAACCGTTTCTGGTATCAAGCAATGCTTTACAACGGGGCGGAGTCTCGCTATAATAGAAATTTGATTCGGCGCGAATACGTTTCAGGATAAAAACGAGCCGGCGGAGCTTAATTCACACGAGGATGCGACACACCCCATGGCGGAAACTCACATACAGGTCAAGGGAGCCCGGGAACATAACCTGAAGAACATCGACGTTCTCATCCCCCGGGATCGCCTGGTGGTCATCACGGGGCTCTCAGGCTCCGGAAAATCGACCCTGGCGTTCGACACCATATACGCCGAGGGGCAGCGGCGCTACGTCGAGTCCCTCTCGGCCTACGCCCGCCAGTTCCTGGAGCAGATGGACAAGCCGGACGTGGACTTCATCGAGGGGCTGTCGCCCGCGATCTCCATCGAGCAGAAGACCACCAGCAAGAACCCCCGCTCCACCGTGGGGACGGTCACGGAGATCTACGACTATCTCCGGCTGCTCTTCGCCCGGGTGGGCCGGCCCCACTGCTACCAGTGCGGCCGAGCCATCAGCTCCATCACGGTGCAGTCCATCGTGGACCAGGCCATGGAGCTCCCCGAGGGGGCGGTTCTCGGTGCTGGCGCCCATCGTCAAGGGGAGGAAGGGGGAATACAAGAAGGAGCTGGACGGCCTGAAGCGCTCGGGCTACGTCCGGGTCCGCATCGACGGCATCCTCTACTCCCTGGACGAGGAGATCAGCCTCGAAAAGAACAAGAAGCACGACATCGACGTGGTGGTGGACCGCCTGGTGATGAAGGACGACATCCGCCTGCGCCTGACCGACTCGTTGGAGACGTCGCTCCGGCTCTCCGACGGGTTCGTCACCCTGGCGGTGGAGGACGGCGTTGAGCTGTTGTTCTCGGAAAAATTCGCCTGCACCTACTGCGGCATCAGCTACCCGGAGATATCCCCCCGGCTCTTCTCGTTCAACAACCCCCACGGCGCGTGCCCCAAGTGCAGCGGCCTGGGCACCACCATGTACCTGGACCCGGATCTGATCGTGCCGAACAAGTCCCTGTCGCTCCGGGAGGGGGTGATCGTGCCCTGGGAGAAGAAGAACTCGGTCTACCACTTCCAGACCCTCGACGCCCTGGCGAATCACTACAACTTCGACATCTACACCCCGTTCGAAAAGCTCCCCCAGAAGATACAGGACGTGATCCTCTACGGCTCGGGGGAGGAGAAGATACAGTTCTACTTCGAGCGCAACGACGTGAAGGTATTCTACCCCCGGCCCTTCGAGGGGGTCATCCAGAACCTGAACCGCCGCTACCAGGAAACCGACTCCGAGTTCATCCGGGAGGAGATATCCCGGTTCATGAACGTCCGCTCCTGTCCGGTCTGCAACGGCGCCCGACTGAGGAAGGAGAGCCTCCACGTCACCATCGACGGACAGAACATCCACGACTATACCAGCCTCTCGGTCCGGGAGCTCCTTAAGCGGATGGAGGTTCTCGAGCTCACCGAGCACGAGGAGGTGATCGCGGGGAGAGTGATGAAGGAGGTCGTCGAGCGCCTCGGGTTTTTGGTGAACGTGGGGCTGGACTACCTGACCCTGGACCGCACCTCCGCCACCCTCTCCGGGGGCGAGGGCCAGCGCATCCGCCTGGCCACCCAGATCGGCTCGAGCCTGGTGGGGGTGCTCTACATCCTGGACGAGCCGAGCATCGGGCTGCACCAGAAAGACAACCAGAAGCTGCTCCAGACTCTCATGCGCCTGAGGGACCTGGGCAACACCGTCCTCGTCGTGGAGCACGACGAGGAGACGATCCTGGCTTCTGACTACATCATAGACATGGGCCCCGGGGCGGGGCTCGCCGGCGGAAAGATCGTCTTCTCCGGGACGCCCGAGGAGATACTGGAGGACGAAGACTCCCTGACCGGCAGGTACCTCTCCGGACGGCTCTCGATCCCGGTGCCGGAGAAACGGGTCTCCCCCCGGGGATACATCACCCTGGTGGGGGCAACCGAGAACAACCTGAAGGAAATCGACGTCCGCTTTCCCCTGGGTACCCTCACCTGCGTCACCGGCGTGTCCGGGTCCGGGAAATCGACGCTGATCATCGATACGCTCCACAAGATCCTGAGCCAGGCCCTCTACCGCTCCCGGCACAAGGCGGGGGCCCACACCCGCATCGAGGGGATAGACGCCATCGACAAGGTCATCGACATCGACCAGTCCCCCATCGGCCGCACCCCCCGGTCAAACCCGGCCACCTACACCGGGCTCTTCACCCACATCCGGGACCTCTTCGCCCAGCTCCCGGAGTCGAAGGTCCGGGGGTACAAGCCGGGGCGATACAGCTTCAACGTCAAGGGCGGCCGGTGCGAGACCTGCTCCGGCGACGGTATTATAAAAATAGAGATGCATTTCCTGCCGGACGTCTACGTCACCTGCGAGACCTGCCAGGGCAGGCGGTACAACCGGGAGACCCTGGAGATTTTGTACAAGGGAATGAACATCGCCGACGTGCTGGAGATGACCGTCAACCAGGCCATGGAGTTCTTCACCCACCACTCCCAGATCATGAACAAGCTCGTAACCCTCAGGGACGTGGGCCTGGGATACATCAAGCTGGGGCAGTCGGCCACGACCCTCTCCGGCGGCGAGGCCCAGCGCATCAAGCTCTCCAAGGAGCTCTCCAAGCGGAGCACCGGCCGAACGCTCTACATTTTGGATGAGCCGACCACGGGCCTCCACTTCGCGGACATCAAGAACCTGCTGACGGTGCTGCTCCGCCTCCGGGACGAGGGAAACACCATCATCGTTATCGAGCACAACCCGGACGTCATCAAGAGCGCCGACTACATCATCGACCTGGGCCCCGAGGGGGGCGACGAGGGGGGCAGGATCGTGGCCGAGGGGACGCCTGACGAGGTGGCCGGGATGGACGGCTCCTACACCGGCGAGGTCCTCCGGCAGATATTCGAGCGGGAAAAGGAGCGCCGGGACGAGGCGGTCTGACGACCGGGGGGGACACCGGAGCGGGAGGCCCGGAGGGAGAGGTGGCGGGTATTGACCGCCCTTCATCTTTCAATTGCAATATTTCTCCTGGAGCTGCGTCTTAAAGGGAAAGACAACATCACTCAGGAGACAGAAACAATGGAACAGACCGAAAGCGTTATGCCGAAAAGCCATTTCAAGGCCATGGCGGCGATGTTCGCCGTCAGGGACTTTTTCTCCCCCCGGGGCAGGATCCTCGATGAGATCGACATCAACGAGGGGGACGTGATCCTCGACTTCGGGTGCGGCCCGGGGGGCTACTGCCTGCCGGCGGCGGACCTGGTGGGGGAATCGGGACGGATCATCGCCCTGGATATCAATCCCGCGGCCCTGGAGCACGTCCGGGACCGGGCGGCGAAGCAGAACATCGAGGTCATCGAGACCATGCTGCCAAACGGCGGTATCGACCTGCCGGACGGGAGCGTGAACGTCGTATTCCTGTTCGACGTGCTCCACGACCTGAAAAACTGGGGCGCCATCGTTCCCGAAATACGCCGGGTCCTGAAGCCCGACGGCGTCCTGGCGACCCACGACCACCACATGAAGGGCGAGGACATCATCGACGCCGTCATCGAATCGGGCCTCTTCCGGTACGAGGGCATCACGAAGCACGCCTTTCGCTTCCGGCCGATATAGTGTATCGCTGATGGAGCGTACCAGGTAGTATCGCGTATCAAGTAGTATAAATATATTGGTTCAATCGACCCCCGCCCGTTTCGCTCCCACGCGGACCGGGCGGGAACATATCGCCTCCGGCGGTGTCCGATACCCCTATGAAACCGATCATCCTGACGCTCCTGAAAAACATCGTCCTGGGAATCTCCCTGGCGGCGCCCATCGGCCCGGTGAGCGCCGCGGCCATCAAGAACGGCTTCAAGGGGGGGTTCTTACCCGCCCTTACCACCGGCCTGGGGGCGGCCAGCGCGGACACCACCATCCTGCTTCTCATCTACCTGGGCCTTGCCCGGTTCATCGAGATCCCCGCCGTGCAGCTCGTCATCTGGATCGGCGGCTCGGCGATCCTCATCTACCTGGGCGTGACGACCATGTTCGAAAAGCCGCCCTCCCTGGACGCGGAATCGGGCCCGAAAGCCCCCATCGCCGGGGCCTTCGCCTCGGGCTACGTCATCGCCATCTCCAGCCCCATCACCATCGTCTGGTGGCTGGGGGTCTTCGGGGCAATTTTGACGGACACCGTGCGCACCGCCACCAAGCTGGGGCGCTGCTCTCCAGCCTCACCATCGTCCTGGGGGTCATCCTCTGGTTTGTTTTT
>Ga0180432_10002703_pt1 | contig 26368 bp, 24 predicted proteins | sample SS_ome_10_FD_132414 | JGI IMG/M metagenome (GOLD analysis project Ga0180432, IMG submission 132414) | Hypersaline lake sediment archaeal communities from the Salton Sea, California, USA - SS_1_MS_2 metaG | ecosystem: Environmental > Aquatic > Non-marine Saline and Alkaline > Hypersaline >... | reverse complement strand
GAAACTCCATCCACCGTGTAGGGCTGCGACGCTGTGAGGCGTAAGGGGAGACCCTTGGCAATGGACAGAAACGATACCTCCCGTGGTATGCGATGATTCACTCGGTGATGAGGTCGCTACGGGCTTGGGTGAGACGACTAACCCGCAGGGTGCAAGGGCGAATAGGCGCCGATACCTTCCTACTGGGGGCGCGGGTAGCCCGCATAGCTGAATGCCGCCAAGGTACAGAAGATGGGTTACATCCAGCACACCATTTTCAATAAATCGATGATTTTATCATAACCTAATGTTAACAAATAAGCTGTGATAGCTAATGGTTGAATTATCAATAATCAGGGACTGTATAGCGATCTTCGGGGTGCTAGCGGGGTTCAGCTACTATGTGCTGACCGTAAGAGCTAATCAGAGAAACATGAGGCAGACTCTTGAGACAAGACAGATCAGCCTCATAGACAACATGGTTACAAGAAGCATGGGCGAAGAGGGTTTTAGGAATATGTTTGAGCTCTTAAGATATGAGTGGAAAGACTTTGAGGACTTTGAGAGGAAATATGGCTCAGAGAACAACGTGGAAGCCAGCGCCAAGAGATTCTCCCTTTGGCAAGAATTTAACCTGATTGGTATGATGCTCCGTAAGGGGCTGGTTGAAGCCGACGATCTCTTTGAAATGGGTATGCAGGGTTGCATATTCCTCTGGGAGAAGTTTAAGCCGATCATAGAGGAGGAGAGGAAGAGATATCTTGGCAAGAATTTCCTGAGGGATTTTGAGTATTTGGCTGGTGAGATGTTAAAAATAGTACAGGAGAGAGACACAGCATACACGATTCCTGAGACCCTCGATAAATACGTCCCAGACCAGTAACTCCTCTTATCCAATAATTCCCCATGAGTTTTAATTATAGCTCCTTGAGTTTGGGCACTGAAAGATACATCAATGCAACTATCAACACCATTATACCACCATAAACGCTCTGAGCAAACGATGCACCGTACCTCTCCGCCAAGGTACCAAGCGTCATGCTCCCAATAACCCCAAAGCCAATGCTCAGCTGCCACATACCCATAGCCCTACCCCGCTGCTCCTCACTCACATTCAACTGTAGCAATATCTGGGACATAGCATCATGACCAGCAGCCGAGACACCAACTATACCAATAAACAACAAAGCTAGAGCATAGACAGGAGTATTGGCATATAGTATCAACCCGACCCCAAACATCAGGAACGCCCCCAAGAGGAGTTTTCCCTTATGTTTGAAGTCTCCAAGGCTGGCCAAAGCCAAGCTTGCTATTAGCCCTCCACCCGACCTGAAGGCGTTAATCATCCCGTTTCCAACAGCCCCTACCTTTAGTATGTCTCGGGCGAAAACCGGGACGAGCACGGGGTATGAGAAACCAAACATCTCACAGGTAGCCGCCATCAACATCAGCGCAAGTACAATCCTATTTTTTAGAACCACCTGTATCCCTTCCTTCAGGTTTCTCCACACACTAAGCTCCTGAGCGACTCTCTTGGTTTGAATCCCCTTGATAGAACCCACTAGCAATATAGAGACCATGAACATCCCAGAAAGCGCGAAGAATGGCCATTCCTTACCAAAAAACTCGATTATCAGACCAGCCAACGCGCCGCCCACTATGCCGATTCCCCTCATGCCAACCGCGTTGAGGGATATCCCATTCATCGCGTTTTCTCTACCAACGATATCTAGAATAAATGATTGGCGTGCAGGGTTCTCGAAGGTCCTAATGATTCCTCGTATGAATATCAGGGCTAACGCGTGGTATAGCTGGATTATACCTGAGATGATTAAGACGCCGAAGATGATACCACAAAACACGTAAAGAATGTAACAGATTATCAACAATCTTCTCCTATCCATCTTATCCGCTGTTGCCCCACCCACCATGCCGAATAGTAGGTTTGGCGAGGAACGGACTGCCCAGAACAAGCCCAATGAGAGGGGTGAGTTAGTTAGTTCAAGCACCAGCCACCCTGATGAGACATCCATAAACATGTCTCCAAGTGAGACTGAGATAGTGGTTAGGAACAGTAGTGGGAAGCCCTTATACTTGAAGGGTGATATCATCTGTCGGAGATACACATCTCGTTTATTTTCAGTACTCAAGCGTTATCACCCAGAAATAACCTGATACAGTCTACTAGAATAAAAAATCCAATGGTGTTTTGAAACGAAGATCGGAGTCTCTTTCAGCTTCTTTCTAACTGAATATCCTCATCGATGATTTTATTCACAAACTACGATATTCTACTCACGAAACAAGATGACCCTGTTCATAGCCCAGATCACCATCAAAGACCAGACGCTCTACCAACAATACATCGACGGATTCTACACAGTCTTCAACAAATACAAGGGAAAAATAATAGCAGTAGACGACGACCCCAAACCCGTAGAAGGAGAAAAACTCCACACCAGAATTGTAATCATCCGGTTCCCAGACGAGACAGAGTTCGAAAAATGGTACTATTCACCAGAATACCAAGAACTCGCAGAGCTACGCTGGAAAGCATCAGACGCAAACATCATACTCGCCAAAGAAAGAACAACTAACTAGAACGTATCCCGGATTTGACCGAGTAAAAACATTTTGACTAAAAACCAATCCACTTATCCATTTAAATCTCAGTGAAGGTTGAAAGAAATTAGGCGACCAAGATGGAGAGCGACAAAGAGAAAATAGAAAACCTTGAGGAAGCCGTCTTCAAAGCCCTAGACCACCAGAAAAGAAGAGACATACTAAGATACACAGGAGAAGTAGGCAGCGCTACCTTCACAGAGTTAAAGAACAACGTAGACTTCCCTGATAGCCCCAGCCTTAGCTACCACCTCAAGAGCCTAGAGCCCTTCCTCGAACAACGAGAAGCTAGATACAGCCTCTCAAATCTGGGAAAATCCGCTTACAATCTATTGTTGAGAACGGGTAGCTACAGTAGAGCTGTTCTGCATTACAGCAAGAAGAAGGGCACGATCATCGGGCACATTGTACTCTGGTTGGCGGCGTGGGGTGCCGCCATAGTATTGGAGACAGACTCGTTCTTTTACACAATAATCATACCCGTCCTCGCCGGGACCAGTCTAACCGTGATATACGCCCTATTCGAGTAAACAACATCAATTTTAGTAACATGAGCCCAATTGGAGTCTGAATGAACACAACTCGACCCGGGATAACAAGAGAGATAGCACTCATCAGCCTTGCCATCTTCTTCGCAGACGCCAGCCACAGCACGGTGATCCCCATCTTCCCCGGGTTTGCCCAACGAGTCGGAGCCAGCCTCAGCATGCTGGGCTCCTATGGCTCTGTCGCAGCTCTCACAATGCTCATATTCTCACTGCCCTTGGGCAGGCTCTCTGACAAGTATGGGCGAAAAAGCCTGATGATCCCCGGATTAGCCCTGTTCATTCTGGTTCCCATTTCCTATATATTCGCATCATCCCCCATCCACCTGTACCCCATCAGGATGCTGCTGGGGCTCGCAGTAGGCATGATTTTCGGTAACGGTTTCCTCTTGATGACCGAGATCGCTGAGCCAGAGTTTAGGAACACGGCACAGGGAATGTACATGACCTCAATGGGGATAGGATTTACCATAGGACCATTGATAGGAGGATTCACAGCCAAACTCTATGGATCACAGGTCAGCTTCATCATCAGCGCAGCATTCGGAGCCTTGAGCCTACTATTATTCTTACTAGTGCACGAGAAACAACGCAAACCCCTAGACTCAGCCCCCAGAGAGAACCTAACCCTCTCCTCCATTATCCGAGACAGAAAGATATTGGCAGCAGGAGTTGCCAACTTCCTAAACTCACTCATGTTCAACGCTCTAACCCTGTTTTTCCCTGTCTATGGAGCAAGCATAGGCTTTGATGAATCCCAGATAGGCACTAGCTTCACCTCACGTGGATTAGCTAGCACAGTAGTCAGGCTCCCAGTAGGAGCCCTGACCAAGCATATTCGCGCCCTCTACCTCATGATCTCTGGGTTGATTCTCTCCTCTATCATGATCTTTGGGGTCTCCCAGTCAACCCTACTGACATATGTTAGCATCCTAATGGGCATCCAAGGCATCGCCTACGGCATCTACCTTACTTCTGGGAGCATCTATGTCGCCCAGAACTCTGAAGAAAACTATAGGGGAACCGCTATGGCGGTTTACTCTATGTTTGGAAATCTTAGCGGTATCATCAATCCCTTGATTCTGGGGTTGATCGCCGAGAACATTGGATCACGTGGTGCTCTAGTGTTCTCTTCGGCGGTGACCCTGATTGGTGTGTTGCTTGTCTATTATCTAGGGCGTAAATCAGAATCCAAGTCTAGTCACAATTTGTGATTGCTATATTTGAGTTCAGGTTATAAACTAAACAACGTCATATACAGCATGGACCCCGAGATATCGCCATTAATAGAAGAATTAGAGACCAAGATACAAGAATTGAGAGAGCAACACAAGATAAACGGCTATACAGTATCAATCGTAGGCACCTCTGGAAGACTCTGGTCACAAGGATATGGCAACGCAGACCACAAAGAAACACCAGTCACATCAGACACACTATTCATGATCGGCTCCCTCTCCAAAGCATACACATCCACAGCCTTCCTCCGAGCAATCCAAGCAGGCTTGGTTAAACTAGACGACAAGCTCATCGATTACTATCCTGAGTTCAACTGGAAGACACGATACGGTAGTGACCAACGAGAGAAGGTTACTTTCCGACACCTGCTGACCCACTGGGCTGGTCTCCAACATAATGGCAACATAAGACTATCCGATGGAGGATTCTGCGGCTACGACGAATACATAGACAGGATAAACAATATGTGGCAAAAGTACCCTGTTGGCACTCGTTTCTCATACTCAAACCTAGGATACGACCTCGTGGCAGAAGCACTCAAAGAGATCACCGGGCAGAGCTTTGAACAATGGATGAAGACCCAAGTCTATCAGCCTCTTGGGATGAATCGTAGCACCACTGATGCTTGGGCAGCGCTCCAAGGACCAAGTGTCGCAAGGGGGCATTTTGGGGGTTCAGAGTTCAGCATAGAAGATACTGCATCGCCCCATATCGCCTCAGGGTCCCAGTATAGCTCTGTCGATGATATGTCCCACTTCATAGCAATGCATCTCAATGGGGGCATGATTAATGGGGAGCAGTTCCTTGAGAAACATCTGCTTGAGGAAGTATACAGGATACCCTACAAGGATGAGTACCAGTTGATGGCTATCGGGATGGGCATCGGAGTCAGACGCTTCAAATACGGTGGAGAACTTTTCCTCTCCTTCTTCGGCGATGGACCCGGATATCTATCACTACATCAACTGTTCCCGAGGCTGGGCGTAGGCTGGGTCATGTCCTGTAATCAAGCGATCAACGCTTTCCCTTTAATGAGCAGTGTAGCCACCATGATCGAGGAATATATGGTCAAGGCGAGGCTGGGAGAGTTACCCCCAGACCTAGATGCAAAGGACCAGCTACCCGAGAGAAACCCTATTTCCCTCAATCCCTCTATTTTGGACAGGTTATCTGGGAGATATGTCTCAAGGATGACCAAAATCCATGTAAAACATGAAGACGATTCCCTAGGATTCCAGTATCAAGGAAAACCCAACAAACTAACCCCCATATCAGAAACAGAGTTCACCTCAGACCAAACACCATTAATCACATTCAACCTAGATGAATCAGGCAGACCCATAAAAGCAACGCTCCTCCCCAAGAACGGCTACACAACAGTACTCGACTATGATGGAGGACCCTCTGACCCAGCTGGTCCGGACAAGCCTAGGTGGCGTAAATATCTTGGCTATTATATGTTTGATTATGGGGTTCTCTCCTGGTATTATGCGGTCCAAGTGGTTGATGGGTATCTGTTCCTTGCAACTGGTGGTGACGGCTTCAGACTCACCGAGTATACACCTGGGCTCTTCTTCACCTCTGATGGTCAGAGCGTAGAGTTTACAAAGGATTCAATGATACTCCCAGATGGAATTTACCAACGGGAGAAACCTTCAGCCGAACGAATAAGTGAGCTAATGCGTGAAAACCCAGAAGACATCAGGCTCCATAGTTCAAGCCTCGATAGCCTAATCAATATCCTAGAACGAACCAGTATGACCCTTGAGGCAACCAAAATCAAAGAACTTATCGAAGAATAAAACCAACGAAACTAAACACCTCTAGTAAGATATGAATAAGTCCCCCACCCATCTCTAACCATGATTACCGGATTCAAACTGGACAAGGCAAGAGAACACATGAAAAAACAGGGCTTGGACTGCATCATAGCCACAAGCCACGACAACGTCTACTACAGCAGCCACTCCGAGATAATGACCATCACCATGCTGAAACGCCTCGCAGCCGTATTCATCCCCCTCGACGGCGAACCAGTCTTTGGTGTCCACGCCAACGAGAAGGTCACCGCAGAAGAGACCACATGGATAAAAGACCTCAGAGTCTACGAGGGAGGCGAATGGGAGCCCCTGAAACCCATTGATTTTGTAGCCGAGACCATCAAGGAGATGGGTTACGCTGAATCAAGGATAGGCGTCGAGACCCTTGATATCCCGGGCATGTGCATGGATCACCTGCGGAACCAGCTTCCAGAAGCCAAGATCACTGATTGCCAGCCTGTCTTCGATAAGATGAGGGCAGTTAAGAGCCCAGAAGAGCTCAGGCACATGAGCAGGATAAACATGGCAACCGCAAAAGCCATCACAGTCGCCTTTGAGATCGCCAAACCCGGTGACTCTGAGAAGGAGATCGCACGAAACATGATTAATCTCACGTTAAGCTATGGCGCGGATACTGTTGCATTCATGACCATGGGTGCAGGACCAAACATATGGGAGACCCACCACATACCAGGAGACTACAAGATCAAGGAAGGAGACCTAATCCACGTTGATTTCGGCTGCCTATTCGATGGCTACCTCAGCGACATATCCAGAATGGCTGTAGTGAAACAACCATCCGAGTCCCAGCTAAAAGCCTACAAGATGGCGGTAGACGCAGAACGAGTCACAGGCGCCGCATTATCTCCCGGTTTACCCGTATCCACTGTGCATAACACGGTGAAAGAGTTCTATGAATCCAATGGATACCCGTATAACAGAGCCTTCATCGGTCATGGCTTGGGCATTGGATGCCACGAGTATCCATTCCTAGGGCCCAGCCACGGTGACTGGGTTCTTAAAGAGGGTATGTTCTTCCAGATCGAGCCCAGCGTCATACTAGGCGACTCACGTATGCACACCGAGGACAGCTATATAGTGAGAAAGGGTGGCGGTGAGAATATTAGCGAGTACAGGGATGTCTCTGAGCTTCAGGTTATAAGATAAAAAAAATGGTGTGGAGGCTTACTCCACTTTGTTCATGGGTTCTCCGCAGCATACAAGGACACCGGGACCGCTCTCCAGAACCTTGACCTTGTTGCCGCAAATTTCACAGAGGTATACTTCACTTACTTCTGTCATAGTATATCCAAGGAGCCTCACTAATTATACCTTACCAGCAATAGGGGGAGGGGGGGGGTACCACGAAAAACCCATTAACAAGCCTATTATACGAAAACCAGCCCCAAAAACGCTTAGATTTGATCCAAATAGGTACAAAAACGTACACAATAACCGGGTAATTAATGACAAAAAGCGTCATGGTAAGAATGATTTCACCATAATAAAGGAAAATTAGATGACCGTAAGCTCCTTATGATAATTGCTGAAAGGAACCCCACCGGTCTTGGTCACCATGACCACATCCTCAACACGTGCACTCCACTCACCAAAAAGCAGTACACTGGGCTCAACAGTGAAAGTCATACCCTCCTGCAGCATCGTATCATCTGGTAGATACAGGTACGGAGGCTCATGCACAGTAATACCCATGCCATGCCCCAGCCTGTGAACAAAGTTCTCACCATAACCCGCCCGCTCAATAATACCACGCGCCACGCTGTCCAGTTGCTCACAGGTCAGCTCACCAGCCTTCATCTGCTCAATCGCTGAAGCCTGAGCCGTCATCACCAAATCATGAATCTCCCTAACCTTTGCAGGTGGATCACCTACACAGACGGTTCTGCCAAAATCGCTGCAGTATCCATCGTAGACACAGCCGAAATCAAAACTGATGGTATCCCCATCCTCCAAGAGCCGGGGCTCCTTACTGGATACTCCTAGTCCCCATGGATGTTTTGGTGACCTGAACCTGACGCCTGTAACGAAGCTGTTGTATTCTGCCCCCTGTTTCTTGAACTCGGAATCGATCATGTTGGCTACATCGAACTCAGACATCCCACGCTCAAGTCTATCCACCACCTTCCCATAAACCCCATCAGTGATCTCCCCAGCCTTCTTCATAACCGCGATCTCATCATCATCCTTGACCATCCTCATAGGCTCAATAATCTCGTTGGCATTCACCAACTTGCTATAGGGCAAGACCTCCCTGAACAATAACACAGTATGAGCCCAAGCGCGCTCCTCGATAGCTATCCCCTTCCCCCTGAGATTATATGCCCCGAAAACCCGTTTCAACACCTCTTTGGGGCGCTCGCTCTCATCAAGAATCTTCACCTCAGTTATCCAGGGCTTGCCCTCGGCTTCATGTTGCCAGCCGCTTCCCCCCATCCTCGGGGCTACCAGAGTTATCCCACCTGTCAAGCCGATGTATGCACCATGAATATAATCCCCGTAACTGTTGCTATCTGTTAGCTCTGGACCTCTCCTCTTGATCCCTGTGAGATAAAATAAATTAGCCCCCCTCCTCAGATACATCAGTGCGATCCTTTTTTCCCGCATAACTTCCCTGAGCCTGCTGAGCCTTCCCTCGTAATCCATTGCCATAACCTATAACATTGGTACGCCGGTATAATAAAACTGCCAAAAAGAAAAAATTGGATTAGAGGTTCTTGACAACCTCATCGAGGCGAGTCACGAACCGCTCAGCCTGCTCCATGGTACAGTAGAAATGGGGACTCACCCGAATACCGCCGACCCTCTCACAGCACCAGTAATCCTCAGCGTTCAAAGTCTCAACTGTCTTCTTGATGTCAGGAACCTTCACATTCAGGTAGGATCGTCTCTTTTCCTCGACTGGTGTCTGTAGCTCATATCCCCGCTCCAAGAGCATATCAATGATCTTCGAAGAGAGCTTCTTGTTCTGCTTCTCGATCTCCTTCATCCCATGATCCAGTAGCACCTTCATACTGTTTCCCGCAGCTTTGAAGGTTAGATCAGGGCTCCTGAAGACACCATACTTGCTTATACCATCCTTGAGGTTGAACTTGTGACCCATATATGGTCCCTCCATTCCGGTCTTCTCATAGGTATAGGTGCATCCACTCACATAGGCAGGTGGATACCTGTTGATATGCTCCTTATTCATGTAGAGGAATCCTGCGCTTGAAGCTGGGATGCCTCCGAGGAGCCACTTGAAGGTACTTGTTGCAGCGAAGTCTACTCCTGTCTTGTCTATCTGCCAATCGATTGCCCCGATGCTCTGGGTCGCATCCACTACCATGTATGCACCGTGATCATGGGCTAACTCCGCGATGGCCTCAATATTAAACAGGTATCCATTGAACCAGCTGGGCTGATCCAGATAAACTATCGCGGTATCATCATCAATCGCCTTCTCAAAAGCACCTGTCTCTACCACTCCTTTCTCACTCGGAAGCCACCTAGCCTCGGCGCCCTTCTCCACGGTCTTCTGGACCAATGCGGCTCCCATGGGGAACGCGAGATCAGTCGAGACGATATTATCCCCCTTTTTGACTGGTAGCATGCTCATTATCACGTTCATGCCTGTGGATGCATTTGGAACCCCCAGTACTTCTTCACTTTTGGCTCCAATGACCTTGGCGAATAGCTCTAATGCATTATCGAGTGCGCCTTTTCCCTCTTCCACGTTGAACGCCCATGCGCGTCCCCCACTCATATGCTCCACCAAGGCGTCAATATACTCCTTCATGGTGTCCAGTGTGCTCTGAGGGGCACAGCCCATGACCGCGTTATCGAAATAAACAAGCTTCTCTGCTAATGGAAACTTCTCTTTAAGCTTCAAATCAATCCCTCATAAGTATCCGGAGGATGAATATAACATCCCCTAAACCAGATGACCCTCAGCAACATAGGCAACCTTGCCACCTACATTCACCTCGATACCATCTCCTTTCTTCTCTGCCTTGAGGTAAAGGATTGATGGCCTGTTCACCTCTGCCCCCTGCTCAACCCGAACATCGATCTTGTCTCCACCGAAGTACCTGTGCTTCACAAGGTATCCTGCGAAGCAGCCGTTGGCGCTTCCTGTTGCTGGGTCCTCTGTGAAACTTGTTATCATCCTTGCTTTGAGGTGGTTCTCCGGGTTTTCTGGTTCTCTGCAGAACATGAATGGCCATTTCGCCTTCTTGTCTTTGCTGTACTCTGCTATTTTCTCCGAGTCCAGCTTCACCCGCTTTAATGCTTCTCGGGTCTTCAAAGGTATCATGTAGAAGTATACTCCTGTCGAGACCTCCTGTATCGGGTAATCAGTGTCAAAATCATCAGGCTCCAACCCGAGGAACTCAGCGAACTTCTCCACTGGATGAGTATCCCCGAACTCTGGCGGAAGCTGTCTCATCCAGATTACCCCAGGCTCATCTCCCTCATAGTTGAACTCGACGGGAATCAAGCCCGCCTTCATATCCAAGATAAGCTCATCTACTTTCTCCTTCAAGAGAATCTTCTGGGCAACATACGCCGTGCCCAGTGTGGGGTGCCCCGCAAACGGGAGTTCACTCTCGGGCGTGAATATCCTTACCTTGAATTTTTTCTCTTCCAGATCTGATGCTGTGATGAAAGTGGTCTCACTGAAGTGCATCTCACGCGCAAGTTTCTGCATGAGATCAGTTGGGATTCCCTCATTGTCTATTACTACTGCTAACTGGTTTCCCTCGTATTTCGCCTCTGCGAACACATCTACAATGTATAACGGATGTCTCATACCATCAAGTATGATATCTGTTTTTCAATTTATCCTAAAATCCACTCAAATTTCACATGATCTCCCGTTTCACTGATTCTCCTTCAAAAAAGTAAAACACACGTGGAGCCACTACTTATCCATGACACACATACTCATCAAAAACGGTTACATAGTGGATGGCACTGGAGCCGAACCATATCTTGGCGACCTAGCCATAACCGGTGATAGGATCACCCAGATCTCCAAGGAACCTATAACAGGTAACGCCGATCACATAATCGACGCCAAAGAACAGATAGTTTCACCCGGTTTCATCGATGTGCATAACCATGGTGACCTGAGCATACTTTACTACCCGAGGGCTGAGGGCTTCGTCAGGCAGGGGATCACAACATTCGTTGGAGGCCAGTGCGGTGACAGCATGGGGCCCTTCGGTGACTACATCGGGCTTCCCTGGATCCACGGTGATATCTATGCCGATATCTCCCCCATGATGTACGTGAAAGACTGGCTGCAGCCTAGAGACCTGTTCAACGAGAGACACAAGGAGGTCTACGGCTGGGAGCTAGACTGGAGAGACCTTAACGAGTTCCATAAAAAACTGGAACAAAACGGGCTGAGCCCCAACATGGTTCCAATGGTGGGCCACGGCGACATCAGGAGCCTTGTAATGGGGACCGACTTCCAGAGAAAAGCCACTGAGAACGAGGTAAAAATAATGGTTGAGGAAGTAGAGAAAGCCATGGTAGAGGGCTGCAGAGGATTAACAGTAGGCAGGGACTATGATCCAGGAATCTGGGCCCAATGGGATGAACTCCTAGCCTGCGCCAAGGCAGCCGCAAAGCATGGAGGAATATACGCCAGCCACAGCCTACGGACTGGACACAGGAAACCCAGACGTCCGGGTGAGCATCCACCAGTCAAAACTACTGGAGTTCTCGAGGCATTGAACATTGGACGTGAGGCAAAGATGCCCGTCCAAGTCAGTCACTTAGGCGTACTCTACGACCTTGTGCCCGGGGATAACCGTGACTTGATGAAGGCCGCGATAGATGCTACCCTAAAACTGGTTGATGATGCCATCGCTGATGGTGTTGAGGCTGATTTTGATACCATCCCCAATCATCTTACAGGTGGGATAAATACAAGTCCATGGCTGATCCACAGTCTCCGACCATGGTTGGCAATCGCGGGTAGCCCCGAGCAGTTAGTTAAAGCTTTGAGGATGCCTGATTTCAGAGAGGAGATAAAAGCCAGTATAATGGCTGGGAAGCATTATGGTCTAAACCCTAACATCAACAAGAACTGGGCAAAGGGTCGGGTTATAGTTGAGTGTTCTGAGGAAGCCTATCTTGAGAAGACAGTGGCAGATGTAGCAACGGAACTTCATGTATCTGAGCTTGATGCACTTTTCATGATAATCAGGGCAGACCCCTACACCAAGGTTGAGCTTCAGGGTGACGATGACTGGGTTAAACTTGAGTTCTATAAACACCCCCACGTCATGATCGGGGTTGACACCTTCGCTGTAGACGAAAAGCGCCAAAGCAGAAGCAATCCCCCCAGCTATCCTAACCAGAACAGCTATGGAGGATTCCCCTGCTATCTAAGAAGAGCCGTACGTGAGACCAAGACCCTGACGATTCAGGATGCGGTTCATCGAATAACTGGAAGCCCGGCTAGAAAATTTAAGCTGAGTGATAGAGGGTTATTGCAGTCAGGATACTACGCCGATATAACTGTCTGGGACCCAGAAACAATAACTGATCAGGGTAACCAGATCGAGCCACGCAGGTACCCCTTAGGAATTAACCATGTAATCGTAAACGGTTCACTTGTTGTAAGTAACTCAGCTCACACGGGTAGCTTGCCTGGGAAAATCCTGTACCTTTCCTAGATTAACTCCCTTTTTTTCATCTTTGTATTTGTCATCACTTTAATATCTTGGAGATAGTACATCTCCCTCTCACTGACCAGAGTAATCGCTTCACCTATCTCACCAATCCTCGCAGTCCGTCCTATCCTGTGGAAATAAACTTCAGGATCCTCGGGGACCTCATAGTTGATGATATGGGATATTCCCTTGATGTCTAACCCCCTCGAAGCCACATCCGTGGATACTAGGAATCTCACCTGTCTCTTCTGCAGCCTGATGAGGGCTTGACCTCTTTCTGTCTGGGTGAATCCCCCGTGAAGTGCCTCCACGGGATACCCTTCTTGCTTGAGTGCATCTGTTACCTCTTCTACTCTTTCCCGGGTATTACAGAAAATGAAGCCTCTATCCACCTCAATCTTGTTCAAAATCCTGTAGAGACTTGATAGCCTGTCCTCATCTGATACCTCTAACACATATTGCTCCACGTTTACCTGGGCGATCTCATCCTTTGATACTATGACACGCCTCGGGTGGCGCATATAACGTGTAGAGATCTCCAAGATATCCTCGGTTATCGTTGCGGACCATAGGCTCGTCTGTCTCACAAAGGGTACCTGACTCAGTATATCACGCATTTCTCGTATGAAGCCCATCTCAAGCATCTTATCTGCCTCATCAATCACAACGGTCTTTACCTTACCCAGTTGCAGCACCTTTCTTCGTATCAAATCCAATAGCCTACCGGGTGTACCCACCACGATGTGAGCAGGATACCTCAATAACCCCATCTGCCGCTCAATTTTACCTCCCCCATGGAAGCACATCACCCGAGCCTCAGTGTATTTTGCTAATCCCCTGATATGAGCCGCGATTTGGTTAGCTAACTCCCTAGTAGGCGCTACAATCAGTCCCTGTGTTGATGAATCACGGATATCCACCAGATTCATCATGGGTATGCTGAAAGCAGCTGTTTTACCGGTGCCTGTCTGTGCTTGCCCTATGATGTCTCTCCCCTCAAGGAGAAGCGGTATAGCCTCTATCTGGATTGGCGTCATCTCATAGAATCCCATCTTGCGTATTCCCTTCAATATCTCTGGGCTTAGAGGAAGCTCATCAAAGCGACTCACATTTCTTCCCCCCTGAATAGCTTTGGCAGCGTAAAAGGGTACTTTAATAACAGTAGTGGATATACCCGGGTTTCCTCGGAAATAATACATCAATCAGCCGCTGATGATCCTTTCTGAAGTAGAAATCAGGATACATATGTTCTAGCTCCTCCCTGCTACGGTAGCCAAGGAATAACTGGATCGAGGCATATGGGTTCATCCCTAGGATTCTCTTTGCCTCTGGAACCTCCTCAACCGAGACCAGTCTCCCATCCTCAAACCTCAGACTAATCGCGTATTTCCAGAAATTCATCCTCAGCTCCTTTGATAACCCCTTGAACTCAGAGCTCTCCAGCCTTCTCTCCAGTACTGGGCCAAGCTTCTCAAGGAACCCCCGAGGGTCCAGTATCTTAACCTGCCAAGCATAAATCTTACTCTTGTCCGCCCCAAGCTCGAAAAGGTACTTGGAAAACTCATCCTCATAACTAAGCTTGGATAATATCTTGTTTAAACCCTGTTTCTCTGCCTCTACTCTGATAATCCCAGCAATATCCCCACTATGCCTCTTGTCCTTCAACGCCAATTCCTTGATAACTAGGGTCTCATTCGAATCAGCCCACCATCTATAATAAGCCACCATCTTATCACCATCAAGGAACACGGTTCCTTTGTACGCCTCTGCTCCATAGGTTCCGGTTTTCTCCTGCATACGCCAAATCTCGTCCGTCCTGAGACTATGAACTAAGTAATTGCTCTGGGTAATCTCCAGAAGCCCTTGAGCCTCCTCTATGTCCCTTGACTCAAATGGTCGGGTGGTTAATTTCGACTCCGCCGGGAGCTTTGACACATCTATGGTTGACCTATAATCCAGCTCAACAGCGTACTGATAGCCAAACTGTCGATAAAAATAAGGAATACCCGCTAAGACACAGATATCATATCCTTTTTCACGCGCATATTCATCGAACTTCTCATTCAGGATATACTGAAGCCCCTTACGCCTATGGGATGGATCGGTGCCCACGCACCCCATCTCAGCTACCTTCAACTCCACACCATCAAGGTTCCATCTCTGTGGGATCAACACAAGCCCAGCCACAGCCTTCTCCCCATGCATCACCAAAAAATAATCCTCATGGCTCATCCCGGGATGTTTCTCGACAAATCTTCTCACGATAGTGGCTACGTCCTCGTCTTTGAAGGCGGCATCCATCACATTATATAACTGATCATAATCATCTGCTGATTCTGGTTTAATGAAACGATAGCCCTCGCTCATGAGCCATGAATGTAATGTTCTAATTAAAAAGGATGCAAGGTATACAAGAATTATAGAAATCCATAAACAGCTACGACACACAAGGTAGTAAGAGTGGGATAAATATGAGCGATAGCGATAACCAAGAATCACCCAATATAGACGAGGAATATTTAGAGAAAAAACTAATCGAGAAAATGAGCCACATCTCATCCGAACTAGCCCATGATCTAAGGAGTCCCCTCCAGACAATCCAAAACGCAGTCTACCTACTCGAAAGAAACCCAGATAACACTCAACTATTCACAATGGTACGCCAAAGCCTATCCCAGGCAACAGAGATACTCGACTCCTTCAGAGACTATTACAAGGCGCATATAATTCAGCGAATCGAGGTTGATCCTGTAAAAGTTGTTGATCTCGCCTTCTCTGATCTAGAAATCCCAGTTAACATAGCTGTTACACGTGAGGCTGGTGAGGTAAATCCCATCAGTATTGATCCCTCTAAGATGGCTATGGCAATCAGGAAGCTCTTAAAAAACGCCATCCAAGTCATGCCCGAGGGAGGAGACCTCTATGTCACTATCTCAGAGGAGCAGGGGGTTCTTGAGATAATAATTGGCGATACTGGTTTCGGTATCACCCCCGAGATATCAAAGATAATTTACACGCCCTTCCTTTCTGGGCAGAAGAATGGACGCGGTCTCGGTATCCCAACTGCAAAACGTGTAATTGAGTCCCATGGTGGCAAGTTATCCTATGATTCTAATGCTGGTCAGGGCACTCGTTTTATGATTAAGATACCTCCGTCTGCGGTGAATCTTTAAGCCACTAGGTTTTACTCGATACATGGTTCTAGTCTCTAGTCGTCTTATACATCGGCGTCTTGATTCTCCCTTGCTGAAAGAGGCGTTCAACCTTCTACAAGAGGACCTTGAGATCCAGAGCTATCTTAGAATGGCAAACATCATGGCGGTAAAGAGGCTCGGCTACAATGATCATGGTCCAGTACACGCCAAGATAATCGCTGGGAGCGCTTTAGAGATATTCAAGCTATTAACCAAGCGTGTTGAGCCTAGCAGTGTAGCTCATGGGGTCTGTGGCTATGATGATGCTAGACTGATTGTGTTATTGGGAGCTTACATGCATGACTTGGGGAACGCGGTTCACCGGGAAGAGCATGAGCAGAACAGCGTCATATTGGCTATGAATCCCCTTGAGAGACTTCTCAACCGGGTTTATCATGATGACCCGGGGCTCGCCTTCAGGGTTAAATGTGAGGTTCTTCACGCTCTCTATAGCTCTAATGATAATGTGCCTTGCCTGAGTGTTGAGGCTGGGGCGGTTACCATCGCTGATGGCACCGATATGGCTGAGGGACGTAGCAGGGTGCCTTATCTCTCTGGGAAATATGATATCCATTCCCTGTCTGCTCAGGCGATAAAACGCGTTGAGATCATAGAGGGTGATGAGAAGCCTGTCTCTATTCAGGTCCATATGGAAAACCCCGCTGGAGTCTTCCAGATCGAGGAGGTTATGGGGCGCAAGATACGGAGCAGCGGCATCCCAGAGCTGGTGGAGGTTATCGCCACCATGAATGGAAAGAAGATCAAGACTCTCTAAGCCTCAGGCTCATATGGATCTCTTGGTTTGGTATCGAATCCTAGTTTCTCTTCGCACCATCCTGCGACTTGGAGGAGGTTCCACTCGTTGTATGGTGTTCCTATTAGTTGTAGTCCTAGGGGGAGCTTGTTTGATGCTAGTCCCATTGGCACTGTTATTGACGGTAGTCCTGTTAGGCTCCATGGTGCGTTGAAGGCTGGGCTTCCGGTCCATTCTAGTCCTTCTGGGGCTGTGTCCACGCTTGATGGGCAGACGATACAATCATATCCCTTGATTAAATCAATCATATCTTGGATTATCTTTGATCTCTGCCTCTGTGCACGTAGATAGACTGTGGCTGGGATGAGGAGCCCCGATGATATGTATCCCTGTATGTATTCACCGTATTCTGGTTTCCTTTTCCTAAAGTTGTCCTCGTGTGCCGCTGCGGTCTCTACTGCCATTATTACCCTGTGTACATCGGGCACGTGTTTGAAGCTGGACTGCTGGGGTGCATCGATCATGTCTGCTCCTTCCCCCCAGAGCCTTGTGATGGCTTCCTCGTATCCTTCCCAGACCTCGGGTTCAGCGTTTTCCTTGAAGTATCCTCTTAATACCCCTATCTTGGGCGGAGTCTCCCGTTTTTTCCACTCTTTATCTGTGTCTGTTAGGGCACATAGCATGTGGTGGGCATCCTCTACTGTGCGTGTCATATACCCGATATGATCCAGGCTCCAGCTGAGGGGATAGACGCCACCCCGACTCAACAGATCATATGTGGGTTTTACGCCAATGATGCCACAGTAGCTGGCGGGGCGTATCACTGATCCACCTGTCTGGCTCCCGAAGGCGGTTGGGCACATGCCTGTTGCTACTGCTGCGGCTGAACCGCTGCTTGATCCCCCTGGGGTGTGGTTTGTGTTCCATGGGTTTCTTGTTGGGGCTGGGTCGTGGAGCGCGAACTCGGTGGTCTCTGTCTTCCCGAGCACTATGGCTCCCTGTTTCTTGATCTGTTTGACCATATCTGCGTCATAGTCCGGTGTAAAGTCCCGGTAGATGGATGACCCCATTGTGGTCCTCATTCCAGCTGTGTAGTAAATGTCTTTGACGCCTATGGGTATCCCGTGTAGCTTACCTCTAGGTTTTGTCTCTGTGGCTTTTGCTGCCTCTTCCAGTGCCTCTTGGTTGATGGTTACCCATGCATGTATCAGTGGCTCTGTCTCATTGATTCTACCTAGGAGTGACTCGGCGAGTTCCTTGGGTGTAAATTCACCGGTTATTATCGCGTTTGATGCCTCTGTGAGGCTCATCATGTATGGCTTCATGGCTTTTCCCTGTGCCTGAGCCTAGTCGCTGGCTCAATCGCTGTATCTATTTCTAATTGTCCGACTCGGTATACTGCGGATGCTGTTGCCTCTATGTGTTGCATCATCTTCTCCGCGTCTTCCTTTCCCCAGAGACTCTCTGCGGCATTGTACATTTCCGCGATGTACTCTTTCAAATCTGTCATAGCCAAGAATAGGAGGTTCTCTGATTTTACCTCACCGATATGATAAAAAAAAGGGGGGTTTATGGGTCTGGGTGTAGCTGTGCGCACCACTCGATGTCTACTAGCTTGTAGCATAAGCCTAGGCTCATTGCCTCTGCCTCGACGTTCATCCTTGCCTGATCCTTGTTGTAGCTGTAATCCGTGTCCTTGAAGTTGGTGTAGAACCCTGTGCACTCTGTTATGGTGCCCAGTACTTCCTTGACGTGGAACGCCACGGGGTGCAGGTCGCTGTAATCGATCTCGAGGATTATAGTCGTTGAGCCACATTGTATCTGCTGTAGCCAAGTGAGCAGTCCTCCTCTCAGTGCATAACATGTATAGTAGGTGTCTTCTGCTGTGTACCCGTAGACCATGAAGCCGACTGTACCGTTGAGGTCCTTGTATGTGCTAACTATGCTGTATCCCTTGGTGTCGTCTATTGTTGGGCTGCTGTACCATAGCTCGTCGTCCACTACGTTTTCCATGGTCTTGCCTTGGTAGTAGTCTTGGGTGGTTCTTGCCCAGCATCCCTGTGCGTAGAATCCTTCCCCGTAGCCCGTGAATATCAGGGCGTCTGTGAAGTCGTTGAAGTATTCTGCTGCTTGGCTGGCTATTGGTCCTCCGACTATTATCAGGTCGCTGCTGCTTATGGCGTATGGGTGTATCTTTGTCAAGTGATCCCATGTGTCGGGCGTGCACCAGTCGTCCCTGAAGGCTGAGCGGTGGTCGCCCGCATCGTGGTCGAAGTGGTAGTTAAACCGATCTGGTGTGAGGGCCGTGTCGAAGGCTCTCATAGTCCATGGGATGCTTGGCCCGATGTCCAGTGACTGTATGTCTAGTCCTGATAACCAGGTCTCCTTGTTCTTCCAGTCGCTCCACGCTGATGATAGCATGGCTGAGCCGAGGCTGTCGCTTGCGTGGCTGTTCTCACCGATTACTGTCCATTCCCATCTGCCGTCATGATAATCTGCGTCAGTGTCTAGCTTTGTGGTGTATAGTACCTTGTAGTGTGTGTAGCCGCTTGTGCTGACCAGTATGTCTATGGTGTCATCTGTTGCGGTGTATTCCTCTGGGCGTGTCAGGAGGCGTGCCCCTGATGCGCCGTAGAGGAGTACTTTTTCGCTGTCGTTGCAGTAGTAGCCCCATTTCTCGGGGAACCATACCATGTGTTCTCCTTCGAGGCAGTCCCTTGGGTTGCCGTATTTGTCATAGAGGTGGCTTGTGAGCACTATTGTGCTTGTTATTCCGCCTTTCTGTGCCCATCTGAATGTGTCTAGATGGGCTGCTTCTTTGAGGTCCCATGGGTTGAACACCTCGTTTAGCTGGTAGATGACTTCCTTGTCGATCCTGAAGATGCCTGCGTCTTTGTTGGGGTCCATGGCGTTGTGGTTATCGGTTAGTCCGTAGATGCTTACACATCGGAACTGGTGTGTGCTGTTCTCTGGGTGGTCAAAGTCTAGGTCGAAGTCCCACTCTGCGAATGCGTATGGTGTGTCTGGCTCGTTGTACATTCCCAGGGTGTCTACTGTTTCTCCTGGCTGGAATATTGGCTCCATGCATTCTGCTGCTTCTGAGCATTGGGGTGTGTGTCCCTCCATCACTCGTTTGAATACGAGGCAGAACTTGTCGCCCCATTGCCACTGGAATGGTTTGATTACCACTGCTCCTTGTGGTGGGTGCATTGGCTCCCATCTCCATGATCCCGGTGTTGTGGTGCTCTGCATAAGCATCTTTGCGTAGTCTTCTGTGCCGTCTTGCTTGAAGACCCATGGTGAGTTGTCCCATTCTCCGAGTCCTCTCGGGTAGGCTACTGGCTCCTTTGGTAGTAGTATTACAATCTCGCCTGTTACATCGTTGTAGTAGATGCTTGGGTCTACGAGTTCGTCTGCGCTTGTGGGCAATTCTACTCGGTGTTCATAGCTTTCCATGGTTGAGAGTAGGCATGGTACGTCCACGTCTTCTCCGTATCTTCGTACTTCTTCGGCGTTGGTTACCCATTTGGATATGAGTTGTGGCCAGAACGCTGCGTATCCGACTAAGTCTTCCTCGTCTATGATCTGGCATAGGTCATATGTTACTGGGATCTCGCCTTCTGGGTAGTAGAAGGGGTGCTTGTAGTACTTGGTGGGTAGGTCGCTGTAGAACTCGGCGTAGGATCGGCTGTCAGATGTTAGTCCTATGTCCCATTCTGCTCTTTGGCTGAACTCTATCTGGAATGGGCCTTTCATCTTGTTGTTATCGATCCGTTTTACGTCCTTGATCTCTTGGACCTGTTTCATCACCTTGTTGTATACCAGCTGGATGGTGAGTTCAACTAGTGGTGTTCCCCCATCCATTGGGTCTTTGTCGTAGATGCGATTCTGTAGGAGGTAGATCGCCTCTCTTGGGCCATCATAGATTACCTTTATGTCCTCTGTCTCGGCGTATCCGTTGGTTCTTCGTCCACCATGTGTGTCGGCTGGGTCGCTGGCGTCTTTTGTTAATTGTCCGTTTTGCCAGTCTCCCTCGACTCCCATGGTTGTTCTGTCGGAGAATAAGGCGTATGCCCCGATGTTCCTCAGGTATCCTCCTTCTGTGTAGTGGATGTCCATTATCCATCCGCTGCACCAGAGTTCCTTGGGTACGGCTGGGTTTGCGAATACGTCTACTCCCTTATAGCTTAGACCTGTTTCGGTTTCCCCGTCTATCATTTCCCCGTATTTGGAGAATCCGATATCTACGTTGACCTCGTCATAGGGGTAGAGGATGTACTCATCTGTGTCGAGTAATCCTTCTATTGTCTGGTATGTCTCGTGTCCTGGGACTGTTGGTGGTTCGACTGCGTGTATGCCTGTTATGCTTAGTATTGTCGATAGTAGTAGTGCTGTGATTATGATTAGTGCTGTGTGTTTTTTGGGTTTATTCATTGCGTTTCCCATTAAATACTTTCTTTAAACTTTAATAAACAATAATACTACCAGTAAGATTGATTTTGGGTTACAACTCTACCTTATATTAGTGGTTTTTTAAGGTGATTTCGAGCACTTTTTCCAGTCTATCGCAGTGGTGTTCCCATGTGAATTTGGATCTTACGTGTTTGAGTGCATTTTTTCCCATTTGCTCTCTGAGCGCTGGGTCCTCTATGAGCCGTATATGTTTCTCTGTCATCATATCAAGATCATATGGCTTGACTCTGTAACCGGTTTTTCCATCGATCACTGTCTCTCTTGGTCCAGCGTGGTCCCATACGATGGATGGTATCTTGCAGGCTGCGGCTTCAAGGGGGCCTAGCCCGAAGTCTTCTTCTGGTGATGTGTATGCGTATGTGTTTGCGTTCTGATAGGCTGATATCAGTTGCATTGCTGATAGTTTGCCTGTGAATGTGACGTTTTTTTCTATTTGTAGTTTGGATCTGAGTTCTTGCAATTCTCTTGTGTGTTGTGTGGGTTCTCCAGTGATCTTGCATTGTATTTCTGGGTATTTTGCCTTGATTTTTTTGATGCAGGTAAGTAGATAATCTATTCTTTTCTGGGGGATGTGTCTGTTTGTTGTGAGTATGTAGTCTTTTGTTGATTTTTCTATTGGTTTGAATTTTTGTTTGTCGACGCCTGGGTAGCAGATTACGCTGTTTTTCTGGTATGCTTGCTGTATTTGCAGCCTTATCCAGTTAGAGTTTGTGAGAATTATAGTGGATGATTTTATTGAGATATTGTCAAGTTTCTTTATTACTGAATTCCCTTTGTGCAGTAGGTTAAGAAAGGCTAGGCTTGGATCATTTTTCCACCCTGTTTTTCTATCTACTTCTCTTGGGTGCAGGAACCTGTTTGCTTGATGCAGATATGATACGTATGGGGTGCCTGTTTTCTTTGAGACTCTGTAAGCGATCCAGTTGCTGGGTTGCCCGTGGGCGATTATTATCTCATCGTCTCTGAACTCCTTGGTTGGTGGCTGTATGCTTGAGTCGATCATTTTAAGCGCGGTTTTCAGTGGGGCGCTATCGGGAACGTTGTTGGATATTTTTATGAGTTCTACTTCTTTTGCAAGTTCTGGGAAGCAGTCCTCAGAGATTATTGGTGCGTATACCTTTACTTGGTGTCCTTTTTTCATTAGTCCTTTTGCTTGGTTGAGTACTGTTCTTTCTCCTCCTCCACTGTAGAAGAAGCCCATATGGATGATGCCGATGTTGATTGTCTACACCGTTTTCATTGGCTCAGTTATTTAGGTAGAATCTTGTGTTCTGGTTACCCTGTTTTCCTAGTCTTACCGTTTTTCTCCACCTGTTACCCAAAGGAGGTCTCCTGATGAACTGTAGTCTTATTTCAATTTCCTCTGAAAATTAATGAGAATACGTTGAAGCCCATGATTTCGGTTATCGCCCCAATCTATAATGAGAAAAAGACACTCGAAACAAATATTCTTAGAATTCGTGAAGCGTTATACGATTATCCTCACGAGATAATTATTGTTGAAGATAATAGTCCTGATGGAAGCGGTCAACTTGCAGACGAGTTATCGAAACATTATCCCGATATCAAGGTATTACATCGTCCAATGAAAATGGGGCTGGGAACGGCATACAAAGATGGATTTCACCTGACAACTGGCGATCTTATTGTCTCTATCGATAGTGATCTGAGTCATGACCCAAGTTATTTACCTAACCTTATAGAACAATCATTTGAACACGATATCGTGATTGGGAGCCGTCTATGTAAAGGGGGAAAAATAGTAGGCAGGGGATTGACCCGAGACTTTCTCAGCATTTTCACGAATTATGTAATTCGAAAACTGTTACGTAGACAAATTTTTGATTGGACCAGTGGTTATCGAGTATATAGGCGCAAAACATGGCAGATGGTTATGCCTCAGGTCCACTGTGATAAATGGGATTTCCAGTTTGAGAGCCTCTACAAGGCATTAAATATGAAACAAAACGTAGCTGAATCACCTATTACCTTCTATGAGAGAGCCGATGGAGCATCCAAGTTCACAGCAAGCGATGCCATTGGCTTCATAGACAGCTTTATCCGAATTATCATTGGGCTAAAATAGATCTGGTTTTATGGACAGCAGAATCACCGATAAGAATCCCATTGTATGCAGTGAAAAATAGAGCAACATCCCAAAATTGCCTCTTGATAACGCGATGATTATTCCGATACACGAGTAGACGACGAATAGAAATTCTGGTATTAGTGAGCTGTGGCTGGTCTGGGTTCGTGGTTTCCAGCTCTTTTTTTCTCTTATATTGTATTTTGGTGTACTCAAGAACTCCCCACCCCTCGTGAGTAGCCCTCTAATCACTGATATGCTACACTCGATGCTCAGCCCTATGCTGGTTATGAATAAAAACAGATATTCTTCCGCAAATCTAAGCACTGGCTTACGGGTCTTCTCCAAAAGGACACCGAACACCGCTAACTGGCTGAGAACGCCAATAGACCCGATGACCCCCATAGAGTTCAAGGCTTGGGTCTTTTGCCCCAGCAAGAGTACTGGCACAGATAACAACATCAAAAGCATCGTCCAGAGGTACACCGAGTAACCATTCAAATGAAGCAGCGACTGAATTTTCTGTTTGACGCCATAGTGACCTCTCAATACCTTGCTGAGCAGATTCCTACTGCACTGTATACTGCCTTTTGCCCATCTACTCTGCTGAATCCTGTAATCCTCAATGATCGGGGGAATCTCTCCGGGCACCACTACGTCTCTTAGGTAGACTCCTTTCCATCGATTCATCTGAATCCTGTATCTGATATCCAAGTCCTCTGAGAGGGTGTCGGTCTTCCAGCCACCAGACTCTATGATGGCTTTTCTCCTGAATACCCCGCAGCTTCCATTGAAGTTGATGAAGAGGTTTGATGCGTCTCTTCCAGCTTGCTCGATGTGGTGATGCCAATCCAGTGCGATTGATATCGCTTTTGTCATACCATTGAACTCTCGATTGATATGCCCCCACCTCGTCTGGACGAAACCAATCCGGTCGTCATCCTCCAGAACCGGTACTACTTGTTTCAGAAAAGTCTTCTCGGGTAGAAAATCCGCATCCAGAATAGCTATGTATTTCGCATCGGTCTCGAATAAGCCCATATGCAGTGCTCCAGCCTTGTATCCATCACGGGTTTTTCTCCGTATTACCCTGATGTTGTGATGGTGGTCGATTTTTTTATCAATTATTCGGCTGGTCTCATCGCTGCTATCGTCTAGGATCAAAATCTCCAGCGAGTCTTTTGGCCAATCGAGTTTAATGGCTGAGTCGATTAGTCTTGAGATCACTTCTTTTTCGTTGAATATCGGTAGCTGTAGTGATACTTTGGGAAATGACCTCAGATGTTTTCTCTTCTTCTCTATATATTTTCTTGATGACCATATTAGGTACAGGTTGTTAACTGTGTAAAGCAGTATTAGCCCAGAGAATATGGTTAATAAATAACCAACCAAGTCTGCTATTTTCTATCCCAATAAAGAATGAATAAAGTTATAGTTATTATTTTTTATAAAAGAAAGGTTAGACTCCCTCTAGCAAATCGATTATATGAAGTAAAGCGTTTGCCATTACCGCGTTTTCCCAGTTCTCTGTCTCTGTCACCATCTGGAGCCCAAGTTTTATTGCCTCTACCCCCCTCTCGGGTGGGGAGACTGGGTCTACTATAATGTAATTTTGTGCTATGAAGCTAACCTTTGATAAAACCGTCATACCTGGTTCTAGCTCATTAAATAAGACGTTTTCTCTGTTGAATAAAATTACTCTCCCATCTTTCATTCGACTAATAATGCTGTCGCCTTTCCCTTTTAATACTAAAACTGTTAGTTCATCTCCCAGACTTGTATCGGGTGTTGAATCCATATTATACAACTTAAATCACATAGACATTTTCGACTCAATTATTTAATTAATATGGTAATTTTCTACAATTTTCCCATTTATTATTGGCTAGAATATACATTTTTTAAGAGTACCCGTAACAAACCCGCTTCATATCACTAGTGATATGCTTATATTCTCCTAACTCAATAGTAACGCGAATACGCAGGTGAGATGGTTGTCACAATCAGCAGGAAAAGTACCAAGAGGATTCACAAGATACTATGTACTCTATCTCTTATCCGAGAACGAGCTCACAGGTAAAGACATCATTGATGAATCCATTCGACGCAGTGAAGGTGATTGGGCTCCATCACCCGGATTGATATATCCCCTACTTGGCAGGCTTGTACGAGATGGTATGATCGCTGAGCTCGATGGAGGAAAATTCACCATCACAGAACCAGGCTATAAAGAACTAGGGAAGAAGGACGAGTTTCAACAAGAACTAGAGGGACAGCTCTCGCTTGTCAACAAGTTGGGATTATCAATGTTTGCAGCTGGAAAGTTCTTGGCTGATGAGGCTATAGACCGAATAAGCGGCATTTCTACAACCGCTTGGGATAAGTTGACAAATAGATCTGATGAGACGCAACGCAGATTTGAAGAAAAATATGAGCAGTTTCTACTCGATGAACTGGAGAGGCTAAAACAGAAAAAAACAGAGAAACCCCCAATTCCTGAAGAGTAAAGAATGCTCCCTGTCATTGGCTGTGATGTGTTTTTCGTTTTTCTTCACTAGATAATGTCTCATCAATATCTGACAATAAACCAAGAAACCCGGAGTTGCCGGGCTGCACTTTCCTTATTATACCTTTCGCATTGAAAAGAGTAATGTTTTTATTCATACAATGTGGTAGGGGTGGTGCGAGAAATCGCATCCGCTCATAGTCGGCGGCTCCGATCTGACAAAGGCGTTTGCCTCAGGATGATTGATCGGGCTCCAGTGGCGGGTAAATGTATGAAGACGCGAAAAAAGACAGGAATGTCTTCGCGTCTGATAAGGGTCGAGCAGGAAAGTTTCCTCGCTTAATTCTAAAATTAACACAGTACGATTGCGATCAAATTACATTCCGATTGATCCCGTCGGACCCCACTGCTATCGAGGTGGGACTAAGCCATGCTAGTCGAACGAACAGAACTATGTCTGTAAGTGG
>Ga0180432_10002701_pt1 | contig 26382 bp, 22 predicted proteins | sample SS_ome_10_FD_132414 | JGI IMG/M metagenome (GOLD analysis project Ga0180432, IMG submission 132414) | Hypersaline lake sediment archaeal communities from the Salton Sea, California, USA - SS_1_MS_2 metaG | ecosystem: Environmental > Aquatic > Non-marine Saline and Alkaline > Hypersaline >... | reverse complement strand
TCCAGTATAACCTGTATAACCTGTATATCCTGTAGGACCTGTGTATCCAGTATAACCAGTATAACCAGTATAACCTGTATATCCTGTAGGACCTGTGTATCCAGTATAACCAGTATAACCTGTGTATCCAGTATAACCTGTATAACCTGTGTATCCTGTAGGTCCAGTATAACCTGTATAACCTGTGTATCCTGTAGGTCCAGTAGGTCCAGTATAACCTGTAGATCCAGTAGGTCCAGTATAACCTGTGTATCCTGTAGGTCCAGTATAACCAGTATAACCTGTGTATCCAGTAGGTCCAGTATAACCTGTGTATCCAGTAGGACCTGTAAAATTTTGTCCTGTGGGTCCTGCAGGACCAGTGATTCCAGTAGCACCAATAATTCCTGTTGGACCTGTCGGTCCTGTACATACGGGACCGGTAGGACCTGTGGGTCCAGTCATTCCTTCCTTTCCTTCAGGTCCAGTAGGACCTATAATAGATTGACCTTCAGGTCCAGTAACACCTTGCGCCCCTGTATATCCCGTAGGACCTATAATAGATTGACCTTCAGGTCCAGTAACACCTTGCGCCCCTGTATATCCCGTAGGACCTGTAATAGAGAGCCCTTGCTCCCATGTAGGACCTTGAATTCCTCTTAAACCACCACGTCCCGTGGTACCCGTAGGACCTTGAGTACCCGTAGGACCTTGAACATTTGGATTGTCATTTATAGAAACAAAAGGACTTTTGTTCCCATGAAATATTGTAAACTTTGACATTTATTAAATTATAATAAATTAATAAATGTCAAAGTTTAAAATAATCAAGAATTCATTGAATATGGGAAAAATTTGGAGGAAAACGATTGGATTAGCATTGTTTGAATAATTTGGAATAAAGAAAAGAAAATGAATTTAAGAATAGTGAATCTATTCTTAAACAAGATATGCCTTCCAAAAGAAAAGAAAAGTATAACAAAATGGATCCACTTGACCATATTTTACACCGTCCAGACACTTATGTCGGATCTAATCGTCCCAGACTTGTAGAAGACTATGTGTCGAGTGCATCTGATAATTTTCGTATTAAAAAAAAACATGTCACCTATTCTCCGGCTATACTTAGAATCTTTATAGAGCCGTTATCAAACGCTATTGATAATGCGGCACGAAGTAAAAATACCCGTACCCCGTGTACAAAAATTAAAGTTAACATTGACAAGAAAACAGGAGAAACGACTATATGGAATGATGGAGAGGTGATCGATATTGAGATTAATGAAGAAGAGAATTGTTACAATCATACTCTTATTTTTGGTCATCTTTTGACTTCATCTAACTACGATGACGATGAGGATAGGTATGGTATATCTGGAAGGAACGGCCTCGGTGTAAAACTAACGAACGTTTTTTCAAATTATTTCGGAGTAAAAGGTGTCGATCCTATAAATCAACTGTTGTTTGAACAAGAATGGACCCAAAATATGAAATTGACCCTTGAGCCTGAAGTTACTGAAACAAAACTGAAAAAAGGATATACAGAGGTATCTTGGATTCCTGATTTCAAACAGTTCAGAATTGAGGGTTATACACAAGATATTATTGATTTGTATTGTAGGTATGTTGTTGATGCTGCAATGCTAACAAATGTTGATGTGTATTTTAATGATGTTCTTATCCCCGTAAAAACCCTTAAATCTTATTCACAATTATATTCTACTGAAGAAAAGGATGTTTTGTACATCAACAATCGAAATGCCCAAATTGTTGTCACGCCATCCACACAATTTCAAGCAATATCATTTGTTAATGGGGTGTATACTGCGTTAAATGGTACACATGTGGATGCGTGGGTCGAGGCATGCTTTCGTCCAATCGTGGTCAAGTTATCCAAACCAAAGGGCAGTTCGTTTAATATGGGAGATGTGAAGAAGTTTTTTCGTATATTTGTTGTTGTTAAGGTCAAAAAACCGGAATTTGAATCACAAAGCAAACACAAGCTTGAATCTCCTGTTAAAGCATCGGTTTTGAAGAAAGAGACCGATAAGATAATGAGGTGGTCTGTTATTGATGACATCAAGAGATCAAAGGATTGGGTGCTGTTGAAAAAACTTGAGAGGAAGAAGAGAAGTTTTGTCAAGATCCCAGGATTAGAACCAGCTAACAATGAAGGTGGTGTACATGGACGTGATTGTGTTTTAATTCTTGTAGAGGGATTATCTGCAGCAACTTATGCAGTTCAGGGTATAGAAATTGGAGTGTTTGGTAAAAGCGGTCGTGATTGGTTTGGAATATATCCTCTCAGGGGAAAGGTCCTCAACACTAGAAATGCTAAGGTTACATCCATCGCCAAGAATAATGTTGTATCTGATATTATTAAAGCTTTAGGTATTAAGACAGGGGTTGACTATACCTCAGAGAAGAATTATTCTTCTCTGAGGTATGGGCAGGTTATGATCATAACGGATGCAGACACGGATGGGATCCATATATCTGGCCTTCTACAGAATTTATTTCATACATTATTCCCATCTGTACTTCAGAGAGAAGACCCATTTATTGTATCTATGCAAACTCCTATTGTTCGTGTTCACTTATCTCACAGAGACCTCTTATTCTATGACGAGAGAGAATACCAAAAATATGTTGCTGAATATAACAAAAAGTATCCCAACAAACAAATAGATAAAAAATACTATAAGGGACTCGGTTCTTCTTCGTCAGATGATATTGCAGAAACGTTTGGAATTAAAATGATAAGATTCCGAAACGATGAACATGCTACAGCAAACATGAATAAAATATTTCATACAAAACAATCAGATGCTCGTAAGGCCTGGCTAGAGAACTATGACCCCAGAAATATTGCACTATCCTGGAGCGGAGATCAACCCGAGACTGTGGATATCTCAATTTCTGATTTCCTGAACACAGAGATGATTAAGTTTTCGTTAAACGACTGTAAAAGGAGTATTCCGGGCATGATGGATGGATTGAAAGAAAGTCAGCGAAAGGTATTATTTGCATGTTTTTTGAAAAAGCTTAGACATAAAGGCAAGACTCTAAAAGTTGCTCAACTTGCTGGTTATGTATCAGAAAAGACAGGTTACCATCACGGTGAACAAAACCTTCACGATACTATCACTAGAATGGCGAATTCATATGTGGGAAGTAACAATATACCGTTACTTTTTAGGGACGGGCAATTTGGCTCTAAATTGGCAGGTGGTAAAGATGCAGCAAGTGCTAGGTATATTTTCACTAAACTCGATGCATTAACAAGATTATTATTCAAAGTTGAAGATGATGTACTCCTCGACAGAGTTGTCGATGATGGTGATATAGTTGAGCCGTATTTCTATGTACCTATTCTCCCGACAATCCTTATTAACGGGTGTACCGTAGGGATAGGAACCGGATGGTCTTGTAACATTCCATGTTATAATCCATTAGACTTGATTGAGTCCGTAAAAGCATGGCTAGATAACGATGGAAAAGTTATTATCAATGATGAAAAAACAACTATCTCTCTTCTACCAGAAATTCATCCGTGGTACAGAGGATTTACAGGAGAAATAGTGAAATCCGGGAATCATCGCTATACCTCTTGGGGACACGTTTCGGAAGAAAAAAGATCGAAAATTGTTGATGAACTGCCAATTAACCTTTGGACCAATAAATTCAAAGATTACCTTGACGGTTTGATGGAAGAAAAATTAGTAAAGAAGGTCAGTAATTATTCAACGCCAACTAAAGTTAAGTTTGTTATTACAGAGTCTAAGAATGGTCTCCTTTGTAATAGGGAAAATCTTAATTTATCTACATATATACATACATCGAATATGGTCTTATTTACGGAGCAAGGGTCGATCAAAAAATATGATACTGTGGATGAAATAATAGATTCATTTTGCAAAGTTCGTTATGAATACTACGTAAAAAGGAAGGAATATCAGATCAACGAACTTAATAATGAAATAAAATTCTTGGGAAACAAGAGAAGATTTCTAGAAGAAGTTATGAGCGGAGATATCAAACTTTTCGATGACAGTGGGCGGACTAGAAAAAGTAGAAAAACATCTGACATATACGAAGAACTGGAGAAACGTGGATATGATAAAGATGAAGAGAAAAATAAGGAAGAATACCAAGAAGACCAAGAAGACGAAAAGGAAAGTAAGAAACACGGTTATGAATATTTACTTAGAATGCAGTTTCGCAGTATCACCGAAGAAAAAATTAACAAATTGAAGAAAGATATAGAGTCTAAGATCAAAATAAAAGATTCTCTTGCTTCTAAAAGTGAGAAAGAACTCTGGATAGAAGACTTGGATGAATTCCAAAAGGAATACACAAAATGGCTTAAAGTTATTGACAAAGAATCTAACAAAAGTAGGAGAACTGGGGGGAAGACGAAAGGGAAGACGAAAGGAAAAACGAAAGGAAAAAGAAGATAATTTAATTTTATACTCTGAATAAAGTATAAAATTTCAAATTAAGAACTTGGAGATTGCGAAGTAACAACGGGACGATTGGCTAAAGCCATTTGAGCCGTAAGATCTTTTTGACTCTTCAACTCTTCCGACATACGTTCAAAAGACTTGTTCAAGTTTGAAACCTCTTTCTTATAATTCTCAACTGCCGACTGTAAAGCAGCTACCGTGGCCTTATGTTCCAGTGCCTGTAATTGAAGTCTGTGTTGAATTAGAGCTTCGACCTTTTCCTCAACCACAGTGTCAACCTCATCCCTAGCAGATTTATTCACCGCTTTGAGTTTGTTTACCTGTTCTCGAAGTTCAGCCAGTTCATCATTTGAAATAATAGTTTTTCCCACACTTGCAGCAGCATCATTTAATACCTTCGTTTTATTTTCCTTAAGCTCCGTCCTAAGACGAATTAAAGCATTTGTGTTTTCTTGTTCTTGGGCTGTAACTTGGTCATGCATTTCAGTAATTGAGTCTTTAAGGATTTTTAACTCGTCTACGGCATTCTCAAAGTCTGCCATTCTCTTATTTAGATCTTTAACCAATTTGACAACCACATTTTTTTCTCTTAGTGCTCGTGCGCGTGACATTTATTTATGTAAAAAAAATGTCTTTAAACCATAAAATAAATCTTGGGAGAGATCATATGAATACAATCTAACGACAAAATCAAACTTGTCTAATCCTATTACTTACCAACCTAGCTATCGGTAATACTATCATAATTAGTAGTACTATACCACTTGCTATTAGCAGACCCGTGCCAGTTTTATCACCATCTTTAATACATTGTGATCCATCTATTCTGCCATTTGTCCAGCATTGAGAACCATCCCATACATAGCATAAACCTGCTACACTACCTTTATAAACACACTCTTTACGTGTAGTTATATTTTTATCTATATTTTTAGCTGTATATTCCTCTGCTCGTACAACTAATCCAACCACTAATCCTACTAGAATTAACCCTAATAATATCATGATGTTTCTAAAATTAATTATATTGTTCATTTATTAATAAAAAGAAATTATAATTTACAGCAATAAATGGTAGACAAGTATATTATTGTATATGGGAATAATAAAGAATGCAGTAATATAGACTGTGATTGTCCTGGCTGCCCTGAATATTCCGTCAAATTTAAAAACAGCGGGATGGTTCCTATTCTTGAGTCTCATAGCAATGATTATAGTTTCGGCTGGTGACGGTATTGGGAATCTTGGATCAGAAGGTCCGGAAGGATTACTGGTGCTTCTATTCATAATCTTGTCACCAATAATATTTTTAATCAGTCTCATTTATATTTTATACGTTGTTTTGAGAGGATGATTACCTAACAGTTTCCAAATTAAGGCTCCTATAATTCCAGATACCGCTCCAACCACATGCCCGCTCAAAGATGCTCTTTTATTTTGCAAAGAAGGTCCTACTACCATTAAGACTATGGCTAACATTAACTGCATATCGAACTTTTTCTTAGCCACAAGTTCCCACGTCAACATACCAAATAAAATTCCAGAAAAACCAATACTACATTTCATATCTTTCCAAATTTTTCGAGCTAAAAACTCTGCAAGGGTATTAAATACCAATAGATATATAAGAAGCATTATAAATTTCTGAAACCCCATCTCTTGTTCAATGCGAGATAATGCATACAACGCATATAGATTTGCTAACAAGTGAGATATATCAACATGAACAAAATTACTCATAAAAACGTCTTCTATCCCTTTTCCACAAGGGATAGAAGTTATAACTTGAGCATTAAAAAGAAAAAATACGATAATAAGTGATACACCAATAAAGCTACTTACCGGAAAATTTTTTGGATGTTTTTGTGCATTCATTTATTATTGTGATTGAAAATAATACTTCTATTGTGTTTATTAAAATAACCCTTTGTTTCCTGATTACTAGAAGAAAGTCCCGTAGAAAAATAAATTTGTACAAAACTATATTGATAGAAATAAAGAATGTCTAAGGATGAAAATTGGAAAAAATATAGAAGGGGAAATAAAGATACAAAAGAGGACTTTTGTGGTGCTTGTCTGGCCGTTCCTTTAGCATTTGCTGGAGTCGGGGCAAGCGCGTATGGAGCTAAAAAAAGTTCTCGTGGAAAATATAAAATACAAAAGAAATGCGCCCTGTGGGGAGGTATTATAGCGATTGTTATATCTCTTATAATCGCATGTTATTATTTAAGAACATGCAAAGACTGTAGGTAAGTATTGATGTATAAAGAATTATATTTATACATCAAATGGTTTCTATTGTTACGATACTTAATTTAATCAAAAAACGGCGTTCGACGAGGGTAAAAACGATCTACATCCTTGGTCGAGATTCTGGACACTAAAATGGATCCTCAAAATCATAAATGCATACACAAGGAAAATTAGATATGTTACAAATACAAATTAAAAATCAAGCTCAACATCCTCGACAAGAAATTTCATAAAGTTATTTTGCGTTTTAGCGTTATCCAATCCAGATGCAGACCTAGCATCACAATACTTCTTAAAGTACCGTTGTGAATAAGTTTCATCTTCCTTATCCATTTTCTCAAGCTCAGTACGTGTTTTACTAATAATTTCTTTCATCTCTTCCATTTTCTTTCTTGTCTCTACATAAGACCAAGTGAGTTGGGCTTTCTTAACACGCAGAGTGATATAATGATCCATTGGATCATCCTCTTCCTCTTTCTTACTTTCTTCCAATAATTGTTTTTCCCTTTCTTCGATCTCTCTGATTTGCTGACGCTCTGTCTTCTTTTTCTGCTTAACACTCGCACTAACCGATTCTGTCATTGACTTACGAATATCAATTTCAGATGTTTCGCCAGAATAATCAGACTTCGTTGTCATCGGAAACGGTCTCCCAACATAAGCATGGTAAATTTGATGATAAGAATCAACATTACGAATTAAAAATTCTGCCCTCTCACTAGCCTCCTGATCAGTTGGATAATTTCCTCTCAATTTGGCAAAACCATAAATTCCCTTACTGTTAGGGGTAGCCCCCTTAGCAGGAACAAAAGAAATAAGTCCAATTCTTTGCATCGGTTCTACAGGGTCAGCATATCTGCGTTCAACCCTGAGGAACTTTTTAACGTATTTATTGTTATCTAGTTCTTCCATGGCATGTTCAACCTCTTTTTCAGAGAGTTTTCGATGACCTTGATTGGGTCGGTAGGTACGTGCAGGATCTCTATCCGAAGGAGATGTTAATGAGTTTTCTGTCTTCCATTCTGGATGAGTATATTGTGTATCTGACATTTATTTTGTTCGAGCAATGTTTTAAATTGGATAATATTTCTATTCGCAATTTATAATTTATAAATCAAAATTGATTTATAATAAATGAATACAAGATCTCGCAAACGAGCACGGTCAATTTCTTACAGCATACCATCAGATAGCGATGCCTCTGACGATGATTATGACGATGATTATGAAGATGAAAATTCCAATAGCGACGAAGACTACATTCCCAATGATGATTTATCCAATCTCAAAAAAACCAACAAGATTGCCTATAAAAACTTCATGGATATAAAACTAGAAATTATAAAATCAGAACCCAAAGCCATCACAATACTCAATGAACCCCTTTTAACACAGGACAGGGTCAAACTCTTCCAACTTTACGAAGTATACAAAACTGTTGAACCTAACACAGAAATTTGGCTTGAACTTCGCCATAAAGTTAATAAACTCTTTGTAGAAGCAAAAAATAACTATGCGCAATACTGCAAATACACATCCGATCAACACTCCAAAATGGAGAAACAGATAAAATTACTCGATAGCTACGACGCCAATTCTGATATGGAATACAAGATTTTACACCTACAAACTAGCGTCCAAAACAAACAAATCATCTACAGCAAATACAAAGAACTCAGGATAATGCTCTCACATGATGACGAACGTACTAAAATCTTAAACTGGCTAAACTGGGCAATCTCAATACCCTACGATAAAATCAAAACATTCCCATTCACAAAGAACACCCTAACAAGATTCCTCAGGCGTATATCTAACACTCTTGACCAGGAGTTGTACGGTATGGAAAAAGTAAAGGAAAGGATCCTACTTTTCGCCTCTTCTAAAATACAAAATCCCCATATGAAAAAATGTTCTCTAGGACTCATTGGCCCTCCGGGAACAGGTAAAACATTTGTCTCAAGATTACTGGCACAAGTCCTTAATTTCCCCTTCGAACAAATCTCTCTGGGCGGAATTTCAAATCCAGATTTTCTGAAAGGGCATGAATATACCTATGTAGGAGCGCAACCAGGAGAAATAGTCAAGTGCCTAAGACGAATGAAATATAAGAACGGAATCTTATTCTTAGACGAATTCGACAAGATTTCCAGTAATCTTGATCTATGTTCTACCCTCTTACACATAACAGATCCTGTACAGAACTCCGATTTTCGAGATAAATTTTTAAGTGGATTACAGATAGATTTATCCCATCTATGGTTTATTTATTCAATGAATGACTTACCACAAGATTCAGCATTATGTAACCGGATAGATTTGATTGAAGTTCCCGGATATTCGCTCGAAGATAAAATACAAATCGTTATCGATTATCTATTCCCTAAAGCACTAAAAAATATAAATACACCACCAGATTCTATTAGTCTCTCAGTAGAAACAGCTACATACTTAATTAAAAACAAGACAGATTGGAAAGAAGACGTCGGTATCAGGAATATAGAAAAACGTGTCAATCAAATCGTAACTAAAATAGACTTTCTCATAAAACACCAAGACAACAAAGGTAAACTACGCGGATTTAATATGTCATTCGAAATAGGGAAAAAAGTCAAGTACCCAGTTAATCTAACAATAAAAATGATCAATATTTTTATCAGGAACTAAACTCGTTTAGACCCTCTACTTATCAACTTTATTATCTTATTACAAAAATCATTCTCCCTACCATTAGCATATTTAGTAATAGCCATAGCCGCCTCCATAAAATTAAAATGATCTAACTCCTCCTCCGTAAATTCACAGGATAATTTCTCATAATGCTCCTGGCATAAATCAAAACTCCTATCCTTTAACATTTTACACAACTTTGTCATCATCTTCCTAAAGCCCGGATCCTCTATCACATTCCCTTCATCATCCTTATACTTCAACTTATTCCTATTCACATCTACACACACTACCTTATTCTTAAACGGAAACTCCAACGCAAACTCCGCATACCCCTCAGGCCCCTTAACGTGATGATCTAGAGTCAACATAGGAATACTCTTCTTCATATCCTCGATCCTTAGTGGTTCCATCTTCTGAATATAATTATTAATCTGAATATTTCTAGTACTGTTTACAGGTCTCTTTACCGCCGTTAGAGACAATTTTTCATAATCCTTCCTATATTGCTCAACTTGCTTTGTCAACATTTTACATCTTTCCTCAAGTATAATATTTTTATCTTCTAAATCTTTTATTCTAACATTCAATCTTTCTACTAAAAATTTAGTAGAACAAGTCTTTTTATGTCTTCTTAACGTTGTTGAACATAAAAATACCTTTTTACAACTACCACAATTATATTCTTTTTCAGGTGTTTTTCCTTGTATTTTTAAACAATACTTAGCTCTTTTTTGGTGAGCATTTAAATTCTGTTTGTTAGAAAATGTATTATGGCAAAATTGACATTCCATTTTTAATAATAAAATATGTTTTTAAATCTCTAATGAACATTTTTGTTCATTATAATGAACATGAATGAACAAATTATAAACAATTTTGTTCATTCATGTTCATTACATTAAACTGAAATGCCTTAAATTTATATTTTTTAAATTCATTAACAAACATTGTGTTGTGGCGATATGTTATATTTGGAAGATTTGGATTTTCTGACTTTTCCGAAAAAGTCAGAAAATAATTATTTCATCGAATAATATTTATCATGTTAAAAAATATAAATTTAAATTATTGTTAATGTTATTATGCATTTGATGACAAAGAATTTGATTTCGCCTTCGGATCCGAGCCGACGAGTTAATTAAGTATAATATGGCTCAAATAAAGAAAGATCCACTTGGATGCGTAGAAAAGTATGAGTATAAGATATAAATTAAGATATAAATTAAGATATTTAAAACCAAATCGGTTTTAAATCAAATGAAAAGATCGCGAAATCAACAATGCACGAGGGAGAATAAGAAATCTCGATTAGGTAATGAAGAAACCATACCAGGCAAAGACATCGATCAAAAATTTCTAAACGAATGTGAAATAGACTTTTACAAAAACCCCTCTAATATTATTACCCGCAACGCCATCGTATCCATAGGATCCATGATAACAACCATCGACTCTAAAAGGGTAAATCACATCAACCATGTCTTCATGAATTCAATCAAGAAAAAGAATACCAAGGCAACTAACCAAGGCAGATCTGGAAGATGTTGGATGTTTGCAGGTCTTAATATCTTTAGACATACTGTCATTAAAGCTCTAGATCTTGAAGATTTCGAATTTTCCGAAACTTATCTGTTTTTCTGGGATAAATTAGAAAGAGCTAATACATTTCTCAGGTGGTTTATCGATCATCCCGAAGTAAAAACTGATGATGAATCTTTTAAGTATATCATCGAAGATTACTATGGGGACGGGGGATGGTGGAATATGTTCGCAAATCTCGTCATTAAATATGGTCTACTCCCTAAATCCTCTATGAAAGAGACATGGCAGTCTATGGATTCCCAAGATATGAACGACAAGATACACGATTGTGTACAAGCATGTGCAAACTATATCTTTACCCACCGTAATTTACCCCAAGAAGAATTACTCGAAATTAAAAAAGACACAATGAAACAAGTCTATAAAATCCTTGTAAAATTCTTAGGCGATCCCCCCAAAAAATTCCGATGGTCGTACATCAACGAAGATGACGATTCCAACATCATAACAGGTCTTTCTCCACACAAATTCAAAAATATGTGTATCCCTGGTATTAACCTGACAGATTTCGTTGTTCTAACACACCTACCAGGAAAACTCAAAGAAAAACAACTATACGAGGTAAAATATACATCAAATGTATACGAAGGCGAAAATTTTCGCTTTCTCAATACCAACATTCACGAACTCGCCAAATACGCAAAAAAATCCATCCTATCTGGCCTTCCGGTCTGGTTCGCTGCAGACGTTTGCAAAGATTTCAACCCATTCCATTCAGCACTCGATGACAACCTAACCGCAGATATGGATATTTTCGGACAAAACTATCGCTTCCCAAAAGGGGACAGGATCACATTTCGCAATCTACAGGCTAATCACGCCATGACCCTTGTGGGAGTTAATATAGACCATAAAAATAAACCAGAAAGTTGGCAAGTAGAAAATTCATGGGGTTACTGGGACAATGAGACACCAGGTGAAGATGGATTTCTCTATATGAGCCACAGTTGGTTCAAGAAAAATGTCATGCAAATAGCTGTACACAAGAATTTTTTATCAAGGACTTTTCGTAAGATGTTAGATCAAGATGCTGTGATGATCGATCCTTGGGATTGTGTGGCTCCGGCACTTAAAATTAACCCCGTCAACCCTCCAAAAATATACGATCTCGTTGGAGAACAAATCAAAAAAAGGAAAAGATAACCAAATTTACACTATTAATATATACTTTATATTAATAATAAAGACTTATTTATTCTTGTTACAATCAACAACATTTGCGATATGAGACCCGATACTTGCCCCACCTACTAGGACACCTGTGGTAATTAAAGCGGCGGCGCCTAATGGTCCAGCCCCCATAAACGCCAATGCCCCTACTCCTACTCCTGCGCCTAATGCAGAACCAATAGCTCCTAACCATCCACCTGCGCTGTCACCGCAACTTCCTGGAGGAGGATTAGGTTTAACGGAATATGTTGTATATAACGAAGTCCAATACAGATCAGAACTCAAACCTGATCCTTCCATTCCCTTAAGATATCCAAGCCAACCACCAAGATTTTCTGTTTTATCTCCTAAAACATTTCTAAAGGCTTTTGCATCCAATACCAAACCTGTATTTGGATCATTATATTTACCGTTAATAAATGCAACAATAATAGGACTATCTGGCATTATACCTGTTCTAGCGATAAAATTATCCGGGTGTCTATCCGTTTTTACCCATTCTTGGATCCATGTATCTGCTTCATCAGGATTTGGCATCCACATACCCTGAATATCTTTCCAAAATACACCTCCAAGATCTCCTGCCTTGTCCCCAGAATATCCAGCCCAATTTGCGATTTTTGTCCTCCAGTTAGGTATAGACCCGGGATCTGGATATACTCCTTTGGGATTCGTCTTTGGATCCCAAGGCTTTTCCATACTATATCCACCCTTATGGAACCAATCATCAAAATCTTGTATTCCCTGACCGGGTTTTAGCATAGCTGATTCTGCTATATGTGGCGGCATGAGAATACCATTCCCGCGACCATCATCGTCAACCCAGTAAGTATATTGCATAATACTACTTACAAAAAATCTTATTTCTACTAAATTCAAAGTATTTGCTGGACTTGTAGACAATCTAGACAGGTAGTATAATAACCAATTATTATACGCAGCATAAATATTGAATATACTAACATCATACTTGTCCCCGTCATATTTTGACCACCAATCAAACACCGGTTTATATGCCATTCTAATTTCAAATACTTTTATTGCATACCAAAGCACAATTAAGAGAACAATATATAGTATAATAGTAACGCCAGAAGACATTTTTTTCTTATTTTCTCCAGAAGACATTTATTATCCCAACGAAAAAAATATTATTCGTGAGGTATCGGATCTTCAACATCTGTAGCATCCTCCACATCTTTGTCCAATTCATTTGCTCTATCTTTAGAAATTTCAGCCGCATCAATAGATTCTTGTCTTACTTGTTGAGCCAAATCGACCTGTCTTTTATAAGCTTCGGCATCATGATTTTTAAGAGGTTCCACAATATCTCTGTTCCACCTATTTTGCATCGCTCTACTCTCCATATAATCCCGTTCAGCTTTAGTATAATCTTTATCAATATCGCGCACTTTTGCTCTATCCACATCAGCATTAGCTCGCCATTCCGAAATTACGTCACCAACTTTTTCACTATTCACCCGAGCTAAATCATCTGCAGCTGTTTTCTTATAACGGCCAGAAACAGCTGCATACACTTTATACAACCCAAACGTAAGAATAGGTATCAGTCCACCCAAAGCGTATAGACACGTCCAAAAACCTCCTTGACCCTCTTTCAATCCCGATGTATTTAAACAGTTACCTTTATCGCTGTCCCAACCACACCCGCATGATTTGTTACACTTTTTTGATGTGGTTTCCTTACACGCGCCTTGTGTACAGCATCCAAGTCCAAGATCTGTTAATCCTACACCTGCGGCGCCAGCTATATTTTCTATCCATTTAATGAGTGGATTGTTCATAATAGCCTGGAAAAATTGGTACCCGACGAGTAGAATTACTACCAAAATAAATATCACAGCTCCTGTTTTCAAAATATTTAAATAATTCCGGTGAACTTCTGCATGATCTGACATTTTTATATATCAAAATATAAAAACATATTAAAATATATTATTTATCAAGCATAAAAACTAGATCCACAATCTGAATAATTAGCGGTAGGATCACATTTATATGCACTGATCATAACATAATCTTTATGATCATAACAGTGCTCATTTTTAGCGCTAGTATCGAAATTCTGTACCCAACAACCACCATCTTTAGCAACACCATCAATAATTTCTCCCCATTCATTTGGAGATTTTATTTTACAGATACAATAAGGAATCTTAGCATCTTTTGGTTTCCCCCCTCCCTGTACCTGCTGTGTATCCGTCCCTTTATTACAGCATGAATGACTACATGACCCGAAACAGTCACCTTGAGTGCACGGTCTCCAACCGTTGCCACACGATGCCTTTTTATTCGGCTTGCATGTGGACGAACATTGATCTCCAAAAGTCTCGGTAGGCGGAGATGCCTGAAAACATCTTCCATTGAAATATTTAAAACCCTTATTACAACACGAATTTTTAGAACAATATTCATCTATACATTCTTTTTTAGTAGACTTTGCAGATGTTCCCTCACCCTCAATACAATTGAAAGTAAGTTCAGAAGTTCCTGGCTCAGGCACCCAACCACTTGGTGGTTTATCAACAATACTACCATCATTTTGACATCTATATAGATCATTACTACAAATAGGATTCTCATTTTCCTTTCCTCCACAAAGATCTTTGCCAGTACCACCCACAAAAGAACTGGGATTTGAATTTACACAATTAGTAATAGATCGACAACTATTTCCATCCCAATATACATCTGATACACCCTTTTTACCCAATTGACTCCAACAATCTTGGGCTGTACAATTTCCTTCATCTTTATCAATCTGCGAGAGCAATTGCCAATGCCCATCCTCCCCACACCAATTACCATGGTAAGTCCCTTCATATGTTTGCCCTGCCTGAATATTCTTAATATCTGCATTGACTTGGGAAATATCTGTTTCTAAAGGATATCTAAACGTACAACCATTTTGTTCAGTACAGTCTGTTCGGTGTTTTAACCAACAACTCTTTGCTTTAGATGCATCGTCACTGGTGCAATACCGTAGCCTATTATCTAATGATCTGTCATCAAATATATTCGTACACGGATAAATACTATCTATCGAACTGGGTGCTGATTTCTGGTTAGATAAATTACAACTTGGAGATTCAGTACAAGCATATCCAAAATAATGAGATCCACCATCTGAAGTGAACACTGCTTCAGGAAAGTCTTTCTTAAATCTTTCTTTTTGTTCCTCATTTAAATTTCCAACCGATAAACAAAACGGGGTATTTCCTCCACAAAAATTTCCACTTCCATCCTCTTTCACACCGCACATTTCCACACACTCATTATTTAGACATCCCTGATCTGATGGACAACAACCAGTTGCTCCATCGGGTCCTATTGGACATTGTCGTGCTTTATCGCAACATTGTCCATCGTGACATTTATCTTTAGGACAGCAATATGAGGAGCTACCACAAAGTTCAGTTCCGGATGAACATTCGCATGCATCGGTTTCACAGTTGTATTTTCCCCCAACACAAGGCACCACACAACGACCCTCACATATTCCTTTTACCTCTCCTGGAGGACATCTATCATCATTCGATACACGGCTAATTACGTATATTGCTATGACCACTATTAATATTGAAATGGCTATCCAAAATAATGGATTTTTATAAATACTTGTCATTTATATATCCTAGTTATAAAAATTTTTTCCACAATCATCTCCATGTAAATCGTAAACACAATAATGTTGTTGTTGATTTTTCGTCCAACAGTCACCGGTAATTCCACTCCCGTCAACATACTGCAACCAATTATTATTATTTCGGTTACAACCACAATATGGGATTTTAGCATCACTAGGTATACTTTTCTCTGCCTGAGAACAACAAACAGTTTCACACGTGCTGTGAAAACACGAACCTTTATAAGTGGATTTACCCCACGTAGGAGCACAATTTTTACCAGCCGCAACTGTTTTACATTTATGAATTCCACAACTATCCCTTGCTGGCACTTCGGGATTATTTTGCCAGCATTTTCCAGCAAAATATGTAAATCCATTGATACAACAATCATTCCCATCCTTTTGACAGTATAAATCCATACATATTTTTTTATCATCTACAGAATCTGGATTCTGAGATGTACCCTTAACGCATGTAAATGATAATCCTTCCCCGCTTCCTACAAAACCACCTTTACCGAGTTCCAAGATAACAAACTGCGATTCTTCACAAATACCCCAACCCATCCTATCTGGGCGTAAGCATTGCATGTTTTTTACGCTAAAAATATTATCTTTAGTCACCATAAACTCACCAGCCTGACTTTCGTCTTCTACCATAGTTAAATCGTCTGTGAGAAAGTATAGGTCCCCGTTTGGTAAATATGCCTTTAGTTTTTTATTATTATATTCCCATCGATTTGGGTAATATACTTTCTCAAGTTTACCGTTTTCAAACCATAAATATTTTTTATCCTGTGTCTGTATCACATAAGTACCATTTGGAACAGGATTGCTAGCAACACATTTATGTATATCACAGTCCCAATCTAAATGTTCTGAACATTTTTCCCCACACTGTGTTTCCCCCTTGCATTCATGAGCATATTTACCATGAGGACATGGATCTGTCAAATTTCCAATACTAACAATATATATCGATATTCCGACTATTATTATCGATAATAATAACCAAAAAAGAGGTGATTTGAATATAGACATTTATTATGCTGAACATAAATATATTTATAATTTCTATTCAAATAACATTCATTCCCTCTCCATAAATATACATACCAAACAAACAATTATCACTGTTATCACAATAAATATAAGATAACAAGGAACAGGCCAACTTTATTGTAACCACCCTTCATCATTATCTTAGGGTTATAAGTTTAACCCTCCAAAAATATACGATCTCGTTGGAAACAAAAAAGATAAGTAAAATATTCAGAAACTTGTATACTCCATTTTATTTTATTTCTACTAATAAAATGGGAGCAGCAACATCAAGTAACGCAGCAGAAGCCGTTACAAATGTAACAAATTTCGTCACGAACTCTACTTCAGCAGATTCACAACAAATGGCTTATGTAAACCAAACTATAGACCTACACGGATGTGAATTCGTCTCACAACACGATATAAATATAGACCAAACTGTTGAATATTTAGCAATTAACAAACAAGTGGCGCAAGCATCATCTGATACAAATTTAATGAATAACATTGCTCAACAAGTGGGTCAAGAAGCATCATCTACTGTTGGTTCTATGGGAATTGGTTTCGCCTCTGCCCATAATTCCGCAAGTACATTTGCAGATTCTACAAACTCTATACAAAATGCTGTAAAAACAGAAAGTAACCAAATAGCCAATATAAATCAAGATGTGTTATGCGATGGAAGTTATTTTCGTGGTAGAAACATAAATATCACACAAAATGTATCGGCACAACTCCTGTCAGATCAAGTCTTAGAAAATGACAACGTGGCGCAAGTCGTCAATAAAATAGACCAAACGTTAACCCAAAAAGCTTCAGCCACTGTAGAAGGTCTCGGATCTCTATTATTCGCTATAGCTGCTATTATAATAGCATTCGGATATTTTCTCTCTAAACCTTTAACAACTGGCCCTGTTAAATATGTTACACTCTTTGCCATAGCTATCATTATTCTTGTGGCAATAGCATGGGCAGCAAGTGCTAAATTACCACCATTCTTTAATGAAGACGACAAATGCGTTCAGGGAAGTACAATGGGTTGTCCGGGCTCAGAATGTATTAATACAACTGACGATGAAGTACGTGTGTCTAGCCCTCCCCTAAAATATCTCTACGCTATCGCGGATTTATTTGGGATGGTAGTACCAAAATTGGCAGGTGCTAACTCTATTCGTGGCGCCGGACCCAATGGAGGTTATACCATAGACACGCTCATTAATTTAGACAGCAAGCTACAACAATTTCAACACATTGCAGATGCGCTTGGAATAGATAACATTCCCAATCCTTTAATTGACCCTGCCCTAAAATGGAAACCGTCGACTAAAACATATCTTGGAGTTCCTGCTGAATTTATACCTGGAAATAATAGATCTTGTACACCTATGGTAGCACAAGCAACAGATAGAGATTCAGCCAGCAGTGGTTGTTCAGCCTTCATAAATTATAAAAATCTTGATGGTTCCGATACAAAATCTGAATCAATAGCCAATTACGATGATAATTTACTCAATGATTGGTTAACGGCTGATACACAAACTATGAATACCAAAGCCATATTCGCAAGATTTGTAACTTCTGAAATATTAGATTTAGAAGGGACAAGAGGAATGTATATCAATAACGATGAACCGGTTTCATACATCGATGGAAATACTGTAAAATATGCACCAAATGCTGCTTCAGTTCCAAAAGACTTCCAAAAACAATTGTACCAATTTAAACCCACTAAGAAATGGACCAATCCAGTCGAAGTATTCAAAAGCGGTGGAGTAATAAGTGGTCAATTTGGAGTTTGTGATAATTCTACATACAGGTTTCATCAAACAATGAGAAAAGAAGGACTTATAGCTATGTTCATTATCCTAGTCCCAATGTTAGGTTTCATGATTTTTAAAAAATCTAAGTAATTAACAAATAGTATGGCAACAATAACCGATGTTAAATATGACTACTTTCTTCCATTGGTCGAAATGACTCTAAAAAATGCTCAGCTATACTTTAAAGATGGATATGCACTAGCTCCAAATAATGGGATATGTACATTTTCGTGTACACAATATATATTTGATAATCATTGCTGTGAGAATATTAATAATTGTGATAAATGCCATCGCACTGATAATTGTACAGGAACACGATCTGGAGGCTGCGCTAAATCCGGAAAATGTAAAAATCCTGGTGAATTTGTAACTTATGTAGATCTAAATAAGGATGAATGTACACATACATCAGGCTCATTTGCGGTCGGATTTAGCGCGAAGTACACATGTAAATCCCAAGCTGTTGGACATTGCGCAAAACCCAATTTAGTAGAAACGTGTGCATTAGGAAGTAATGCTTCGTGTATATGTGTAGAAGACGATGATGGTATATGTAAACTGACAAAAACAGAAGGCTACATCGAAAATTCCTGGTACCCCGGCGATATAACAATAGAATATTCCTTCGACTTTACAAATTATAACTATACCCAATGGAAAAGTCTAAATAATTTTATAATAGATATCTATACCGGAACTAACCAAGCAAACCTACCAAATGGTCTACCAGATGATATAAAAACTCATGTAAGGGACGCGAATATGGCTTACGGTCCCATATTAGATTTCTACAACCAAATATATAACACAAGTTATTATGCAACATCAGGTAATAATGCATTCAGAAACAACGATTTCTTGGCAAATACAACAAGAACCGATCAGTGGAAAAATCAGCTAGTTACTCTAATGGCAGATGATCTTAAATCTCGAGGTGTATACCCTACCGGTATACCCAAAACACTAGAAATCAGCATCCTAACCCTTATGAAGTTCCCAGATGCTCGATACGACGACAAAACAGGTGATTATTATTTAACGCTTTACTTTTCTAGAGATCAAGCAGCTATTGTATATAAAAATCCAGAAAAAACAGTTAACTATGCTAACGAACTTCTTCGAGATTCTGAATGGGTAATGAGTTATGTTTCAGAAACAATATCATGGCATCCAGATGGTCTAAAATTCAGTAGACTTAAAGATGGAGGTCATTTTAAAACTTATGGGATAGATCTCGATAGTTTATCATGGTTTAGTGTAGAAGGGGGTTACACTTCTTATGCACCACCAACTGTCGTTACTAATTATCCGAACTCAATATTATTAGCATATTCGATAGATATATTAGTTGAACATTGGTCCCCCAGACTTATACTGTATTACAAAATACTTACCGGAATTGACTTTTCCAAAGATCCCGATACGTGTAAGAAAATAGCAGGAACAATTTCAGAAGGAGAGTCATCTCGTCCATTACCAATCCCCGTCGATTGTTTTCAACAAAATTGTCAAGATCATCCAGAAAAATGTCGAGACCAATTAGATAAATATTGCCCATACGATTATGCACCAGAAGGAATGGTTTCCCTCCTTCAGACAAGAATAGGAAATTATATCGCGTCAAAACGGACAAAAAATTGTTCATGCTTATCATCAAAATTACCACCAGCCTCTCGGCCTCTATCTGAAGCGGCTAAAAATGCATCAATATGTTTTAGTCATGCATGTGATGATGATTTTCGCGCACTTTACAATCTAGATGATGATAAAAAATGCCAATCCTATTGCGATCTCGTTTGGGGTTGGCTAGCTACACCAAATCCAGAGTTTGGCTCCCAAAAACCAGACGATATCGAGTGGGTCAGGTACTCAAAACTTTGCCAAAAATATAATCCCTACGAAACGAAAACCTTTAATTCTAGCGTTATTTTAGGAGGATCTATATTAAGCGTTTTGATCCTCATCATCATATTACTACAACTAAAAATCTCCAAAACTAAACCGACTATGTCCGGCATCGTTATGATAGTTTCTGTAATTTTCCTAATTGGTATGGTGACATTTTGGAGCTACGACCTAGGAGGTATACAATACTGCGAAGATGTCGTGAAAAGTCCCGGGGTAAACGCATGTGTTTCTAAAGTTACAAACATAGACATCCCAATCGATTTCTGTAACTTTACCATGGCATGTGAATGTATTACCAACAACAATTGTCCGGGAGACTGTACATGCACAAACAGTGCATGTTTTCCTTCAACAGGGAAAAGAGAATATGACACAGTTAAAGTCAAGAAAATCAACTCCAAATTATTGATATTTTGTATAATCCTAACACTGTTGATCCCGATATTTCTTACACGTATTCAACAGTTAACTTCGTTCAAAATCCCTACAATTGTAACAATCCTCTTAACATTCTTACCTCTCGGATACGTTGCCATAGATTACATGATTCCCAAAACAGAGTTCGTTGCTCTACCATGCCATTCTTCAAACGTACAACTCTAGATCAGATTTATTACATCATTATAATAAATCTTCATTAATTACCTATCATCGGACTTGACAAACATACATACCAAACAAACAATTATCACTGTTATCACAATAAATATAAGATAACAAGGAACAGGGCCAACTTTATTGTAACCACCCTTCATCATTATCTTAGGGTTAAACTTATAACCCTTATAACCCTTATAACCCTTATAACCCTTATAACCCTTATAACCCTCCCCACTATCCGCCGCATCCACCGCATCCGCATTTAATTTACACTTTTCCCTACACTCATTCGGGAATTGACACCCTTCACACATATTACAACAAACTTCATACGCCTGTTGTTTATCACCAATCTTCTTCAACAATCTCGGATAATAATCAGGTACTTGGTACCAAGAAAGAGGGGGTGTTGGTTGCCTTTTGTAACAGTCGGTTGTTCCCAACTCCTGTTTCTTCCTAGAAATCATATCAGCACACATATCTCTACATTTCTTTCCAACTCCTGACCCATATACTTGTCCATACGAATTACAGACTCCATAACAAAGATTATTTATATTATTAATATCATAACCAGAATTCCCAACGTTTTTTAAAACAGCCTTACAAGGATTTATTTCAAAATTGGATGGCATATTTATTAACCACTAGGAAAAAGAATTCTAGTATTTATAAATGACAACTAATTTTAATATAACACCATTTTTTCTGATCCTACTAATTATCCTTATCGCATCCCTCTCAATCTTAAAAATCTTCAACCCAAAACTCTCATTTTCCTTCCCCAAATTTGGGAAAGATAAAAACCCACCCAAACTTTCCCAAGAAGAAAAAACAATTCAAGCCCTCAAAAAAGTCGGCGCTAAACTATACGGTGCAAAAAACAACCTTAATACCATTTCACAACTTCATAAATTCAACGGCCTTCTATCACTCCACAAACCTCAAGATATCTACATACAATGCGCCACCAATAACTACGACACTCCAACCCAAGTATGCCAAGATTTCTTCAATGGAGAAAAACCCCTATACCCAGTATGGTGTATAAACCATCAAAAAATACCAGGAGTACAATCACTCACAACCCTATATCATCTAGCTCAGACACACCCAAGTACCGGAGCGCATCAAGCCGCATTGTTGCAAGCTATGTCGAACAATAATTAACCAACAATTTACTACCTAATATTCAATTTCATCTCATTTGCTTTTAATAATTTACCCAGAATACGACCAATTCGCCTTACATTGTACACACTCTGCAAAAGTTGTAGCACTTTCGTCACCGCTTCGACACTGTTTCTGGTAAGTGAACACGCGTTTGGATCCACATTTCCCACATTCTGTTACACCTTCCTCAACTTCAAAGGGATTGATGATAAACTCATCATGTTCCTCAATACGCGCCTTAACATCAGCATATTGAGGATGTTCCCATCCTATCATGTCCTTTTTAATATCCTTGAGCAAAGCATTCAGATTGTTTCCTTTCTTAATATCCCCAATAACCTGTAAAGCAATTCTTCTATACGCTTTCTCATATACTTTGATTGAACGTTCTGGAGCCGCTTTCATAACCTTACGAGCCTTTTTGTTGATATACTTTTCAAATATAGCTATATTCTTTTCTTCCCTCAGGACTGTTGATAAAGCTTCCTTCCCTTTATCACGCATGGGTTTATATTCTTTCTTTTCCGGTGGAGAAGGCATTTCGCTGTTTCCCAAAAAATTTTCTTTTAAATTTCAATTTAAATCAGATTTAATTTCAAAATCAGTTTTTCCTCCATATTTTCCTCACATAATATAAATATACAATATGTCTCGAGAAAGATTCACTTCTCAATCTAAACTACTTTGTATCCTAGCAATAGCTTTAATAATAGCGGGAATCTTTCTATGGATATCTCATACCGTAAAAGAATACCATCTACAAGACGACCCTATGCTATACAAACTAAAAGAACTAATGACACCCCTTCACCCTGTCGTCAAAGATCTTAAACTATACAGAGGAAAAAAATCCTACACAATCAACAAAGAAAAAATATATCTCTGCCTAACCGACGAAAACGGAGAATACTACCCCACAAATATGTTAGTTTATGTGTTGCTCCATGAACTATCCCATTTACTCAATAAAGATGACATAGGCCATACTGAAAAATTCCATAAGATTTTTCAAGAACTACTAGATAAAGCCCACTCTATGGGTATCTATAACGCCTCTATTCCCCCTATCCAAAACTATTGTATGCATAATTAAAATTAATTGAAAGATACGAATGTAATCATATGTAAAGAATCATGAAAACGACAAAACGTAAAAAGACTAAAATTGGAAACCTTTCACAGCTTATGTGAAAGGTTAAACTGGACTTCTTTAGAGAATAAATACCTCAATGCAACTACCTCAATGCAACTACCTCAATGCAACTACCTCAATGAGGTGGCAATGCAACGTATATGCTTTCGAGTGGAAATCTAGCTAGCAGAAAATCGAAAGGGTGTTCTAGATATCGTAAAGGGTCTTATAAATACTAGGTAAACAACTATTAAAAAACGCTGTCAATAACATGGACGCCGTCGGTACCCCATATGGGCAGTTACTACAAAAAATCACCCATTTTGGTCAAACGTATTCAATAAAAAATTCGTTTGGTCGGAACCAGCCAAACATCCATATTGTTTTGGGAGAGAAATAACAGGGTCTGGGTACCAAATGAATATAGCTACACATCATAAATTATAGCTTTTAATTCAACAAGAATTAAAACACAAATTTACACCAATGTATACCTAAGCTGTAGACGTATATATGTAACTCCAGGAGCACCTATTTTATTGTCCGCAGAAAATTTAATTATCATACCCTCTTCCAATGTTGAAGCATTTATTGTATTTTCTCCCAAAAAATAACTATCAAAATCACCCTGTTTTAATACCATAGTCTTATCCCCCGGCCAAAATTCATATAAACCTGTAGATGAAAATGTTCTGTCATCACCTCCAGTCCTAAGATCATCTTGTAGACCATTTGGATCAGATATTTTCGAATCAGAATTTACAACAATATTTTCCAAATGGAAGAAAGAAAATTTATTACTACCCAAATCCTTAACTTTAATTATTTCAAAACGCAACGAAATATTATTATTCATACTAGATTGTTGCATCTCAACCCTATAACCTTTTATAGTAAAATCAATATTACCAATATCTGTATATCCAAGTTGTCCTAAATCATAATCTAATCCCACAGAAGTTCCGGTCGGACCATCCACAAAAACATCATCAACTCCCAACCATTTTGTATATGTTTGAAAATATGTTCCGGTCGGACCAGTTACAAGTATAGTTTCCGAAATACCTGTCACCGGAATCGATGTCGTCTCATCAATAGCGGTGCCAATAACAACAACATCACCAGGAGTTGTAAGAGAATTTACTTTAAGATATAAATGATTATTTTGTACCCCGAACGGTGCACCCGTATAATTACCGGTCTCCATAACACTTTCTGGAGTAAAAATACCAGTAGCAAATATTACATCTGAAGATGTTGATTGTTCAGGAAATAAATTAAAATTCATCGTTAATAACTCACTAGCTCCAGTAGCCCCCGTCATTCCCTGCATTCCAGTCGGACCCGTATAACCCGTTGGACCCGTATAACCCGTATAACCCGTATAACCCGTTGGACCCGTATAACCCGTTGGACCTGTATAACCCGTATAACCCGTATAACCCGTTGGACCCGTATAACCCGTTGGACCTGTATAACCCGTTGGACCTGTATAACCCGTTGGACCCGTATAACCCGTTGGACCCGTATAACCCGTTGGACCTGTATAACCCGTATAACCCGTTGGACCTGTATAACCCGTTGGACCCGTATAACCCGTTGGACCTGTATAACCCGTTGGACCCGTATAACCCGTATAACCCGTTGGACCTGTATAACCCGTTGGACCTGTATAACCCGTTGGACCCGTATAACCCGTTGCTCCCATTACCCCCGTAGATCCTGTAGATCCCGTAGTTCCTGTAGACCCCGTATAACCCGTTGGACCCGTATAACCCGTTGCTCCCATTACCCCCGTAGATCCTGTAGATCCCGTAGATCCTGTAGACCCCGTAGATCCTGTAGGACCGATTTCTGTATCTGTGAATGGCACCGATGGTTCAAACGCACTTTTTGTACCGAATGCTTTTATTTTGAAAGACATTTATTATTGATAACATTATATTTAATTCATCCATACCATCATATTCTTCAATTCCTCCACTCCCTCCTTTTCACCCTCAAAAAACTTCTCTATCTCTTCCCACGAATATCTCATACTAAAATGTACAAGTATAAAATTTACCTGAGGATTATTCATCACAATCGGCTTCAAATTATTCCAATGAATATGACTATCTGTATCTTCCATATCTTCATCACGGAAGAATGTACATTCCACTATCACATACTTATACTCCAATAACTCAGGATTCATACTGAAACAACTTATATTCGTGTCCAGAATATAAGCCAATATCTTATGCTCTACATATACATTAATATCTATACCCCCTTCTTTTAATTTTCTCAACTCATGTCCTCCCAACCCCAAAAAACGAGGATTTAACTTCTTTCTCCTCTGGCATAATCCATATCCTCGCGTAGGAACATTATGCTTCAAATCGTAAACACGAACAAAATATCCCTGTTTCTTCAAATCAATCTCGTCTCCCGGATATGCTCCTCGTACTTGATAATGCCCAGAAACACGAGTAGTACCCTTTCTTAACTGATACGTTACTCTCAAAAAATTCTGGAAAAGATGACGAGATTCAGACGGGGAATATATCTGCGGAGTATGTTTCAATCCAGTTATTATCATCGGCAACTGGAAAGAATGATCCGAATGACAATGCGTAATAAAAATAAAATTTGGATTGTAATAAGACTGGATTCCTGCATCAAAAAATAATTTCAGCTCCGATATATAGAAACACGATTTCTCAGAACCCCTAGAATGGCCTCTCAATGTTAACTGAGTCCCCGGAAGTATATAAGAATACTTCCATACTTCATAAATTGCAGATTTATCTCTTACGGACATAAAATATTGGATATGTTTACTTAATTCTAATAAGAATTAAATCAATTTTATTCTTAACAACCTAACACAACCTAACACAACCTAACACAACCTAACACAACCTA
>Ga0180432_10002700_pt1 | contig 26398 bp, 17 predicted proteins | sample SS_ome_10_FD_132414 | JGI IMG/M metagenome (GOLD analysis project Ga0180432, IMG submission 132414) | Hypersaline lake sediment archaeal communities from the Salton Sea, California, USA - SS_1_MS_2 metaG | ecosystem: Environmental > Aquatic > Non-marine Saline and Alkaline > Hypersaline >... | reverse complement strand
GCCAACGCGGGACGTGACCGCCTCGGTCAAACGCACTCGTTCCGCGATCAGCAGCGGTTCGAGCCACAGCCAGATCACGCTGCTCGGGAATACCGATGATGCAACCTTCCCACCTGCGGGATGGCGACGACCTTGCAAAGTTCGGGTGGCTCGACTTGCCGCTGTTCGGGGGCATTCCGGGCAAGCGAAAGATGAGTCCGAGATTGATGGTAGTACTCGAAGTAGGCGGTGAGGATACGGATCAGGTGGGGTTCGTTGAGGACAATGACATGGTCCAGACATTCGCGGCGGATGGAGCCGATCAGGCGTTCGACTAACGGATTCTGCCAGGGCGAACGATATCCGGCTTGACGATCAGGGGGCATGAACGCCTGTCTTTCTGGAACCTCGACAGCCGCATCCAACAGAGCCTGTTGCGCCTCTGCAGTCGTAGGCGCTTCACTGATCTCTGGAGAACAGTCAGCTGTTGGCGAAGGGCCGAGTTCTCCGACACAACGGTCGCACGACCCAGAAGCAATGCTCGGAGCAACCAGATGAGGATGCTGACAGCGCCCATTTCGTCCTCCAAGTTCGGACTTGGTGCGAGTGGGTGTTAGCGGATGGACACGCAACCTGGGAATCGCGTAAGTCCTTTGTCATCAAGAAAGACAAAGTCCTCGGGAGGGACAGCCCTGTCAGTCGACGGCCAAGGTCGTTCCTTCGTGCGCCCACCGGAGCGCCATCCCACTCCATAGGATGGCTCGGAGCTAACGTTTCGCCCGCTTCTTGACGGGCCTGTCTCGCTTGGCCTCATCGTGGGATCGCGCCAACGCTGCCAGCTTCTCCGGATCCAGGAGCGGATCCCTGGTCAGCTTTCGCCATTGCTCTAATGCTACGAGCAGTCGCTTCTCGATCTCGCGGAACTCCGCCTTGCCGGCCAGGTTCCGGAACTCGATCGGGTCCTTCTCCAGGTCGTACAGCTCTACTCGTGGAGGCCGGTGGCAGGTGTCGTGCGCTAGACGGGCGGGCGTCCCCTCCAGTTTCGGATCGCGCGACGCCTCCCAGGCGGCGCAACCGTCGACGGCCTTGACCGGGTTGGGTCGGTCGCCCAGTAGGTTCAGGATCAGCTTGTAGCGGCGATCGCGAATGCTCCGGCGCGGGAAGAAGCACTTCTTGCCGTGGCTCGTGTACTCCGCGCAGAGCGTCTCACGCCACGGGACCGACTTGCCCTCGATGAGCGGCGTCAACGATTGGCCCGGCAACCCCTCTGGCGCGGGCAGCCCGGCCGCGTCCATTACCGTCGGCAATATGTCGACCGTCGAGATCATCTCCTGCCGGACCTGCCCAGACTTGCCCCGCCCCGGCCAGCGAACGATGAAGGGGATCCGCAGTCCGGCCTCGTAGCACGTCGTCTTGGCGCGCGTGAACGGCGGGCCGTGATCGCCCAGGAAGATCACCACCGTGTCGTCCGCGTGGCCCGTCTTGGCGAGTCGCTCCATGAGCAGACCGACGCCGACGTCCGCTCGCGTCACGCAGTTGTAGTAGCCGGCCACCTCCTTGCGGACCTTGGGCGTGTCCACCCCAAGAAACGCGAACGGCGTCACGTCATCTGGCCCCAGGGGCTTGGCGGGTACTCCCTTGACCTGATCGACCAGCGGGCGGTGCGGGTCGAAGTAGTTGACCATGAGGAAGAACGGCCGATCACCGGACCGGCGCATGAATCCCTCGGCCTGTCCTGCCACCCCGCCGACATCACGCGTCAGCCCGACGGCCGTCTTCCTGAAGTCGAACGGGAATGCCGCGTCCGGCGCCACGTGAATCTTGCCGATGACCCCCGTGCGGTACCCCCCCTGCTTCAAGAGCGACGGCAACGTTGGATAAGCCTTGTCCATCGAGTAGCCGCGATGGCTCAGGCCGATCTGTCCGTTCTGGTGTGGGTATAGCCCGGTGAACATGCTGCTCCGCGACGGACTGCACGACGGCTGGGTGACGAACGCCAGCTCGAATCGCATCGATTCCTTGGCCAGCTTGTCGAGGTGCGGCGTTCGTGCCTGCGTGTCGCCGTAGCAGCCCAGATAGGGCCCGAGGTCGTCCGTCGTGATGAGCAGGATGTTGTGCCGCTTCGGTGTTTGGGCCGAGTGCGCCTGACGCACCGCCAGCCCGGCCGTGCCGAGGATGAGGTCCCGGCAGAACGTTCGACGCTTCATCATCAGCTCGGCCATCACGGGTTCCTCCTGAGACCTCTAATCCGGCATTTCCCATTTGCCTCCCGTCAACGAACCAGCGTACCGAAGCAGGTCCTTGGGTCAACTGATCAACCGACCGCGTACGAGACATCTTGGATGTACGCCTCCAGATCGCATACACTCGTGGCCACGATCGGTCGAATCTCCAGATCCAACACCGATTGCAGGCTTCGGAAGGGGTACGTTGACCCCAATCAGGTAAGCGGAGCAGAGGTCACCGAAGGAAGCGACCATGACACGATTCGTCCTCACATCCGTCATCGTGCTTGCGGTCCCACCGACCAATCTACGCGCGGCGGACGAGACACCGGGCAAGCCAAACATCCTGGTCATCCTCGCGGATGATCTGGGTTACGGCGACGTTCGGTGCTACAACCCGCAGCGAGGCAAGATCCCTACGCCGAACGTCGACCGATTGGTGTCAGAGGGCATGCGATTCACCGATGGGCATTCCAGCTCCGGTGTCTGCTCGCCTTCTCGTTACACGCTGCTCACCGGCCGGTACCACTGGCGGACGCGATTGCAGGCGGGCATCGTTGGCGTATTCGGCGAGCCGCTGATCGCGCCAGATCGGGTCACGGTCGCAGGGCTGCTGAAACGCCACGGATACCACACGGCGTGCATCGGCAAGTGGCACCTCGGGTGGGCCTGGTCGATTCCTTCGGGAAAGGGCGCGTTCTTCCGCCTCCGGCGGGGCCAGACTGGGACCGCCGCGACTGACCAGCACAGGGCCGCCTGGCGCAAGGTGTTCTCTCGGTCCATCCGTGGTGGACCTACCACTCGTGGCTTTGGTGAATACTTCGGCACCGACGTGCCCAATTGGCCACCCTACTGCTTCATCGAAAACGACCGCACGGTTGGTATCCCCTCGGAGCTGCTGCCGGCGGCGCTCCTGAAGAACAATCAGGCCAGCCTTCCTGGGCCGGCACTACCGGGCTGGAAACTGGAGCCGATCCTCCCCGCGCTGGCCGACAGGGCAGGTGAATACATCAAACGCCGCGCCGCGACGAAAGAGCCGTTCTTCCTCTATCTACCGTTGACGTCTCCGCATACGCCTCTAGCCGTCAACAAACCTTGGAGAGGCAAGAGCGGGTTGAATGCCTACGCCGACTTCGTGATGGAGACCGACGACGCGGTAGGCCGGGTGCTCGACGCGTTGGACAAGGCCGGAGTGAGGGACAACACGCTGATCGTGTTTACCAGCGATAACGGGTGCGCGCCCTACATCGGAGTGCGGGAACTGGAGGCGAAAGGCCACTTCCCGAGCGGTCCGTTCCGAGGATACAAGGCGGACGCTTGGGAGGGCGGCCACCGCGTGCCCTTCGTCGTGCGCTGGCCGGGCGTCGTGAAGCCAGGCAGCCGTTGCGGGCAGACGGTCTGTCAGGTCGACCTGATGGCCACGGTGGCTGAAATCGTCTCTGCCAAGCTCCCCGACAATGCGGGCGAGGACAGCGCGAGCCTGATGCCGCTGCTGAGAGGTCAGGATCGTCCAATCCACGAGGCCGTCGTACATCATTCCGCCTCGGGTCGTTTTGCCATCCGCGCGGGCAAATGGAAACTCCAGTTGTGCCCCGGTTCTGGCGGCGGTTTCGTGCGGCACGATCGTGATGCCGAGGCGCTGAAGCGCGGCCTGCCGCCTATCCAGTTGTACGACCTGGAGGCGGATCCCGGCGAGCGGACCAATCTCCAGGCCGAGCGTCCTGAGGTCGTGCAGCGACTGACAAGACTCCTCGAGAAGCTGGTGGCGGACGGACGGAGCACGCCTGGCCAGCGGCAGAAGAATGACGTGCCTATCAACATCTGGAAGGGTCAACAGCGCGGGCCGAAGCGCGCGAGTACGAGAGTCAGATGAAACCAGCAACTCCCACCTGTCCTTTGCGATGACGGATCATGTACTTCGACACCGTTGACACCGCGACCGCGTAGCCGAACAGTCGCAACTCGGATTGGATGCGCGGAGCGCCCCAAGTTGGGTTCTCAGAGGACATCCGCCGGATCAGATTGCGGATTTTGGCATCAATCTTGGGACGACCTGGTGTTCCGGTGCATGACTTCCATCGCCAGTAGAGGCGGGCACTCACAAGCGCGAGCGACCATCCTTGCGAATCTTCCTCAGCAGAGCGGACAGCTCGGACACCTTGTCCGGGTGTTGGGTCGCGACGTTCTGCTTTTCGCCAAGGTCCTGGGTCAAGTTGTAGAGTTGCGGCTTGGGATCGAGGCCGAGTTCCGTGTTGGTGTTCTTCTGGATCTTCGGCCCTTTCTTCGGTGCGATGTACTTCCACGGTCCCTTGATTAGCGAGAGCGTCCTGGCGTGTTCCACGAGATGATCACGTCCGGTCGGCGTCTGGCCGAGCAATGCTGGCAGGACGTCGAAGCTGTCCGGGGCGTCATCGTCGGTGAGCTTCTGGCCGAACAGCCCGGCGAAGGACGCCAGGAAGTCGACCTGGCAGACCAGCGCATCGGAGACGCCGGGCTTGACGTGGCCGGGCCAGCGCACGATGAAGGCAACGCGCGTGCCGGCGTCGAACGCGCTGTACTTGCCGCCGCGCAACGGACCAGACGGCGTGTGCCCGTTCAGCTTCTCGACGGCCTGGTCCTTGTAGCCGTCATCAACGACCGGCCCGTTGTCGCTGGTGACGATGACCAGCGTGTTGTCCGCAAGCCCCAGCCGGTCCAGCGTCTTGACGATTTCGCCGACGCACCAATCGAATTGGAGGATCACGTCCCCGCGCGGGCCCAATCCGCTCTTGCCGGCGAACCGAGCGTGCGGTACGCGGGGGACGTGGATGTCATGCGTGGCAAAGTACAGGAAGAACGGATCGCCCTTGTGCTTCTCGATGAAGGCCTTGGCCTTGTCCGTGATCACGTCGGCCATGTCCTCGTCGACCCATCGCGCCGACTTCCCCCCGGTCATGTAGCCGATCCTGCTGATGCCGTTGACGATCGTCTGGTCGTGGCCATGGCTGGGGTGCATCTTGAGCAGCTCGGGATGGTCTTTGCCCGTGGGTTCGTTGCCGATGGGCCTGCCGTAGCTGACCTGGATCGGATCGCTCGGGTCAAGCCCAACGACGCGGCGATTCTCGACGTAGACACACGGCACGCGGTCGCCCGTTGCGGGGATCAGAAAGCCGTAGTCGAAACCGATGTCGAGCGGACCGGGCTTGATGTCGCCGTTCCAGTCCAGGCCTCTCTTGCCGAGACCCAGGTGCCATTTGCCCACGACACCGGTCGCGTAGCCGGCCCTTTTGAAGACCGATGCGAGCGTCGTGCGGCCCGGTTGGATGATCAACCCGGCGTTTCCCGGCAAGACGCTCGTGCCCTTCTTTCGCCAAGCGTATTCACCAGTGAGCATGGCATATCGCGACGGGGTGCACGTGGCCGATGGTGCGTGGGCATTGGCAAACCGCAGCCCCTCCGAGGCCACGCGGTCGACATTCGGCGTCCGGATCTTCGTCGCCCCATAGCAACTGACGTCGCCGTAGCCGAGGTCGTCGGCGTAGATGATGACGACGTTGGGTCGTTGCGCCCCGGCAACGGTCCTGCCCTGCTCGCCGGCAGAGGCGCCAGCTGCCTGGAACGATGTGAACGCGGCCACCACTGCAAGAAGAACTGCTCGCACGAGCGCACCTCCATCCTGTTCATCGTCCAACATCACTACGCGGCGGTCCAGAGTCCAAACCGGAGGATAGTATACATAGCTCTCGACGGCACGCATTCCCGGCCGTGTCCGCGCCTTCTGCGAACGCCTCGAACTGTAGTGTCATGCGGCTTTCCCGCCTGTTGTCCCAACATTGAAGGTGGTAGCATGATCGATCCCGCCGAGGACGCGAACCACTGCACGCTGGTGATCGGGGGGACGGAGACGCTGAGTCGCGGCGAGGTCAGTGGCAAGCGATTGGCGGTCGCGGTGACTGGCAGATCAGAAAGCAGATCGGTCGACGAATTCTCGATCGCCGCGAAGGAGGACTCAGATCGCTATGGCAGGGCTTAATCGCTTGAGCGTGGTTCTACTTGGGGCGGGGTTCTTAGTCGTTCACGCGGTTTGCGCACAATCGGTACGAGCGGGCGAGATGGAGAGACGGGACCATTGGATTGCAGAGCACCTGCTAAGCCCGAGCGCGCGGCCTCCGTTCTCTTTCATCTTCGGCGGGATGCCACCGGATACTGTCCTGGCAGCCTGGCAAAGGAGGATGGAGAAGAAGGCGCTCGATCAGAAGCGAACGCAACACGCACTCGAATGGACCGACCCGAAGACCGAGTTGAAGGTCCGATGCGTGGCGGTCGAGTATGCCGACTTCCCCGTTGTCGAGTGGACCGTCTACATCAGGAACGCCGGCACAAACAACACCCCGATCCTGGAGAACCTCCAGGGCCTGGATGCATGCTTCGGCCGCGCCGGCGGCGGCGAGTTCGTGCTCCATGGGATCAAAGGCGATTCCTGCAGCGCGGACAGCTATCAACCGTATGCGTTGACGCTCGGTGCAAAGGCGGTCGAGAAATTCGCGCCGCCTGCGTCCGGAAAGTCGTGCGATGGTCCGAGAGGATGGCCCTACTTCAACCTGCAAATGCCGGGCGGGGGAGTCATCCTCGCCGTAGGCTGGCCCGGTCAGTGGGCCGCTTCCTTCTCGCACAACGAAGGTAGCGGGGTACGTATCCAGGCGGGCCAGGAACGTACCCGTCTCTACCTGAAACCCGGCGAAGAAATCCGCACCCCCTTGATCGCCCTGTTGTTCTGGCAGGGAACCGACGTGGTGTCCGCCCAGAACGTCTGGCGGCGGTGGTACGTCGCCCACAACTTGCCTCGCGTCGACGGCCGGCCGCAACCGTCGGTCGCTCAGATTCAGGTCGGCGGCTCCGAGCAGGATATCCAGTACGCCAACAAGTTCCTCCAGGCAGGGATCAAGCCCGACATCTGCTGGCGCGACGCGGGAGCGGGCGGAACAACCTGGTATCCGAGCGACGTCGGCCCATACAAGGGCAAAGACGCCTGGCTGAACACCGGCACGTGGGAGATCGATCGGGCGAAGTACCCTCGCGGGTTCAGGCCGTTCAGCGACTGGGCCCATTCGAAGGGAATGGCGTTCCTCCTGTGGTTCGAGGTCGAGCGGGTTGGCAGTCCCGATTCATGGCTGGGCAGGAACCATCCCGAATGGCTCCTGCCGGGGACGTCGCACGGTGCCCTGCTCGACGAAGGCAACCCCGAGGCCCGGAACTGGCTAATCAACCATGTGGACGGCATGATCAAGTCCCAGGGGCTTGACTGGTATCGCGAGGATATGAACGGATGTGGCCCGCTCCCGGCTTGGCGCAAGCATGATGCCCCCGATCGCCAAGGGATCACGGAGAACCTCTATGTGCAGGGACACTTGGCCTTCTGGGACGAGCTGAAACGTCGGCATCCTGGCTTGCGCATCGACTCGTGTGCGTCCGGCGGACGTCGCAACGATCTGGAGACCGTGCGGCGGGCCGTGCCCCTGCTGCGAAGCGACTTCCAGTTCCCGAGGATGCGGGGCGTTGTGGAAGGCAATCAAGGACACACCTACGGCCTGTCCTTCTGGCTGCCGTTTCAGGGCTCCGGCGTGTATACGTATGATCCATATTCCTTCCGCAGTTTCTACATGGCCTCATTCGGCATGGGGAGGCTCACCCCGGAAAACACGGCGGCCCAACGTCAAGCCTATACCGAGTGCCGACGGATCGCGCCGCTTATGCTCGCCGACTACTACCCCCTAACCGACTACAGTCTTGAACACACGCAATGGATTGCCTGGCAGTTCAACCGACCGGAACGCGGGGACGGAGTCATTCAGGCCTTCCGACGTCCCAAGTGCGCGGCCGGGTCGGAGACCTTCCGCCTCAGAGGTATTGATCCCACGGGCGACTATGAATTCATGAACTTCGACGTCGAAGGAACGTGGCGGGTTGGGGGCAAGAAGCTGCTGGAAAAGGGCTTGACCGTCGAGATCGAAGACAAGCCCGGTGCCGCGGTTATCACGTACCACAGAGCCGGCTGAAACCGGCAACGCCGCACTCCCCACACTACGCTGATACACGCATAGCTGGTGACGCAGAGCCAGGTTCTCTGCGTGCAGGCCGTAGCGAGTGCGAAAGAGGGAGACGATGGTACCCAAGACGGGGTGGAGTACGTCCTTCATGCCACAGCCCTCAGTGGGTTCACGAACGGAAGCCTACAGCCGAGGCGGTTGGACGGGGTAGATTACCAGAAGAGGCTCAGCCAAAACCACAGGTTGGCTGAGCGAGCCTTATGTCTAAGTCCTTCTAACCCAGGGAGAACGAGTGTTCGGGAAGGACACGTGCGTCCAAGAAAGAAACGACGATGGCAAGGGTGACGGCGATTCCGGAAATCGAGGCTGTTCTCACTTGACCTCTCCGGGAGCGTTTCATCGTCTGTTCAAGCACGATGTCTGCGCCGCCGTGACGGGCCTACGGGACACATGTATGCGATCGGTCCCACTGCGCTTCCAGTTTGGCGGTCAGGCGTCGGACCAGCGAGGCGTGTTCGGGTCGCACGGCGAGGTTGTGGTTCTCTTGCGGATCATTCTGATGATCGTACAGTTCGACGGCCAGGATTTGCTTGCCGCCGCCGCGGTCTTGCCAGATGGTGAAGCGGTAACGATCCGTGCGCATCGAGCGGCCCATGGCCTTGCCGCGCGGGTATTGGCTCAAGGCGGTATCTGCGCCTCGCCGAGCCGGATCGTCTAGGAGTAGGGCCCGGCTGGTTCCATCCAGGGCTTTGGGAACGGGTAGGCCGGCCAACTCGGCCAATGTGGGATAGATATCGACGAATTCGACCAGTGCGTTGGTCTTGCGGCCGGGCGACTTGGCGCCGGGCGCGCACACTATCAGCGGAGCGCGGGTGGCGTTCTCGAAGTTGGTGTGCTTACACCACAGTCCATGGTCGCCCAGGTGCCAGCCGTGGTCACCCCAAAGACAGACGATCGTTCGGTCCCGAAGACCCAGCCGATCCAGTTCGCTCAGCACCCGACCAATCTGAGCATCGACATAGCTCACGCAGGCATAGTAACCGTGGATTAGCCGGCGGGCTTTGTCATCGCTGACAGGGCCCCGCCGAGGGATGTCGCTGTAATACCGCAGCTCGCCGAAACCGTGCATCGCCACTGCCGGCGTCCCCCTGGGCTTGTACGGATTGCCGGCCAGTTCGATCTGCTTCGCGTCGTACAGGTCCCAGTACTTCTTGGGCGCGACGAAGGGCAGATGCGGCTTGATGAAGCCCACCGCCAGGAAGAAGGGGCGATCCTCTTGCTTCCGCTCGCGCAGCGCCTGCGCCGCACGGACGGCCAACTCGCCGTCGTAGGGGACCTCGTCGAGGATCTCGGGAGCCTCGGTTGCGAGACCTCGGCAGAAATAGTCAACCCAACCGTCCAGCGCACTGCCGCTCTTGCCGGAGATTCGTTGGAAGTCTCTGCGAGCGGCGGCGATCCCTTCGGGTGTGTAGTAGTACCGCGGTCCGCCAAGCCACGAAGGGACACTCCACGACCGCGGATCGTGCATGTCGCAGCCGCGGTAGTAGGCGAATGCCTTCCGCGGGAAGGAACCGTGGAAGATCTTGCCCATCCCCTGGGTGTGATAGCCGTGGTTCTTGAAATGCCCAGGCAACGTAACAACGTTGGGCAGGCGTTGGCGAAAATGGGTGTGGTTCCCCCAGACCTTTGTTGTGTCCGGCCGTAGTCCCGTGAGCAGGCTGGTCCGAGACGGCCCGCAAATGGCTTGCTGACAGTAGGCCCTTAGGAATACCGTTCCCCGCTCCGCCAGCCGATCGATGTGTGGGCTCTTGATGTGAGTCGCACCGTAACAACCCAGCTCGGGCCGCAGATCGTCCACGGCGATGAACAGGACGTTGGGTCGCACGTTCTGATCCGCTTCGGCCGCCAGGGACGGCAGCCCCGGCAGTAGGATGCCGCATCCCCAAGCCATTAACGGCCCTACCAAGATGGACACGAGCTGTTCTGTTCTTGTCAGCATGAGAGAAGCCCTTTGCGTGCGGTCCCCAACAGGTCCCTCCCGAGAACACATCCCAAGTGCTATGGCTCGTTTGATTGCCGCGACCTCGGGGTGTCAAGCGGCTCTGCTAAGCGATATGCCGAGCAGGATACCAATTCCGGCGGCATAGTTCTTCCGTTCTGATGCCCGGAACGATCCGTCGGCCTGAGACTTGATTGCGCTCGGGCAACCCGTCGTTCGTAGTGGTGGTGCAGTCCGCCAACGAGCGGGATGGCAACGATCTTGGATTGCGACCTCTGTTGGCCAACTCCGACGAGGTAGATGCTCTACGAATGACGCCGGCTGTCCTTACAGTGGCACGCCACAATCACGCCGCATTTCTGCCGCCACGCGCGCAAAAAAACGCAGGACCAAGCGATAAACACCTGATCCTGCGTCACTTACAACCTGGCGGGTGCAGGACTCGAACCTGCGACCTCCGGGTTATGAGCCCATTGGGGCCGATTCCAGGTGTCGATCCCAACTCCCGTATTTGCTACTACTTGCAGAAACACCAAGAAGTTGCCGCGGTTTCAGTCTGCTCTACATGTCGAACATGTTGCACATGTTGAGCACCACAACGCCACAATTACGCCACAGTGGTCGTCGTTGTCAACCCTTTCTCTCCGGTTCAAGTCTTCCCGCGGGAAGAAGACACCTCGTCTATCTCTGGAGAACGATCAGCTGTTGGCGAGAGGCCAAGTTCTCTCCTGCAACGGTCGCAACCCCAGAGGTAACGATCGCAGCACGCACATGATGATGTTGACAGCCCCCACTTCGTCCCCCAAGTTCGGACTCAGTGCGGGTGGATGGTTGCCGATTCGCCCTCAAGCAGGGAGTCACGTAAGTCCTGTATCATCAATGAGGACGAAGTTCTCGGGAAGGACAACTTGTGTGCACGACAAAGCTGTTCTCGCATCCAGGCAGACGTTTCTGCAGGAATCCAGCCACGTGGTGCGCCATGGCCCTTCCATGACGCATGAGGTCCGATAGCTCTTTTCCATCGACGCCTTCCAGCCGGACCATGCCGGTATTCACATTGAGCGTCTTTTCCGCGCAAATGCCCGACATCTTGAAGGCGTGCATTATGATGGAAAGGTCCCCATGTCTCGGAATACTCGCCGCGCTCAATGGCATCGCGCACGGTCTTCTTCAACTTATTCCCGTAGTGCTCCAGGATGAAATATCCCGCTTTATGGAAAGCGAGCATCCTGTCAATGCTCCGTGCTCCACTCCGAGCGTTCCCATACTCCTCCGGGTTCTCGCGGAAGAAGGCAACCAGCCGCTCAAAATCCACGTTCCCCAATCGAAACATGAAGCTGTTCGACATACGGGCAGCTCGTAGAGGAACGCCGGCATAGTAGGCTACGTCCGCATCCCCCGTGGAGTCCACCACGCAGGTTGCTTTGAGCCTCTGATTACCCGACCGATTGGAGATGACCACGCCGGTAACCCGATTCTCCGACGTCACTGCATCCGTCACGATGGTCCCGTAGTAGACGTGCACTCCCGCCTCTTCGAGCATCATGTCCATCGCCAGTTTGGCCAGTTCGATATCGAACGTGATGTGATAGGGTTGCTTGGCCCAGGTGGCCGTGGTCGCCCCCAGGTCCACCAGCCTCTCGACCAGTTCGTACGGTCTCCCACCGACCACTTGCTCTCCGGCCGCGTTGTGGAATCGATTCGACATGGTGGCTTCCATGGTCGCCGTCGCAACCCCGCCGGCGAACGCTTGAGCTTCGATCAGAGCCGTGCTGGCCCCGGCCCGCGCCGCGGCACATGCCGCAGCAACTCCCGCAAGTCCGCCGCCGGCGACGATCACGTCGTACTGACCGGCAATGGGCAACTTGTTGACATAGGACCGGTCGCGAGCCGAGTTGTCTTGTTCGGCGGCCAGTGCCGAGCCGTCCAGGTCGGCGAGGTACGCGCCCGCTCCCAAGGACCCCAGCAGAGTTCTCTTGAGAAACACCTTTCTTGAGAATTGACCCATGTGCCGCCTCTCGTGTTGCTGAGGACAGTGAGTGATCCGACATTTCCCAGATAACCTTGCCCGGCTACAGCGCCGGGGCGTGTTCCGTTCTTATACTAGCGCCCCCCCGTTGCGCCAAGAGAAGGCGGGCAGGCTTACCTCCTCGGGGTCCCAGCCTTGTTGGAGCTGCCCGACGGACGGGTCCTGTCTGTGTATCATGTCGGGAATCACTGGCCGTATCCGCCGCCGCAGGACGAGTGGGTTCACGCGACGTCATTCCGCGTAAGGCGATAACGGGGCTACGCCCCGGCATCTCACCGTTGCTCGTCGGTAGGGCATTTGGGGTTGGCCGATACACCCTCGAGCGACGAATCACGTAAGTCGTTTGTCATCAATGAGGACGGAGTTTTCGGGAGGGACAGCGCAACCGAAGGGCCGCGCGGTCGGCAAGCAGAACCGGCGAGTCGTAGCAGGGGATCTGCCGGAATCGCCAGGTCGTTCCGTCGTGCGAATGACTCGTCGCGGGCACGGCAAAGACCTTGCCGGTCCGCAGGTCCACATAGAGCGGCTCGGAGAATGCGACGCCGTGAAACACGATATCCACAGGGGTTTTGCCGTTCGCATTCGTGGGCATGTCGCCGCAGAACCAGAGCGTTACGATGGTGCCGCCGCTGGGCCGATGCCGGTAACCGTACGCGGACAACGGCGGCTCGGCGGGAGCGTCACATGTGAAATCGCGCAGCCGGACCACCTGATTATCAAACACCGCCGTGAGATGCTGCACGGCGTAATAGGCCGGTTTGGGACGCGCCACTGTCTTGTCGTCCCGGGCGTAGAGGAGTCCCTTGCGGTTCATTCGATCGGGGTACTTCATGTCGACGATGGCGAAGCACGACGACTCCTTGTCGCGGCCGAGGTCGCCCAGCAGGCGTCGCAGCACGTGCTTTGCCTGCATCAACTCGGTCCACGGATACTTGGCCAGGGCCCCTTTGCTATTGGGCTCGGAGGGGCAGCCTCCCTCGCCCTGGCGGATCACGATCCGATCGGAGTACTTGCGAACCACCTTCGCCAGTTCGATCTCGGCATCGACGACATCGGGGTTCCTCTGATGGCGGTGGTGGGAGATTTGGTCGATCAGGTCCAGCTTGCCCTCGGCTTTGACGATGGCCAGGACTCTGTCGGCATATCGGTAGTCGACACGGCTTCCCAAGGCGAATGCCACGATCGTGGCCTTGGGTTGTACCCCGCGCACCGTCTCGGCGGTGAGCACGAGCAATCGGGCGTAATCGGCCGGCTGAATGCGATAGTTGGGCTCGTTCCAAACCTCCCATTCGTCGATCACCTTCCGATATCGCTCGACGGTCGCCCGCACCCATTTCTGCCAGGCCGCCAACGTGACCTTCGAGGTAGGCACGCTGCTGCGCAGGCTGATGCTCCCGCCGTCCGGGTAGATTGGGTTGCCGTAGGATAGATTCATCCACGGCTCGACGCCCTGCTTGACCATGTCGAAGACGATGGCGTCCAACCAGGCGAAGTCGTAGACTCCGGGCCGCCGTTCGGTCCTTGCCCAGCCGGCTTGGATCCGCGCCTTCTTGACGCCCAGCGGCCCGAGGTAGTCCTTCCAGTTCTCGTAGATGGTGTAGCCGCGGTCCATGGTCTCGGCCCCCACCGACCAGTTTGAGCCCTTGATCTCCCGGCTCCGCCGCGGCTGGATCGCGCCCACCTCGGGGTAGGCGATGCCTTCGTCCTCGGCGACGCCGACCGTGGCCAAGCCGGGAAAGACCACGAGGAAGAGGAACCACAGGCAACCCATGCGGTGCTCTCGTCCGAAGCTGCGGCGTTGCCTGTTTGGACGGCGAACTCGTTCGCCGTGGAAGGACAAGCCTCTTCGACGAAACCCGGCCAGTGAGTTCACCGGCTGGACTTCGCTAAGAGATGCAGTTCTACGCCTCATCCCAGCCGCCTTTCCTCTCAATGGGTTTGGTTATCCATGGAACTCGTGCAACGTGTCCTCTTCGGTTGGTTCGATGAAGTCAGTGCTTGCGCATGCGACGAGGACCGATTGACGCGCCTCGAGCCCGATGCCTCCATTCTCCAAGCGCCCTGAGTACCCGTGCAGCAGCAGCCACGCTCTGCCGTCGGCGAACACTGTAAGCAATGCCCGCAGAACACGCACCAACTCCTGAGCTTGCGCTGCGGAAGCAAAGAAGGAGCTGACACCTTCTCCGCCCTCTCTCACTTCCGCATCTGGCATCCACCGGAAGTCTTGAAGCGGATATACATCGATGCTACAGTGCTCCTCAACAACGGCCCGACGAACCTGGCCGTCGGGCCCGGCACGATTCCCCGCCAACAGGGCAACCGACAACTGAGATCACGCAAGCAGGGCATCAAATGACAACTCGACAAGTCATCCACGGGGGTCCGATGATCGCATCGATTCCGAGCCGCGTTTCATCCGTTCTTCTTCAGACCGTACGCTCCTTGCTCATCGCTGCAACGCTGGCCGCCTGTGCCTTGACACCGACTCTGACGCTCGCCGCAGAAGACGCCCCTGTGACAATCACCGCAGGCTCCGACTGGCTGCCGCTGGACGTGTGCCTAGACATCGAGCCCGGCTCCGCGCTCGATTTCAGCCATATCGTGCCGCGCCACACCCCGGCAGGCAAGTTTGGTCGCGTCGCAGTTAGCGAAGCGGGACACTTCGCGTTCGAGAAACGCGCCACGCCGACGCGCTTCTACGGTGTCGACTTGTGTTGCACCGCCCAATACCTTCCGCATGAACTGGCCGACCACCTCGCTGAGCGATTGGTGCGACTCGGCTACAACACGGTGCGCATCCATCACTATGAAAGAGACCTGGTCGAACGCACACCGGGCGAGATCCGCCTGCGGCCCGACACGCTGGACCAGTTCGACTACCTCTTCGCGGCACTGAAACGGCGCGGCATCTACGTCTCCACCGATTTGTATGTCTCACGGCTCATCCCCCTCGCCGACGTCTACCGAGACCACGCCCGAAAACCGAAGGCCGACCGGGCCAATGTGGCCCCCCGTTCCGAGCGCTGGACGTTCGAGAACTACTACAACGTCGGCCCGAACGATTTCGGCGTACAGGACTTCAAGATGGCCGTGTACGTCAACGACCGGGCGTACGAGAACTTCAAGGCATTTGCCCGGGTGTTGCTCGATCACAAGAACCCCTACACCAAACTCCGATACGCCGACGATCCCGCGCTGGCCTGGCTGAGCCTGATGAACGAGGATTGCCCCGCCAACTTCATGGGCGGCCTGAAAGGCCGACTGCGCGACGAGTGGCAGCGCGAGTGGAATCGCTGGCTTGCCTCCCGCTACCCGGACCGTCAGGCCCTGGCCGACGCGATGGGAAACCTTCCCGACGGCCAAGACCCCGCAAAAGGAACAGTGCCGTTGCAGAACCTGCGGAGCCGGAACCGGGGTGCCGTTCTGTTCAACGTCTTCGTTGCACAGATCCAACGTAGCTTCTTCGATCGTACGCGCGCCTTTCTCCGCGACGAACTGCATTGCCAAGCGTTGCTGAGTGACTGCAATGGGTGGAGCAGCCCCGTCCAGTTGCAGGCCGTGCGCAGCCAGTTCGACTACGTGGACGACCACTTCTATGTAGACCATCCGAAATACCTGTCAAACCTTCGGCAGCCGCCCACTAGCTGTCGAAACGCCAATCCAATCACTGGCGGAGCTCGTGGCGGCCGAGCCTGCGCTTTCACGCGGCTTTTCGGCAAACCGTTCACGATCACCGAATTCAACTACTGTGGCCCGGGCCAGTACCGCGGTGTGAGCGGCATGCTCACCGGTGCGCTGGCCGCACTGCAGGACTGGGACGGACTGTGGCGTCACGTCTACAGCTACAGTAAGGAGAACATCACACGGCCCGCGGCCCTGAGTTACTTCGACGTGGCCGCCGATCCGCTCACGCAAGCCTCCGAACGCGCCGGCCTCTGCCTGTTCCTGCGCGGCGACTTGCAGCCGGCCAAGCACGCGGTCGTCATCACTTCCACCACCGAAGCCTTGCTCGAATCACCCGCGGCTGCAGGCGGCAGAACGCCCGCATGGAACAGCTTGGCTTGGCTGACTCGCGTCGGCTGGAAGATCGGCAAGACACCCCAGGACACGGACCACGATCTGCCGCTCGTGTTTCCCGGCGGCAGGTCCAATCCGCTCGCGGCCGGCGCCGAGCGGAAGATCCTCGATACCTTCGCTCAGCGGAGCTGGCTGCCGGCGACCAACCAGACCGACCTCCAGATGAAGCGTATCCAGAGCGAGACCGGCGAGGTAACCATCAACGCATCCAAGGGCATCCTCACGCTGGACACGGCGCGCACGGCGGGAGGTTTCGCACCTGCGGGGAGACGTATCGAAACACGTGCAGCCTCAATTGAAGTCCAGGATACCTACGCGACGGTCTGGGTCAGCAGTCTTGACCGCGAGCCCATCACCCGCAGCAAGCGGCTCCTCATCACCCACCTCACCGATCTACAGAACACGGGCACGCGTTTCGCCAACCACACTCGTCAGAAGCTGCTCGCCTGGGGACACCTGCCGCATCTGGTCCGCGCCGGCCGCGCCACTGTCACGCTCCGTCTTCAACACGCTGGCGAGGCAAAGGTCCACGCCCTGGCGGTCAGCGGCAGACGCACCGCCCAAGTCCAAGCGAACGCCACCGACGGCAGGTTGTCCGTTCCCCTGTCAGTCTCCGCCAGCGGCAAGGCCCAGATGCTCTACGAAGTCGAGATGCCCTGATGCTCAACAGAGGGCAACAGAGGGGGTCAGAGCGCATCTAGTCATTAGCGCTGGTACAAGGTGTCGCGACTAATGACTAGATGCGCTCTGACCCCAAACTCCACCAAACTCCAGGCCCCGCTTCCAGGCTTCGAGCGTCTCGGCCGCACGCCAGCGAATGGGCTTGCCGTTTCTGACCCAGCAGCTAGGGAACCTGCCATCCCGTCGATACTGGGCGAGCGTCCGCTTCCGATTCCGGTGCGAGTCGTCGTGAGATCTCATCACCAGCTCCCCGGAGGGTGGAAACGATCTTGTTGCGACGTCGCGCCGTGAAGCGGACTTCCGGGAGATAGACACTGACGCTCGCGACCGCCTCATCCTCTCGCCAGACGGGAACGGCCAGGCCGACCACGTGTTCGGGCGACACGCTCCGGGCCAGCTTGTTGCGGCGAATGGTCGCAAGCCGGCGGACGAGATCCTTGGCCGACCGGACCTCGGGCCACACGCGCGGATTGGGCAAGCCGACGCGCTCGACGAACGCCTCCAGTTGCTGTTCGGGAAGATATGCCAGGAGGAGGCGTCCCGACGCCGTTTCGTAGACGTTCCGGACCGGGCGGCTGCGCACCTGGAGGTCGCGGTCGCTGGCGGCACATTCCAGCATGACGCGCTTCCTGCCACGGATTACGCCGATGAGGCTGGTCTCGTTCAGCGTTTGGGACAACAACTGCAACACGGGCCGAGCGGCGATGGCGAGTTCGTTGTCATGTTCGGCCAGTCCGTGCCAAGGCGAAGCGAGACTCCCGAGCCGATAGCCGCCACGAGAGGGAAGCCGCTCCACGTAGCCGCGCTGCAAGAGGGTCTTGAGAATGTTGCTGCAGGTAGCACGATGTAGATCGAGCGTCTCGGCGACTTCTCCCAAAGGAAATGCCCGTCCGGGCTGGCTGGCCAGCACTTCCAGAATGTCAAGGGCACGGTGAATGACCTGGATCACGGCATGGCTCCAAGCGTTGACAGGAATCTCCAGGACGCTATACTGACGTCACTATTGTACACTACGAATTTTATAATGTAAAACATGGAAACCGTCCAGCCCTTAGACTACTTGGTGTTCCTGATCTACCTGGTCCTCATGGCCGGGGTGGGCATCTTCTTTGGCTGGTTCGTCAAGGACATGGCCGGTTACTTCAAGGGGGGCGGGGTGATTCCCTGGCCGGTGGCCGGCATCAGCAACTACATGTCGATGTTCAGCACGTTCGTGTTCGTCGCCTATGCAGGGCTGGCGTACGAGCACGGCCTGGTTGCCCTGACCGTGATCTGGTGCACGGTGCCGCCCTGTGTGTTGGCGGCCATGGTCTTCGCGGATCGGTGGCGGAGGGCCGAACTGACCACCCCCGTCGAGTATCTGGAAGTCCGATTCGGCCGTAGCGCCAGGCAGTTCTTCTCCTGGGTCGGCCTTGTCATGCGGGTGTTAGACAACATCGTGCGGATGTATGCGATCGGCCTGTTCCTTGCGACCGTCACCCCTTGGGATGTCCGCACGATGATCCTCGCGTCCGGAGTGATTATCACCTTCTATACGGTGATCGGGGGCCTCTGGGCCGTCACCGTGCTCGATACGATCCAGTTCGTCGTGCTGCTCCTCTCGAGCCTCATCCTCTTTCCGCTGTCCGTGAGCGCCGCGGGCGGGATCACCGGCGTCCAGAAGATTGTGCCGGAGCACCTCGGACTGCTCAACGGTCCGAAGGGCGCCCCCCTATGGTTGCTCGCCTACTACGTCATGATCCTGGTCAAGTACAACGCAAACTGGGCCTTCATCCAACGGCTGTATTGCGTTCGCCACGAGCGAGCAGCCAGACGCGTGGCCTGGCTCAGTGCACTGCTATTCCTTGTCACCCCGATTCTGTTCCTCGTGCCGCCTCTGGCTGCACGGGTCGTCCTGCCGGACTTGCCCGATCACGAGATGGCCTACGTTGCGATCGCCGCAAAGCTACTGCCGTCAGGATTGCTGGGAATGATGCTGGCCGCCATGTTCTCGGCGACGATGTCCTCTCTCAACTCGGAATACAATGTCATGGCCGGGGTTATTACCAACGACATCTACAAGCGTTCCCTCCGGCCGGACGCCAGCGGTCGCCATCTGCTCTGGGCCGGGCGCGTTTTCACGATACTCATCGGCCTGGGCATAACGTTCGGCGCGATGCTCGTGGGCGGCATGGGTGGCGCCTTCGAAGCCAATAAGCTCTTTACGAGCATCCTTGCGATCCCCCTGGCCGTGCCGCTTCTGGGCGGCCTGTTGCTGCGCCGTCCCACGTCGTTGTCGCTGGTCCTCACCATCAGCGTCGGAGCGGGGTTGGCCTTGATTCTCAACTTCTACCAGTCGATCCGGGAATGGATAGGCAGCCTACCGTTCCTGGGAAGCGATTCGGGACTCGACGCGATCGCTCCTTTGAGTTGGGAAGTCGCCACGCTGGCAGCGATCGCCGCCGCCGTGACCATCTTCTGTGTCACCGGCTGGCTGAACCGTGCATCCCCAGCGAGGCAAGAGCTTGTGGATCGCCTCTTTAGCAAGCTCCGAACGCCTGTCGATCCGGCCAACGTTCCCTCGGTCGATCCGTTGGTACGGACCCGTCTGGCGATGCTCTTTGGCGGCGCCTTCCTGGCCGTGGGACTCCTCTATGTGGGCGTGAGCCTGATTGCCATTACTGAATTCAGTGGTATGGTCGGCGTGACGGTCGGCCTTGTCTGTGCCGCGATTGGAACAGCGCTCTGCATTCTGACACACCGTCTTAACCGAGCGAAAGGGGCATCTACATGAGCAACCTTGAAGGTAAGATCATCTTCGTTACTGGCGCCGGTAGCGGGATCGGTCGGGCAACGACTCTGGAGTTGCTGCAAGCAGGCGCGAAGGTCTTCGGGATGAGTCGGACGCAGGCGGGGCTCGACACGCTCGCAAAGGACGCTGCGTCGGATCGACTCAGCGTCTTCTGTGGGGACGTTCGAAGCGAACAGGACGTCCAGGCAGCGTTCTCCGCCTGTATCGAGCGGTTCGGCGGCATCGACGTGCTGCTTAACAACGCGGGCATTGGCATACCGACAACCGACTTGGCTGAAGCATCCCTGGAAGACTTCACACAGATGTTTGACACGAACGTCAGAGGCGTCTTCCTCTGCACCCGTGAGGCCCTCAAGATCATGCGCCCCCGGAAATCGGGGCACATCGTCACGGTCATCTCCATGGCCGGGCAACGGACGAATCCCGTGGCCCCGGTCTACTGTGCCTCCAAGTTCGGCGCGCGGGGCATCAGCGGCGGCCTGGCCGATCAGGTGCTGGCCGAGGGGATCAAGGTGACCGACCTGAACCCCGGTCCGGTCGATACGGACTACTGGGGCGACCGTCCCGTGCCTCGCGAGAACTTCCTGAAGGCCCAGGACGTTGCCGACGTGATCCTGTTTGTCCTGTCCCAGCCCGAGCATGTGTTGATCCGAGAGGTCAATCTCGACAATATCGCATTCTTCAAGAAGTAACTGCCATGAACCAGACTCCTCGCGACGACTCGCCAGCCAAGCCGCCGATCGACGTTCCGGAGATGCGCGCACGGTATCTGAGCCTGTTCACCGGAGCCGTAAACGACGTACTTCGTTTCAAGTACAAGATGCACGCCAGCGCGCTGCCGGCCGAGTTCTCGCCGTTACGCGACGACATGAAGATTGCTGGACGTGCGTTCACCGTCAAAGGCGGCCCGGACGTCACCACGGAAGGCGAGTTCGAGATGCGCGCCCAAATGCTCGAATCGCTGCATGAGGATTCGGTGGTCGTCTGGGACTGCACCGGAGACCGCATCACCGCCCAATGGGGTGAAGTGATGACGATGGCGGCGGTTCGCGCCGGCTGCCGCGGCGCCGTTGTCAACGGGATCCGAGACACCCAGGCCATCCTCAGCCAGGACTTCCCCGTGTTCCACCAGTATCGATCCAGCACGGGTATGCTCGGTCGATTCCGGATGCACCACTACCAAAGGCCAATCCTGATGGGCGAGGCCATCGTCAAGCCGGGCGACTGGATCTTCGGCGACGTCGACGGGGTCGTGGCCGTCCCTGCCAAGATCGCCTATGACGTGCTGTTGGCAGCCGAGCAGATCGTCAACAAGGAAGTCGAGATCAAGGAGTGGATCCAGAGCGGGATGAAACCGACGGACGTGGTCGCCAGGGGAGGGTATTTCTAGTGCCGTTCGGGTTGGGGGTTCTTGGGTCCGTCTCAGTGGGGTTGTGAATCGTCATGAGCATTTATCTGCCCCAAGAGGATCGACAGGCGATTACCGAGGCGAGGCGTGACGGCGATCTCATTGTGAACCGCTTCTGGACCGCGCTGATGTCGCGAACCGCGCGTCGGGCGGTGTCGCCAGGGCTGTTTGATCGCGGGGAAGACGCCGAATGGTGGTATCCGGTCGCGGAGTACCTCTCCGATGCTGCGATGGCACATGCCCTTCAGCCGACCGACGAATTGGCCGCGTGGCTCCGCGACGTGAGTCTGTCGATTGCCCGGCGCCCCGAGTCGGACTGGGTCGGTCCCTGGTTTCGAGATCATGTCACAAAGCCCGCGATCGGTCATCTCGAGACGGCTCATCTGTGCTGGGGTCTCTCGGCCGTCATCGATTTGGCGCCCGATGTGTTCTCGCCCAGCGAGCGCGACGAGATCCGCGACGCGCTTGCCACGAAGGGCATCGCGCTTTGTCGGCATTGGTTGGATCGCAACAACCACCTGGCGAACTGGCGCAGCGTGCTCGTCGCGGGCGTTGCGGCAGCGGCGGCCGTGACCGGTGACAAACAATCGCTCGAACTGGCTACCCGGGAAACCCTGATCGGCGCCCAGGCGTATCAGCCCGATGGCTGCTACGCCGAATCGCTCCAGTACGCGAACTACCTTGCCCTGACGTTGATGCTCTCGTACGAGTCGATCACCGGGGCAGCACCGGAGCTAAAGCCCGTTGGCCCGGAGGTACAGGCCAAGCTCATGCCGTGGTTCGCACAGAGCATGCTCTATGCAAGCCCGCTCGACGGATGGGGTGCCGAGCCACGGGCACGCGCGGTGAACTTCAACGACTCGGCCGCCACGTTCCGTCCGTCAGGCGACGTCCTCTGCCAGGTGGCCTGCCGCTGTCGCGAGTCGATGCCGACCGAGGCCGGCTTGGCGCGCTGGCTCTTCGACACCTACTATGCACCCGTACCGACCCAATCCCCGCACGATCTGGCCACGTTCGGCCTTCGCAACGACTGGGGATTCCTGACTCTCCGCTTCCTCACCCAGAGCGCCCCTCCCGTTTCGCCCGCAGAGGCGGATCTGCCGGTCGTAAGAGGCTTCTCCAACGGAAACGTCTTCGTCCGCGACCGATGGGAAGGCCGAACGGTGCTGGCCGTTCAGGGCGGCACGCAGCCGTTGCATGGTCCCGGCCATCTGCACGGCGACGTCAACAGCTTCATCCTCGTACACAACAACCAGCGTCTCCTCGTCGATTCCGGGCACAGCTGCTATCGAAACATCATCCACGGACTCGAAAGCTCGAGTCAGACGCACAACACCTGTACGTTCCTGTTGGAGCAGGACGCGCTGGGCCTGCAGGAAGACCTGGCCAAATCGAGCTTCTTGGAGCAAACGAGTTTAGCCCCGCGACGTCAAATCACCGACGGCCGGGTCAGCGAGCCGGTCGCACCAAGAGGAGAGCTATGCTTGATCGAACGGATCGGCGACGTAACGGCCGTCGCCTCGGAGGCCGGTGCTCTCTATGGAGATCCCATCGAGGAGTTCACGCGCGTGTGGATCCAAGCCGGCCCGCATGCGTTGTTTGTCGTCGATCGGATTCGCGCCTCGCAGCCTGTGTGCACCGTCTGGAACTGGCTCCTCAACAACCGCGACGGCGCTTCGGCATTCCAAGTCCTCGGCGGACGGACAGTCGCCATGAAGCGAGGTTTTGCCGGGCTGACAATCACCCACGCCTCGGAGGGCCGATTCAGTGGCCCGGTCTATGCCTTCGTACACGACGCCTACCATCCCGAACCGAACCGGAACGGCGAGGGACATTCCGGAAGCGGGATGCTCTATCGTTGGATCGAGCCGCAGCCGCATCGCTCGAGACTCGCCGTACACCTCCTGGCGGTTGATGATTGCGGACTGATCGACCAGTGGACCGCCGAGCACACTGACACGACCTACAGCCTTGCCCATGGCGACCAGACGTGGCGCTTGACGGTTGTCCGCGAAGAGCCGTTCGATCTCGTGCTTGACGGCCAACGCGCCGGCCTACCGTGCCGTCTGATCGAACAGTCGGGCAAACTGAGATTCCTGAGCGATGGAGGTGCATCGCAATCATGACCCACCTTCTGTTTGACACAGCCACGCCGGGATATGACCAGATCAAGGCGAGTGCATTGCGTTTCGTCGAGGCAATGAAGCTGGACGAGTCGCCCTGGCAGTATCGCAAAGAGCCCGGTGGCAGCGACAGCTTCTACGGCTCCTACCACGCCCTGCATGTCCTCGACATGTTCGGCGCCTTGGATTCGCTTTCCGAGGAGGAACGCGACGGCTGGGCCGAGTATATCCGCGCTGATCAATCCAAAGACGGCCTGTTTCGCACCGCAGCGCATCGGGACCGTGCCGACTCGAACATCGATTCGCTCGAGCCTCATTGGCATTGCACGCGCGGCCACCTCTGGGCACTGCGGATTCTAGACCGACCGCCACGACATCCTCTGCGATTCATCGAGCCGCTCCTCGATGCCGGGGCGCTCTATCGTTGGGTCAAGAAGTACGACTGGGGCAATCCCTGGGCGGCCGCCAATCAGGTACTCGCTTGTGCCACTGCGTTGATGGCCGTCCGTGATTGGTCTGACGAGCCCGGGGTCGATGCGGTCATGGAACAGGGCATGCTACCGGCCTTGGAGGAACTGCTCGACGACGACACGGGCTTCTGGGGCACGCAGTTCGGAGCCGACCTGCCCAACGGGTTGTTCGGTACGATTCACCTCACGCCCATCTACTTCGCGCAGGGCTGGCGGTTGCGGGCGGTCGAACGCAACCTCGATTCGACGCTGGCCTGCCAGTTGAGCGATGGTTCCTTCTGGCCGGGCGGCTCGGATTGTCCCGACTACGACGGCGCCTACATGATGGCGAATCTGGGCGAGCTGACCGAGTATCGTCGTGACGATCTCTGCAAGGCCGCACGTCGGTACCTCGACCATGCCTTGATGCACGAATCGCCCGACGGGTGCGGCTGGCTCCTGCACCGTCGTGACAGTCGCCCCGAGCAATGGAAGTCGCGTCCCCACTGGATCTGGAGGCCCGGCGAGTCGAAGGTGACGGCCGAGCACCGGGACGAGGACCCAAGCCGAACGCATATCATGCTCGGCTCCTGGTTCTATCCCTTGTCGATCGCGCTAACCGCGCACTTGTTACGTGATACGGGCTATGAGGGGCCGTATCGGCTCAATCCCATGTCGTTGCACGAGTGCAACGCCTTCTCCTTGGAGCACGCATGAATCCGCACGGAGCAACGTCACGACGATTCGCTGTGCGATCCCGACGGATCGTGGGCGGTCTGTTGGCAGCGGTGGTTGGCCTGGTCAGTAGTCAGGCCCGTGCCGAACGGTCGTCTTCCAGCGGCATCTACGACGTCCGTGACTTCGGCGCGGTCGGCGACGGCGTCACGCTCGACACGAAACCCATCCAGAAGGCCATCGATGCGTGCGCCGAGGCCAACGGCGGAGCGGTGCGTCTTCGGGGCGGGACGTTTCTCTCGGGCACGATCCGCCTCAAGAGCAATGTGACCCTTTGCATCGAGGCCGGTGCAGCCCTGCTGGGCAGCACGAACATCGCCGACTATCCTGACATCACGCCCGAGATCGTCTATCTCTACCGAGCACGGTTCACCAAGAGCCTGATCTATGCCGAGAGGGCGGAGAACATCGCGATCGCCGGTCGCGGCGTCATCGACGGACAGGGCGAGCATTTCCCCGCCAAGCCCGGCGACGACAAGGGCCGGCCGTACCTCGTGCGGTTCAGCGAGTGCAAGAACGTTCGTGTCGAGAACGTAAGCTTCAGAAACTCCGCCCGCTGGCTGTCCCACTATCTGGCATGTGAGAACGTGACGATCAGCGGCATCTCCATCCGCAGCCGGATTCGCGCCAACCGCGACGGCATCGACATCGACAGTTGCCAAGATGTGCGGATCTCCGATTGCTCGATCAACTCCGGCGACGATGCGATCGTTCTCAAGGCCACGACGAATCGGCCCTGTCAACGTGTGGCGATCACGAACTGCGTGCTCACCACGCTCGCCAACGCCTTGAAGCTGGGTACCGAATCGAACGGCGGTTTCGAGGACATTGTCATCAGCAATTGCACGATCCACGACACGGGCGGATCCGGCATTGCCGTGGAGATGGTCGACGGCGGCGCGCTTAATCGTGTCAGCGTCTCGAACGTCACGATGAGGGACGTGCAGGCGCCGATCTTCATTCGTTTGGGCAATCGGGCCCGGCAGATCCCCGGACTCCCGCCACCCGGCATGGGATCACTCCGCAACGTGATCATCAGCAACGTCCAGGTGAGCGGCGCGAGCGCGACGGGTTGCTCGATCACGGGGATTCCCGGTTTTCCCGTCGAAAACGTGACGCTCCACAACATTCGCATCGAGTTCGAAGGCGGCGGCACGCGGGAAGACGCACGGCGCAAGATCCGCGAGAAGGCGTCCGCATATCCCTCGGGCAAGATGTTCGGGATGCTGCCGGCCTATGGCTTCTTCTGCCGCCATGCCAAGAATCTGCGGCTCCATAACGTCGATCTCGCGTTCGAAGCAGACGACCTGCGGCCCGCTATCGTGTGCGACGATGTGCGAGGCCTCGATATCTTCGGACTGCAAGCGGAGGTATCGGCTGCGGCCGACTGTGTGCTCCGGCTCCGGCAAGTGCAAGGGGCGTTGATTCATGGGTGCCAATCAGACGCGAAGGTCAATACGTTCCTCCGATTGGAGGGCGATGGGTGTCGGGACATCAGCCTGACTGGCAACAGACTACCTGGCGTGAGACACCTGAAAGAAGGAGATTGAGTTGTGACTACTGTTGGGTGTTCACGAGACATCGTGCGACTGATCGTCTGTTGTCTCGGTCTTCATGCGGTCATGGCAGTCCTGCCTGGCTCAGCCTGTCGGGCCGCCGAGGCGATAGACCCGTCGTCAGCGTCGCAGCCTGCCGTCAACCCCGGCGAGGGATTCGTCTATCTGGGCAAGATCGCCCCCCGCCACGCCCGCGACATCAAGGCATCCAACTGGTCGGTTGGCGCTGAGACGATGGATCGGGACTACACGATCTACAAGAACTGGCGGAAGTACCTCGGTCCGCTGGGCGTCAAGAAGGCCCGCATCCAGTCCGGCTG
>Ga0180432_10002699_pt1 | contig 26398 bp, 21 predicted proteins | sample SS_ome_10_FD_132414 | JGI IMG/M metagenome (GOLD analysis project Ga0180432, IMG submission 132414) | Hypersaline lake sediment archaeal communities from the Salton Sea, California, USA - SS_1_MS_2 metaG | ecosystem: Environmental > Aquatic > Non-marine Saline and Alkaline > Hypersaline >... | reverse complement strand
TTATCGCTTTTTCGGTTTCCTTGATCTGGTTTTCGTCCAGCACCTGATACTGTGCGACAGTAATAACCTCGGATATTTCTTCTTCGTCCGCGGCCTTGTTACCGGTGAACTCGACCTCCGACACAAGGGGCCGCTCGACCACCCGGTATATAAGGATCACCCCTTCAGGAGTTTGCTCGCCTTCCACCCGCACGTCGCTGAAGAAACCCTGGGCGTAAATGTTTTTTATATCCTGCCTGATTCGCCCGGCGTAGAACCTGTCTCCGACCCTCGTGACCAGATAACTCTTAATGGTTTCCGAATCTACTCTTTGATTTCCCTCGATTCGGATTTCCACCGTTATCCCTTCGAGTGCAAACGCGCTTGAAGAAATCAGTAAAACCGCAGCTAACAGCGCAGCGTGGTATATGGCGATTTTTATTGCTCGTTTCAATATTAGTTGCATGATGCTAGCCGAATCGCGGCAGATTGCCAAGAGGCGGCAGGGATATTCTACTCATTAACAATTTCCCCGTCGTCAAGTTTAAGTATCCTTTGCATTTTCGCCGCCAATTGCAAGCTGTGTGTTACCACCACAAGAGTGATACCGTGCGTTCGGTTAAGATCTATCAGAAGATCGAACACTTTTCCGCCGGTGTTTCGGTCGAGGTTTCCCGTAGGTTCGTCCGCCAAGATGATTTCCGGCCTGTGCACCGCAGCCCTCGCTACCGCCACTCGCTGCTGCTCGCCGCCGCTGAGTTGGGCGGGTCGATGAGAGAGTCTTTCGCGCAGGCCGAATTGATCGAGTATCTCTATTGCCGCTTTTTCGGCCTTTTTCTTTGATTGACCTGCGATCAATAGCGGCATCATAACATTTTCCAGGGCGGTAAATTCCGGAAGAAGATGGTGAAACTGGAAAACGAAGCCCACTCTGGAATTACGAAAATCCGCCAACTTCTCAGGCGACATATCAAACGGTCCAATTCCATCGTATTGCACCGTGCCTCGCGTCGGCCTATCAAGCACTCCCATTATTTGCAGCAATGTGCTTTTTCCGGCGCCGGACGGTCCGACTATGCCAACTATTTCACCACCGTCAATGGAAAACGACACGGCCTTCAGCACGGTTATCGCCCTGGACTCACTTTCCCCGAAAATCTTCCAGACGTTGTCGATTACCAACCGGGTCATATCATTCATACCTCAGAGCTTCCACCGGATCCATGGCCGCCGCCTTACGGGACGGGTAAAGCGTGGCGTAGAAACTCATGGACAACGCGAAAACCGCAATCTTGAATGTATCCAACGCTGTGATTTCCACCGGCAGGTAACTTATGTAATAGACCGATGGATCAAGCGTTATCCAGTGCCAATGCTGTTGGCTCCACACCAGCCCCCCGCCGATAAATATACCGAATATCGTTCCTACCAGGCCCACCAGAAGCCCGTGCAGCAAGAAAATGCTCATTATTCCGAACTCGCCGGCGCCCATCGTTTTAAGCACGGCTATATCGCGATATTTCTCCATAACCAGCAAAATCAAGGTGATCACAATGGAAAATCCGGCAACCACCACCATTATGCCGAGCACCCACATGCTGAGTACTCGTTCGAGTTTCAAAGCGCTGAAAAGCGGCTTGTTGATGTCTTCCCAGTCGCGAACTATGTACGGATAATCGAGTTCACTCCTTATTTTCGCCGCAGTGAACTTAACGTTCATCGGATCGCTCACTTTTAGCTCGATACCGGTTACGGCGCCCCCTATGCGCAAGAACCGCTGCGCTTCCTTAAGGTTCACGAGAGCCACGTTCGCGTCCACTTCCCAGAATCCGAACCGAAATATCCCCGCCACGCGATACCTGCCCACCTCCGGCCTCAACCCGAAGGGCCCCAATCCCCCTTGCGGGTTCAAAATACTGATCTCGTCGCCGAGATAAGCTCCAAGCCGATACGCCAGGTCCTGGCCGATGGCTATAGGAGGCAACTCACCGTTTGTGTCCAGGAGAGCTTCCAGCGAGCCGGCGCCATCCTCGAATGCGCGACGTATGTCGCTGACACCGGGCGACGTTTTCACATCTATTCCGCGATATATGATGCCATAGCTGCGATCCTCCCTCATGGCCAGCACCTGCCGCTCGGCATAAGGGCTGGCGGCGGTTATCTCTTTCATTTTCAGGAGATCGCCCATGACGGCTCGCGGCTCGGTGATACCTTCATGGTATTTGATAACGCTCAATTGGCTGTTGGCTCCGAGGATTTTATCGCGTATGTCGTTCTCGAAACCGCTCATTCCGCCCAACACCGCTATAAGCGCCGCCACTCCAAGAGCCACGCCCACCACGCTGAGCACCGTTATAAAGCTTATCACTACTTGCTTGCGACGGCTTTTGAGGTATCGGACAGCTATAAACACTTCGTACGGCTTGAGTTTCCACAAAAGCCTGACGGCAAGCGCCGCATGAAATACAGTCCATATCCAGAAAAATACGTTGCCATATTCCAGAAAGGAGTTTATGAGGAAATGCAGCAGCTTCAACTGGTTTTGGCCTCCGGTTTAAGCAGCGGAAATGGTATAACCTCGCGTATCGAGTGGGCGCCGACAAGAAGCATCACCAGTCGGTCGATGCCTATGCCCTCACCGGCTGCAGGCGGCATACCGACCTCGAGGGATCGAAGGAAATCTTCGTCGACTTCCTTTGGCGCCTCCTCGCCGCCCGCTTCGACCTGTTGCTCGAGGCGGCGGCGCTGGTCGATGGGATCGTTCAATTCGCTGAATGCGTTAGCGAATTCCTTGCCGGCGATGATCAGCTCGAAGCGATCCACTACCGACGGATCCTGCTCGTTCCGACGGGAGAGGGGGCTGGTTTCCACCGGAAAGCCGGTGACAAACGTCGGGCCGACGATATGAGGCTCGACGGCGCCTTCATATATTTGAAAAATAAGCTCTCCCTTGCCGGCGCCTTCCACATCTCCATAATCGGTCGCCCGATTGCGTAGCGCCTCCATATCGTCCAGTTCTTCCGGCTCGATACCCACTCTGTCGATGAGGGTTTCGCGTATGTCAATGCGCTCGTACGGCGGTGTGAGATCAATCTCCTTGCCCTGAAAAGTAAGCTTATGCGAACCGCTGACATCTTTTGCCAGCTTATAGAACAGCTCTTCCGTGAGCCCCATGAGGTCTGTCACCGTGGCATATACCTGGTAAAACTCGAGCAGCGTGAATTCCGGATTGTGCCAGGTGCTTACTCCTTCGTTACGGAAGACACGCCCCATTTCGTACACTCGCTCGAAGCCGCCTACAACGAGCCGCTTGAGGTAGAGCTCGGTGGCTATTCTCAGGTGCAAGTCGATATCGAGCGCGTTATGGTGCGTGACGAACGGCTTGGCCGTTGCGCCGCCGGGTATCGAGTGCATGGTCGGCGTATCGAGTTCTATGTAGTCCCGATCTTCGAGAAACTCGCGTATAAGGCCGATGGTTTTGGCGCGCTTACGAAATATGTCCCGCACTTCGGCATTTGCAATCAAGTCCACGTAACGCTGTCGGTATCGTATCTCGACGTCTCGCAGCCCGTGCCATTTTTCAGGCATTGGACGAAGATTTTTAACCAGCAGGTCGCACCGTTCCACCAACACCGTCAACTCGCCCTTTTTCGTGCGTGTCAGCGGACCAATGGCGCCCACTATGTCGCCTACATCCAACAATTTCGCTCGCTCGTATCCGTTATCTCCCAGCACTTTCTTCTGGAGGAAAATTTGTATCTTGCCCGTTTCATCCGCCAAGTCCGCGAAGATGGCCTTTCCGAAGCGGTTGATCCTTGCAATTCGACCCGCCAGCGCGAACCGATCGGGCATATTCTCGAGCGCATCACGGTCATGACCGTCGAACCGGCGCTTAAGTTCGCCGGCACGTGCGTTGGGTACGAAATCGTTCCGGTAAGGTTTCTCGCCCAATTTCCGCAATTGCTCTAGCTTCTTTATTCTTTCGGCGATAAGCGGGTGTTCCATGTCGGTTACCTATTGTGTTTCAAGTTTGGAGCCTCTCACCAGCAAATATGCTTCGATGAAGTCGTCGATATCGCCGTCGAGCACGGCGTCGGTGTTGGGGCGCTCATGTTCGGTGCGATGATCCTTGACCATTCGATATGGATGAAGGACATACGATCTTATTTGGCTGCCGAAATCTATATCTTTCTTATCCGCATGCAGCTTGTTCATTTCCTCGGCCTGCTTTTCCATTTCCAGTTGGTACAACCTTGCCTTCAATATTCTCATGGCGGTGGTCTTGTTCTTGTGTTGGGAGCGTTCATTTTGGCACTGTGCGACTATCCCGGTAGGTATATGCGTTATTCTGACGGCGCTGTCCGTTTTGTTAACGTGCTGTCCGCCATGTCCGCTTGCCCGATATGTGTCCACTCTCAAGTCTTCCTCGCGAATGTCGATATCCACCTCCTGCTCGATGTCCGGGTACACAAAAACACTTGCAAAGGACGTATGGCGACGATGCGCAGCGTCGAACGGGCTAAGCCTCACAAGGCGATGGACGCCGTTTTCAGCCTTTAGCAACCCGTAAGCGTATGGTCCGCGAACCTCGACCATGACATTTTGTATCCCAGCTTCCGCTCCCGCCAGGATTTCGACGATGTTAGCCTCAAATCCTCGTCTCTCGACCCATCGAATATACATTCGGAGAAGCATTTCCGCCCAGTCTTGAGCCTCGGTGCCTCCAGCGCCGGCGTTCAGACTGAATAAAGCGTCGGCGACATCGTGTTCCTCGCCGAGCATGAGTTTCAATTCCATTCGCCTCAGCTCGACGGCAACCTTTTCCAGTTGTGTTTGGGCCTGAGCGGCTTCGGCTTTGTCGCTTTCCTCGCGGGCAAGCTCTTCGAGCACTTGGGCTTCCTCGAGGTCGCCGCTGACGGCGTCGAATTCATCCAGTGCAGCGATTATCCGCCGCCGTTCCTTGTTGACCTCCTTTGCCTCGTCCAACCGGTTCCAGAAATCGGGCCGGCCCATCAACTCGTTGAGTTCTTCAAGCCGAGTACGCTTACCGGCAACGTCAAAGCCGCTCCCCGAGCTCCGCCAGGCGTTTCACCAAGGCGTTCGCTTCGGGGGGAATATCTGCAATTTCCGGCTTCATCAATCAGCCCTCTCTTTGCGTTTTAACACCATTATCCATACGATACCGGCGATACACACCAATAAAACCGCGTACAGGAATATATTTCCCCACATCGCGTAGGGGGTGATCTCCGGCATAAAACGCACTTCTTCGATAAGCATGTCTTCATAAAACAACCCCGACGACGATTTTACCCTTCCAAGCGGGTCCACAAAAGCGCTTATTCCGGTATTGGCCGCCCTTACCATCCAGCAGTGGTTTTCGATGCACCGAAAAGCCGCCATTGCCAAATGCTGCCGGGGCGCGCTGGTGTTCCCGAACCATGCATCGTTTGTGATGTTTACCAGTAGTTGCGCCCCTTCCTTTCTGAAGCGTCTCACTAGTCCACCGAATATCGCCTCGTAGCAGATGATGACGCTCATCGAGCCTCGAGGCAAGCGGAAGACTTCAATCTTTTTTCCGGGATTGAAGTTACCCGTCGCTCCCTTGACTATTTTATCCACCCAACCGAGGTACTCGGCAAACGGCAAGCGCTCGCTGAAAGGTACCAACTGCATTTTCGCGTATTTTCCTTCAATGCCGGAGGGTCCTACGAGATAGGCGCTGTTGGTGAATTTCGGCCTGCCATTTTCGAAGGTATAATCCACGCTGCCGAGTAATGTATATTTTCCCGTCCGGGCGAGCCGCTTGGCCATTATCACTCCTGTAAGGCTGCGCTCGAGGGCGAAAGGCGTCGCCGCTTCCGGCCATACGATCAACTCGGCGCCCGCATCCATGGCTTGTTTTTGAAGCTTCAAGTAGTTCGAAAGTATTATTCTTTCCGAGTTTTCGTCCCATTTCATGTCCTGGCGTATGTTGCCTTGCAGAGCGGCGGCCACAATAGGCGTCGCGGCCTCGTTACGAACCTCCACGTCTTTGATTCGCCATGTTCCGTAGACGATACTTACTGCAAAAAGTAAAACCGCCGCCGCTATCGAGCCTTTCGGCAAGGGGCGATCTTTACGCGTCCGCCACTCGATTATGTCCACGAGCGCTCCGTTGACGAGAGCCACCAGAAAACTTATAACATATACGCCGCCCAGGTCCGCTGCCTGTGCGATAACGGTATAAGCGCCCTGACTATAGCCCAGGAGTACCCACGGGAAGCCCCCAAAAGGAGTGCAGTTCCTTAAAGATTCGACGGCGACCCACAAGAAGGGTACCGCCGCCGCCATCGCCAGACGCGGAACCCGATCCATTGCAATCCCTAACAGCAGACTGAACAGCACTACATAGGCCGTCTCCATAGCCACCAGAAGTAGCGCTACGAAGACGCTGCCCGGTATGTTGAGGTTCCCGTAAGTGTTGAGAGTGTACACAAGCCAATAAAGCGCGGTGAGAAAATGCACAGCGCCCGCGATGGCCCCTATTATGAAGCGTTCTCCTTGTGTTTTATCCCGTAAAGTCACCACCAGCGGTACAAGCGCCACCCATGCAAGAAAACCCAAATCGACATGCAGGAATGTCGGATGCGAGAGAGTCAAGAGCAGGCCCGCGATGGCTGGAGCAATATACTTTTTCATCTCAGATGCCTTTTTCATGGTTTTCGGTATCAAAAAGCCGGCCCCAAAAAGCCGGCCGAACCATTGCTTTGTTGATCGCCGGTTATCCGCACAGGGTTTCCATCACCTTCGCCTGGTGCTTTTCCATTTTTCGCGCTCTACCAACGGTATCATGCTTGTGACCCAGGAGATGCAAAATACCGTGCACCAGCAAATCGTCCGGAAAACCTTGCCCGTCGTATTGAATGGCAATGTCGCCCAATACCTTGTACGGACCGGGATTGGAACCCTGCGGGAAGGAAATTATTCTTACCGTGCGATCCTCGCCACGCCACTTCAAGTTGAGTTCTCGCATGCGCTCGGGACAAGTTATAAGCACGCTCAACTCAGCGTCTTCACATTCGAGAACGGACAGTATTTTTTTTATCCGTCTCCGAATTCTCTCCCTTTCCCTCGCCGTTGCTTTCTTGTGGATGTTCTCGCAGCGAATTTTTATCGGCAACTTTTTTCCTTTCGTTTTCTTGTTTTCCTCCGGGCAATTCAGGATATTCCGGTCTCGAGTGGTACATACTGCTCAGCACTTTTGTGAACGCTTCGGCGATGGCGTTCAAGTCTTTTAGAGTAAGTTCGCATTCATCGAGTTGCCCGTCGTTGAATATTCCGAGAATAATTTTTCTCACCATGCCCTGAAGCTTGGTCGGCGTCGGTTCCGACAGCGATCTTGCCGTCGCCTCGACACTATCGGCCAGCATGAGAATCCCCGCCTCGCGGGTCTGTGGTTTTGGGCCGGGATAGCGATAATCTTCTTCCTCGACAGCGCTTAAATCGGGGTCTTCCCGCTCCTTGGCTTTCGCGTAGAAATATTTAATCAGGCTGGTGCCGTGGTGCTCCGGTATGGCGTCCACAATTACCTGAGGCAAACGGTACATCTTTGCCAACTCGATACCGTATTTCACATGGCTTGTAATAATCAAGCTGCTCATATTTGGATTAAGCTTATCATGCGGATTCTCGGAATCGCGCTGATTTTCAACGAAATAGTCCGGCTTCTCCATTTTGCCTACGTCATGGTACAGAGCGGCAACCTTGACGAGCAAGGGGTTCACGTGAATGGCCGTGGCGGCCTCCTCCGCCAATATTCCCACCGTAATGCTGTGCTGATATGTACCGGGGGCATTTATTATAAGTTCCTTTAGCAGAGGATGCTCCTGGTTCGCCAGTTCCAGCAAGCGGATATCGGTAACATATCCGAACATGTTTTCCACCACGGGCGTGATCCCGAGCACCAGGAAGCCGGCGAATATTCCCCCACCCAGTGCAAACAGCAGGTTATAGAAAGTTGAAGGGCCGACAAAAAGCCCCTCGGTAAGTATAACCGCCAGCACGATGACCACGTTTACCGCTCCGGTCATCAATCCCGCCTTTACGAGTGTGCTGCGCAAGCGTGCCTGGCCGACTTCTTCAGCGCCTACCACGCTGCCGACAAGCACATACAGCCCGTAAATGGGGTCGTGAGTTAAAAGCGCCGAAATGATGCTTATGCCGACTGAAAACACCAGCGCAACTTCCGAGTTTATTACCAGGCGCATCATCATGGCCCCGGCCATCATGGGTATCAGGTACGCTATAACAAGTCCGTCATGGGAGTCTATGCCCTCGGCGCCCGTCAGAGTCAGCTTGAGCATCGCCGTCAATAAAACCGTAAGTAACGCCATGTGCAACAGGTCTTTTGTGGTTGGAGTAAACTTGCGAATGTTGCGCGCCGAAAACGTATAGAGAACCGATATAAACGCCAGCAACCACATAAAGTTGCCGCCGAGGGTCATTAGCGAGTGAGTGCGAGTGTAACTGCTTTTAACCAGGGCCAGCTTTATCATATCCTCTTTTTCTATGGGCTCTCCCTGGCCGATGATTTTTTCACCCTTTCGTATTCGGATGTAAGCCTCCGAAACCGATTCGCTCGCACGTTGTTTTTTAATTTGAGTTTGCGCGTAGTTGAATGTGTGGTTCGGCCTTACAAGTTGACGTGCCAATTCTACGATGGTATTTCTCAGCGCCCACGGTATCTCGCGCCCATACTGGCTATAGGCCCTGTCCTTGATGAGTTTTTGCACATCATCCAGTTCATGTATCGAGCTGACGTCGCCTTTGGGGTATTCATCGCCCGAACCGGTTTGCGGCAAAATTCGGACGGTTATTCCCCTGCCTTTTACCGTAGGCAGATGATCCTTGGAAAGAACCACCCCTTCGTTCATGACTTGCAGGAACAATGTTGCGATTTTGTTCTCCGTATCAGTGCTGAACCGATCCTTTCTAAGTTCACTCCACATTCTGTCCGTCAAATCCAGAGGCTTTCCGGTGATATCCGATAGCATGTCGGCGAAGCGGCTTTTTAATTCTTCTTCTTGATCGGCGTAATCGTCGTCCGGTATAAACGGGAGAGGTCTAACCCTTCTGCGGCGGTAATTTGTTCGGAGGTAGCTTATGCGGTTTTTTTCCGCATCTATCCAATCCCATTCTCTCTGGAAGAAATTTCGCGTGTTTTTGAAAGAGTTCCTAAGGCGTTTTTCGATATTTTTTGCGAGAGCCGTATCGTAGTCGAAAACCGGAGGCGTTTCTTCCACCGCTTTTCCCCTTTTACCCTTGGTGGCATTCTCGTCAACGAAGAGGAAGTCTCTGGGGGCGTAAATGTCCTCCTCTGCGATATCCCCGTCGGAATAAACTCGAACTTCAGGTTCTTCCATGCGGGGGTATTGGAACAGGAAAGCCAATACCACGGCCAGCAGTACGGCAATGAACCAGCGCTGGAATCCGGGCTTGAGCAGAAACCGGTCAACCTCCAACACACCCCATAACAAACGTTGCGGTTTGATCTCGGCCTTCCGGAAAGGTTTCATATCCTTGTCTATTTTCGAAGCCACTATTTATCGTCCTGTTCGTAAGCCCTGATTATCTCCTGCACCAGCGGATGGCGCACAACGTCACGCTCGCTGAAGTAGGAGAAATATATGCCGTGGATATCGACTAGAATTTTTTCCGCATGGATCAACCCGTTTTGTTGCCCCGAAGGCAGATCTACCTGAGTTATATCACCGGTGATGACCGCTTTGGAATCGAACCCGAGCCGGGTTAGAAACATTTTCATCTGGGCGGCGGTGGTGTTTTGAGCTTCGTCCAAAACTACGAAAGAGTCGTTTAGAGTTCTGCCGCGCATAAAAGCCAACGGCGCCACTTCGATGATACCCTTGTCGATATATGCCTGGGCCTGGTCGAGATCCATCATATCATGCAGCGCATCGTAAAGCGGTCTCAAATAGGGATTTACCTTTTCGATCATGTCCCCCGGCAAAAACCCGAGTTTCTCACCTGCCTCGACCGCGGGTCTGGTCATGATGATTCTATCCACAACCTTGCGCTGAAGGCTCCACACTGCCATGGCCATTGCCAGGTATGTTTTACCCGTCCCCGCAGGTCCTATGGCGAAAACCATGTCCTTTTCGTTTATCGCCCGCACGTACTCTCTTTGGGCCGGGCTTTTTGGTGTGATGACCTTTTTGCGGCCTTTCAGGAAAAGACCTTCCCTGGCGAGTTCGGTGGCCGTGGCTCCTCCTTCGTCGCTCCAGCGTGCCAGCGGTGTGACGTCTTGGGGGGACAAGGGGTGACCGGCCTCCAATAGGTTATATAGATCCTCGATGACCTTACGGGCCTTTTTAACGTTTTCGAGGTCGCCGAAAATGGACAACTCGTTCCCGCGCGGGCTGATGACCACGCCGGTCTCTTCCTCGATGTGACGCAAATTGCTATCGTGCTCTCCGCATAGCACCTGGAGGTGCTTGGGGTCTTCAAGAACCACGCGCTCCTCGCCGGCGGCGTTTTTCCTGACGTTCCTCACGGTGTCGGGTTTCCTTCACGATCTAAGGAAGTCTTCGCGGCGTCGCCAAGCAGGTAATGCGAGCCCGAGTCCTCGATCAGGTAGGAAAACGGTTCCCGGCCTAGCGGCTGAACGTCGCCGGCGCGAACGAGTTTCTCTTGTACCAGCAATTCAAGTTTGTCAGGGTAATAGCCGTGCCGAAGCTTGTATACTTCAAGCGCCTGGCGCACGCGGTTTTCCCTGGCTTCCGTAAGTATTGTCGAAATGGGATTAACGGACTCCTCGGAATGCGCCAGAGGCGCCGCAAAATTCCACACCGATTGCCCGACCCTTATCGCCAATACTCCGGCAGCCACGGCCAGGAGCATGAGCAAAGCCACCAACGTAACCGTTGTGAGGCGCTCGGGTCGCTGAGTCTCGTCACGATCAGCGCCGGCAGGTTTCTTCTCCCTTACTATAAAGCGATTCATGCGCATCCACGCAAGATGCTTCATCGCGTCGAATTTCGGCTGGTTGGAGGAGATAATAATGTCTTTGAGCGTTTTGCGACCATCGATCAGGTCATACACTTGCCTCATTTCCGGTTCCATTTGTTCCAATTCTTCGGAAGAGCGGTCCTCCTGACTGTAAACGTCATCGAGTGAGGGCAGAAGCTTCCTTACTCCAGGTCCCTCATCTACTATGCGCAGCCCTTCCATCATGATTGACTCTGCCGGAATGGGCGACACAAGCTGCTTATCCCACTGGAGGAACTTCTGCTGAAAAGCGTAAGTGCCCGATTTCCAGTCGAATATCTCGTAAACAATCTCCGAGAAGTGACGGGTGACTATTTCTCTCAAGGTAGCCGGGTCGATATGTCCGTCGCTCACGAGCACGGCAGGCAATGGTTTCAGCGTCTCCTGAACGCGTTTGAGAGCGGCATCCAGTTGATCGCGGCCGAGCATGCCGATACGCACAAGTCGCTCATCGAGACTTACGGTTTCTTCTCCACCGTGTGCGTTGACTATCATGCCATCGACAAACGCGATTTCGGCACGGCGTTTGTCATCCTCGACGGAGAGCACTCCCGTTTTCTTTTGGGTACCGATCATCTGAAGAATTTCGGCTATTCCGAAATCACGCAATGTGCCCGTCAACGCCATTTATCTCTCCTGCTACCGAGATATAACACACCTCTCCTTTCTCCCCTCGCAATGTATTATTTTGAGGGAACAAGGCTCCGGTCACCCCGAATAGATGTTTCTCTATTTAGCAATATTAGCAAGAAATGGTAAAAATCGCCACTTAAATTCGGTATTAGTTCCGGAATTCAGGGGTTCAAGGGGTCAAATAAATAGTGCGAAGCACAAAAAATGAAATAACTTCGCGCCGGCAATCGACGACGATGGTCAGGTTACTCGAAGACGATGGCCTCGAACCGCAGCAAAGTAACTTCCGGATCATTGTAACAATTCGGTCTGAGACCTGCCTTGTGACTGCACAGGTTGGCGAGGAGAGTTTTTCGATCCCAACCCGTTTCGGTGGCCACCTGTGGTAAATACACACCGCTTTTCATCCCTTTTCGCACTATCACTCCGTCCCTGCCCAGCTTGATGTCCGAAGGGCTACCTACCGGTTCCGGCGGAGTCAACACGCTCACTTCGACGGATATTTCTCGAAGTTCATCCGGCCTGATAGGCGCAAAACGCCTGTCGTAAGTCGAGGCGCTGACCGCCATTTCCCGCACGCATTTCCACAGCGGCTCGCGAGCTATTATATGTCCTATACAGCCTCTCAGCCGACCGTGTTTGCGAAAAGTGACAAACGCCGCGCCGATTTCACGAAGCGTTCCTTCAGGAACGTCGAATTCAGGCACCTTACGATCACGCACCCATAACACGAGCGTTTTGCGTGCAATGTCCAGAAGTATTTGTTTTTCTTTTTCGCTTAGCGAAAACGCCGTTGTTTTGGAGGCGGTCGCTTGCGATTCGACTCTCGGCCCGGCGCCGGGGTCCGATTTTCCTGCATCGCGCTCCTTACAACCCAATATCGCTAAAAGGGCCAGGGCCACAATTGCCGGATATGCCCGGCGCCACATCGTCACGGTTTGTCCTCTTTCGGCGGATTTTTAGAGAAAAGCGCTACCGCGCAATATCCCACAACTTGATCCTTTTTACCCGCCGTGTCTCCCGAGTTGGCATGTTTCAACACCCGGGCCTTGCCGCCGCCGCGTAGTTTCAAAAGATGCATCAAGGCTAAAACCGGCCCATAGCCGCAAAGCTCCGCCTTACCGGTACGCAAGTCCTCCACAAGCGCAAGATCATCGAGGTTTATTATATGGGTCAATGTTCTCGAATCGATTGCGTTTGCCTGATCGTAAGGGTGTTTATGGCTCATATCGCTCGATGCTATGTACAGTACGCGACGATCGCCGAGGACGTCGTACAAGTCTTCGGCCAGTCGCCTGGCCATTCGCGGCGTCTGGTCGCCCATCATCAACGGAATAATCTCGATATTATCGCCAAGCGCCACTTGGAGGAAAGGCAGCATAACTTCCATCGAATGCTCTCTGTAATAAATACCTTCCTTGTAAAACACCGCCGGGTCATTTTCCATAAGCAGCTTGACGCTTTTTCGATCCACGGGAACCATGCCGAGGGGCGTTTTGTAAGCATCGACATCGAGCGCAAGCACGCCACGGAACCTTGTGTAATGACTGGGAAAAAGTATCACCACGCGCCGGAAAGAATCGCGGGACAGATTTTTGTATATATAGGCCGCTACCGGACCGGAGTATATGTATCCCGCATGCGGGCTGACAACGCCGACAAGGTTGGAACCCAGCGGCAAATCCGGTGTTTTATCAAAAAATTCCGCTATCATTTCCCTGATCGCCGTCGGATTGGAAGGATAAAAAGCACTCGCCACTACGGGACCAAGCACTTTATCGAATTTGGGTTGTTCTTTCTCGCCATCCTTCTTTTCACAACTTAATATAAGCGCGCAGATAACCGCTAATAAACCAAGTGCGATGGTGATCCTGGAAAACTTCATTCTACTTTACCTTCGGTTTGGGAGTGATCGGTTCCCAGTGGTTGGCTTCGGTTGCGGAACCCTCCTGCTTATCGCGTATAACCCGAGGTCTCCAGATAGCCGCCGCCGCAGCCACTGCCGACGCGAAGCGTCCGAAACTGCGCCTGCTCCATCGAGGTGGAGCTTCTCCATGCGCCGCCGGCCGATTTTTCTCTTTTGTGCTCATTTCCAAATCCCCGCTATCGATACGCCGCAATCGGGGCACCGGCCGTTCACCAGCCGGTTGGATTTCACCACATACCCGACGCGGGATATGAGAATAGCGCCGCAACCGGGGCAACGAGTGTCCTCGTCCACTCCGGGTACGTTCCCTACATAAACGTAACGCAAACCTTCCTTCCCGGCGACGTCTCTGGCCGCCTCGATGGTCGCGCTCGGCGTCGGGTACAGATGCCTCAATCGGTATCGCGGGAAAAAGCGAGAAAAATGCAGCGGCACATCCGGGCCGAGCGTTTTTACAATCCAGGCGCACATATCGCGTATAAGGGTCAGGTCATCGTTTAATGTGGGAATGATGAGGTTGGTGATTTCGATAAATACTCCTTCTTCACGCATGATTTCGAGCGTTCGGAGCACCGTTGCCAGGTCGCCGTCGCACACGTCGCGGTAAAATTGCTCGGTAAAGCCTTTCAGGTCCACGTTCGCGGCGTCCGTCACGCGGCATAATTCCCTGAGCGGTTCTTCGTTTATGTACCCCGCCGTTACCTGCACGTTTTTCAAGCCCGCTTTATGGGCCAATGCGCTCGAATCGCGGGCGTATTCAAAAAAAGTCATCGGCTCGGAATAGGTATAAGCCACCGACATGCATCCGTACGTCTTTGCGGCTCTTACTACCGCTTCGGGCGGCAGATCGGTGTTGCGCGTATCCTCCGGTTCCCGCTGCGATATATCCCAGTTCTGGCAATGCTTGCAATGCAGGTTGCAACCGGCGGTGGCGATACTGAAAATTCTTGTGCCCGGCAGAAAATGGAATACGGGTTTCTTTTCGACCGGATCCACATGCACGGCGCAAGGTTTGCCGTAAACAAGAGTTATCAACTTGCCGTCGATATTCACCCTTACGCGGCAGTCGCCTCGTTCGCCCGGTGCGAGTTCGCACTCCTTCGGGCACAGCTTGCATCTGACTCTCGATGCCTTCACGGCTTGAGCGCCTCCTCCCAGTAGTCGGCCTCGCGCCCGCTCAAGCTGCCCCGGTCTATCAACTTGAGCACCTTTTCTATGTCCACCTTGGGATGTGACTCCCGCGGCACTACATCCCTGCGCACATCGCGTATAACCGCAACGGACAATAACAGCGTTACCGCCACCGCCGCCAAAAGCGGCGTATCGCCACGCTTTCGAGAACGTTTTTCCCCGTTTATGGATGTGTTATCAGAGGTCATGGCAGGTTCTCTATATTAGTATTCTCAAGATGTGCGTCGATTTCAACTCGATTCAATATTTCAACCGGGTTTCCCGTAGAAAGCGTCTTTACCGATGATCAATCGGGGTTTGGCAATTCAAGCACAATAACGGGCCTCTCCCGGTATATTTCCCTGCATTTTATGAACATTTCTCGTAAGATTTCAATCTTTTCTTGCGATAGATCGAGGTATCCGTACGGTTTTTTAATTCTTTCCCATTCCTTGAAGTTGAAGAATATATGAGTGATGCTGTTTTTACGCATGGTGGCCATCAACTCATCGACGTTTTTCGATTTATCGAGCCAGGGTTGCATCACGTGGATGTCACCCGCGCCGCTGAGCCGATATGGGATTTGGAAATATAGTCCTGAAGTCTGGCCGATCATAAGTATATTGTTTTGCGGAGAAAGATGTTCATTCACAAATTGCGCGCCTGCATAGTAATCGAGCCTTTTCCGCAAATAAGTGTCGCGCGAAAATTCGCCTGCCAGATACTTGGCGGCTGTAAGGTCCCCCGCCCAATAAAAGGCCGGCAGGAAAGTTGCCACGGCTTTTAGGTTCCAGGCTATGCCCGCCGCCAGGAGCAATGCGAGTATGGTCTCGAGTCGCGCATATTTTTTTACGATTTGTGCGATAAGCGCTCCCATAATAAGGCCCGCCATAAGCATTGCAGGATAAAGAAATCGCAGTATTTTTGATTGAGGATACCATAAGAAAAAGTACACCAGCGTCATGAAGGCCACGGCGCACAACCGATGTCTGCCCGCAAGAGCTATCAATAAAACCGGGGGGGCGAATGCCATTATTATTCCGGGCGATGATCCCGCCGATCCGAAGCTTTCGGGCTTTGAATAAAGGTCGATAAGCACGCGAAATACGTCCGTAATTTTATACTTGCCCGCGCCGCTTTCTCTTGCCAGATATGAGAAAGCCTCGATACTTCCGGGGGTGGAACCGAAAAGAGACGGCAAAGCCGGATATACGGGATTTCCGAGTACGATCCAGTTCCTGATATACCAGGGAGCCGCAACAATCGCCGCCGTGCCGGCAAAATACAGGATGAAGCGTAATTTGGATTTTATATCCCCGGGGTGAACAAGAGCAATCCCCACCATAAAAACGGGGATCAGATAAACCCCGGTGTACTTGCTCCCGGCAGCAACTCCGACAAACAGGCCGCACAGCAAAGCCCACGTCCGTTTCGGGTGCTCCGATTGGATTTGGAGCAAACAATAAAGCCCGAGGGCGGCAAAAAGCGTCACGCCCATGTCGATGGCAGCCATGGCGCTCATCATCGCCACGCCGGGTACCGATCCGATTATGGCCAGGCTGAACCACCCGGAGGAGGAGTTATCTCCCGAAATCAGTCGAGCCATGGGAAAAATAAGGGCAAGGCACATTATCGAAAATGCGAAATGTATCACCTTGGGCATGCCGGGCCCGCCGAAAGACAAACCCACTCCATATAAAAGGTTGATATAGTATGGAAAGCATGAATGCGCCGCGTGCGGTTCCGGATAGATCGTTCCTTTCATCAGAAAAAGGTTGGGGAATCCCAGTTGATAGTACCTGGCATCGAAAAACAATTCCGGGAAAATCAAACCGATGCCCGCGACGATCCAGAAAACGGTCACGGTAATAATTATTATTAAATGGCTAAAAGGTACTGCGGAGCTTTCTTGCTTTCCGGTTACCTTTCGGCGAGAGAAGAAAGTACGAAAAGGAAAAAATAACAATCCCGCTGCAACGATAAAGATAATAAGAGGTCTTTTATATAGCCCGACAAAACCGGCCACAAGGCAAAAAAACATAAAAACGCAAAGTCCCACCCCTACGGCCAAAATTGAGTGACCGAGAGAATCTTCCTCGTCCGTTTCCATAAACCTTGTGATAAGATACCCATAACCGCCTGCGGATATAATCATGACGACGGTCAACGGTAAATTGAGAAGAAACGGCCCATAAATTGAGATGAGGTTTGAAATTCGCATCGAGCAACTGCAACCTTTCGTCGGTATCCCACGCGCAACCTCGAAGTACCGGATAAACTTTACATCAAATTAGAAACGTACGCCACGCTATGAACAATTTCAATCCATTGCAAGCATGGGCTGACTGTGCTAGATTGAATGTAAAACAAACCGATATTCAACCAATAATTATCGGGGAGGAATGAAAAAATGTCCGGCCACTCGAAATGGAGCACTATTAAGCACAAGAAAGGCGCCGCGGACGCAAAAAGAGGGCGGCTTTTCACCAAGCTTATAAAGGAAATAACCGTAGCCGCGCGGCAGGGGGGGGGCGATCAGGACTCCAACCCCCGGTTGAGAACCGCCATCGCCACCGCCAAGACCAACAATATGCCGGCAGATAATGTCACCCGGGCAATCAAACGGGGCACCGGCGAACTTGAAGGAGTCAGTTATGAAGAGATAGCCTTCGAGGGCTACGGCCCCGGGGGAGTGGCCGTTATGGTTAATACGGTCACCGACAACCGCAACCGGTGCGTGAGCGATGTTCGGCACGCTTTCAGCAAATATAACGGCAATCTCGGCGAGCAGGGATGCGTTTCCTGGATGTTCGAGCGCAAAGGAGTTTTCACCTTCTCGAAAGAAGACGTCACCGAAGAACAGCTCATGGAAGTGGCGCTCGACGCCGGTGCGGAAGACATAACGGACGAAGAAAACTTATGGCAGGTGATAACCTCACCGGAAGATTTCGATGCGGTACATAAGGCGATCGACGATGCCGGATTTAAGCCGTTCGAAGCCGAAGTAAGCATGTTGCCTCAAAGTACCGTCAAGCTTACCGGAAAAGACGCGCAAACCATGCTCAAGTTGATGGATGCTCTCGAAGACATCGACGACGTGCAAAATACCTACGCCAACTTCGACATCTCCGAGGAGGAGATGGAAAAACTCAGCGCTTGAGACGAGGAGAGGAGGCCCCGATTGCGGGTCATGGGTATTGACCCGGGTCTCCGGGTGACCGGATGGGGCGTCATCGAGACCGGTTCTTACGGATCCGGGAAAACCGCTCGCCCGACAGTAATCGAGGCGGGAGTGGTACGCACTTCGGACTCCGATCCACTTGAGAAGCGGCTGAACGAAATATATATCGGGCTGCGTGAGGTTATTGATGCGCACCTTCCGGCAGTGGTGGCCGTCGAGGATTTATATTCACATTATCGTCATCCGAAAACCTCCATACTCATGGGGCACGCCCGTGGAGTGGTTTTTCTCGCCGCAGCCCAAAAATCCATACCAGTGGTTACGTACTCGGCCACACGCATAAAAAAGTGCATCGCCGGCAACGGCCGTGCGGCAAAATCGCAATTGCAACACATGGTCGCATCCACCCTGGGACTGGATCGCATCCCGGAACCGCCCGATGTATCGGACGCGCTGGCCGCTGCATTAACTCACGTAAGCGACAGTCGGAGGAGTTTAAGTTGATAACAGGAATAAAAGGCACGCTTATCACAGTGGGAGAAGATCGCATCGTTATAAAGACGGACGAGCACATGTCATACGAGGTGCTTGTGCCCCAATTTATGATACGCCGGTTGTTAAGTCATATCGATGAACCGATCGAGTTTTTCACCTACCACTATCTGGAAGGCGGCGCCGGCGGATCCAGCATGATACCCAGACTTGTGGGGTTTCCGTCCGTCGAGGAGCGCGAGTTTTTCGAGAAGTTCATCACCGTGCCGGACATCGGCGTGCGCAAGGCGCTACGGTGCTTTGTAATTTCGACTTCCGAGATAGCCGGTGCAATAGAAAACGATGATGTCAGAACTCTCCAGAGCCTTCCCGGCATAGGCCGTCGGAGCGCGCAAAAGATCGTGGCCGCGCTGGGAGGCAAGGTGGCCAAGTTCGCCTTGATCAGGTCGGAAGATGAAGCAATCGAGGAAGCCGCCGCGCCCTCGGGCATCAAGGAAGAGGTCACCGACGTGCTCCTTCAACTCGGGTACAACCCGCGCGAAGCTGAAATCATGATCGAAAAGGCTATGAAAGCCGCCCCGGACATATCGACGGCGGAAGACCTCCTGGCCGCCGTATACCGCCAACGAGCGGAAGGAAATGAATAATGAGGAAAAGGATAACTTTGGTTTTAGTTGTCGTACTTGTCGCGGTTCTTCCAATGTCGAGTGGAGAATCGTCGCCTGATCCCGCTCCGTTGATCGTCGTCATGGATATCGAGACCGGGCCGGGCGTTCAAGATTCAATGGGAGTGCCCTTGACGATGGTGGTTATGGACGAACTGATGAACTCGGGCGCATATCGTGTTATGGGTCGAGGCAGACGTGACGAAATCCTCAAAGAGCACGACTTCAAATCGGGCGATTGCAGCGGCGCCGATTGTTACCTCAAAGCGGGCAAGTTGCTCGGAGTCGCGTTTGTGGTAATCGGCAGGGTGGACAAGATCGGATATTCTTTTCTGCTCATGCTCCAACGGGTGAACGTTTCGACCGGGAACGTAGAAGCGAGCGCCAAGAAGTCTGCATCGGGCGATGAGTCAGGTCTCGTGGAGGCCGCCGTGTCCGCCGCAAAGAAGCTCTATTCCCCCGTGGCTCCACCGCCCGCTCGATCTCCGGAGGAACCGCGCGCGCCCGAAGGTAAATGCCCGCAGGATATGGTCTACATACCCGAAGGAAATTTCTGCATGGATCGATTCGAGTATCCCAACCGGAAAGGAGAAAGGCCGGAAAAATACGTTGCGTTCAAGCAAGCCGTCGAACTGTGCCATGAGGCGGGAAAGCGGCTGCCTACCGAGGCTGAGTTCGAGGCCGCTTGCATGGGCGGTCGCAAACTGCAATTCGGGTACGGCGATAAATACAAAAAAGGCGCCTGCAACGTCGGGGGCGGCATCAGGCGTGCGAAGGTGGCCGCCGCCGGCGATTATCAGGATTGCACAAACGACTACGGAGTCTTCGATATGATCGGAAACATGTGGGAATGGACGGACGACGGCTCCGGCGCCAAGTCGGAACTTAAAGGCGGCTCCTACACCAGCACACTGCCGTCGATGGTCAATTGCAGCGAAAGGTTTAATCCACAGGAACAGCAGGACATCGGATGGGGCGGCGGATACGATTTCGGTTTCCGATGCGCCAAAAACGCGGAGTGAGAAAGGGTGAAAGACTTCCCGGAATGAGGTACTTTAGATAGATGTAATTCATGATTTGCCCGTAGGGTGACCGGCTGGTCGCCCCTGTAAGGCCCTTCAGTTTGGATTGAATGACAATGACTCTTGAGCGCATAGTGACGACGAAACCGCTGAGTGAGGAGGAGGAGCGTTTCAATCAGACGCTCAGGCCTGCGCGGCTTGACGGCTACATCGGCCAGCGGGAGGTGGTCGAGAAGCTCGAGATAAGCATTCAAGCCGCCCGCGAGCGCGGTGAGCCGCTCGATCACGTACTGTTCCACGGCCCGCCGGGGTTGGGGAAGACCACGCTTGCAAACATAATAGCGAATGAAATGGGCACCCGGCTCGTCACATCGAGCGGCCCGGCTCTCATCCGCCCGGGCGATCTCATGGGCATACTCACTAACCTCGAAGAAGGCGACATCCTTTTCATAGACGAAATACACCGGCTCAACACCACCGTCGAGGAATTCATCTATCGCCCCATCGAGGACTTCCATGTGGACTTCGTGGTGGATAAGGGCGCATTCGCCAAGACCATTTCTCTGCCGTTGAAGCGCTTCACTCTCATCGGGGCCACCACCCGCGCGGGTTTTTTATCCGCGCCGCTGAGGGAGCGGTTCGGTATATTCCACCACCTCGATTTCTACCCGCCGGAGGATATCGATAAGATCGTCAGGCGCAGCGCTCGATTGCTTGACGTGCCTATGGACGATGAGGCCGGGAGTATGCTGGCTCATCGATCCAGGGGTACGCCTCGAATAGCCAACCGTCTCCTGCGGCGAGTGCGCGACTACGCCCAGGTCAAAGGCGACGGGCGTATAACGCCGGAAATGGCCCGTGCCGCGCTCGAGCTCGAAGGCATCGACGATGTCGGACTTGATGCCTTGGACAGAAAATTTCTTCGAGTTATAATCAAATATTATGAAGGAGGGCCGGTGGGTATCGAAGCGTTAGCGGCTACTTTGAGCGAGGAGTCCGATACGCTGGAAGAAGTTGTGGAACCTTATCTGTTGAAGATAGGTTTTCTTAACCGTACCCGAAAAGGCCGCAAGGTCACCGAGCGCGCCTGGGGTCACCTTGGGCTTGAACGCGGAAATAAGCAGGGAAGATTATTTTGAGGCATGCCTGAGAAGCTTAACAGGGACGATGTTATAAGGAAGCTGGCCGGTGGAGAAGGGCTCGACGGTGTTGATGCATCCGGCGCCGACCTTTCGGGGATAGACTTCGAGGGCGCTACGCTTCGGGGCGCAAAGCTCGTGGAAACGGATTTGGCAAAGGCCGACCTGAGCGGTTGTTGCCTGTTCTGTGCCGATCTTACCGAAGCCAAGGCTCCTGCCGCCAACTTCAAAGGCGCCGATCTTGACCAGGCGGTATTTCGCAATGCACGGCTCCCCCGGGCGGATTTGACCGAAACCAAAATAGGGACCTGCGATTTCGAAGGCGCAGATCTGTCCAATGCTCGATTCGATCGTTCGGAGGGAGTTGCCGTTAAGTTTACCGGAGCACATCTCGAAAGTAGTATTTTTGTCGATGCCTCACTTGATAAAAGCGACCTGCGGGGTGGATCGGCGCAAGGGGTGAGTTTCCGGTCTGCGAAACTGCCGGGCTTCGATTTTGAAGGGTCGCACCTTAAAGTTATAAATTTCAAAAACGCCGTGCTTGACGGCGCAAGCTTCTATCAGGCTCGAATCGAAGGGTCAAGCTTTGAGGGCGCACAATATCCCGGCGCGGACTTCGAGTCTGCGCGTATAAACTCGACCAGTTTCAAGAAGTGCGAATTGACCCGTGCGGATTTCAGAGGCGCAATACTCAACGAGTGCAACTTTACCGGAGCAAAGCTGGAATCGGCGGACTTCTCCCAGGTCGAAGGCACATCCCTCGATTTTACGCAAGCCGATATGACGGGCGTTGTAATTCATGAGGCAAGGTTCTCCGGAACAAAAATGGCCGATACGAAAATTTCTCGAGCCGAGATACACGAAACTTCCCTCAAGGGCACGGTCATGGCCCGTTGCGACCTGTCTTATGCGGTGTTGAAGAATGTGGATATGGAGGGCACGGATCTTACGGGCGCAGTGCTTGCCGAAAGTCGCATAACTCCTCGTCCCCGGGAAAAGCTATGTCCCAGATGCGGATTGCCGGCGTCGGAAAAGGGGACATGCCCCGACTGCGGGCCGACTATAACCGCCAGTGTGCGTGGCCGCGGCAGATTGGCCGTACTTGGGTTATGGGTAGCGATGCTCGGCGGACCGGTGAACTTCATAGTGGCTCCTTATCTCATGGACGATGCAGCGGTTGAGACGCGGGGCTTGATACTTTTGTCGGCCACGGCGGCGGCCTTGGTCCTGAGCGGCCTGGCGATGTTTCTCGGTTTGATCACCCTGTTTCGCGCGCCGCGTCGGGCAAGTTATTATGCGCTTATTACCATCCTCGTGGCGGCCATGACGTTGGCGATTTTCGGTTATGTCGGGTTCAACTTGTGGTCGGGAACCGGAGCGGGTTTTCTGACCGGAGGATAAGTTGATGATTGAAATCCAGGTTGCAACAGTCATCGTATTCGTCGGCGCCAGGTTGGCGGTGGATGATTTGTCGCACCTGGTCTGGGACATTCGATTGGCGCCTCTTACAGCGCTTTTCCTGCTCGTCATGGTTTATTTCCTTTTCTTGTTGCGGCGCGAAAAGGAGGAGAGAATCGATCCGGTCATTGCGGCATCGGGGAAAAGTAAGCGGTGGATACGGAAAAAATCCGTCGAGCTTGAAAATGAGGGCGAATTCAAGGGCGCCGGCGATCTCTTGATGTTTCTCGAGCGTTTTGAGGACGCTGCAAAAATGTACGTACAGGGTAAAGCTCTTGGCCGCGCCGCGGAGGCTTTTCTGAAGTTGGGTCACAAGGAACGCGCGGCAAAGGCGTATGAAAGGCGCGGTTTGCCTCTAAAGGCCGCTGAATTATACCAGGAAGCCGGGAAGTATGAAGAGTCGGCACGTGCGTTTTTGAAAGGTAGGCGGGCACTTCAGGCGGCGGAGGTGATGGAGGGAGCCAGGCGATATATCCAAGCCGCTGAAATTTATAAAAAAACAGGCCACATGCGAAAGGCGGGAGAGCTTTGTTACAAGGGCGGTGATCGACTGGCCGCCGCGCAGGCACTCGAGGAAGCTTTCCGCAACGAGGTGGAAAGGTTGCCTCACGATATGAAACCGGCCGACAGCCGCATGATGGCTCACATGGCATACCTTATAGGCAACTTCTACGAGCAGGAGGGCAAGCTCGACGAAGCCGCAGCCGCGTTCGAAGGTGGCGGACACCTGGCCGAAGGAGCTCGACTCCACGAGCAGGTGGGACGCTACCCTTTGGCTTCGCAACTTTACATGTCGGCAGGCAGGCCTTTTGAGGCGGCCATTTGTGAGGAAAAATCCGGCAAAAGGGAAGGGGCCGCGCTCATCCGCGCCGAAGCATATCGCGAGAGGGGACAATACATCGACGCGGTAGGCAATTACGAGTTGGCCAACCGCCCGTTGGAAGCCGCGCTTATGTACCGTGAATTGGGCGAGCACGCCAAGGCGGCCAGGATGTTTGAGCGAGCCGATAAGTTCGAGGAAGCCGCAGAGGAGTACAAAAACGCAGAGGAAAGAGATCTTGCCGCCGCGTCTCTCGAGAAGGCCGGTGAGTACCTGCGTGCGGCGGAGATTTATGCCGAGGTGGGGAACCCTTCCAAACAGGCCAAAATGCTTGAAGCGGCGGAGAAATACCTCGAGGCCGGTAAGATATACGCCGAAGCGGGCGCTATCGAAAACTCAATCAGGGCACTTCAACAAATAGGAGAATCCGATCAGGATTTCGACCAGTCGCAGTTATTGTTGGGCGATATCTTTCGCGAAAAGGGCATACACAAAATCGCCATTCAGTACTATCGGCGGGTGCTGTCTCAAAAGGATCCCGACAGGTCAAATATCGAGCCGTATTATCACCTTGCCGTTTGCATAGAATCGGTGGGTTCGCTCAGAGAAGCGCTCGATATATTTGAGGCCATTGTCGTCATCGACTACCATTTCGCCGATGTAGCGGATAGAATAAGACTGCTCGAGGAGCGCCTTCCAGTCACCACGCCCGGCACCCCGTCGGAACCTTCTCTGTCATCCCCCTACGATGCCACTCTTGTCGGCGACGGCGGCGCCACCCAAGCCGCTCATGATACCGTCACCCGACCGAGACGATATGAGGTTATAGATGAACTGGGCCGAGGCGGGATGGGCATCGTGTACAAGGCTCGCGACACCGTACTCGACCGGATTGTGGCGTACAAGGTTTTGCCTGCCAACTTGCGCGAGCATCCCCAGGCCGTCAAGAATTTTTTCCGTGAAGCAAAAAGCGCCGCCGCCCTTAATCATCAGAACATCGTCACCGTACACGACGCAGGTGAAGAAGACGGAAACTACTACATCGCCATGGAATACTTAAAGGGCGAAACAATCAAGCAAATGCTCTCAAAAGAAGGCCGCTTGCCGCTCAAGGCGGTCGTATTCATTACCGCGCAAATATTGCGCGCTCTCTCTTATGCGCACAGTCGCAAGATAGTCCATCGAGACATAAAAAGCAGCAACATCATGTGGACCGACGATAAAATCGTCAAGCTGATGGATTTCGGTCTGGCAAAGGTCGTCGAGGAATATAAAGCCTCCCAGACCGTAGCCAGCGGCACGCCTTACTACATGAGCCCCGAGCAAACCCTGGGCGGCAATATAGATGCTCGCACAGACCTTTATTCGCTGGGGGTGACCCTGTTCGAGATGGTCACAAGCCGTTTGCCTTTTCCGGACGGCCAGGCCGCCTATCATCACGTGCATACCGCGCCACCCGATCCGGCGGAACTTTTACCGGAACTACCTCAATCCATCGGGAATCTAATACTTAAACTCATGGAAAAAGAACCCGATAACCGGTATCAATCCGCCGCCGAAACTCTAGATACGCTTAAAGAGATCGCCGAAGAAGTTAAAGGAAGCTTCGACCGGCCGGAGGTGTAGATGGTGCAGCGCCGCATGGAGGTTTTCTTCCTCCTGGCTTTGGCGGCCCACCTTGCTTTCTTCTCGATGGTGAGCTTCAGGCCGACAGGCCGGTTTGTTTCATCGATACATGATCGCGTGGATTCGGAGCCGCTCGAACAACTTGTAAAAAAAGAGGAAAGTCCCGAAAAGCGCGTTGCGAAGCGCGCTCCGGTGCAAGTCGCGCAACTCGAAGAGCCTCTGGTGGTTATACCCGTTCCTGCCGATGGTAGTCCGCGCTGGATAGTCGAGCTTGTGGATATACCTCGGGAGGAGGAGCCGGAGGATGCGAGGTTCGTTTCCGAGCGGCCAAGTCGCGTCGAGGAGGAAGTACGCGCCGAGCATACGGCGCGAGAACCGAAGCGCGCTACTAAACGTAAAAAGACCGGTAAGAAAAGAAAGAGCAAGCGTTATGTAAAAAAACGTGCCAAAAAACGTAGAATAGCATCTCGTCCCAAACCTGAAACTTCCCGCAAACCTGAAGCCCCGGCGGTGGGCATACCCGTTGAAGGCCCCGGTGAAGTGCCGGTGCTGCGTGGGGATAAGGACGTGATGCAAAAACCTTCCAGAAAAAACGATCTTTTCCCCACTCTCGGGGAATTGGCGCGAAACACTCCTTCACCCCGAACGGGCGATTCCCCCACCCGTACGGGCAGGATAGGCGGTGACAGCGAGATGCCCGGCGTGCCGAGCGCGCCGGAAAATTTCCTGCCACTGGTCAAAAAGCGCGGCCCGATAACACTGCTTAACGCCAAGAGTTACAGGTTTTCGGGGTTCGTGCGGCGTGTGGCGCGGCGCATTTTCGACCGATTTGTCATGGGGTTTCAGCCACGGAGATTCGCCGGCACGGACTACGCGGCGATGCGCAAGGGCGCCGTGTACGAAGCGATCATGAACCGCACAGGGCGTACGGTCAACATCAAAAGGCGTCGATCATCCGGATCGAGTCGCTTCGATTCTCTGGCAAGCTCCGCCGTACGCAAGGGCGCGTGGGATACTAACGTCCCCGACGGCGCAGAATGCGCGGACGGTTTCGTGCATTTTGTGTTCATTCCGAAAATTACTCCCACCAACCCCACCACGGCCACAAACGGATCCAGGGTTTACACAAATTTTTACATCCTCGCCGTTGCGGGGTTGAAAGAGTGCGAGTGATATTTACACCGAATAATAAGGGTTGGAAAAATCACTGTTTTTCACTTCTCCAACTTCTCATATTTTT
>Ga0180432_10002698_pt1 | contig 26400 bp, 29 predicted proteins | sample SS_ome_10_FD_132414 | JGI IMG/M metagenome (GOLD analysis project Ga0180432, IMG submission 132414) | Hypersaline lake sediment archaeal communities from the Salton Sea, California, USA - SS_1_MS_2 metaG | ecosystem: Environmental > Aquatic > Non-marine Saline and Alkaline > Hypersaline >... | reverse complement strand
CCTCCCACAGCTGCCGACTTTAAGCATTCATCGTGGACTCCAACGCACCTCTTCTTGGACCGATTCCATCCCCCTTAAACCAGCGTTCCAGCTGGATGGATGGGGCCTGTTAATTCAGGCTCAACGCGTCGTCACGTCTTAACCCCCTCACGTAGCCTACCGGCAACCCAGCCGGACTGCCCAGACTATACTATCCAGTTACTGTAATCATCTCCCCGTCTATCTTGACCTTAACGGGATATCCAAACTTCTTGGCGGTTCTCTTAGCTCTATTGAGTTTGTTTGTCTCCCACCTACGAGACTGATTGTACCTCATTTGAGCCGAGCTTCTTTTCTTACGACCATGTTTCCTGGTCTTATTACCACGCTTTGTACCACCTGATTCTGCCATTGTAAATCTCCTCTAATGTATTTGCGTCACATTTTCATCGTTTAACTGGCCTCCTTTTGTTACAAATATTATAGGTGGTTCATTATTTAGTTTTCAGACGCTTGATTCCAGATTGATACTTCTCTGGATAATGGTCAAGCGGATTTCCTGTCCACCAGAGAACCGGATGGAGAGGATATTCATACCACGACATAGATCCTATTTCTATCTCCTTATCCACGTGCCAGAATCCGAACCAAGCTGGTGGGACTTTACATACAGAATCCATATCATTCACAATTCTATATGACTTGAAAACATGCTTAGCAAAACCCTTTGCAAAGGCATGGTTTCCTACCCTGGGGGCCCCCAGAGACACACAATAGACCAGGGCACCTTCAAAGTGTTTGGCCAACTGTACTGACGTTCTGGTAGCCAAGGCTCCTCCAAGACTATGGCCTGTTACTAGTATCTTTCTGAAGCCAATATACTTCTTCTCTAATAGCTCCTTCAATATAATTGGCCATGCTTCTTGAAACTGGCGCTCAAACCCCTCATGTACTAGAGCCTTGCTTCCCAGGTCTATACTCTTTGGTTTGACCTTCTTGAAATCAAGGTTGTCTCTCCAGTCGCCCTTTCCATCTGACCCCTCGAACGCTATTACGAGGAAATCATTCCACAGTCCTATGTCAAATTCCACATTCCCAGTGTCAAATGACTTGTGCTCCTTGTAGATACGGTAGTCTACTTTTCCATGGTCCCCCTGGTAAGTATTGATACACGCTTGAGCACAAAACTCAAGGATCTTCTTAGTGTTTTTGCTTATAGCCATGGGCTCACTCCAGACATTAATCTGGATATATTATAGCCCATATCAGTAGGATAAGACTACACAATGTGTGTAGTTATCCCACAGCCTACCTGTTCTTGACGTTTGTGGGGTAACTCTTGGATTCTATTACTCTCCTCAACATGTTTACCAGTGCTCCCTCAGGTAATCTATCCCCTGTCAAGTACCGCACTATCACTTCGCCGTTGCCATTGTTCTTTGAAAATAGGTACTTTCCCTTCTTGGTTTCTATGCATTCATTGTTGATAACCAACTCCAGCATAAAGTCCTCGAACATAGTTCTGGGTATTCCCGCTGAAAGATCTGAAACACTTACGCCAAGGGAATCGGCAATATGTGATAGGTCCTCCAAGTGAATATCAATGTTCCCTTCCTCGATATTCTCTATGATAAGGCCACCAACATTGGATAGTGTTGCTAATTCGGATATTTCCATTCCGAGTCTGGTTCTACATCTTGTGAGGTTTGATCCGAGAGTATTTCTTGCTCTCTTCTCGTTCATATTTATCTCTCTTTGTAATGGTTCTCTGTGGAGATGGTGGGAGTCGAACCCACGTCCTTAAATATAGCTAAGCAACGTCTACATGCTTTTTACCCTACTAGTATTTCCAAACCACCAGTAGGGTATAGTGGTTTGGGGGTCTCCCTGGAATTCCCATAAACTCTCCGGGAGGATAGAGCAGATGGTATCCCTTGAGTATGACACCAGGGAAGGAAGCAAGGGAAACTAGCCTAGCTGGCGACGGCTGCTCTTACGCAGCCATGGCTAAAGGTTCTATGTCGTCCTTTAATTGTTTGTGGCAGATTACGGGCCTACCACAGCCCGGCATGCAATCACTTGACTATTACTCAAGTCGAAACCTTTTCATCCCCTTTGGTGAGGGAAGGATTTGAACCTTCGTAGCCGGTCGACAACAGATTTACAGTCTGCCCCCTTTAACCACTCGGGAACCTCACCGATTTAGTATTGCAAAATGCTCCGATAGCAGCTGGTAGTGATGGAATACCTATGTGAGAGGAATCACTGTGCTCCAGATTGATCCATCCTATTACAGGACCCTGCCTTTATACTTCATCCCCTTGAAGCTTTATTAGACCCAGGGTTTACCGTCATTGGGTTTGACTTATTCTTGATCTCTTGATGCTTGAGCCTTGAAAGTCACCAGACTACGGGATTCAAAGTCCCATATCTTCTAATTTGCATTCAGAAGGATTAGTGTTTACCCACACCCATACAAGGGTCACATACTTTTCCTAGTTTTCACTAAAGAAGCATTAAATGTATTCTTTTACCTCCTGCAAGGCCTCCATTAATTCATCATAGAGACCAGCTGGTATAGCTATTCCCTTAGAAGTTGGACGCAGCCCATCTTCATCAGGGGGCTTGAACCATGTCCTTATATTTATTAGATCATGTCCTTCAAAATGATCTACGGCAACTCTAACAACATCTGTTCCGTTGCCCTTCTCTATGTCCTTATAGAACTTTGTACTGGACATTAGGTACCTCCATATTATATAGATAAGAGTAGCAAAACGCTACTCCAGAAGATCTCTAGTAGCGTTTATTACCTCGAGTCTGGACTCTATGTTATCATAGAGATCCTGCCACTTTGAGAGGCCTTCCAGTTTGTCCTCTTCCCTGTAGAGCCGCACGACAGATACAACTTGTCCTGACTCGGAAGCCATCTTCCTTACCATGAGCTTCTTGTCTGCTGCATGGGTAGTTAGGGCATTGTATGTGTCCAGCATTATTGGGGACAGCTTCCTCTTTATAGCCAAGGCATCAGCGAGAGTGTATTGTTCTCCGCGGATTTCTACTGTGACTTCCAAGTTAGTACGGTCTATCCTTCTCTTGAGCTCCAGATACTCCTTGAGAAGATCGTTGTTGCTCTGTATGAGCTGGCTCACTTTCTTTCTCTGTGTTTCCTCGTCCCCAAATACCGGACGCTCTACGTTGAGAATGGATGAGTACTCTGATATCTGTTCTATGTTCTTGTTCATCCTCTTCTCGATAATTCTAAGTTCCTTAAGTCCTTCTACTATCTTCATTGTTTCCTCCTGGTCCTTGTTCTTTATATAAATTAGACATCCTACGATCCGTAAGAACATCGTCACTTACGTATTTTAGTAAAACATATACAGTTGATAATATCTTTGGTCCAAATACACCAAGTATATTACTAAAGTCTGCAAGACTTGGTATCTTGGACAAGTTATACTCTGATATATGTACGGTACGATCAGGCATATATATTGTAACTATGTCAGTAACATTGTCGTTTTCGAACAGCCTTTTCATTTCAATGGGAATAGGATTTACTACAAATATATACTGTTCGTCTTCTCCCTGGGTAAATGCATAGAAATATGTACCACTGTTCGATATTATTCTCTCACGGGTTCCAGACTTCTCTGTCGTGACTTTTACTTTGTCTGCAAGTTCTTCAATATCACGTATATCCATAGCTATTATTCTTCCTCCTCAGCGTATACTTCTATGACCGGCATAGTATAATATGGTTCATTTGGCGTATTATCATATACCTCAGTTCTCTCTACGGATCCAACTGATTCAAAAGGAATTCTTCGTATAGATACATCATGATGAGAATTCTCATTACCATAAGGCTCAGATTGAAATATTAATTCCTCTCTCTCGTAATCTATATCCGATATTTCTCCGGCTTTCCCTCTGTACGCAAGAGGATTCATATTCCCTATTGATCCACTCATAGTAATTAAGTCTCTGTGTGGGTTCATATATTCACCTATGAGTTTCCGCATTATAGGTTGTAAATACTTCCCCATCTTAACTGGTTTGGTTTGTACTGTTCCTGATATTGATCCGGACCCATATGAAAGTATAGTAGGGTTACTTGCGTTCCTATCCACTTCAGTAACAACCACTTCCTTTCCAACCAGGTGCTGGAATCTCACAACCTTTGTAAGATTTGGAAGCTTACATACTTTGCCTACAGTATCGTTCTTTCCAGACAATATAATCCCTCACATATGGAATCCATTCTAGTTTTATCCCCTAATGGCCAACAATTTGTGCGAGTGTAGCGAGCTTAGAATTGTTGGCTTTGTAGGGAGAAGTTTGTCAACTCCGCAACAGAGTTTTATAACATTCCATATTCTATTCTAGTGAATCGTACTCTCTTCTATATGTATATCATCGGTGGGCGCTTTACTCAAGAGTCCACTTATGAATGCCTTTATAGGGAGTAACCCATCTCCCAACTCCTTCTCCGGATCCTCAGATATTACTTTCTCTATCTCTTCAGTCATCTTATGATGACCGTTTTCCTGGTCAACCCCCACTGTTGACATGATTATAGCAGCCCTGCTCATATCACATGGTGCCCCAGTTATTAGCACTCTTACATCGTTTTCATCTTCTCCATTAATGGCAACACCAACAGTAAAGCAGCTCAATAGCAGTCTTGGTTTCGTGTAGACTACCTGGGCAGCATGCCTTCCCGCTTCCATGAATAAAGCAACAAGTTCTTCACTATTGGGGGACAGATCTCCTTGTATATCATCATTATGTATTGTAGCAGATATAATTGTGATGTCTCCTGATTCGGCCCTAGCAACACCCTTACCGTCATCAGTTTCGTAGAGTACCATATCCTGATACTTTATAAACACGGTAAGTTCTGGCAGCCCGTCTTCCGCTTCATTTGCCGCCGCGTAGACAGCTGATGCTATCTTATCCATATCGTTCTCGAGTGTTTCCGCAGCGTGAATTCGGACCAGCTCATTGGTCATCTCTTCTATGTCTTTTACTACTCTGATTTCTGGAGACTTGATCTCTTTGTTATCGCTCATTGTACGCTTTATACCTCTTCAGTAAATTTGGATAGAATGCTTCATGTGTGAATGATCCAGGATTCAGGTATCCCATGCTAGCATTGTCAGCATCTATATGGTGGAACTCTCCTTGCTCATCGTATGCTGAAAGACTGCATGGCTCGTTATGGTGATAAAACACTTCACTTACAACCATCAGTCTATTATATGGCTTTACCACTATAGGGCTTCCGGCTGTTATTTCTCCAGATACATCGATGTAACCCTTTCGTATCTTTGAGTTATACAGTCTGTTCCATTCCTTAGCATCATATTCATGTACTCTAGGCGTTGTACCCATAGCCCCATACTCCACTATAAACCTTCCGTCCTTTGATGGATACATTAAATAGTACTTGTCGCTATTCTTGCTTGGATCCTGGCATACCAGAGTCACCTTCTTCTTCTCTGTCATATCGTTCTACCAACCATATGTGTATTTTTGAAAATATCTTATCTTTCCAGTATAGTAGTTTGTAGTACAATCTCACGATAATCGAGACCTTCTCGCTCCTGTACAGATTCAACCTATAGGCAAGGTGTAGTCGGTATCTAAGGGGAAGCCACAGTTCTCTAGACCTGTTAAGATGCTCATTAAAACAATCCCAGTACAATACAAACCCATCATCAGTAGATGATGCACGCATCTTTAATTCTCCTGCTTGTATAGCAGACAGTAGCTGCCCTTCTGCGGACCTGATTGGAGTAGACCTTGATGTTAGCATTGCGGGGCCTATCTCTGGTCTGGGATCATCATCGTTGGACTTCTTCAGGATTAGAGGCCTGACTGGCCGGTACATATAGCAGCTTACTACAGCCCCGGTTTGTCCACATTGCACTCGAGGGCATGGTGCTCTCCCTGCCCCTCTATGTTCCAGGAACTTAACCCTGTGTTCACATCTATGACAAAGGCCAATCATGCGGATCTCCAGTAAGGATATATTGTTAGCAGGGCTGCATCAGCCCTAACGTCCCCCGGACGTTCAGTCCCAGATGGATAGGGACTCTCAAGATTGTAGAAGTTTGTTAAATTAATTCCATAATGTATACATTTTGATTCTAGAACGCTCGAATTCGGAGAAGGCTTTCCTATCATGTCTTATTCTCTTAATGGCTTTCCTTATGCCATCACGCTTTGTCATTCTGTATAGTCTTTTCCACCACTTTGCGCGTATATATACTACTCTTACTGGCCTTCTAAAGATCCCACTGGTGTATTTTACAAAGTATTGTATTCCAGCCGGGTCTATAATGTACACGTCTTTCCCTGCCAGGTCTTGTCTCAGTGCACAGTATGCACTACCATCAAACTCGGTGTACGCAACTATGTGGCTCTTAGGGTATTTAGCAATGTCCTGCTTGGTGACAAATATATGGGCGACACCATCTTCCTCTCCCATTCTTATCTCTCTAGTAGTACGGGAGACAACTTTCTTCAGACCAAGCACATTGCATATGTGATCTTTACCTGAACCACTCTTCCCAACCATGAGGATGAGTTCTCTAAGTGGCTGTCTCTGGGTGCCCCTCCCATTCTCATAGTCAAAGTTTCCTCTCTTAGGTTTCTTGTCGTTTATTGTACGTATCATTGTATTACATCCTAACATTATGATATACTATGTCAAGTATATTTCTTTTGGTTTATTAGGTTAATTACTTGACATATTATATACTGTCCTATTTGTTTCCAGATAGAGACTGACAGGAGAATAATATGAGGGACACAGCTTTGATCACAGGGGCAACCGGCTTTATGGGGCCCTACATTACGAGAGAGCTGGCCCCACTGTTTGATTCCATAATACTCCTACATAGAGAAAGCTCCCGTCTCTCCGAGCTAGCTATAGATGATAACATACAACTATGTAAGTCCGACCCTGATAGTATAGAGGACATGTTCAAGGAGCGGGGCCACTCCATAGAAGGGATAGTACATCTTGCAACCCACTATGCCAAATCTCATGCCCATAGTGATATAGCTAATATGATAGATGCAAATATATCACTTCCTCTAGTGTTGCTAAGTCTTGCTGATAAATATGGATTGGAGTGGTTTATCAATACTGGAACATGTTTCGAATATGCTCCATCTTTGCACCCCATTACAGAAACAAGTCCATTGAGACCAGTCAATCTCTACGCACAAACCAAAGCCTCTTTCTATGATATGATACAACATATAGTCACATACGAGAGTAACCTGAGGATCATGACTCTAAGACCATTTTACGCATATGGCGTTGGTAACTATCCTCACAAACTGATACAGACTATGGTAATGAATGCTCTAACCGGGAAAGATATCACTATAGACAGGCCATATGATAAATCTGACTTTATAAATGTTAAGGATATAGTTACGGCTTATAGGCTGACAGTAGAATTCCTACGTGAAAATACAGGAAATGAGCCTATAGGCGATCCTGTTCTTAACATAGGATCGGGAGAGGCATATACGCCCCTAGACATAGTTAAGGTTATAGAATCTATCTCAGATCTCAAACCTACGGTGATTTTACCACCAGAAGCAGGGTTGAGACCCCCTAGAGTAACTGTATCTGACTCATCCCGGGCCCGTAACCTATTGGGATGGAATCCAAAAGTGAGTATTACAGAGGGTATTGGTGACATACTAAGCAGCTTTATAGATATATTACATTAGGAGGTGAATACATGGAACTCATAAAGACGCCACTAAATGGCGTCCATCTTATCAAAAACAGGCCATTCTCAGATCACAGGGGGGATTTCAGGAAGCTTCTACACGTGCCTACATTCAAGGATATGGGACTGGAAACCAAGTTCAAGGAGGCTGTGTATAGTACATCTACTAGGAATGTAGTCAGGGGTATGCATTTCCAGATACCCCCAGCAGATCATGTAAAGCTAGTATGGGTTTCCTTCGGTGTTATACTTGACGTAGCCCTATGCGTTGATAGAAAGTCAGAAGACTTTGGAAGATATTGCAGTCAGAAACTTAACCATAGTGATGGTATAAGTATGTATATAGGGAAGGGATATGCCCACGGATTCAGAGTAATCAGTGACGTGGCTGTTGTCAACTACATGACTACTACGGTTCATGCTCCGAAGAAGGATATGGCCGTAAGATGGAATAGCTTTGGGATGTCATGGAGGGTTGCCAACCCTATACTTTCTACCAAGGACCAGAATGCCATGACTCTGGAAGAGTGGAGAGATATGAAATGAATATAGATACAAGAATAAGCAAGGAAAGGACACCTCTGCAAGACGTTATACCTCTAAGTACTCCGTTTGTTCTATTTATCGATCCATGTGACACGTGTAACTTCCAGTGTAGATTCTGCCCCACAGGAAACAGAACAAAGATGAGGGAAACAAAGGGCAGAAACTACGGTGCCATGCTGATGTCTACCTACGAGCAGATTATGTCAGACCTGTATGAATTTCATGATAATGTTAAGGTAGTTAGGCTGTATAAGGATGGAGAACCCCTACTGAACAAACACTTTCCGGAAATGGTAAGGATGGCAAAAGACACTGGGAAAGTAGATCAAGTAGATACAACAACAAATGCGGCAAGACTAACTAGGGAGCTATCGGATAGTATAATAAGATCTGGTATAGATAGAATAAACATATCGATAGAGGGGATGTGTGATGAGGATTACAGGTTCTTCTCCCGGGCTGAGGTTGACTTTACTCTTCTTGTTGATAATATAAGGTATTTGCATGACATCAGCGGGGATTGCTATATATTTGTGAAGATAAACGAAGATACAATAACAGAAGACAAGAAGAAGAAGTTCTTTGATGTCTTTGGACCTATTTCTGATGGAATAGGAACAGAACATGTCATGGAATGTTGGCCCCAGTTTGATGCAGATGTATATGCAAACCAAGAGGTAGGAATATATGGTCAACCGCTAACTAACGTATCGGTGTGCCCCTATATATTCTACTCATTTTCAGTGAACTCTAACGGCACAGTAAGTGCCTGCTTTCTGGACTGGAGTAGAGAGCTTATTGTGGGGAACATAGGAGAAACATCCCTTGTTGACATATGGAACAGTAAAGAAATGAACGCCCTCAGAATATCATTCCTAAAGGGTAATCGCAACAAGCATCCGTTTTGCAGGAAATGTGCTCAGTTGACTCATGGGATGCCTGATAATATAGATGCGTATGTAGACAATATCATAAAGGCAATGGGGTAGTATTATCATGGCTATCTTACCATCACAAGCTGAATATATTGCAAGAATATGTAATGAGAATAACATCAATGGATCAGTAATAACGATGGGAAGAACTGATGTTTTTGTTACTCTCCCCGAGTTAACAACAATACTGAAGAACCTGGGAATAGTATATGAAGACCACGAAGGTCTTGAATTCAAGGACATAAATAGAGGAAAGAAAGCAAACGAATTAATAAAGGCTAATAAACATTTGCGTAAGTCTTGTGGGAATCAGCGAGTAATTGGAGAATATGCAATAACCGACGAGTTCTTCTTCAATAGTTTAGGCTTTGATATAATTCAATGTATAGACCTAAACCCTAATGCCGGCAGGCCCACTATTGTTTTTGACATGAATGAAAGGGACATACTTCAGGCTACAAATAACATGAAGTATGATGCCGTTATTGATACAGGTGTTATGGAGCATGTTTTTGATATTAGATCCTTCCTGTTGAACTGTACAGATCTCGCAAAAGATAACGGGCATCTGATCCATGTTATGATATCAAACAACACTATGGATCACGGTTTCTACCAGTTTTCTCCGACTTTGTTCAAAGACTAATACACGGCTAACAAATACAGGGTAATTGATATTACACTTCTAGAACTATCAGAGAATAAGTTCATACCTACCGATTCCCCATGGATAAAACGATGGGAGTTCTACAGAACATGGAAATATGATCACAATCTCTTTAGTAAGAATAGTTTTGGACAATTATCTAGCTCTATTTATTATACTATGATGTGTGCACAGAAGATTCCTGGGTGCGAAAGAAACATTGCGCCACAACAAGATAGAAAAGGATTATTACCATGGTAGATACTATACAGTCTTACAGAGAAAACATAGTCTTTGACCTGGGATTCTACAATGGACTAGATAGTTTATGGTATCTAGAGAAAGGATATCAAGTAGTGGCAGTGGAAGCCAATCCAGAACTTGCTGAGAGAGGAGCAAGGAAACTTGAGAAATTTATATGTGCTGGTCAGATTACTATTGTAAACGCAGCTCTTTCTGAAAGAGATGATGATCTTATAGATTTCTTTATAAATGATAATATGCTAGAATGGAGCAGTTGTAACAAACTCATGGCAGAGAGCGATGGTTCTAACGCTAGAGTAGTAAGTGTTCGTTCCATAACGTTGATGAAGCTCATTGAAACATTCGGATTACCATACTATGTGAAATCAGACATAGAGGGGAACGATGGTGTTGTTGCTAGACAATTACTGGAACTACCTAAGAAACCACAGTATGTATCGTTTGAGATAGGCAAGAAGAACTACTATGATATCTTACCATGGTTGTATGTGTCTGGGTACAGCTCTTACCAACTAATAAACCAATTGCATACTCCAAAAGGTACCTCTGGTGCATTTGGAGAATATCTTGATGATGATAATTGGATATCATTTGATAAGGCATTAGAGAGATATGTTAAATATAAGTTATTGAAAGAAGACGACAATGTTAATCTCGCTGTAGGATGGATAGATATACATGCAAAACTGTAACATTCTTTATATAATACCACCGAGTATTGGTATGGAGTACATAACTGATAGTTCTACAACTCGCTCTATTCCATCTCTCGCAGTTCCATACGGAATACTGTCTATAGATACATACGTTAAGTCCAAAACAGAAATTCCCATACATTCTAATATTCTCGATCTTAATGAGATTATCATTTCAGAAATGGATCAGGCTATTAATATAATAGACAATCTGGAAACTATTCTCGAGACCATGATAGAAGACGAGGAGAAGATAAATATATTTGCTATTTCTGCTCTCTTCAATACAAACTACAGTTATCTAGAGGTCATATCTAAGACAGTGAAAAGACATACTCAAGATGCTCTATGTCTCATAGGAGGGGGACTAGCCACAAACATACCCCGTAGGATAACAAGAGATTTTCCAGACATAGATGGAGTATGTTACTCAGAGGGAGAAATCCCATTTCTAAACCTCATACGTTCCATTGACAGGGGTACCAATCCAATAACACATATGACCAAGAGTGTTTCATGGTACACTCAATATTCTACTAAGGATAAACGATTAGTTCCTCAACTAATTGACGATCTTGATGAAATACCTATATTGGACTATTCTCTGATAGATCTGTCAAAATACAGTAAGCGTTCCGTGAATAAAATAGAGCGAGGCCAAAGGACAGGTAATGAAATAACAATACATACTTCAAGAGGGTGCCCATATAATTGTATATATTGTGCTAATGGGTCAGTTCATGGTAAGAAAGTACGGTATATGAGCACCGAAAGAGTAATATCTGATATATCAACACTAAGCAAACGTCACAACGCTGATGTTGTTATGATAGAAGATGATCATTTCCTATCTGATAGTAATAGGGCCATTGAAATACTGACAGAATTATCACGTAAAGAAATATCTATAGAGTACCCTAATGGCATTGCTGTAAAGCAATTGAATAGAAAGATGGTAGATGCTTTGCATAAGTCTGGGGTAAAAGAAGTACAACTTGCCGTGGAGTCTTGTTCCGATAGGGTCCTAAAGAATATAATCAACAAACCACATACATTGCATGATATAAAGACCGCTGTAAGTTTGCTGAGGGAAAAAGATATACGAATTCATGCGTATATTGTTATAGGTATTCCTGGCGAAACCGATAAGGACCGGAAGGAGTCATTAGATAATATAATAGAAATAGGGTTCGATTGGGTATACTATTTCATTGCTACACCAGTAGTAGGGAGTAGGCTGTATAATATATGCATAGAACATGGATATATAGATCCCAACGATATGTTTTCTAATCATACTGTAAACAGAGGATGCATTACGGCTCCGGGAATATCCCCTAATGATATCGAAAAGATACAATACTTTATGAACTTGGAGACCAATTTTGTTAGAAACCATAACATGAGAACTGGTAATACTGATCTAGCTATGCGGTATTTTAAGGATATTACCGATAGATACCCAGATCATGCCATGGCTTTCTACTTCTATGCAAAATGCCTAGAATTATCACCAGGGAGTAATGGTTCTGCTAGCAAGTATATGACCATAGCTAGAGATATTATATCAAGCAGCTTAGAATGGACATCGTATTTTGATAAATTCAACATAGAGGTGTAACATGAAGACACTAAGTATTCTCGAAGCGCTCTATGATATACAAAGCAGAGAAGTGATACTTCCTGTAGAAGATATAACAGAACCAGTAATAATATATGGCGCTGGAGAATTAGGACAGTTAGCTTCATCTGCCTTGACAGCTGCAGGGGTAGAGATTTCTCATGTTATAGATCGGGTAACATATCCTCCTAGGAAAGTAGGAGACCACAACGTAATTTCTGCATCGGATATCACTATAGATGAAATGATGAAGAGTACTACATTGATATGTGTATCCAAATTTCCTCCAGATGAGATATCTCTATACCTAAATTCAAGAGGGTTTAAGGATGTAAGACCATTCTATAATGTGTCGTTCCTCTTTGGCGATAAATATCCTATCAATAACGGATGGAATGGTAATGATATAGAGAAAGACCATATAAACAAGGTATATGATGTAATAGATCTCATGGGTGATAATATATCGGCAGCACACTACGTTAGGTTCCTATACTGGCATATGTTTAGAGAAGAGGTACTTGTAGAAGGCGCATTGATAAACGTAGACAACCGATACTTCATACCCGAGATACTCAGGATTCTAGGAGACAGTGAAGTGTTCGTGGACATAGGTGCGCATTGTGGTGCTGCTGTAGAAAGATTCAGACTATTTACTAGGAAGAATTATGATAGTATATATGCGTTTGAACCCGATGATAGTAACTACGAGATATTACTCATGGGGAAATCAGACGATAGAGATAGTTATATAAAGACCGTACTTAGTAGCTCTGAGAAGGTTGTCAATTTCAAACACGGTTTGGGCTATGCTTCCAAGATAGCAGGAGACGGTATAGAATGTTATACTAGAACACTAGACAGCTTTCATATCCCAGCTAGCATTATAAAGATACATGTTGAAGGACATGAGCTAGATGTTATACAGGGAGCTCAAGATACTATACAGAAGAATCGTCCTATAGTTATGGTTACAACATATCACAATCCTGATGGGGTATATAAGATACCCATAAAACTGGCTGAGATATGTAGTGATTATATTATGTTGTTCAGATTACACAGTTATATGGGGACAGGTAGTGTAATATATATGGTACCAAAGGAGAGACTTTCCTAACCAATGGATATTATACACATAACACCACATGTTGGAGGAGGGGTAGGCAGTGTACTGAACACATGGGTACACAATGATAATTACAACACACATGGAATTATATGCTTGGAGCCCCCCAATAGGGTTCCCGCCTACCTTGGGAAATGCATCCTTGATACTCAGAATACTAGACAACACGTGAGAAACGCCGATGTTGTTGTATTTCACTTGTGGAACAATCCACCCATGTATGACCTATTGACCGGTGTATCTGACATTCATCTTCCTGATAAGTTCAGGGCCGTAGCATGGGGGCATTCCTCTGGAACATATCCTCCATACATGGTTTATTCTCGTCAAATATTATCTTACTTCGATAAGATAGTATTTACCTCCCCTATAAGTTACACTACTATATCTAAGCTTCAGCGGTCTCGGTACAAGAACAAATTGTGTTCCATATGGTCAACAAGTGGTCTGTGTATAGGGTCAGAACTATATAGACCAGGACTCAATATAACATACATAGGCTCTATGGATCTAAAGAAAATGGCACCATGGTTCTTCGATGCGTGCTATGATATTATTGCGCTGATAGACAACGTAAAGTTCCATATGGTGGGGGACGGGCCAGACCTTCACACTATGCGTAAAGATGTTATATCCAATGGGAGAAAGGACAACTTCATGTTCCATGGATATACCAAAGATATAAAGCAACTTCTAGCTATAACTAACGTGTTTGGCTATCCCCTATCTAGGTTTCACTTTGGCACATGTGAACAGGTTATAGGGGAAGCCATGTCATGTGGAATACCAGTAGTATCAACAGACAACAAGGCTGAGTCATATATACTGAAGAATGGCCATTACGGTTTACTATCTAAAGACAAAGACACATACGTCAAGAATGTTATACAGCTCATACATGATGAAAGATTGTATGCTATTCTTGCTGAGAGATCTTTGGAAAGAGCTAAGGACTTATATTCAGTCGATAGAATGATCACACTATGGAACAGTCTACTTAAACAGGTAGCAGTACTGCCAAAGATAAAGAAACAATGGAGTGACCGCAAAACGATAGCTAGAGGCTTCGATGTATTTTTGGAATCAATAGGAAAGTACAGCAGACTATTCTGCGATATTGATGACGACGCAAACTATACCATTAGTAAAGTGCTTAGGGTAACAGATACAACACCAAGTTGCTGGTCCGGGCCTAATAAAGGTACTCCTGAGCATTACATAAAGCATTATGTTAATAACTATAATCTAAGAGATCAAAAGTTAGAGAGATGTGTAAACCAAATTAAGGAGAGGGAAGAGAAAAGCAATGAGAAATCCTATTGATACTTACCTTCAAGAAGCTGAACAGAGAATACAGACATATCCCAAAGACAAACAACTAGTGGATAGTGCCAATGAGTTCAGAATACATACATGCAGAACTATGTATTCGTATAATTTCACGTGGGCAGGCATACCTATAATCCAAAACCCATGGGATATCCAAGCATTTCAAGAACTAGTATGGAAAGTCAAGCCAGAGGTTATAGTGGAAACGGGAATAGCCTTTGGCGGTTCTTTAATGTTAAGTTCTTCAATGCTGGGAATTCTAGAAGATTGTGGTATTATAACAGAAGGAATAGTAGTTGGAGTAGATATAGACATAAGAGAACACAACAGAGTATCTATAAGAAATCATCCACTGTCCAAACGTATACATATGATAGAAGGATCTAGTGTAGAGCAGTATACAGTGTCTGAAGTGTCCAACATTGCGGATGGTAGAAAAACCCTAGTTTGCTTGGATAGTAGTCATACACATGAACATGTACTAGAAGAACTAAGTTTATATACTCCGCTGGTGAGCAAAGACAGTTACTGTATCGTGTATGACACTGGTATTTCGGAAGTTCCTGAGGATAAGTTAAGTCCAAGAGAATGGAATAGATACAGGAACCCAAAGAGCGCGGTGAATGAATTCCTGACAAATACCTCTGAGTTTGAAATAGACCGTTCTTTCGATAAGAAGTATCTTATTCCTGCTGCTGTTGGAGGCTATCTGAGGAGGATCCATGAGTAGAAAATATATTATAGGAATAACTTCTATAGATCGAAGTCCTGAAGAAAATTATCTTGCTGATACTCTAGCAAGCATGGATAGGTCAGGAATATTCAGATCAAAGATACCACATGAGGTACATATATTCGACTCCGGATCCCCAAATCTTGACTATATACCAAAGGACTATCCTGTTACTATTCATCTCCCGATGGAAGAAGAGGTATTAAAGATAAGGGAGATATACAAAGATCCGGAAAGAAATCACATTACTCTGAGACAAAACATGGTATGTATGGCTTCGTATTGTGCTTCTACTGATGCAGAGTTTGTGATAATGCTAGAGGATGATGTAGAGTTTTGTGCATCATTCATGGAGAGCATAGACTTATGGATGTCACGCAACTTTAAGCCAGAGAAGCATAAGATGGTACCGATAGTAGCATTCTTTACCCCTAGGAAAGGGGTTATGGGGGCATTCAGAGCAGGTCATAATATATGGAAATATACTGTTGCCAAATTCTATGGAAGACAGTGTATCCTAGTGCCAAGAGAGTTCTGTGATGAGATAGCAGAGTGGTTCATAGCCAATTTTCGTGGTAGGAGTGGAGGACATGATCTTGTTTTAAAGAACTGGATGATTCATAAGTTTCCCAATAGGCCCTACCTATATTCATCTGTACCATGTTTTGTGCAACATATAGGTAAGAAATCCTCCTTTATAGATAGAAAGAAAACAACTCTAAAACCTGTTTCTTTTAGTTTTCAGGGAGAAACTTGGAGCTATATATGATACCAGAAAGATACAGATCCCACACAGACAAAACCATAGTAATGGTTTTACCAAAGTGGAGAGCTAGTATGGTAAAGAAGTATAATGCCTCTCCTCCAACCAACAAGTGGACATGGGCAACGAATAGGAATACTGCCAGGTTATTAAGTGCTGAGATGTCTTATCTTGGCGATCCTGAAATGAGGAAAGACGCTAATGTGTATATTATAACAATTAATAATTCACATGATGGGGGGGCTGACGAGGAAATATCTCTTGTAAGAGAGTTAAGAGGAAACGGAGCCAAAGTAGTAGCTTCATGTTCAGAAGACAGCAGGTTTTGCTCTGGAATCGGGCTAATTCTAGATGAGTCATCTGGAAAGTTGTTCACAGATACACTAGGTGAAGCCGATATTATATTAAGCGGTATACCAGAATGGATCAAACCATATGGGAGATATCAGCATAAGGTAGTATACGTTGGATCTTTTCTCGACGTGGTAAATTTGGCTATTCCTTACCGTAAGAGAAACATAGATATCTTAGTAGCACCAGAGAAAGAAGAATCGGGAAGGAACGGTCTCAATGCTGAGTTTCTGCTCTTGCTATTAGAACAATTCCCAGATAGCAAGATATGCTATTGTATAAGGTCTAGTGATAGACCTCCTATATTGGATAGATTAGCAAGAGGTGGGGTTGAAATATCATCACTACCGCTGAGAAAGTTGATACCTCGGGCCAGAGTTATGGTAGATCTTACTTTTCGTCCCCACTCGGGAAGATCTCTCGCTGAGGCCTGGTATTACCGTACACCATTCGTAAGCCACATCTGGTCATACTATTCTAGACTATTCCCAGAATATTCTTTTGGGGCATTTAATATGAATGAAATAGCAGACTCATGTAGGACAATAATTAATACTAACTATGAACATATCATACGTGATGCTGAAGCTATAGCAGCTGAAGAGTATTATTACATCGCTCGTCATAAAATGATGAGTAGACTATATGGAGAGTGTGAGAAATAGGTATGGATATAAGTCACGTTTCCATTTGTACAAACACTAAGGATACTGCCAAGACGTGTGCGAATGTACTGTATAGATCATTAATAGAAGCTAAGAGCAGTAGGATGATTTCATTGCATGTTTGCTGCTGGAGTAACGAGGCTAGGGAAATCCTCATAGAAGAAGTAAATAAGGTTAAGGCAAATTATCAAGGAGAATACCACCCGGAAATAGTACTTAGTAATATCCCCCAAGAGATAAGAAATAGATATTACTTTAACGCTTCTGCAGCTATAAACATATCAGTTGCTACTGCAAAGGACAACATATTATTATGTCCGGGAACCGATCATATACTACCAAAGAACATTGTCGAGCTATGTAACAAATACATATCTGATGGTAGAGGATGGATACCATTTGCATATTGCTTGCACAAGGGGAAGCTACCAGTAATATCTGGAGATAATAATAGACAAAACTCTGGAGCCAATGGGTGGTGGAGAATGGCAGGTTTTGCTCCCTTTGGCATAACAAAACACGATTGGGATATGATAGGTGGGTGCAACGAGGAATTCTCAGAATATGGAGGCAGTGACAATGACCTTTTCGTTAGGATGGTAGATCATGATATTAAGATATTCAGAAACAAATGTCTTGGTCTATTTCACACTTGGCATGAACAGGATAAAGAATGGAGAAAGACCAAGAACAAAGGATGGGGAAAGGCCATCTCCATGACTAAACAGAGAAGGCAACTAATAGAAACTGATTTAAGTGATCCATCACAATAGGACAGTCCGATGAATAAATCTACGAAAGTTGTTATACTAGCCGGCGGCGGTGGAACGAGGTTAGGGGAACTGACTCAGACTATTCCCAAACCTATGGTAGAGATTGGGAATCGTCCCATTATATGGCACATAATGAGAACGTATTCCAACTATGGGTTCAGTAGATTCGAGATTTGCTGTGGGTATAAGGGACATATAATCAAGGAGTATTTTCACAACTATAAAGTAAACACTACTGATTTCACGGTATACACCAAGTACAACTATACTAGCTACTGTGATTCTTCAGACACTGACTGGACAGTATCTCTGACAGATACTGGGGAAGATACCATGACAGGTGGTAGACTACTTCGCATAAAACAGAAGATATCTGATACCTTTATGATGACATATGGCGATGGACTATCTGATATTAATATAGCAGAGTTGCTTGAGTTCCACAAATCACACGGCAAGATAGCCACTGTCACTGCTGTAAACCCCCCAGGGAGATTTGGTGTTTTGGAGATAGAAAAGGATAAGTCAGTCAGTGCGTTCATAGAGAAACCAAATGACAATCATTGGATAAATGGAGGGTTCTTTGTTCTAGAACCAGGGGTATTTGATTATATAGACAAAGGAGATTCTACTATATTCGAGCACAATCCTTTGAGAAGACTTGCGGAAGACGGGCAGCTAAAGGCCTTTAAACACGAAGGGTTTTGGAAACCAATGGATACAATGAAAGACAAGGGGGAGTTACAGTTGCTATGGGAATCGGGAGAGGCACCATGGAAAGTTTGGTAAACAGTTTTAAGGGTAAGAAGGTACTCATAACCGGACATACTGGGTTCAAAGGTTCATGGCTAGCCATGTGGTTATTTATGATGGGAGCCGAGGTAGTTGGATACTCCCTCGAACCAAACACAAGACCAAGCCACTATGAACTCTTACAGTTACCATCTATAATGCGTTCTATTATGGGGGACGTAAGAGATTTCAGACAACTGTACACTGTTATAGCTGTGGAAAGACCAGACATTGTCTTCCATCTGGCTGCAGAACCGCTTGTAAGAGATGCAATTGATAACCCAAGAAACACGTTCAGTACTAATATGATGGGTACAGTAAACATATTAGACGCATGCAGGTTAATATACCCGGTTCCACAGGCTATTATAATAGTTACATCAGATAAGACGTATCTTAATAAAGAATGGCACTGGGGATATAGAGAGACAGATGAGCTCGGAGGGAAAGATCCGTACGGAGCATCAAAAGGGTGTGCCGATATTATAACAGCATCATTCAGAGATACATTCTATGACGGAAAGACTGTTGCATCTGTAAGGGCCGGTAATGTTATCGGCGGGGGAGACTGGTCAAAACACAGGCTACTTCCTGATATAATGAAGGCAAAGTTTACCAGAGAGCGTATAAACATACACAACCCTGACCATACTCGTCCATGGCAACACGTCTTGGATTGCGTATATGGATACCTAATATTAGCACATAGAATATGCTCTGGAGAAGACGACAAGGCTAAGGCCTGGAACTTTGGCCCATCATACTCTAAGCCGTGTACGGTAAGAGAGATACTGGGCATGACCGGGGGTAAAACCAGCAATATATCTGTGTCCGAAAAGGCCAACAGCAAGGAGAACAGGTTGTTGAGATTGGACAGCTCCATGGCCAACTCAGAGTTGTCATGGGATTGTTTTTACAATACAGGGGAGGCAGTTGATATCACAACTAAATGGTATAAGAACTACTACGAAAATGGTGATATCATTACTGCGGAACAGATAAAGGACTATGTGACACTTAGGTCATTTGAGTAAACTGTCAAAAGGGGGCACTAATTCGTGAAATCTTTACTTATACTTGGATTCAAGAGAAGCTTTTCATCTAAGGTCTATCAAGAGTTGTCGAGGTCCATAAAGGGGATCAAGAAGACGGATGTTAGTGATGGGGAAGTTATAAATAGGAACAAGAACCTTCCTAGAGAGTACAAATACCCACACTATGCTGTTGCTGAGGATAAGTATGTACTGCATAAGGAAATACTGGATAAGTACTCTGACGGGTATCTTATTAAAGAGGTGACACAACCCTATACAATACTACGGTACATACAGGAACATCCCGGGAAATACAATGTCATATATATGGACAGAAACCTTGACCATATAGAGTTTGCATGCAGGAGGAAGGGATGGGGGCTTCCGGTATACCCGGAACTTGTAAGAATGAGAGAAGAGCTATTAAAGGTAGTCAACGGTGTTATAGTAGTCGACAAGGCCCTTACCAACCCACACCATATATTCACAGTTGTCAGGAACCTGGGGTACGAGGCCCCCACACATGATTATATAACTCCTGAGTTCAAGAGAATGACCAGTGCTTTCATGGAAAGGTTTGAAGCTGGTAAAGCAGAACTGTATGCTAGCAGGGAAAGATAGTATAGTATATTAGGCTTATGATACCACAACGCGTGAAACTTCTATTGGCCAGGGTAAAATCCATTTCTCACCCTGGTCAAAAGTTTTCCCCCTTGAAAACCAAAAGTCGTCTCACACCGAAAACTGAAATTGGCCCTATATAGGGTTTATATACAATGTTGAGTAGGTGGTAGTTAGCTGGACGATTGATAGTCACGAAGTGAGGCGAATATCTTATGACGCACTATATCAGTAAATACTTCCTTACTATTTGATAGTTTTGCCCATCCTTGAAAATACCAATCGCCTTCCTCATCTACTGACTCTATTATACCCAGTAGTGTACCGGTGCCCTCCGCTTCCGCTTCTACGTACGATACTATTTTACTCTCTGGCTTATAATAGTAGAGTATCATTTCCAGGGCGTCCGATATGTCCTGATCTACTGCAAATCTTACCTCTAGACCCTTTGTACCCTTAAATACCTTATTTATTACCATATTAATACTCCATGTCCTGAATTATAGTTCTACAGTGTTCTGATAGCCCGGATTTGAAACTCAGTTTGTACCTCAGATTGCCGGATAGTTCTATCCCTATAATCATCTCAGAGAACTTCTCTATTTTGTACTCAAGTCCAGAATTGGTGTTTAACTGGTATACCATCTTTGAGAAGTACTCCAGACGCCTTCCCCTGGCCAGTATTTCCTGTACTGTAGAAAACACATCTATAAGAACAGTTAATACTGCCGGGTAAACCGTTTCACCTACTTCATATACTTGTCCATATCCCTTGGTTATGATTTTCTGACCACTTCCATATCCCTTTGTTACTATTAGGCTCATTTATACTTTGGTCCTTTCGTATGGATCTTCTGTAGTGGCAACACCATCTGCATCGGTAAGATCGTATCTGGCTACTTCGGTAATATTATCCTCATCATAGAATATCATCTGATTCGTAGTAGTGTCTATTTTCCACCTTCCTGCTGTCATTTGTCTGAGGAAAGCTACGTTCGTGGATATAGTCCCTACTGTATTTGATACATCTGATATTTCACCACTTAGGGTAGCTATATCAGAGGATAATTCAGCTCTGGTAGGTGGATCATAGGCTGCTAAAGCGTCGGCAGCGTGTCCCTCTACATTAGCTTCTATAGCCAGGGCACTAACGTCAGCTTTCCAATCATCCTTACCAATATAACTATCTAACGCATCATGCAGGTCAGCATCATTTACAGTGATTTCTCCACTAGGTTCCCAGGACCCTGCACCATGTGTACCTGATAACTGTGAATCTATATCAGCTGCAGATGGAAGCGCCTGTATCTCTGAATATAAGTCAAAGTTCGACTCTCTAGTAATAGTTACAGCTCCTCCAGAATTGTCAGTTATTGTGAAGTTTCCTGCCAGACCTATTGTTCCACCAGTACAATTCGCATTTATAGTTACTTCACCATGGCCATCTATATGTACAATGTCATCTCCACTCTGGCCCATGTTTTGGAACTCAATGCTCCCTGCCCAGTGTTTCATGTCCAGGTAAGTACTGCCAACTGCGGCACCAAAGTCTATTACTGGAGGCACAACATCGCTGGCTGCACTGAAGCAACCCTCCAGGATATAGAATGAAGCACTAAGAAGAGTTATATCTCCCATTATTGCACATCTACCCATCCCACAACTTTCAAGGGATGAGTCAAACATCTTGCAGTCCATAAACCTGGCGTTGGTGCCAGTAGCCTCTCCGCTTATTGCAGGACCTTCAAAGTACGTGTATGCTATGCTCTGTCCATTTAGATCTATAGATGACTCAGGGCCATAGAAGGAGAACTCATCTGCAGAGTCATCAAGAGTAATGCTTGTTGCACCTGCCAGGTTAAATGAGTGCAGGTCAATATTGTCTGATATAGACATAGCATCTGCCCAAGTAGTAACAGGATTATCAGCCACACCATTTATAAATGTAGTGGTACCGCTTGTACCATTCGTAGCATCTATCCATATCCTTCCTAAAGCATATCCTACGCTTCTATTAACTACAGCATAGCTTACATATATCTGGTCAACATAAAGTGCCGCTGCGGCATCCAGAGATGCATTGTAGAATCTCACTCTGACCTTTCCCTCATTAGCGCCGGTTCCGACATGACTTGTAAATAGAGTGAAGGTATCGCTTCTATCAGCTGTGTTTATAACCCCAGCTATAGTACCTATCTGGGTCCATGATGCCCCTGTCCAGTTGTATGCATATACAGTTATACTATTTCCAGCTGGTGGTGATTCTTGCAACCTCCCGGTCCACGTCACTGATGTGGGAACACCATCACCCCCGACAGTAAACTCATAGTATAGTTCTATAGTGGTTGGACTAGCACCCGGAGTATCTATTCTGTGATATGTTCCGTCAAGGGCCGCCGTAGATGTATAACTATTTGTCTCAGTCCCAGTGGTGACTACAGCACTAGTGGCTGAAGTATTTATTGCAGCCCCTGTAATAGCTAAAGCATCAAGCTGGGACTGTTTTGCTGGGGCGTTTGGATCAGTATATCCAGTACCATCGTACGTATCTTCGAAGTTTGTTACTGGGGTTACATTGTTGTTTATCCTGACAAGATTAACATCTATGGGCTCTACTAACTCGTCTATAATATAGCCGGCAGTCCCTTCAGTTTCGTACTGACTCATATCCTGGTTGAATATGTTATAGGGAAGCAAGTGATTATCTAAAGTATCCACTGACCCAGAGTTTGTTAATGTTCCAATACCACCAACGTGAACTATTCCTCCAGAACAGGTGACATCCAGGTATGTATCACCTCCTGTTCCTGTTCTATACAATCTCTTACCTGTGGACAGCCCGCTTATCTGTACGTTCCCCTCTATTCCGGCCATCGTGAGAAGACTAGCACCATTGACATCTATGGTAACATCATCTACTCCAGACATGAGACCACCAAGGAACCCTACTACTTCTCCGTCAGCTAAGCTGTAATCTCCCTGCATAGCACAATCAAGAAAGTATCCATCCAGATCGGTTATACTCCACATGTTACAGTTTATGGCATTTATCTTTCCATTACATACTCCACTAAGAGTACACATTTCAAACATGGTTTCATCAACGTCCTGCCCATTCAAGTTGACAATACACTCGTTAGCTCCAGCCATTCCTATGAACTTCCATGCTGCGTATTCCTGATCTAGAGATATTGCCCCCTTAAATGTAATTGATGACAGCCCCCATGTGTCAGCTATAGTTCTTGCATCTGAAATATTACTGACTGGCTGGAATGGTGTACCGGTTGGATAGGTGGTACCGGCTGTCCCACTATCAGCATCCAACCATACATTTGAGTTGAACGCAGTCATAGCAATTGTGTGACCGGCCGTACCAGCTGTGGTGTACTGAGATATACTCTCATTATATACAGAGTATGGTACTAGATAATTATAGTTTATAAACCCAGCACCGCTATTGTCTGTGAGTATTCCATTACCTACAAAGAATCCTATTCCTGCCAGTACAGAAGATTCTAGGGTAAACATACCATCTCCTATTACGGAGATTATCCCCCCAAGCATGTTCCTGAAGGAAAGATTGCCGTTGAATCTTCCCATACCCACAAGTTGTGCGCCGTTCTGACAGTCAATAACTGAATCAAGACCACCAGCCATACAATCTGTACTATACACACTTGTGGCAGTAGGATCCAAGGTACAGGTACCTGCGAAGTTACTGTTAACGAACGCCCCATTCAAGTTCTCTACTTCATCCAACCAGCATAAATCTGTTCGTATTGTACCGTTGCAGGTACCCTGCAGAGTACTGTTCTCAAAGAAACAATTCTCCACCGGTTGACCATTAAGATCTATAACGCTTGAGTTTATATTTGTTGCCGTGAAACTATATCCTGAGAAATCTCCTGACAGTGTAATTTCTCCATACACTGAGAACTTCTCTATGTCATTTGCCTCCGCTATGGTTTTCGCGTCAGCCAGAGTCCTAGTAGGTTTGAACGGGGTACCTATTGGAAAAGCTGTTCCAACTTCTCCACTTATTGTATCAATGTATACGCATTCTCCAAATGCCCCCAACCTTTGTATCTGTCCTGCTGATCCTTCAACAACATACTGGCTTAGGTCCTCATCAAATACAGCATAAGGTAGCATTTTATCAGTTAGGGACGTTACACCAGTATACCCTTTTGTAACAGTGCCTATTCCACCAAAGTAGAATATCCCAGCGGTTATAGAATCTGCCATAGTTATGATAGATCTACCAGTAATGGCACAGTATGATGTGGGATTTGTCATGTTTGCAAGTACAATTACTCCATCAAATTCCCCAAAACCAATACTCCCTGTTCCATTGAAGTCTATAGTTATTGGAGAGATACCTTGGGATGATGAGTCCCTCAGCATTATTGACTCGCCATCTGCAATACTGAAGGATCCCTCTATAGAGCAGTCATATCCATTTATGGAAGCATCTGTAATATTTGTCAACCAGCAGTCATTAGCAGTGAACCTATATCCCCCACAGTCTCCACTAATAGTAAAGTTATGGAATGTACAGTTCTCTATGTCAGTACCAGCAAGAGTCAAAGCGGATGTAGTATGGTTATCCGTCTCAAACACATATCCGGGACAATCTCCGCTCATAGTGAGATCCCCTAGTATATGTATTCTGTTTGACTTTATTCTTTCTGCAATAGTTATAGCATCATTCAAGTTATCAACTGGGTCATAGGACGTACCAATGGGGTATCCTGTACCAGGAGAACCATTCTCTGTATCTATTGTAATCTTACCATTGTATACAGATCTTGACTCGTTCCATTCGAATTCTCCAGGGACTGGAGTATTTATAGTTCCTGTAAATAGATATGCATAAGAATGCTGGCCAGACTCCGGCTTATTTACAAGGTCAACTGTGTATCTATACAAACCTGTTGCATCTATCTCGGTAGCGGAATCATTATTGAGGGCTACAGGGCTCCCATCAGATTTGTCATACAGGGTTACAGTTACAGTATCCCCTGTCTCTAGGGATTCAAGTAATATAGCATTATCTGCCAGGTCAAAGTTATAGGCCATCCTAATCTCCCACTAATTTCCGCTTGACGTTCTTCAGGGTCAAGTTCCATTCTATCTGTTCCTCTACCGTATCTACAACAATCTTCTCATCTGCCCATCCTATCTTTGTTATAAGAAATGTGAACGGTTCATATGTAGTAGTTGCCCCAGCATTAGGCTTATATTTCCTGGTTATTATCTGTTGGTCTATATCTCCACTAGAGTCAGTCAGCTCATCGAATACTGGAGAGTCGACTAAAATATCTTGGTCCTGACTCCAACACCTTATTCTCACATCCTCAAGGGCAGTACCTTCCTCATTTGTTATATTAATATCAACAGTATATTGTTCATAATAGAATGTAGTTGCCCAAAATCCTGACCATACGCTCAAATTGACAGCGCCAGGATTAATTATGTATTTATTACCACCATCCACAAAAGAGAATGCTTCAGCAGGAGCAGATAGTAAAGACAGGTCATAGATTTCTGGATTAGCCTGACCGCTGTTCAGAAAGTATAACCCGTAACTCTGACCTCCAGCACGAATCTGATCGAATAAGATTGCTGCCGAAGCTGGATTTATACTTCCTAAACTGGCAAGAACATCTCTCCAATGTAACGTATTCCCTGAAGGTGCCCCGAAAGAGAACTGATTTACCATAGTAGTTTCATAAGTATCATCTGGTCTTTTAATGGGAGT